>Ga0308159_1003470_pt1 | contig 15874 bp, 17 predicted proteins | sample PhyCR1_FD_201040 | JGI IMG/M metagenome (GOLD analysis project Ga0308159, IMG submission 201040) | Phyllosphere microbial communities from UC Gill Tract Community Farm, Albany, California, United States - DLSLC.R1 | ecosystem: Host-associated > Plants > Phyllosphere > Unclassified | place: USA... | reverse complement strand
TTCGACATCGCCGAACGCCTGGAAACGGTCATGTGGGACATCAAGAAGATGTTCCCCAACCTGGACTGGTTCTCGGCCGTGTCGTACCACATGATGGGCGTGCCCACCGCGATGTTCACTCCGCTGTTCGTCATCGCCCGCACCTCGGGCTGGGCGGCGCACATCATCGAGCAGCGCATCGACAACAAGATCATCCGCCCGTCGGCCAACTATGTCGGCCCGGAAGATCTGAAGTTCGTGCCCATCGCCAAGCGCAAGTAAGGCGAGCGGGCGGCAGGGTAGGGGGAGGGGAGCAAGGGGAGCAGTAGCGTCGCAGTGCAATAGTGGTGAAGTAGTGCAGCGATGGAAGCGGCGGCCAGCGGCAGGGGCCGTCGCCTTCCGGATTTGTAACAAGCGTTACATGTGGTCGAGTCCGGTGTAATTACTTGCTAAGATGCGGTCGGGCCGCTTTCGGCTCGTTTTTGGCCCGCTTCCGGCCCATCTCCGCCCCCGACTCTCCATGGATCATCCGATGATTGCTGCCATCGCTTCCCGTCGTTTTTTCAAGCAGGTCTGCCTGTGTGCGGCCGCCAGTTCCGTGCTGGCCGCCTGTTCTTCCAACACCCCGATACCGGTGAGCGACACCAAGCCGGTCTTGCCGCAACTGCTGCAGGCACCGGCGGCCACCCAGCCCAGCTGGGCGACCCAGCTCAAGACCGGCGCCTTCAGCTGCGAGATGGGCAACAAGGTCGAGATCCGCATGGATGGCCGGGTGACCGACGGCGTCACGCTGGTGTGGAAGGGCAGCAGCTACATGATGAACCCGGTCAGCACCTCGACCGGTGCAGTGCGACTGGAGAACAAGGGCGAAGGCCTGGTGTGGATCCAGATTCCGTCGAAGTCCATGCTGCTCAATTCGAAGATCGGGCAGCAGCTCGCCAACGATTGCCGCACGCGCTGATTGCATCCGCTGTGCAGCGCGCCGTGGCGATGAGCTGACCGCGGCGCGTTTCTCTCTCCTCCTTCGTTTCCTCTTCTTCTGGCATGTCGCCGGTCTCGTACCGGTGACATCGCATCCGCATTTTTCGTCGTCGCGCTTGATCTGCATCAGCCGCAAAGCGGCGCCGGCTGGGCGAATTCAGCCACCCGTAAGCTTCAGGTGCAAGACTGGATCAAACGTCGCATGAAGGCCGGACAGGGGGTGCTGCAAGCCGGCGCCCGGTATCAAGCCGTCGACGATCGACCCGCAGACCACGCATGTCCAGGGCGAACACAGTTTTCCAATACGAAAGACATGAGGAGACGTCATGCAATACGAGGATTTCTATCGCCGCTCCATCGAGCATCCCGACACCTATTGGGCCGAAGAAGCACAGCGCATCCACTGGGAAGAGCCCTTCACCCGCACCCTGGATTATTCGCGCGCGCCCTTTGCGCGCTGGTTCATCGGCGGCAAGACCAATCTCTGCTACAACGCCGTCGATCGTCACCTGGCCGAACGCGCCTCGCAGGCAGCGCTGATCGCCATTTCCACCGAGACCAACAGCGAACGCGTCTACGACTTCGCCGAACTGCATCGCGAAGTCCAGGCCATGGCCGCCACCATGCTGGCCCTGGGTGTGCAGCGCGGCGACCGGGTGCTGATCTACATGCCCATGATCGCCGAGGCGGTGTTCGCCATGCTGGCCTGCGCCCGCATCGGGGCGGTGCATTCGGTGGTGTTCGGCGGCTTTGCGTCCAACAGCCTGGCTTCGCGTATTGACGACGCGCAGCCGCGCCTGATCGTCTCGGCCGATGCCGGCTCGCGCGGTGGCAAGGTGATTCCCTACAAGGGCCTGCTGGACGATGCTATCCAGTTGGCCCAGCACAAGCCGCAGCGTGTGCTGTTGGTCGATCGCGGCCTGGCGCCGATGGCGCGCACGCCGGAGCGCGACGTCGACTACGCCGTCCTGCGCGCACAGCACCTGGACCAACCGGTGCCGGTGACCTGGCTGGAGTCCAATGAAACCAGCTACGTGCTCTACACCTCCGGCACCACCGGCAAGCCCAAGGGCGTGCAGCGCGACGTGGGCGGCTATGCGGTGGCGCTGGCGTCGTCCATGCAGCACATCTTCTGCGGCAAGCCCGGCGAGACCTATTTCTGCACCTCCGACATCGGCTGGGTGGTGGGTCACTCCTACATCGTCTATGGCCCGCTGATCGCCGGCATGGCTACCGTGCTGTACGAAGGCCTGCCGATCCGGCCTGATGCCGGCATCTGGTGGAGCATCGTCGAGAAGTACAAGGTGACCCGCATGTTCTCCGCACCGACGGCCATCCGCGTGCTCAAGAAACAGCCGGCCGAATGCATGGAGCGTTACGACACCTCTTCGCTCAAGGCGCTCTACCTGGCCGGCGAACCGCTGGACGAGACCACCTCCAACTGGATCTCGGCGGCGCTGAAGGTACCGGTGATCGACAACTACTGGCAGACCGAATCGGGCTGGCCCATCATCTCGATCGCCAAGGGCATCAGCGACAAGCCGACCCGCCTGGGCAGCCCCGGCGTGCCCATGCCGGGCTACCGCCTGGCCATCCTCGATGAGGCCAGCGGCGAGCCCTGCGCGGCTGGCCAGAAGGGTGTGGTCGCCATCGAAGGCCCGCTGCCGCCGGGCTGCATGCAGACCGTGTACGGCGACGATGCGCGCTTCGTCAACACCTACTGGCGCAGCCTGCCGCGGGAGGTCTACTCCACCTTCGACTGGGGCATCCAGGACCAGGATGGCTACTACTTCATCCTCGGGCGCACCGACGACGTCATCAACGTCGCCGGCCACCGCCTGGGGACCCGCGAGATCGAGGAGAGCATCTCCAGCCATCCCAACGTCTCCGAAGTGGCCGTGGTCGGCGTGGAAGACAAGTTGAAGGGGCAGGTGGCGATTGCCTTTGCCATCGCCAAACAGGCCGACGCGATTGCCACCCCGGAGCAGAGGAAGGCGCTGGAAGCCGAGATCATGGGTGTGGTCGACAAGCAGATCGGCGCGGTCGGCCGCCCGGCACGGGTGTTCTTCGTCACCGGCCTGCCCAAGACGCGCTCCGGCAAGCTGCTGCGGCGGGCCATCCAGTCGATCTGCGAAGGCCGCGATCCGGGCGACCTGCCCACCATCGAGGACCCGGCAGCGCTGGAGCAGGTGAGACTGGCGCTGCGCGACTGATCCCTGCCAGCAAGCGGCGGCCGATACCGGACCTGGCCGCCGCTGATGCCGTAATTTGGTTACACTGGCAGCTTCATCCCATCGTCCCTCTTCAAAGCTTCCGGTCATGCATCCCTCAATCCGCCCGGCCACCGCCGCCGACGCCGCTGCCATCTGTGGCATCTACAACCACTACGTCGACACCACCGTCATCAGTTTCGAGACCGAAGCGGTGACTGTCGAGGGCATGGCCGCCCGCATTGCGGATGTGCAGGCGCAGTTTCCCTGGCTGGTGTTCGAACAGGAGGGCGAGGTGCTGGGCTATGCCTACGCCAGCAAATGGAAGCCGCGCGCGGCCTACCAGCGCTCGGTGGAAAGCTCGGTCTACCTGCGTCACGACGCCGGCGGACGCGGCATCGGCAAGCTGCTGTACGGTGAGCTGTTCGCGCAGTTGAAACCCCTGGGCGTGCATCTGGTCATCGGTGGCATCGCCCAGCCCAATGCGGCCAGCGTGGCCCTGCACGAGAGCCTGGGCTTCGTGAAATGCGGCGTCTTCAGCGAGGTCGGCTACAAGATGGGACGCTGGATCGACGTCGGTTACTGGCAGCTCAAATTGCAAGAGGCCCAATGATGAGGTCGACCCGTGCCGCCAGCGCCATCGAGCGCCTGAACAACCGCACCGAATCGCGCGAGTATTCCATGCTGCGCACCTCCGATGAGCGTTTCATCCTGACCCGCCGCGTGGCCGGCCAGCCGCTGGAAAAGCTCAATGAAGCAATGGAACTGGACGACTTCGTCAGCTTCGTCAACGCCCAGGGACCGCAGAAGGCCAAGCGCGTCAGCAAGCTCGATGTGCAGTTCGAAAAGAACATGCGCAACAAGAAAGAACAAACGCCACCCTGAGGCGGCGTTCGTCGATACCGGCTGGCCCGTGGGCGGCGTCAGTCGGCCAGGGTCGCAATCACCGGTGCGTGGTCGGACGGCTGCTCCCACTTGCGCGGCACCTTGTCGATGACGCAGGCGGTACAACGCGGCACCAGTTCTTCCGACAGCAGGATGTGGTCGATCCGCAGGCCACGATTGAGGCGGAAACCCATCTGCCGGTAGTCCCACCAGCTATACATCTTCTCCGGCTGTTCGAACAGCCGGTAGGAGTCGGTCAGGCCCAGCGCCTGCAGCTTGCGGAAGGCCTCGCGTTCCGGCTCCGACACCAGCACCTGACCTTGCCAGGCCACCGGATCGTGCACATCGCGGTCTTCGGGCGCGATGTTGTAGTCGCCCAGCAGCGCCAGTCGCGGGTTCTTCGCCTTCTCCTGTGCCAGCCATTCGTGCAGCGCCGCCAGCCAGTTCAGCTTGTAGGGATATTTTTCGGACTCCAGCGACTGCCCGTTGGGAATATAGGCGCAGACATAGCGCACGCCCTCGATGGTGGCGGCGATGATGCGCTGCTGCTCGTCGGGGAACAAGGGGTTGTTCTTGACCACGTCACTCATCGGATGGCGCGACAGGATGGCCACGCCGTTATAGGTCTTCTGGCCCGAGAATTCGACCAGATAACCGGCGGCCGCGATCTCGGCGGCGGGAAACTTGTCGTCGGTGAGCTTGGTTTCCTGTAGGCAGAGCACGTCGACCGGATTTTCTTCCAGCCATTTCAGGACCTGCGGCAGGCGGACCTTGAGGGAGTTGACGTTCCAGGTGGCGATTTTCATGGTATGTGCAAAGTCTTTGTGTGGTGCGGCTTTGCGCGGCATGGGTAGCTGCAAGATCTGCCTGGCTACCCACCTGCCTACTCACCCTGGAAGGTTTGGAAGTGCGCGCAAAGTATTGCTGGGGCGCCACTATAGCATCAGCAGCTGGCCCTGTTCTGCGGGTGGAGCGATATCGGGGCGTCCCTCACGCGGCGCGAGCGAATGGCTGAACCTCTTCGGCGATACGTCCCGCAAGCTCAATTTCAGCCATCTTGAGATCGTAAGCCAATTGCAGATTGAGCCAGGATTGGGCATCGCCGCCAAAAAAACGTGCCAGGCGCAATGCCGTATCAATAGTCACAGCGCGCTCTTCCCGCAGGATCGCCGAAATGCGAGGCGCGTCAACGCGCAGTGCCTTGGCCAGCGCGTTGCCGCTCATGTTCAGTTCAGCTAAATATTCTTCCCGCAGTATTTCGCCCGGATGGATGGGGCGCATTCCGTTGGCTGGTGCATTCATGATGTTTCCCTCTCAGTGGTAATCAACAATCTCAACGTTTGCAGCGCCGACAGCCCCTTGGTCGTGCCAGACGAAGCAAATGCGGTATTGGCTGTTGATTCGGATACTGTGCTGGCCGGCGCGGTTGCCGGAGAGCGCTTCCAGGCGGTTTCCCGGGGGCGAGCGGAGGTAATCCAGCGTCGCGGCGGAATCAAGCATCTGGAGCTTGCGTTCAGCGACTTTGCGGAAGTTTGAAAACCTTGCGACAGCGCGCCCTTGAAACAGCGCCTCGGTGTCTTGGCATCGGAAGCTAAGTATCATGAAGACACCGTATAGCGTTGGACGTTATACGTCAAGCGTTACGAAGCTTAGGTGTGGCCGTACGAGAAAAGTTTCGCAGGCGCCTGGGATTAATGCTATCGACTTATGTATTTCGATAGATTTTTTTAACACTCTGTGCTGGGCAGACGTCCCAGCAGACAAGTGGCATAGCGTCCCACCGACGATAGATGTGACAAGGGGAACGGCCTCGCGGCCGTTCCCCTTGCACTTTTCAACGATCAGAGTGCGGCGACAATCAAGCCGGCATCATCTGTGCGCTGGTCATCTGCGCGCCGTCGTCACCGGCTTTGCGGCGGCGACGATAGGCGGCGAAGCCGACCAGGCCCAGGCCGCCGATCATCATGGCGGTGGTGGAGGCTTCCGGTACCGGTGCCACGCTGATGTTGCCGGCGAAGCTGCCGCCAGCCGAACCCAGCACGGTGCCGGCCACGGACAGGGTGTACAGGCCGCTGGTCAGGCCGTTGGTGCGCAGGCTGAAGGTCTGCAGGTCACCGCTGGAGAGCTGGGTGCCGGTGTAGGTCTGGCCATTGCCGCTGAGCGTGAAGCTGCTGATGCCCACGCGGGAGAGACCATCCAGTGCGATCGAGACCAGGGCCGAAGACACCGAAGTGCCAGCACCGCCGACGTTGAAGGTGAAGTTTTCCAGGAAGCTCTGGCCGGTGGTGCCATCGCCATAGCGGGCGCTGAAGGTCGACGTGGCGTCGGTCCAGACCAGTTCGCGCGTGCGTTCCAGATCGGCGGCGCTGGCCGAGGAGGCCATGGCGACGAAGGCGGACGCGATCAGGAAACTGCTCAACAGCTTTTTCATTGGGATACCTCTTTCGGGTTCGATTGATTGGTTGATTTTGAAAGCACTGCAAGGGGGATTTTTTACGTCGACGGGTTTTATTGTTGATGTTGGCGAGGTCGACGCGGGGGCGTCCCAGTTTGTGATTTTTGTTCGACGGGACGTGCAGAGAATAATGGAAAATTACTAACTATTACAACTAAATATTACGTTTTACCGGTAACCGGTGTTGCGTTGTAGGAATCCTGGAAGTCGCTCTGGTAAAGGGTTTCCGACGATGAGCTTAAATTTCCGTGCGGATTTGTTTGGGTGCGGAAACTAAGTTTTTCTCGAGCACCAAGGCGTTCCCGTGGGCTGGAAATTTGCGGTGGAAATGCGTCAGGAAATCTGACTTGTCGATGCGGATGAGCTCGATGAAGCTCATCCGTAGAGGCAAGCTCTGCAGTGGTCGTCGCGATCCTGCAGAGCCAGAGGAGGAGGGATTACTAGAATTACTTGAAGCGGTAGCTCACCGCCACGATGGCGGTGTCGTCGGTGTGGCGGCGTACCAGCGGGCTGTCGCTGACGCTGTTGTCGAGCCACTTGCGACGCCAGTGCAGGTTCAGGTGCCAGTCGGCGGTGAGGGGTACATCGGCTGCCAGTCCCAGGGTGGGACTGGTGGACGAGCCGGCACGGTACTGACGCACGCCGCTGGCGGCAGATTCGCTGGCGGAGACACCGAAGAAGTAATCGTTGTAGCTGGCGCTGCGATATTCGACGCCGAGCTGCGGGTAGAAGCTCACCGGTCCGATATCGAACTGGGCGGCATAGATGGCTTCTGCCAGGGTGCCGTGGGACTTGTTGAAGTCGCGGAAGACGTTGAGGAAGAAGGCCCCGAACGGGGTTTCCTGGTAGGTGCCCAGGCCCAGAGGGATGGGATCGGAACGACGTTGCAGGCCGCGGTCGGCATCGAAGCCTTGCAGGTCCACGCGTCCGGCCAGCTCCAGGTAGCCGTAGCCCATGCGCGCGGTCTTGATGCCGAAGGTATCGAGCCGGGCGAAGAAGCGCCCATAGTCGAAGTAGGCGTAGGGCAGGACCGTGTTGCGGGCGCTGCGGTCGAGGCCGTTGCGTTCGAGCCGGTAGCCGCCGGCACCGAGGTCACCGGTGATGTGGTCGTGCAGTTGCAGCGGATCTGCGTTGCCGTTGCCGGTATCGGCTTGCTGGGCCAGGGCGGGCAGGGCGCAGCAGGCCAGGGTCAGGGTGGCGAATATTGTTTTCATGATGGACAGTGGTGATGGGGGCAGATGGCATTGTAGCGGTCGCCAGGGCGCTGCGCCGGCTTGTGTGCCGTGGCGCTGGCTGGATGCGGTCGGTCAGCCACAGCCGGGGCAACGTGGCAATGAACAACGACGAACAATGGCCTGCCATTGCGGCAGGCCATTGTCGGCGCGTGTTGAGCCTTCTTCAGCCTTCGTCAGCCTTGATCAGCCTTCGTCAGCGACGCAGCATCAGGACGCTTGCATCGTCGGATAGTCCGTATAGCCTTCGGCGCCGCCACCGTAGAGCGTAGCCTGGTTGAAGTCGGCCAGTGCGGCACCGGCCTTGAAGCGTTCCACCAGATCGGGGTTGGCGATGAAGGGGCGGCCGAAGGCCACCAGGTCGGCCCGGTTGCCTTGGCGCGCCTTGGCGGCCATTTCCAGGTCATAGCCGTTGTTGGCGATGTAGATGCCCTGGAAGAGGTCACGCAGTACCTGCAGGTCGAAGCCGCCGGCCACTTCGCGCGGGCCGCCGGTCGCGCCCTCCACCACGTGCAGGTAGACCAGCTTGTAGCGGTTCAGCTGCTGCACCACGTAGCTGAAGAGGGCCTTGGGATCGCTGTCGGCAATGTCGTTGGCCGGGCTGATCGGGGACAAGCGGATGCCCACGCGTTCGCTGGGCACCACCGAAGTGACGGCGGCCACCACCTCCAGCAGCAGGCGGGCGCGGTTTTCGATGCTGCCGCCATAGGCGTCGGTGCGCTGGTTGGTCTTGTCGCGCAGGAACTGGTCCAGCAGGTAGCCGTTGGCCGCGTGGATTTCCACGCCGTCAAAGCCGGCCTGCATGGAGAGCTGGGCGGCGGTCTTGTATTGCTCGACGAGGGCGGGCAATTCAGAGAGTTCCAGCGCGCGCGGTTCGACGAAGGGCTTGAAGCCGGTTTCGGTGAAGGCATTGCCTTCGGGCTTGACGGCCGAGGGGGCCACCGGCAGGGCATGGCCCGGTTGCAGGTCGGGATGGGAGATGCGACCCACGTGCCAGAGCTGCAGGAAGATGCGGCCGCCCTTGGCGTGCACGGCATCGGTGATCTTCTTCCAGCCGGCTACCTGGGCCTGGTCGTAGATGCCAGGGGTCCAGGCGTAGCCCTTGCCCTGCGGCGAGATCTGTGTGGCCTCGGCGATGATCAGGCCGGCACTGGCGCGCTGGGCGTAGTAGTCGGCCGCCAGTGGCGTGGGGACATCGCCAGCCTGGGCGCGGCTGCGTGTGAGCGGGGCCATGACGATGCGGTTCTGCAGTTGCACCGCGCCCAGCTGCATGGGCTTGAAGAGGTCACTGCTGGCGTGGACGTTGGCATTGGCACTGGTATTGGCGTTGGTCATGCTGTTCCTTTCTTGTTGGCATTGAAGGGGGCGACAGTGGTCGACCCTGTTACCGACCACGGCTGATCGGCAGCGTTCCGGAAATGGATCAACAGTCTAGACGGGAAGCGCTTTGCTTGCTGGCGGTCGGGCATCTGCCTGGATCTTGCTAAGTGGCAATTCGCGATGCGGTGGTGAAAAAAAACCACCGCTTGCGCGGTGGTGGGTACTGCGGTTGCTGCGCGGGCATGGGCCAGCTCCTGCCTAGGCCCTGCCTGAGCGGTGTGCCTCAGCCGCGTGCCGAGCGGGCGCGCGCCTGGCCGAGCAGCCAGGTGGTCAGCAGCGGCACCGGGCGGCCGGTGGCGCCCTTGGCGGCGCCGCTCTTCCAGGCGGTGCCGGCGATGTCCAGGTGCGCCCAGGTGTACTTGCGGGTGAAGCGCTCCAGGAAGCAGGCGGCGGTGACGCTGCCGGCGGGCTGGCCGCCGATGTTGGCGATATCGGCGAAGTTGGACTTCAACTGCTCCTGGTAGACGTCCTGGATCGGCATGCGCCAGGCGGTGTCGCCGCTGTCGCGGCCGGCGGCCAGCAGGCCGTTGGCCAGCTGGTCGTGGGCCTCGTCTTCACGGGTGAACAGGCCCGTGTTGTGATGGCCCAGGGCGACCACGCAGGCACCGGTCAGGGTGGCGATGTCGATCACGGCGGCCGGCTTGAAGCGTTCCACGTAGGTCAGGGCGTCGCACAGGATCAGGCGGCCTTCGGCGTCGGTGTTGAGCACTTCAATGGTCTGGCCGGACATCGAGGTGACGATGTCGCCCGGCTTGGTAGCGCGGCCGGAGGGCATGTTTTCGCAGGTCGGGATGACGCCGATGACATTGAGCTTCAGGCCCAGTTCGGCGATCGTGCGGAAGGTTCCCAGTACGGAGGCGGCGCCGCACATGTCGTACTTCATCTCGTCCATGTTCAGGCCCGGCTTGAGCGAAATGCCGCCGGTGTCGAAGGTGATGCCCTTGCCCACCAGCACCACCGGGGCGTCCTTGGACTTGCCGCCCAGGTGCTTCAACACGATGAACTTGGGCGGCTGGTCGCTGCCGTTGGTGACCGACAGGAAGCTGCCCATCTTGAGGGCTTCCAGCTGCTTGCGGTCCAGCACTTCCACGCCCAGCTTGAATTCCTTGGCCAGCTTCTTGGCGGTATTGGCCAGGTAGGTCGGGGTGCAGACGTTGCCGGGCAGGTTGCCCAGTTCCTTGGTCAGCGCCATGCCGTTGGCCAGGGCCACGGCTTCGCCCAGGGCGGCCTTGGCGGTCACGCCGTCGGCGGCGTTCACCAGCAGGGTGATCTTCTTGACGCCGGTGGGAGCGGGGTCCTTCTTGCTCTTCAGGGTGTCGGAACGATAGATCGCATCGCGGCCGGCCAGTACCACGTTGCGAATGGCCCAGGCCAGGTCGCGGCCCTTGATGCCATCGAAGGGCAGGGCCAGGGCGGCGTCGTCGCAGCCCAGGGTGGCCAGGCAGCGCACCAGGCCGGCGCTGGCAGCGGCAAAGCTCTTGTCGGCGATCTCTTCCTCGGCGCCCAGGCCCAGCAGCACGATGCGTTCGGCGGCGATGCCGGTGACGCCGCGCAGCAGCAGGGTCGAGCCCGGCTTGCCGGAAATGTCGCCCGACTTCAGCGCGGCGCTGATCGCGCCCAGCTTGTCCAGCGCCCCGGCTGCCTTGGACAGCTTGCGGTTTTCATAGATGCCAACGACCAGCGCGCCGGTCTTGACGGCGGTCACGGCGTTTTTTGCGTCCAATGTTTTTGTGCTAAAGTCCATCGTTCGTCCTTTGTATGAATTACCTGGCGATTATAGAGCCCATTTCGACGCCACGCGCGCGTGAGTTCGCGCCAGCCCGGCCAGTGCCGGATGCGTCGCAGGGCCAGGCCACCGATTCATTGACCCCGATACCAGAGACAATTCCAGCATTCCCATGATTTTCCAGCGCGCTCTGCGTCGCGAACTGACCAGCACCGCAGGTGGGGTCTTCACGACGCTGTTTACCATCACGCTGACCGTGATGCTGATCAAGATCCTCGGCCAGGCGGCCGGCGGCCAGGTGGCTTCGCAGGACGTGATCGCCCTGATCGGCTTCCAGTCCCTGAATTACATGCCCATCATCCTCATCCTGACCGGCTTCATCTCGGTCTTGCTGGTGATGACGCGCAGCTACCAGGATTCCGAGATCGTGGTCTGGTTCGCCTGCGGTCTGTCGCTCACGCGCTGGATCGTGCCGATACTGAAATTCGGCTGGCCCATCGTGGCCCTGGTGGCGACGCTGTCCTTCGTGGTCACGCCCTGGGCCAATGAACAGAGCAGCGAATACCGCAGCCGCTTCGAGCAGCGCGAGGACATCGCCCGCGTCTCCCCCGGCAAGTTCCAGGAATCGGCCGCGGCCAACCGCATCTTCTTCGTCGAAGGCATTTCCGGCGATGCCTCCAAGGTGCGCAACATCTTCGTCAACACCATCAATGCCGACGGCAAGAACAGCGTGGTGGTGGCCAAGGAAGGCGAGACCGTCATCGATCCCGATGGCGAGAAGTTCGTGGTCATGAACAAGGGCCGCCGCTATGACGGTTCGCCCAGCCTGCCGGATTTCCAGATCGTCGACTTCGAACGCTATGGCCTGCTGATCGGCAACCAGTCGCAGGCGGCTGCCGGTGAGCGTTCGGCGCGGGCGCTGCAGATGGGGGAACTTGTAGCCAAGAGCGACGGCTATGCGCGCGGCGAACTGCTGTGGCGCATCGCCTTGCCGCTGATGGCACTGGCCCTGATGCTGCTGGCCATTCCGCTGTCCTTCGTGAACCCGCGTGCCGGCCGTTCCCTGGGGCTGCTGGTGGCGTTGCTGCTGTTCGTGGTGTACAGCAATACGGTGAGCGTGTTCCAGGCCTCGGTGGCGCAGCAGCGCACCAGTTTCATGATGGCCTGGTGGCCGGTGCACGTGATCGTGGCGGCACTGATCGTGGGCATGTTCGTGCTGCGACTCAACATCAACCACCCCTATCACCCATCCCGGTTGTGGAGCCGTATACGCCGCGCCATGACGTTCCAGCGCGAGGCCTGAGATGAGAGTCATCCAACGTTACTTCACCTCCGAGATCACCCGCTCGGTGCTGTTTGCCCTGGCGGCCTTCCTGGCGCTGTTCGCCTTCTTCGAAATGATGGGCCAGCTGGAGCAGGTCGGCCGCAATGGCTACAAGCTGCAGGAGGCGGTGTTCTACGTGCTCATGGGCTTGCCCGGCAACGTCTATGAACTGATGCCCACGGCCGTGCTGATCGGCACCATCTATACCTTGTCGCAACTGGCGGCGCGCTCCGAATTCACCATCATGCGGGTCTCCAGCATGTCCACCGGCATGGCGGCCAAGGTGCTGCTGCGCATCGGCGTCGGTTTTGCGGTGCTGACCATCGTCTTCGGCGAGCTGATTGCGCCCAAGGCCAGCGAGTGGGCCGAGAAGCTCAAGTTGCAGGCGCAGGGGGCGTCGATGTCCTCGCAGTTCCGCTCGGGCATGTGGGCCAAGGACGTGATCAAGGACAAGGGCCTGGAAGGCAATGTTACTGGCAGCCGCTTCATCAACATCCAGACCGTGCAGCCGGATGGCCGCATCGAGGGCGTCAAGCTCTACGAGCTCGATACCGACTTCCACATGGCCCGCATGATCACCGCCAAGTCCGGCCTGTACGAGGGCAATCACCAGTGGGTGCTCAATGAGGTGGTGCAATCCGATTTCACCGGCGGCCGTGACCGCAAGATCACCGAGCCGGTCAAGACCGTGAAGACGGCGCAGATGAAGCTGGTCTCGGAGGTGACGCCGGAAATCCTGTCGGTGCTGTTCGCCGACCCGGACCGCATGTCGGCCTATGACCTGCTGGCCTACACCAAGCACCTGGAAGCCAACAACCAGCGCACCGACCGCTATGAAATCGCCTTCTGGAAGAAGATCGTCTACCCGCTGTCCATCTTCGTGATGATGGCGCTGGCGCTGCCCTTCGCCTATCTGCACTTCCGCGCCGGTGGCGTGAGCCTGAAGATCTTCACCGGCATCATGATCGGGGTGTGCTTCCAGTTGATCAACAGCCTCTTTTCGCACCTGGGCCTGCTCAATACCTGGCCGGCCTTCGTCACGGCGGCGCTCCCCAGCCTGCTGTTCATGGCGCTGGCGATCGGCGCCCTGTGGTGGGTGGAACGCACCTGACCCCAGTTGATCTCAGCTGATCCCGTCTCAACCCGATACGACATCCGCATGCAACAAAGTCTGATCCTCTTCGCCCATGGCGCCCGCGACCCGGCCTGGGCCGCACCCTTCGAACGTCTGCGCGCGCTGACCCGCGCCGCCATGCCGACCGTCGGCGTGGAGCTGGCCTTCCTGGAGCTGATGCAGCCCGACCTGCCCACCGTGGTGGCGCAGCAGGTGGCTGCCGGCAGCCGGCGCGTGACGGTGATCCCGGTATTCCTGGGGCAGGGCGGTCATGTGCGGCGCGACCTGCCGCAATTGCTGGAGCAGTTGCGCCAGGCGCATCCGGAGGTGGAAATCCGCACCGTGCCGGCAGTGGGCGAGGATGAGGCCGTGTTGCAGGCGATTGCCGCCTATTGCATCGGGACCTTGCAGAGCTGAGCAGTTTGCTCCCCTGGCAGTACAAAAGAAGATGGCCCGTCCTGAATGAACGGGCCATTTTCTTTTGGGGCAGCTGACCTGGCGATCGCCCGATCAGAACAGGCGCGCGCCGTTCGGCACTGTCTGGTCGGGCTTGAAGAGGACGACCTCGCCCTGGGCATCGGGGAAGCCCAGCGTCAATACTTCGGACATGAACTTGCCGATCTGGCGCGGCGGGAAATTCACCACCGCCGCCACCTGCCGGCCCACCAGCTGGTCCAGCGTGTAATGCGTGGTGATCTGGGCGCTGCTCTGGCGCACGCCGATGCCGGGGCCGAAGTCGATCTTCAGCTTGAAGGCCGGCTTGCGGGCTTCGGGGAAGGCCTCGGCCGAGACGATGGTGCCGATGCGGATATCGACCTTCAGGAAAGCATCGAAATCGATGGCATCGGCGGCGGGGGCGTTGGTGTCGTGCAGGAGGTGCATGGCGTTCTCATTGGCGGTCGGCCAGGGCCGGGCCGATCATCACCAGCACCGGTCCGCTGCAGGCTTGCAGCCCGGCTTCCAGGCCGGCCAGTTGCAGATGGTAGATGTGCTGGTCGGGGCGGCTGCAGTTTTCCACTACCACCACCGGGGTCTCGGGCGCGTGACCCAGTGCCAGCAGGCGCTGCGCGGTGGCCGTGGCTTCGCGCCCGCCCATGTATTGCACCAGCGTATCGCCGTTGGGCATACGCACTTCGTCCGGCTCATCCACGCCCGTGCTGGAGGTGAACAGCGACACGCTACGCGCGATGCCGCGCCGGGTCAGCGGGCGCTTGGCGGCCGAGGCGGCGGCCAGGGCGGCGGTGATGCCGGGGACGATCTCGTAGGGGATATGGTGTTCTTCCAGGGCCCGCATTTCCTCGTCGGCGCGGCCGAAGAGCATGGGGTCCCCACCCTTGAGACGCACCACGCGGCGGTATTGCTGGGCGGCTTCCACCAGTTTCTGGTTGATGACCGGCTGGGCGGTGGAGCGCTGGCCACTGCGCTTGCCCACCGACACCTGCACCGCCTGCGGACAGAGGGCCAGGATTTCTTCGGTGACCAGGGCGTCGTGCAGCACGATGTCGGCCTGCGCCAGCAGGCGCGCGGCGCGCACCGTCAAGAGGTCAGCCGCACCGGGGCCGGAGCCGATCAACCACACCTGGCCCGGATGGTCCGGGCTGGGTGCGGGAGTGTCGGAAGAGGATGGGTTTGCTGCCTGTTCGGTGGCCATGGCCTTGGTACAAGGTACGATTGCGGATCGAAGGAAAATCAGTCGATCCGAATCATACCAGCGGCGACCGTCTGGTGGCTCACTTCGTCGATCAGGATGAAGGCGCCGGTAGCGCGGATATCCTGGTAGGCATCGGCGGCGATGGGCTGCTGCACGTTGACGCTGATGCGGGCGATGTCGTTGAGCTTCAGGGTCTCGGCCGGGCGGCGTTCCTGGGTATTGATGTCCAGGAGCGTATCGACTTTGGCCACGCGCGCGGCCACCTGCTTGGTGGTGTGCTTGAGCCAGTACTTGCGGCGCAGGTCCAGCGGTTCCTCGGAGAGCCAGCAGACGTCGGCGTTGACGGTCTTGAGGATGGTCGAGGGCTGGGCGGCGGCGGCCAGCAGGTCGCCGCGCGAGATGTCCAGGTATTCGTCCAGCAGGATGGTCACCGACTGGCCGGCCGTGGCCGACTCCAGGGAACCATCCAGGGTCTGGATGTCCTTGACGGTCGCGCTCTGGCCGCTGGGCAGCACCACCAGCTTGTCACCACGGGCGACCTTGCCGGCTTCGATGCGGCCCATGTAGCCACGGAAATCGTTGGCTTCGTGACCGTTGTGGCGCGCCACCAGCTGCACCGGGAAGCGGAAGGCTTCTTCATGCGCATCTTCGTAGACCGAGAGCGACTCCAGCAGGGTGATCAGGGTCGGTCCCTGGTACCAGGACAGGCGCTCGCTGGCGGTGACCACGTTGTCCCCGGCCAGGGCCGACAGCGGAATGGCATGCACATCCTTCAGGCCCAGTTGCTGCGCGAACTGCTGGTAGGCGCCGACGATGCGGTCGTAGACGGTCTGGTCGTAGTCCACCAGGTCCATCTTGTTGACGGCCACGATCACGTGCTGGATCTGCAGCAGGTGGGCGATGGTCGAGTGGCGCTTGGTCTGGATCAGCAGATCGA
>Ga0308159_1003468_pt1 | contig 15887 bp, 8 predicted proteins | sample PhyCR1_FD_201040 | JGI IMG/M metagenome (GOLD analysis project Ga0308159, IMG submission 201040) | Phyllosphere microbial communities from UC Gill Tract Community Farm, Albany, California, United States - DLSLC.R1 | ecosystem: Host-associated > Plants > Phyllosphere > Unclassified | place: USA... | reverse complement strand
CCACCCTCGCCGAAGACGGTGCGCAGGGCCTCGTGGCGCCGTACCAGGGCCTGCAGCGCCGCGTGCAGCGCCCCGGCATCCAGCGGCCCGTCGAAGTCCAGCCCGCCCCCCACGTGGTAGGCGGTGTTGCCGGGGTCCATGCGCCAGAGGAACCACTGGCCCTGCTGGGCCCAGGACATCGGCGCCTCGGCGCCCGGTGGCACACCGCTGGATGGCAGCGAATCGGCGTGGGACGCTTTGGCAGTCCCGGCACCACCGTCGTCGGGGGTGGCGGGCTGCGCGCGCAGCCGCTGGCGCAGCAGGGCCTGCTGTTCGGGGGACAGGCGCGCACGGCGCTGGGAGAGAAGGGGGCTGTCGCTCATGTCAATCGGCCTGCAGGGAAACGGAAGATGGGGTGGCGGCGCCCGCAGCTGCGGCGTCGCGCTCGATGTCCTCGATCAGCCGCAGCTCCACGTGCTGCGCGAGGTCGGCGACGGTCGGCGCCTTGAAGAACGCCGCCGGGTGGATGTCCACGCCATAGGCCCTGCGCACGCGCGCCAGCAGGCGGATCGCCAGCAGCGAGTCGCCGCCCAGCTCGAAGAGGTTGTCGTCGGCGCCGATGCCGCCGATGCCGAGGGCCTCGGTCCACAGCGATGCCAGGTGCTCCTCCAGTTCGCCCTCCGGCGCGCGGTAGGGGGTGGACAGCGCCGGCCGCGCATGCGTGGCGCCCGGCACGGTCGCCGGCGCCTGCGGCACGGCCTCCAGCGCCTCCACCAGCCCGTCCAGCGCACGCAGCCGCTGCGCGAGCGGCGTGACCGACACCACTGTGTGCGGCTGCGCGGGCCCGTCGACGATCCGGTCGAACACCCCGGTGCCCGTGCGCTCGTCCAGGCCCATGCCCTCGGGCACGTCCATGTCCGCGCCCTGCCCCACGTCGCGCCACGCATCCCAGCCGACCGAGAACACCGGCCACGGGTACTCGCGCCGGCAGGCGGTGGCGAAGGCGTCCAGCCAGGCGTTGGCGGCCGCATAGTCGCTGCGGCCCAGCCCGCCGACACAGCTCGCGACGGAAGAGCACAGCAGCACGAAATCCAGCGGCTCACCGCGCAGCGCCTCCACCATCGCCCGCGTGCCCTGCAGCTTCGGCGCGAAGGCGGCCCGCACCTCGGCCCGCGTGCGGGTGGCCAGCATGCCGCCGCCGGGCTCCATCACGGCATGCACCACGCCGTTCACGCCTCCGAAGCGCGCATGCACGGCCTGCAGCGCGGCGCGCCACTGCGCAGGATCGGTGACATCCGCCGCCACGGCCATCCATTCGGTGCCCTCCGCATCCATCGCCTGCAGCTGCAGCAGCCTGCGGCGTTGCGCGGCGGGCAGGCCGGTGCGCGCGAGCAGGCTCTCCCAGTCGCTGCGCGGCGGCAGCGGCGTGCGCCCCAGGAGCACCAGCCGCGCACGGTGGCGCCGGCCCAGGTGCCGGGCCAGGGCCAGGCCCACACCGCCCAGCCCCCCCGTGATCAGCACCACGCCGCCCTGGCGCAGGCGCGGCGCACGGGCGGCCGGCGGCGCGGCCGGCTCCCAGGTTTTCACCCAGCGCTGCGTACCGCGCCAGGCCACGCAGAACTCGTCCTGCGGCCGCGCCGGCTCGCCCGCCAGCGCCTCGGCCAGGTGCGTCTCGGCGGCACTGCCGGCGCGCGGCACCAGCACATCCACCACGCGGCATGCGATGCGCGGCATCTCTTGCCCGATGACGCGCGCCAGGGCCGCCACCGCCGCCTTGCCGGGTTCCAGCGGCTCGCTGCCCGCGACTTCTTCCGCACGGTCGACCACCACGGTGAGCGAGAGCGGTTCGTCCCGGCCCGCGTCGTCGCGCCCCTGGGCCATCGCCATCAGGCTGAAATACGCCTGCTCCCATGCGGGCTCCTCGGCGGCGTTGCGCGCAACGTCGAGCCCCCAGAGGTGGAAGGCATGCGAGACGGGCCCCACCTCGCGCCACAGCGCTGCATGGTCGGCGCGCTCGTCCGGCCGCAGCGCGAACGCCTGCGCACCATCGCGCCGGAAGACTTCGGCCGCACCCACCTGCACCACCTGCGCACCGCGTTCCGACAAGGACTTCGCAAGACGCTCGGCCAACGGCAGTTCCGCGCCGCCGAGCAGCAGCACGGTGTCGCCCCGGCCGGGCCCCTCTGCGTGCGGCGCCGCGGCGCTGCGCTGCCATGCGGGCAGGTAGCAGATGCTGTGCGGCGGCGGCGCCTCTGCCCCACGCTGGGGCGCCGGCGCACCGGCTTCCACCCAGAAGCGCTGCCGCTGGAACGGGTAGGTGGGCAGCGGCACGCGCCGGCGGCGCGCACCGCCGCGCGTCGCGGGCCAGTCGATGGCCACCCCCGCCATCCACAGCCCCGCCAGGGCCTGCGCGAGCTGCTGCCCGTCGCGGTCGCGCTGCTGGGCGTGGGCCAGGGTGGCCCAGATGCCGGCGGCCGAAGCCGCCTGCGCATGCCGCCGCGCGAGGCCCGCCATGGATTCGCCGGGCCCCACTTCCAGCACCACGCGGCCCGGTTGCGCGAACACCGCGTCCAGCCCCTCGCGGAAGCGCACCGTGCCGCGCAGGTGCCGGCCCCAGTACGCCGGACTCGTGGCCTCCTCGGCCGTGATCGGCCGGCCGGTGACATTCGAGAGGAACGGGATGCGCGGTGCCTGCCGCGGCACCGTGGCGATGCGGCGCTCCAGTTCGGCCACGATCGGATCGACGCTGCGCGAATGCATGGCCACGGCGACGTGCAGCCGGCGCGGTGCATGCCCCTGCGCGCGCAGCATCTCTTCCGCCGCATCGATGGCCGCCGGCGCGCCGGACAGCACGCAGAGTCCGTCGCCGTTCACGGCGGCCAGGTCGCAGCCGAGCGCCAGCAGCGGCGCGACTTCCGGCTCGGGCAGCGGCACCGCCGTCATCGCGCCTTCGGGCAGGCCGGCCAGGAGCCGGCTGCGCCAGATAACGATGCGCATCGCGTCCTCGGGCGTGAACACTCCCGCCAGGCAGGCCGCCACGTACTCGCCCAGGCTGTGGCCCAGCATCAGCGCGGGCCGCACGCCGCACGACGTCCACCATTGCGCGATCGCGTATTCCACCGCGAACAGCGCGGGCTGCATCCACTCGACGCGGGCGAGCCGTTCGGCGGCTTCGGGCGCCTGCCCCGGCGCCGGATGGATCAGTGCCCGCAGGTCAGCGCCCGTCTCCTGTCGCAGAACGTCGGCGCAGACATCCAGCGCCCTCCGGAAGACCGCGCTGCGGCGGTCCAGCGCCTGGGCCATGCCGACATGCTGCGCGCCCGACCCTGGGAACAGAAACACCACCTCGGGGGCCTCTGCGGCCACGTGCACCGGCGCGGGCAGCGGAGCTTCCAGACGCTGCGCCGCCAGGACGGATGCATGCGCGACCACGGCCGTCCGCCAGGACCACGCCCGGCGGCCGCACTGCAGCGTGTGGGCGACGTCCGCCAGCGTCTCCGACGCGCTGCGCAGATGCAGGGACAATTGCCGGCGCTGCGCCTGCAGCGCGGCCTCGGAACGCGCGGACAGCAGCAGCACCTCCCACTCCGGCTCCACCGCGCCCTGCACCGCCGTGCCGGCCAGATCCCGCAGACCTTCGCCCGCGGACGCCGGCGGCGCGCAAGCCTCTTCCAGCACCACGTGCACGTTCGTGCCGCCGATGCCGAACGAACTCACGCCCGCGCGCCGTGGGAACGCCCCCTGCGGCCAGGCGGTTGCCTCCGTGTTCACGTAGAACGGGCTGGACGCGAAATCGATGCGCGGATTCGGCTGCCGGCAGTGCAGGCTCGGCGGCAGCACCGCATGCTTCAGCGCCATCGCGGCCTTGATGAGGCCGGCCACGCCCGCGGCCGCATCGAGATGGCCGATGTTGGTCTTGACGGAGCCGACCGCGCAGAAGCCGGTACGCTGGGTATCCGCCCGGAACGCCTGCGTGAGTGCGGCGATCTCGATGGGATCGCCCAGCGCCGTGCCGGTGCCGTGCGCCTCCACATAACCGATCGTGTCCGCCGATACGCCCGCGATGAGCTGCGCCGTGCGGATCACCTCGGCCTGCCCGTCCACGCTGGGCGCGGTGAAGCCGACCTTGGCCGCGCCGTCGTTGTTGGCCGCGCTGCCCTTGATGACGGCATGCACCGTGTCGCCATCGCGCAGCGCATCCTCCAGCCGCTTGAGCGCGACCACGCCCACGCCGCTGCCGATCACCGTGCCCGCCGCATCGGCGTCGAACGCGCGGCAGTGCCCGTCGGGCGAGAGGATGGCGCCGGACTGGTAGCGGTAGCCGCCCTGCTGCAGCAGGTTCAGCCACACGCCGCCCGCCAGCGCCATGTCGCATTCTTGGCCCAGCAGCGACTGGCAGGCCATGTGCACCGCCATCAGCGACGTGGAGCAGGCCGTCTGCACGCTTACCGCCGGGCCGCGCAGGTCCAGCTTGTAGGCCACGCGGGCGCACAGCGAGCTGGGAGCGTTGGCGCCCATCAGGCCCAGCACGTCGGCGATGCCCGAGCCCGCATCGAGCCCCGCGGAGGGCAGCAGATGGCGCATCAGGTACACGCCGGGGCCCTCGCCCGCATACACGCCCACCTTGCCCGCCCACTGCGCCGGATCGCAGCCGGCATGCTCCAGGCAGGCCCAGGCGCTCTCCAGGAACAGCCGCTGCTGCGGGTCGAGCTGCTCGGCCTCGCGGGGCGTGAAGCCGAAGAACTCCGCATCGAACAGGTCGTGCCCGTCGAGCGGCACGCCGGCCTTCACGTAGTCCGGATCGCGGCGAAGCGCTTCGGGCACGCCCAGCGCTTCGAGCTCCGCATCCGAATAGGTCTTCACCGATTCCAGGCTGTCGCGGATGCGCTGCCAGTAGGTATCGACGTCTGGCGCGCCGGGAAAGCGCCCCGCCATCCCGACGATCGCGATCTCCAGGCCGCTCGGGGCCTGCGGAGAGACGGAGGACAGATCGAGAGGTGCGTTCATTCGCGGGCTCCTTGGAGTTGGGCGCGGCGCTGCAGCAGTGCCGCGCGTTGTTGGCGCGCACGGTCGTCGGACGGTTGCGCGGCGGCGCGGTGCGTGGCCTGCATGCCATCGCCGTGCACGCTGGCCAGGGCTTCGTCGATGCGGCGCGCGAGCGATTCCACCGTGGGGTGCTGGAACAGCTCCACCAGCGCGAGCCGGCAGCCCCATTCGTCCTCCAGCCGCCGGTGCGCACGCACCAGCAGCAGCGAGTGGCCGCCCAGGTCGAAGAAGTTGTCCCGCAGGCCCACGGAAGCCACGCCCAGCAATTCGCTCCACAGCGCCGCCAGGCGGTGCGCCGTGCTGCCTTGCGGCGCGGCGGCTGCGGCGCCCCGGGCCGGCGCGGCCACGGGCTCGGGCAATGCGGCCCGGTCCACCTTGCCGTTGGCATTGAGCGGCAGGGCCTCCAGCGCCACGATCGCGCGCGGCACCATGTAGCCCGGCAGGCGCTGCGCCAGGGCCGCGCGCAGCCCGGCCACATCGGGCCCGCCCGCCGCGCCCCCATCGCCCGCCGCATGCGCCGCGGGGGCCACGTACGCCACCAGCGATTCGGCACCGGCCGCGCCGCGCACCACGGCCACCGCGTCCTTCACGCCGGGCTGCGCGCGCAGCGCCGACTCGATCTCCCCCAGTTCGATGCGCAGGCCGCGCAGCTTCACCTGGTGGTCGATGCGCCCGAAGTAGTCGATCTGCCCCTCGGCGTTCCAACGCACCCAGTCGCCGGTGCGATAGAGGCGTGCGCCCGCGGTCAGCGGATGCGCGATGAAGCGCTCCGCCGTCAGCCCCGGCTGGCCCAGGTAGCCGCGCGCCAGCAGCTCCCCGCCGATGTAGAGCTCGCCCGCCACGCCCTGCGGCACCGGCTGCAGCTGGGCATCGAGCACCCAGGCCTCGGTCGCGCTAATGGGGCGGCCGATCGGCACCGGCCCGGCCTCGTCGCGGCAGGTCCAGCGGGTGACGTGGATCGTCGTTTCCGTGGGGCCGTAGAGGTTCTGCAGCGTCGCGCCCGGCAGGCGGCGCAGGGCCTCGCGTTGCAGGGTTTCGGGCATCGCCTCGCCGCCGCAGATCACGTGCCGCAGCCGTGTGCGGTGCTCGATGCCCGGATGGTCCAGGAAGGCCCGCAGCATCGCGGGCACGAAGTTCAGCGTGGTCACCTGGTGGCGCTCGATCAGCTGCACGATCCGCTCCGGATCGCGGTGTGCGCCGGGTGGCGCCACCAGCAGGCGCGCACCCGCCGTGAGCGGCCAGAAGATCTCCCAGCACGACACGTCGAAGCCGAACGGCGCCTTGTGCAGCACCGTGTCGGACGCGGCCAGCCCGTAGGTGGACTGCATCCAGGCCATGCAGGTGTGCAGCGCGGCATGGCGCACGGCCACGCCCTTCGGCCGCCCCGTGGAGCCCGAGGTGTAGATGACGTAGGCGAGTTGCTCGCCGTGCACCGCGATGCCGGGGTTCTGCGCATCGCCGGGCCTGCCCCCTTCCGGAACCTGCAGGCCCTCCACGTCGATCGTCCGCAGGCCCGGCAGCGCGGGCACCCGCCCGGCAGTTGCAGCGTGCGACAGCACCCATCCGGCACCGCTGTGCGCCAGCATGTCGCCGAGCCGGCCGGCCGGAAGCTCCGGGTCCAGCGGCAGGTAGGCGCACCCGGCCTTCATGGCCGCGAACATGCCCACCACCATCTCCACCGAACGCTCCATGCAGATGCCCACGATCGACTGCGGCTGCAACCCGTCGCGCAGCAGATGGTGCGCGAGCCGGTTGGCACGCGCGTTCAGCTCCGCATAACCGATGGCCTCGTCACCGAACAGCAGCGCCGTCGCCTGCGGCTGGCGCGCGGCATGCGCCTCCAGCGCGCGGAAGACCGGCACCGCCGTGCCTTCCCGGTGCGGATTGCGGCTCCAGGCATCGATCTGCGCACGCTCGGCAGGCGGCCGCAACTCGACCTCGCCCGCGGGCTGCTCCGGGTGCTCGGCCAGCGCCGCCAGCACCGCCAGGAAGTGGCCGGACAGGCGCTCGATGGTCGCGGGCTCGAACAGTTCCTGCGCGAACACCCAGCCGAGCGACAGCGCGCCGTCCGCGCTTTCTCGCGCTTCCAGCACCAGTTCGAACTGCGCGTGCGGGCCCTGCAGCGGCTCGGCCCGCACGGCGAGCCCCGGCACCGCCTGCAGCAGCCGGTCGTCTTCCGCAAGGTGGTTCAGCATCACCTGGAACAGCGGATTCGCACCCGCGCCGCGCTCCGGCCGCAGCATGTCCACCAGCCGGTCGAACGGCAGGTCCTGGTGCGCCTGCGCCCCCAGCACCAGTTCGCGGGCCTCGCGCAGCGCGGCCTGCAGGGGAGCGCGGACATCCACCGTGGCGGGCAGCACCAGGGTGTTCACGAACAGGCCGATCAGCCCCTCCACCCCCGGCACGCCGCGCTGCGCCACCGCAGCGCCCACACGCACGCGCGGCTGGCCGGTGTAGCGCGACAGCAGCACCTGCAAAGCCGCCAGCAGCACCATGAACGGGGTCGCGCCCTCCCGGGCCCGCAGCGCCTGCAGCCCCTGCACCACCGCCGCGGGCACCTCGACGGCATGGCGGCGTGCGGTGTAGCGGGCGCGTGCCGGGCGGGGATGGTCCGGACGCACCTCGCAGGGCGACGCGTTCCATCCCGCCAGGCGCTTCCGCCACCAGGCCGCCTGGCGCGCTTCCTCGCCCGCGTGCAGCCGGGCCTGCGCCCAGGCCGCGTAGTCGATGTACTGCAGCGCCGGCACGCTCCGGGCATCCAGGCCCTGGCGGCGCGCGCCGTAGGCTTCGAGCCATTCGGTGGCCCACAGCTGCATCGAAGCCCCGTCCGAGAGGATGTGGTGCATCGCCACCGCGAGCACATGGGTGCGGTCGTCCAGCCGCAGCAGCGCCGCGCGCCAGGGCACGCCACCGCCGGGCAGATCGAACGGCCGGGCCTGCAGCGCGTCCAGCCGGTCGCGCACGGCGTCGGTCCGATCCGCGCAGGCGGTGCGCCGGAGGTCCGCCAGGTCGAGCGGGAGTTCCCGCAGCGCGTCCTGCACCTGCTGATGGGGAACGCCGTCCGCGCCTTCACCGAGCACGGTGCGCAACGAAGCCTGCCGGTGCACCACGTCCTGCAGCGCAGCCCGCGCCGCCGCGGCATCGAGCGGGCCGTCGAGCCACAGCGCCGCCCCCACATGGTAGGCCGCGTCCGCGGGCGCGAGCTTCCACAGGAACCACTGGCGCGCCTGCGCAGGCGACAGCGGCCGGGGCGTGCCGCGCAGCGCCGGCGGCAGCGGCTCCACCGCGCTCGGCACCCCGCCGCTGCCGGCCGCCAGTGCGTCGCGCAGCGCCTGCGCGCAGGCGCCCAGGCGCGGATGGTCGAACAGCACGCGCGGTGCGAACGCCACGCCGAAACGCTGCGCGATGCGCGCCGCCGCCTGGGTGGCCGCGAGCGAATTGCCGCCCAGCACGAAGAAATGGGCATCGCGAGCCAGCGGCGGCTGCGCGCCGTCGCGCAACACGTCCCGCCAGATGGACGCGACTTCGGATTCGAGTTCATCGAGCGCCTCCGGCGCGCCGTTCGGGAGCGCCTCGGCATCCGGCCCGCCCCGCACGAAGCCGCCCCATTCGTAGATGGCATAGGCATCGGGGCTGCGCTCCATCCAGGCCGCGCGGCAGGCGCTGCGCTGCAGCTTGCCGCTGGTGGTCTTGGGCAGCGTGCCGGGCTGCAGCAGCAGCACGGCCGACAGCGGCTCGCCCACCGCCTCGCTCACGGCCGCGCTCAGGGCCTCCACCAGCGCGCGCGGCGGCACCCGCTTCTGCATGCCGCGCGACACCTCCACCGCCGCGCCGATGCCCTCGCCCCGCGGCCCCTGCACCGCGAAGACCGCCACGCGGCCCTTGCGCACCGCCTCCACCCCGGCCTCGATCGTCCGCTCCACATCCTGGGGATAGACGTTGTGGCCGCGCAGGATGATCAGGTCCTTGGTGCGCCCGGTCACCACGAGCTGGCCGCCGTGCACGAAGCCCAGGTCCCCGGTGCGCAGCCAGCGCCGCCCGCCGTGCTCCACGAAGGTGGCGGCCGTCGCCTCCGGCTTGCCCCAGTAGCCGGCCGCCACGCTCGGCCCGCCCGCCCAGATCTCGCCCACGCAGCCGGCATCGGCCGGCGCGAGCGATGCCACGTCCATGATCTGCACCGCATGGCCGCTCGCCGGGCTGCCGCAGCCCACCAGCAGGGTTCCATCACCCGCACCGCAGGGCGTCGCGGCGCCCACGGCCAGGGCCTGCGCGGAGAAATCGCGCGCCCACAGGCCCGATCCGAGCCGCACGCCCGTCACGTAGAGCGTGGCTTCGGCCAGGCCATAGCACGCATGCACCGCGCCTGCGTCGAACCCCTGCGCCGCGAAGCGTTCGGCGAAGGCCGCCATGGTGTCGGCCCGCACGGGCTCCGCGCCGCTGTAGGCCACGCGCCAGCAGGACAGATCCAGCCCCGCGGCCTGCGCATCGCTCACCCGTTCCACGCACAGGCGGTAGGCGAAATCCGGCCCGCCACTCACCGTGCCGCGGTAGCGCGACACCAGCTCCAGCCAGCGCGCCGGCCGCTCCAGGAAGTAGCGCGGCGACACCAGCACCAGCGTGGCACCGCTGTAGAGCGGCTGCAGCAGCCCGCCGATCAGCCCCATGTCGTGGAACAGCGGCGCCCATGTGACGAAGCAGTCCGCGGGCCCCACCTCCATGCCTTCCTGGATCGCGCGCTCGTTGGCCACGAGGTTGCCGTGCGTCACCATCACGCCCTTGGGGTCGCCCGTGGAGCCGGAGGTGTACTGCAGGAAGGCCAGATCGTCGTCGGCCGGTTCATGCAGTTGCCAGGCCTGGGCGAGCGCGAGGTCCACCGCATCGCCCGCGATCACCTCCAGCCCCGGGAAGCCGGTGCGCACCAGTGCCTCCCAAGGCTGCGTGGTAAGCACGCAGGCCGCGCCGCAGTCCCGCGCGATGCCCTGCAGGCGCGCCAGGTGCTGGGGCCGCTGCGATTCCGGCGGGAATACCGGCACCGCGACCACGCCGCAGTGGAAGCAGGCGAGCATGCTGACGGCATAGTGCTCGTCGTTGTCCTGCAGCACCAGCGCGCGGTCGCCCGGCGCGAACCGCTGCTGCAGCCGCGCGGCCAGGGCGTGCACGCGGCGGGCGAACTCCGCGTAGGTGAGCGTCACTTCGCGACGCACCCCGGCCACCTCGTCGACCACGGTCAGCCAGGGCGCGTCGGGCCGGCTCTGCGCCAGCGTGCGCAGCCGCTCGACGAAATGGTCCGGCCCCGCGGGCCGCCCCGCCGCTTCGATCCGGGATGGCCGGAAGGGTGTCGGCAAGTCATGCATGGAAACTCCTCGTGCGCGCAGGGCGCTGCCGGCCCGCCGCATGCCACGCATCGGCTGCCGGACGATCGACAACAAAGAAAAAGGCGGCGCGGGGCCGGTTCGGGGCTGTGCGTCTCAGGCGGCGGACGCCAGGGACTCCGGCGACCTTTCCAGGGCCTCGGCCTGCAACAGCCGCGCAGCCAGCACCCGCAGAAAACCGGCCTCGCCTTCGCGCAGGAAGAAGTGCCCGCCCTCGAACCGGTCCAGCGTCACGGGCCCGTGCGTCTCCAGCGACCAGGCCCGCAGCTCCTGCTCGGTGATGCGGTCGCGCACACCGCCGAAGACATGCACCGGGCACGCCAGCGGCGCGCCGACCGCGCTCCGGCGGAAGCCGTGGCACAGCCGGTAGTCGGCCCGCAGCACGTCCAGCGTGAGGCGCAGCAGTTCAGGTTCGGCGAACACGGCGTCGGGCGTACCGCCCTGCGCTCGCAGGTCCGCCATCAGCCGCGCGTCGTCCAGCGGTTCCGCGTAGCGCTCGCCGCTGCGCACCGCGGGCGCGGCGCAGGCCGACACCGCCAGCGCCGCCGGCCGCACGCCCAGCTCCGCCTGCAGGCGGCAGGCCACGCCATAGGCGAGCAAGGCGCCCATGCTGTGCCCGAAGAGCGCGAACCGGGCGCCGCCCGCCGCCCGCAGGCAGGCCTGCGCCAGCGGCCCGACGAGGCTGTCGTACGACGCCGCGAACGGCTCGCCCATGCGCGCGCCGCGGCCGGGCAGCTCCACGGGCACCACCCGCAGCCGCGCGGTCAGGCTCCGCTGCCAGCGCAGGTACATCGTGGCGCTCGCGCCCGCGCAGGGCAGGCACAGCAGCACCAGGTCTCCAGGAACCACCGGGTCCGCCCGATCCGCCCCGTACACCATCGCCGTCAGGCCGCCGCGGCCGCAGTGCCCCCGGCGGGCGCGGCCGCATCCTGCTGCGCCATCCAGTCGCGCAGCGACTTCGGCCGCATGTCCGTCCAGGCGCCGTCCACATAGGCGACGACGGTCTTCTTGTCGCCCCGCACGCCCTCCACCACCCGCCAGCCCTCGGGCACGGCCTTCCAGTGGGGCCAGATCGAATACTGTTCCTCGTGGTTGATCAGGACGATGAAGGTTTCGTCCTCGCGGTCGAAGCAGCTCGTAGACATCGGTGCATCCCTTGTGCGGTTGAACATCGGGCCGCCGTCCATGCCCTTCGCGACGACACGGGAAGGAAGGTGCGCGGGGCGGGCCTGCCTTCACAAGACGGTTGGCGGGCCGAAGTGTTCACCGCACCCCGTGCGATCGAGGATGCGGAAGGGATGCGGGAGCGCTATTCCCCCGTGCGGCGCGGCACCATGCCCGCCAGCAGCCACAGCCGCGCGGCCTCGTCGTAGCGCGCGCGGTGCAGGGGATCGGCCCGCAGCCAGGCCGCCAGGGCCTCGCGTGCCGGCGCATCGAAGGTTTCCTGGTCGAATTCACGCTGGACCCATGCCCAGGCCGCCTCCCAGACAGGATCCTCGTCGTACGGTGCAGTCATGCGCCGAGCCTAGCGCATCGCCAGCGGCGCCCTGCCGGCCCGTCCGACGCCGCCCGCGGGGTATTCCGGCGGCTGCGCAGCGGTCTGCTACGGCGCCGGCATCATGTGGACGCGGCAACGCGCGACTGCCCGGGCCGCATCGGCGATCAGCCCGTTCACCAGCCCCAGCGCACAGCCCAGGCGCTCGGCGATCTGGCGCTGCGTCAGCCCCTCGATGCGGTAGAGCTCGAACACCATCCGCGTGCGCGCAGGCAGCTGCGAGAGCACCTCGTCGATCGCATGGATCACCTGCTGCTCGCACATGCGGCGGTCGGGGGAGCGATGGCAGGGCACGTCGACCGTCTCGACGTCGATGTCGAACGTGCGGTAGCTGGCTTCCACGCGGTGGCGGCGGCAGTAGTCCAGCGCCAGGTTGCGCACCACCTGGCAGCAGTAGCCGATCGGCCGCTCCGCCACCCGGTCGCGAGGCCCTTCCGCCAGCTTCAGGTACGCATCCTGCATCACGTCGTCGGCGAGGTCTTCGGTGTTCACGATCTGCCGTGCGACGCGCCACAGCTGTGCCCGGTGGGCGACGAACACATCGGCCAGGGAAGGGTCTGACAACGGCGAGGACATAGGGATCGCTTTCCTGTGGTGGCCGAAAGGGTTCCGGCGGGTGGAAAGCGATGATACAAAAAATCTGTGGAATAGGAATTATTTGTATTTGAATATTTACAGTTCCCTGTGAGCGGTGTGCCGCAAGTCCTGGTCTTCACTCGACTATGCAGAAGTGGGCAGCGGCCCCGGCACCTTTCATTCTTCTAAGATTTTCGACTTGTCAATAGCTCACACCAATATAGTTGAAATGATAGAAAATATCCAAAATGTGGCAGACTCGGCAATCACGCCCCTGTAAGCCCCAGCCTGCTTACCATGAAACTCACCACGCGCCTTGTCCTTCTTCTCGCCGTGCTCTGCTCGGCGCTGGCCATTCTGGGTTCGCTCGGCCTCTACGGCATGGGCCGCGCCAACGAAGGTCTCCACTCGGTCTACGAAGACCGTGTCCTGCCCCTGAAGTACCTGAAGGCGGTGTCCGACATGTACGCCGTGAACGTCGTCGATGCGGCCCACAAGGTCCGCGACGGTGCATTCACCGGCGCCCACGGCGCACAGCAGATCCGGCAGGCGACCGACACCGTCCGGGCGAATTTGAAAGCGTTCGGCGACACCCGGCTGATGTCCGAGGAAACCCGGCTGATGGAGCAGATGAAGCCGCTCCTGGCCACGGCCGACATCGCCACGGCGCGACTGTCGGCGCTCATGCTCGCGGGCGACCGGCAGCAGCTGGCGGACTACGCGGCCCGCGAGATGTACCCCGCCATCGATCCGCTGCAGGAAGTCATCGCCAAGCTGGTCGACGTGCAGCTGGAGGGTGCGCGCCACGAGAACGACGACGCAACCGCCCTCTACGGCAAGCTCCGTGCCGGCATGCTGGCCGCCGTCGCCGCCTGCGTCGTCCTGGCCCTCGCCATGGGAGCGGCGCTGGTGCGGCGCCTGCGCGATTCGCTGCGGCTCGCGGGCGACGCGCTGTCGGAAGTGGCGGCGGGCAACCTCGCCGTGCACATCGACACCGGGGGCCGGGACGAAGTCGGCCAGCTGGTGCACCGCCTGGCGGACATGCGCGACAGCCTCGCGCGGGTCGTGGGCAGCGTGCGCAGCAGCGCCGAGGCCGTGGCCGCCGCCAGCTCGCAGATCGCGCAGGGCAACCACGACCTCTCCGCGCGCACCGAGCAGCAGGCCTCCGCGCTGGAAGAAACCGCGGCTTCCATGGAGGAACTCAGCTCCACGGTACGGCGCAACGCGGACAACGCCGGCCAGGCCAACGGCCTGGCGATCCAGGCCTCGCGCGTGGCCACGCAGGGGGGCGAGGCGGTCGGCCAGGTGGTGGAGACCATGAAGGGCATCGAGGAGAGTTCCCGCCAGATCGCGGACATCATCGGCACGATCGACGGCATCGCCTTCCAGACCAACATCCTGGCGCTGAATGCCGCCGTGGAGGCGGCCCGCGCCGGCGAGCAGGGCCGCGGCTTCGCGGTAGTGGCCAGCGAAGTGCGCAACCTCGCCCAGCGCAGCGCCGCCGCCGCCAAGGAGATCAAGGAACTGATCTCCACGAGCGTCGAACGCGTCGGACAGGGCACCATGCAGGTGGACCGTGCGGGCGCGACGATGTCGGACGTCGTGGAATCGATCCGCCGCGTGACGGACATCGTCGCGGAAATCAGCACCGCCAGCAATGAACAGAGCCAGGGCGTCTCCCAGGTGGGAGAAGCGGTCGTGCAGATGGACCAGGTCACCCAGCAGAACGCCGCGCTGGTCGAGGAATCGGCCGCCGCCGCGGGCAGCCTGAAGAGCCAGGCCGACAACCTGGTCGAATCCGTCGCCTTCTTCCGCCTCGGGGCTACCCCGGCCGGCCCGGCGACCCGCGCACCCGGGCAGCACCTGGCCCTCCCCCACGCGGCCTCCTGAGACACACGCACCTGCCATCGGGCCGGAAATGCGTATGTCAACGCCGCGCTCATCGCGGGCAATGCGCCGGAGCGCCGCGTCGGGCGCCTGCGGGAATTCTGGAACCTCGTCTCTTCGGGCTCCGGGCAGCAGGTGCCCGAAGGGCCTGGGCGACCGGGCCCTGCTCAACCAGTGGAGCGCCGCCTCGGCCGTGTGGTTCGGCATTCCCGGCGTCTTCACGCCGCGCCGCGACCCCACCCTGCTCCACCGAATCGGGCCAGGTGAATCCCGTCCGATTGCACACCGATAGCGGGGTCGAGCAAGGGGGCCACGTACCCGCGATGTACCTCGGCGACCATCCGCCCATGGCCGGCGGGCGCGAGTTGTGAGGCTTTCCGAAGAAGCTCGCCCACCCCGCGTTCAGCCACGAACCGACGTGATCGTCGGCACGCTGGACTACGGCCGCGTGCGCGTGGCCAGCGCTACCATGGGCCTCGAATACCGGCAGCCCGATCCCGGCCCGGTGCTCGCCGGCATCGCGCATTCCCACGCGCTCGCCCCCGTGGCCGACCTGCCGGTGCGCAAAGTGGAAACCGCCGTGCACCGCATCGCCGACATGACGCTGGCGCTCGGCACCGTCGAACACGACTGCCTCGCCTGAACACATTTCCGTCCTCCATCCTCCATCACCACCCACTTCAGGAGCACCCCATGCAACTCAAGGACAAGGTCGCCTTCATCACCGGCTCGGCCAGCGGCATCGGCAAGGAAATCGCCACCCTCTTCGCGAAGGAAGGCGCCAGGATCGTGATCGCCGACCTGAACAAGGACGCCGCCGACGCCACCGCGGCAGAACTGAAGGCCACGGGCGCCCATGCCCTGGGCGTCGCCGTCGACGTGACGGACGAGGCCCAGGTGGACGCCGCCGTCGAAGAAGCCGCCAAGGCCTTCGGCGGCATCGACATCCTGGTGAGCAACGCCGGCATCCAGATCGTGCACCCGGTGGAAGAATTCACGTTCGCCGACTGGAAGAAGATGCTCGCCATCCACCTCGACGGCGCCTTCCTCACCACGCGCGCCTGCCTCAGGCACATGTACGCCCAGGGCCGCGGGGGCAGCGTGATCTACATGGGCTCGGTGCACTCCAAGGAAGCCTCCAAGCTCAAGGCCCCCTACGTCACGGCCAAGCACGGCCTGATCGGCCTGTGCAAGACGGTCGCCAAGGAAGGCGCCTCCAAGGGCGTGCGCGCCAACGTGATCTGCCCCGGCTTCGTGCGCACGCCCCTCGTGGAAAAACAGATCCCCGAACAGGCTAAAACGCTGGGCATCACCGAAGAGGAAGTGGTGAAGAACGTCATGCTGAAGGACACCGTGGACGGCGAATTCACCACCACCGACGACGTCGCGCGCGCCGCCCTGCTGTTCGCCGCCTTCCCCACGAATGCGCTCACCGGCCAGTCGCTGGTGGTGAGCCACGGCTGGTTCATGCA
>Ga0308159_1003466_pt1 | contig 15896 bp, 13 predicted proteins | sample PhyCR1_FD_201040 | JGI IMG/M metagenome (GOLD analysis project Ga0308159, IMG submission 201040) | Phyllosphere microbial communities from UC Gill Tract Community Farm, Albany, California, United States - DLSLC.R1 | ecosystem: Host-associated > Plants > Phyllosphere > Unclassified | place: USA... | reverse complement strand
TCAGCATCGACACGGGCTGGCCGAGCATCGCGGCTTCCGCCTCGATCCCGCCGACGCCCCAGCCGAGCACGCCCAGGCCGTTGATCATCGTGGTGTGGCTGTCGGTGCCGACCAGCGTGTCCGGGTATGCGATCGTCGCGCCACCCTTGGCATGGTCGCCGCTCTCAATCGACGACCAGATGGCCTGGCCGATATATTCCAGGTTCACCTGATGGCAGATGCCGGTGCCCGGCGGAACGACCGAGAAATTGTCGAGCGCCTTGGAACCCCACTTCAGGAACTCATAGCGTTCCATGTTGCGCTGATATTCGAGGTCGACATTGTCCTCGAACGCCTGCGGCGTGCCGAACTCGTCGACCATGACCGAGTGGTCGATGACGAGGTGGACGGGAACCTGCGGATTGATCTTGGCCGCATCGCCGCCCAGCTTGGTGATCGCGTCGCGCATCGCGGCGAGGTCGACCACGCACGGCACGCCGGTGAAGTCCTGCATCAGCACGCGGGCCGGGCGATACTGGATCTCGCGGTCCGAACGCTGCGTCTTCTGCCAGTCGACGATCGCCTGGATATCCTCGCGCGTGACGGTCTTGCCGTCCTCGAAACGCAGCAGATTCTCCAGCAGCACCTTCATCGAGAAGGGCAGGCGGCTGATGTCGCCGAGCTGCTCGGAAGCCTTGGCGAGGCTGTAATAATCATAGCTCTTGCCGTCGACGTCGAGGGTCGAGCGGGTGTTCAGGCTGTCCTGGCCTATCGCAGTCATGGGCGTCCCTTCATGGTCGAGCCGGGCACGCCCAGTGGGACACGGCAGCATGCAGCCGCGAGCGGGCGCGCCGGGGAAATCTCCGGTTGACGCAAGGGGCCTTAGCAAGGGGTTGCCCGACAGGGAAGGGTGCAGCGCAGTGAAAGCCATTCGCAACTTCGGGCCGGTCCCGATCCACCGCGACGCCCGGGGCGGGGCGCGGCGGGCGGCTGGTCGCACGCGTTGAAAATGCGTGGAACAGCCATGGTCGATAGCGGGTTCAGATGATCATGAATGGAGTTCGGACCATGCGTGCCCTGAAGAATGAACGGTCGGCCATCTTATATGCCCCCTCGGGGCGGACGGGATCGGCGGACGGGCGTGCGTTCGCCGAGCCGCGCTGGCGGTGGTGGATATGACCGCCCATCCACCGCGCAAGGACGCTCGCCGTCCCGATCCGATCGTGGCGGTCGGCCTGTTGACCCAGCGTGACCTGGACGTGCTGGGTTCGGGATTCCGCCGTTCTTTTCCCGTGCATGAGGACACGGCGTTCGATGACCTGCTCCAGGCGCTCGATTCGATCGAAGCGATTCACGTGCCGCCCCGGAAGGACTGACCAGCCTGGATTAAATGCAGAGTGCGGTTAACCCTGATTATTAATGGCTCAAAGCCCCCGCATCGGAGACGGAACGGCTTGGCGAGCCGCTGTCCATCCGGCTAGGGCAGGCGTCATGGCTGGACCGATATCCGGCGCGACCGGAAAATGAGATGACGCCCGAACGCTTCGCCCTGCTTACCCGCCGCCATCGCGAATGTCTTCGCGGGGTCAAGGCGCTCAAGGGCTCGAAGGAAATCGCCACCGAACTCGGCTTGGGAAAGTCGACCGTCGACAGCTATCTGGCCGAGGCGGTGCGGCTGCTCGGCGCGCGCAACCGGCGCGAAGCGGCGATGGCGCTGGCCGATCACGAGGCCCAGGCGGACATTCAGTCGATCGGCCAAGTTATTGAAGAACAAGTAGAAGCTAACCCGCATAAAATCATACCCGATTCTACGGGGCTGGTTCCCGAGCCGCCGCCCGTGCCACTTCCGATGGCACCGGATGGGAGTACGGTCGGCGGGGCGGTGCAGGACGGCCATGTCCACGCATCGCCCCGCTTGTCTCTCCCCGTCCGGCGGCAAGGGCAGACACGCAACGACATGAGCATGGCCGAAAGGCTGCTCTGGGTTCCCACGATCGCCGTCGCACTCGCCATCGGCTTCGGCATGCTGGCGACGGGACTCGACGTGATGACCCGGGTGATCGGACGTTTGACGCACCTTGCCGGATGACCATCCTCCATGCCGCCCGGCGCGCATGGATGAAAAATCAGGGGGCACAGGCGATGACGACGGAACATGAAGCGGCTCTTCAGGTGACCAAGCTCCTGTGGAAGCTGGAAAACGAACTCGACACGGCATTCGCCACGGCAGGCGAACTGGCGATGGCGCTGCCTCGGGCGCGGGCAGAAGCGCGGCTGTCCGCGGTGGTCGGCCAGCATGCCTTCGAGATGCTGGGCCAGGCGATGATGGCGATCGGCCAGGCGCGCGGCCATGCGGTGCAGAGCCACCGGATCCTGGAAAAGGTCGGCCAGACCATCGGTTTCGATGCGGACGAATATGGCGACAACCGTCCCAAGCCGCCCCAGACGACGGGTATCGTCGAGGCCCTGCCGCTGCGCGCGGCCGCCTGATCCCGGCGCGACGCGGCGTGTCTTTCTCCCATCCTGGCCAGCGGGGCACGCCGTGACGCACATCTATGTCTTCAACATCCTTCAGGGGCTGGTCTGCCTCTATGCGCTGGCGCTGGGCGGCTGGCCGGAGCGGGCGACGGCGGTCATCCTGCTCTGCGCCTCGGTGGCGACGATCGTGCTGCCGTTCGATCCCTCCACCAGTTTCCGCAGCGTCGAGACGCTGGAACTCGTCATCGACGTGGCGCTGATGGGCGGGTTGATGGCGGTCGCGCTGCTCGCCAATCGCTTCTGGCCGCTCTGGCTGGCTGCGCTGCATCTGCTGGCGGTCGGGATTCACGGGGTCAAGGGGTTCGACACCGCGCTGATGCCATGGATGTATGCCCAGGCGGGTGGCAAGCTGGCCTATCCCATGCTGCTGCTGCTGGCGGCCGGGGTGCTGCGGCACCGGATCAGGCTGGCGCGATACGGCACAGACCCCGACTGGTCGCTGCCTTGGCGGGGTATCCGATGAACGGCGATCTGCGACTGCTGCACTGGCCCGCCGAGGACCGGGCGAGCTTCGGGCGCTTCGCGGCTGTGATGGCGGATGTGCAGGCGCGCATCCAGGCCATTTCGGGCGATGCGAGCGGCGTCCCCGTGCCGCGTCCGCCGCGCGTGGCGACGCCGCGCGAATGCGCCGCGATGATCCTGAAGCACCATCAGGAGGTTCGCGTGATCGCCGGGGGCGATGCCGACATGTTCGGCGATCCGGCATGGGAGATCGCGCTCGCCGTCTTTCACGCCGAGGGGCAGGAGAATGACGCCGCGCTGCTGGAGATGGCCGGTCTGTCGCCAAGCGGCCAGGTCGGCGGACGCTGGATCAAGCTGTTGCTGGCGCGCGGGTGGGTCGAACGGCGTGACGACGGCCATCTGCATGCGACGGAGAAGATGATCACGATCCTGAACGGATATTTCACGCGCCTTTGAGTCACGTTCGGACCGGATCGTGAACTTTGCGGACACGGCGGTAACGCCGTGCAACTCCTGAACCCTCCGGGGGTTCAACCGATACGGGCATAACCATAGGAGAAGACGGACATGGCCGAGGATATCGGAACGGGCGGCGGCGCGGGCGCGATCGGTGGCGATATGGGCGCGGGCGCCTTTACCGACCGGATGAAGGGCGCGGGCGAGGCGATGCAGGCCTCGGGCCAGAAGATGGCCGAGGGCGGTTCGCAGGTCACGCTCAAGATGCTGGAACAGGCCGAGACCAACACGCGCGAAGCCTTCGCTGCGATGCGCTCGGCCGCGTCGGCCAAGGATCTGGGCGATGTGATGCGCATCCAGACCGAGTTCCTGCGCGAGCAGGGCAACCGCTCCATGTCGCAGGCGCGCGAGATCGGCGAGATGATCGTGCAATTCGGTCGCGACGCAGTCGGCGCTGTTCGTCCGAAGCAGGATTAAACGCGAAGCCTCTCACCCTTCCGACCCTCCCTCAAGTGGGTCGGAAAGGTGAGAGTAGCCCTGTCGCCTAATTGCCGGGGCTGAGCGCCACCGGTCCATTGGCGGTCGCTTCCAGCAGCGAGTCCCCGCCGAGTACCCGATAGAGCGTCACCCGGTTGCTCGCCGCCGTCAGCTGCGTCGCAACCACCGTCCGCTGCGCCGAATAGAGCGAGCGCTGCGCATCCAGCGTGTTCAGGAACGGCGTCACCCCGCCGCGATAGCTCGCCTCGGTCAGGCGATAGGTGTCGCTCGCGGCGTTCAGGAAGCGGCGATTGGCGCCCAGCTGGTCATCGATCGTGCCCTGCCGCGCGAGGGCGTCAGCGGTTTCCTGGAAAGCGGTCTGGATCGCCTTTTCATAGGTTGCGAGCGCCGCGTCGCGCTGGGCCTGCGAATATTGGACGTTGGCGATTCCCGCTCCCGCCTGGAAGATCGGGTAGCTGACCGAGGGGGCGACCGAATAGTTGAAGCTGCCGCCCGAGAAGAGCGAGGTCAGCGCGGTGCTGGCGAAGCCGACCAGTCCGGTCAGCGAGATGCGCGGGAACAGCGCCGCCCGCGCCGCGCCGATCTGGCCATTGGAGGCGCGCAGCAGATATTCGGCCTGCACCACGTCCGGACGACGCAGCAGGATGCCCGAATCCAGCCCGGCTGGCAGCGTCGCGACGGTCGGGGCGGCTTCCTCGATCGAGCGGGGGAGGAGCGCCGTGTCGATCGGCGCGCCGACCAGCAGTTGCAGCGCGTTGACGTCCTGCGCCACGGCGGTCTTCTGGAGCGCCAGGTCTGCCTGCGCCGTCGCCAGCACCTGTTCGGCCTGACGCAAGTCGGTACGCGGCGAGATGCCGCCCTGGAGCCGGGCGCGGGTCAGCGTGACGCTGCGCTCGGCACTGGCTGCGGTCTGCTGCGCGATGGCGAGCAGGCTCTGGTCCGCACCGTAATTCAGCCAGGCATCGGCGATGTCACCGACCAGCGCCAGCCGGGTCGCGCGCGCCGCCGCCTCGGTCGCGAAGTAACGGTCGAGCGCCGCGCCCGTCAGCGAACGGATGCGGCCGAACAGATCGAGTTCGAAGGCGGTCGTACCGAGATTGACCGACCAGGCGCTGCCCGATCCATTGGCGCCGGTCACGACCGTGCCGCCGGTCCCACCCGTGCCGTTTCCGACACCCCCGGTGCCGGTTCCCGTGCCGCTTCCCGTCCCCGTGCCGCCGGTGCCCGTACCGCCACCGATCGCCTGCGAACCCGCACCGCTCGATCCCCGTTCGGTATAGCTGTAGCGGCCGGTCGCATCGACCTGAGGGAACAGGCTGCCGCGCTGGATCCGATATTGTGCGCGGGTGGAGGCGATGTTCGCCGCCGCCACGCGCAGGTCGCGATTGTTGGCCAGCGCCTGGGTGATCAATTGTTGCAACCGCGCGTCACGGAAGATGTCGCTGTAGCGCACCGTGGGCAGGGCGGCCTCCGACTGGCGGAGATAGGCGTCGCCGACCGGCCAGGAGGGCGGCACCGGCGTCGCGGGCCGCTCATATTTCGGGGCCAGCGAGCAGCCCGACAGCGCGGTGGCGGTCAGCAGCAGAGCAGGCAGGGGGGACAGGATACGCATCAGGCCTTCTCCGCTCCGCCCTCGGGGGCGGGGCGATGCCCCGCGCCATGTTCGCTCATCGGCTTGCCCCGCAGTCGCGCCAGGCCGTTGCGGACCGAACGGCGGACCAGCACGAAGAACAGCGGGATATAGAAGATCGCCAGCACCGTCGCGGTCAGCATCCCCCCGATCACGGCGGTGCCGATGGCGATACGGCTGTTCGCGCCCGCGCCGGTCGAGATGGCGAGCGGCAGCACGCCGAAGATGAAGGCGAAGCTGGTCATCAGGATCGGCCGCAGACGGATCTTGGCGGCCTCCAGCGCGGCGTCGATCACGCGCTTGCCCTGTTTCTCCGCCTGTTCGGCGAACTCGATCATCAGGATCGCATTCTTCGCCGCCAGCCCCATGGTCGTCAGCAGGCCGATCTGGAGATAGACGTCGTTGGTCAGCCCGCGCAGCGTCACGAAGGCGACCGCGCCGATCAGGCCCAGCGGAATGACCAGCAGCACCGCGAACGGGATCGACCAGCTTTCGTAGAGCGCGGCCAGGCACAGGAAGACGACCAGGATCGACAGGCCGTACAGGATCGGCGCCTGTCCGCCCGACAGCCGTTCCTGATAGGACAGACCCGCCCAGGCGATCGAGGTGCCGGGGATTTCGGCGGCCAGTTCGGTCATCCGCTTCATCGCGTCGCCCGAGCTGTAGCCGGGCGCGGCCGATCCCTGGAATTCATAGGAGGGGATGCCGTTGAACCGCGACAGGGTGGTCGGCGCCACGCCCCAGTTGATCGTCGAGAAGGACGAGAAGGGCGCCATCTGGCCGCTCGACCCGCGCACGAACCATTGCTTCAGGTCCTCGGGTTCGGAGCGATAGGGCGCATCGCCCTGGACGAAGACGCGCTTCACGCGGCCGCGATCGATGAAGTCGTTCACATATTGCCCGCCCCAGGCGGTCGACAGGGTCGAGTTCACCTGCTGCTGCGTCAGGCCCAGCGTGGACAGCTTCTGCTGGTCCAGATCGACACGCAGCGTGGCGATATCGGGAAGCTCGGTCAGGCGGACCGAGGCCAGAATCGGGTCGGCATTGGCCTTGGCGAGCAGCTGGTCGCGCACCGCCTCGAACTTGTCCAGCGGCATGCCGGAGATATTCTGAAGCTCCATGGTGAAGCCGTCCGACTGGCCGAGACCGCGAATGGCGGGGGGCACGAGCGCGAAGACCTGCGCATCGCGAAGCCCGCGGAACGCGGCGGAGGCGCGGCCGGTAATGGCGTCGGCGCTGTTCTCCTTGCCCTTGCGGTCGGCCCAGTCGACGAAGTTGATGAAGCCCTGGCCGGTGTTCTGGCCGCTGGTGCCGCCACCGCCGCCGCCCGAAACCGAGAACAGGACCTTGACGTTCTTGCCCTCATGCTGGGCAAAATATTGCTCGACCTGGCGCTGCACTTCCATGGTGCGGCCCTGGGTCGCACCGGCGGGCAGGCGGAACTGGACGATGGCCGATCCCTGGTCCTCGGTCGGCAGGAAGCCGGTCGGCAGGCGCAGGAACAGCACCGCCAGCAGCGCGACGACGCCCGCATAGATCAGCAGGAACAGCCATTTGCGGTCGACGACGGTGCGCACGCCCGAGACATATTTGCCGACCATCCAGTCGAAGCGGGTGTTGAACCCGTCCTTCGCCCGCTGGAGGACATGCGCCACGCGGGGCGCCTTGCGCTCCAGCCATGCGCCGTCCTCATGCTCCTTGGCCTTTTGCTTCAGCAGGCTGGCGGTCAGGGCAGGGGACAGGATGATCGCGACCGCGACCGACAGGATCATCGCCGAGACGATGGTGATCGAGAACTGGCGATAGATGACGCCGGTCGACCCGCCGAAGAACGCCATCGGCAGGAACACCGCCGACAGGACGAGCGCGATGGCGACGAGCGCGACCGTGATCTCGTTCATCGACTCGATCGTCGCCTCGCGCGGGGTCATGTCGGGATTTTCCTCGAGCAGGCGCTCGACATTCTCCACGACCACGATCGCATCGTCGACCAGCAGGCCGATCGCCAGCACCAGCCCGAACAGGGTCAGCGTGTTGATCGAGAACCCCGCCAGATAGAAGATGGCGAAGGTGCCCAGCAGCACGACCGGCACCGCGATCGTCGGGATCAGCGTCGCCCGCCAGCTTTGCAGGAAGACGAACATGACGATGACGACCAGGATGATCGCCTCGATCAGCGTCTTGACCACCTCGTCGATCGACAGCTTGATGAAGGCGGTCGTGTCGTTGGCGTAGGCGATCTTCAGCCCTTGCGGAAAGCCCTTGGCGACGCGGGTGATCTCGGCCTTGACCAGTTCGGCGGTCTTCAGCGCGTCGGCGCCCGGCGCCATCAGGACGGCGATACCGGCACCCGGATGCTGGTTGATCCGGCTGACCGCGGCATAGCTTTCCGCGCCCAGCTCGATCCGCGCCACGTCGGACAGCTTGACGGTCGCGCCGTTGTTCAGCGTCTTGACGATGATCTCGCGGAACTGCTCCGGCGTCTGGAGCCGCGACTGCGAGGTCACGGTGGCGTTCAGCATCTGCGTCGTTGCCGAGGGCGTGCCGCCGACCTCGCCCGCCGCGACCTCGGTATTCTGGTTCTGGATGGCGGTCGTCACGTCCGAGGGCATCAGCTGGTAGGAGGCCAGCTTTTGCGGGTTCAGCCAGATGCGCATCGCATATTGCGAACCGAACACATTGGTGTCGCCGACGCCCTGGATACGGCCCAGGGGGTCCTGGAGATTGGAGACGAGATAATCGGCGACGTCCTGGTTCGTCATCCGGTTCGTCTCGTCATAGACGCCCGCGATCAACAGGAAGTCGGGGTTCGACTTGCGGACGACCAGACCCTGTTGCTGCACCTGCTGCGGCAGGCGCGCGACCGATTGCTGGACCTGGTTCTGGACCTGCACCTGCGCGATGTCGGGATCGGTGCCCTTGGCGAAGGTGGCGGTGATCGTCACCGAGCCACGGCTGGACGAGGACGACTGGAAATAGAGCAGCCCGTCGATGCCGGTCAGCTGCTGTTCAATGACCTGGGTGACCGAATTCTGCAGCGTCTGGGCCGACGCGCCGGGGAAGGTGGCGCGGATCGACACCTGGGGCGGGGCGACGTCGGGATATTGCGCGATGGGCAGGCCCATGATCGCGCCGACGCCGGCCAGCATGACGATGATGGCAAGGACCCAGGCGAAGATGGGACGATCGATGAAGACGCGGCTGAGCATGATCCGGTCAGCCCGCCTTGCCCTTGGCGGCCTGCATCTTTTTCAACTGTTCGGGCGAGGGGGGCTGCACCTTTTGCGGGCTGTTGGCGGGCACCGCGCGCACGCTCTGGTTGGGGCGGAGGTTGTTCAGCCCCTGGGTCACGATCTTGTCGCCGGGCTTCAGCCCGTCGGTGACGACCCAATAGGCCCCTTGGGTCCGCTCGGCCCTGACCTTCCTCTCCTGGACCTTGCTGTCCGCGCCGACGACGAACAGCGTCGCATTGCCCTTCGGATCGCGCGATACAGCCTGTTGCGGGACCAGGAAGGCGCTGGTGTCGATCGCCTGGGCAAAGCGCGCGCGCACGAACATGCCGGGCAGCAGCAAGCCCTGCGGATTGGGGAAGCGTGCGCGCAGCGTCACGGTGCCGGTCTGCGGATCGACCACCGCCTCGGCGAATTCGACCGTGCCGGTCTGACCATAGTCGGTGCCGTCTTCCAGCCTCAGCGTCACGCGGGCGCTGGCGGGGATCAGGCCGTCGCGTGCCGACAGGCTGCGGCGCAGCGACAACAGGTCGGTCGCGGACTGCTGGATATCGACGAAGATCGGGTCGAGCCGCTGAATCTGCGCCAGCGGATCGGTCTGGCCCGCACTGACCAGCGCGCCGACGGTGAACAGCGAACGGCCGATACGGCCCGTAATGGGGGCGGGGACGGTGGTGAATTGCAGGTTCACGCGCGCCGTCTCCAGCGCGGCGCGGGTCTGCGCCACCTGTGCGGCGGCCTGGCGCGCGCTGGCCTGGGCGTTGGTATAGTCCTGCTTCGAGATCGCCTCGATCTGCGCCAGCGGGCGATAGCGTTCGGCCAGCGTTCGCGTCGCCTCGGCATTGGCCTGCGCGCTTTGCAGATTGGCGGCGGCCTGGTTGACCGAGGCGCGATACAGGCGCGGGTCGATCTCGTAGAGCGGCTGGCCGCGCTTCACGAGCGTCCCTTCGGTGAAGAAGCGGCGGCGGATGACGCCGGTCACCTGGGGCCGCACGTCCGAGCTTTCAAAGGCGGTGGTGCGCGCGGCGAGTTCGGTCACGATCGGCGCGTTGGTCGGCTGGACGGTCACGTAACCGACGGTCGGGGTCTGCTGCTGCCCGCCTGCACCGCCTTTCGCCTTGCTCTTGTCTCCGCCGCCACAGGCCGACAAACTGACCAGTGCGAGAGCCATGGCCGTCCCGGCAAGCACCGGGCGTCCGCGAAAACCTGCAAAATTCAATTCGTTCACCTGCCTGAAATTTGCCGCGGAGCCGGCCCGCGCCTTAATGCGCGAGACGGCAGAACGTTGCTGACCTGTGTCAAATTGCACGAACGCGGTTCAAAAAGGCAAGCGATCATGGCCTAAAATGCCCGTCTTAATTGTCGCAATTTGTCGCGGTGCGGCAAAAGCGTGGGCGGCGGGAGCCTTTGGGTTTCCGAAGCATTTTCAACGTACATGATCGATCGTGATGCCGATAAGCGCCTGGCCGCCGCCGCCGCAGTGGATGAGGTATGCGACAATATGCTCGTCGGGCTGGGCACCGGGTCGACGGCCGCCCATGTCATCGCCCTGCTTGCCGAGCGGGGGCTTGCCATCGAGACGGTCGCCACCTCGCGGGCCAGCGCGGAACTGGCCGAGCGGCTCGGGTTGAAGGTCCGGCCGTTCGACGCGGTGGCGCGGATCGACCTGGCGATCGACGGCGCGGATGCGATCGACGCCGACCTGTCCGCCGTGAAGGGGGCTGGCGGGGCGATGTTGCGGGAAAAGATCGTCGCGGCCGCCGCCGACCGGATGATCGTCATTGCCGATGGCTCCAAGCGGGTCGCGCGGCTGCACGACGTCAAGCTGCCGATCGAGATCCTGCCCTTCGCCCGCACCTTCGTGGTGGAACGGCTTTCCGGGCTTTTCGAACGGCTTGGCGAGCGTACCGGTTATCGGACCGACAATGGCAACATCGTGGTCGACGGCCATGGCTGGGACGATGCCGACCTGCCGGGGCTGGCGGAGGCGCTGATGGCGATTCCGGGCATCGTCGGGCACGGCCTGTTCCTGTCCGAGATCGACGCCGCCTATATCGCCGACAATGGGGTCGTTACCCGGCTGGAACGGGAACGGAACCCGCGCTAAGGCGGCCCCGCATGGCAACCAGAGCGAGCGCCGAGGCGTTCGATCGCACTTAAAGAGGATGAGGCCAGTTTCATGACCGATGCCACCACCACCGCCGTGGCCGACAGCCATCTCCACGAGGACGGGTCGATCGAGCGCCTGACCATCGACACCATCCGCACCCTGTCTATGGATGCGGTGCAGCAGGCCAATTCGGGCCACCCCGGCACGCCGATGGCGCTGGCCCCGGTCGGTCACACCATCTGGTCGAAATTCCTGCGTTACGATCCCGCCCATGCCGACTGGCCCAATCGCGACCGCTTCGTGCTGTCGGTCGGCCATGCCTCGATGCTGCTCTATTCGCTGATCCACCTGGCGGGGATCGAAGAGATCGACGCGGACGGCAACAAGTCGGGCAAGCCCGCGCTGAGCTTGGAGGACCTGAAGGGCTTCCGCCAGCTCAACTCCAAGACCCCCGGCCACCCCGAATATCGCCACACCACCGGCGTCGAGACGACGACCGGTCCGCTGGGCGCAGGCTGCGGCAATTCGGTCGGCATGGCGATCGCCGAGCGCTGGCTGGCAGCGCATTTCAACCGCGAGGGTTTCCCGATCTTCGACCATGACGTGTACGTCGTGTGCGGCGACGGCGACATGATGGAGGGCGTCGCGTCGGAAGCGGCCTCGACCGCCGGGCACCTGAAGCTGTCGAACCTCTGCTGGATCTATGACTCGAACCAGATTTCGATCGAGGGCGGCACCGACCTGGCGTTCGACGAGGATGTGGGCAAGCGCTTCGAGGCCTATGGCTGGAACGTGCTGCATGTCGACGACGCCAACGACGTCGCCGCGCTGACCGCCGCGCTCGACACTTTCAAGGCGACCACCGACAAGCCGACCTTCATCGTCGTGAAGTCGGTCATCGGCTATGGCAGCCCCAAGGCGGGCAGCGAAAAGGCGCATGGCGAGCCGCTGGGCGACGACGCGATCCGTGCCACCAAGAAGGCTTATGGCTGGCCCGAGGACGCCAAGTTCCTGGTGCCCGACGGTGTGTGCGATGCCTTCCGCAAGGCGATCGAAAGCCGTGGCAAGCCGCTGCGCGACGAATGGGTCGCGATGGTCGACAAGTACCGTGCCGCGCACCCCGATCTCGCCGCACAGCTCGACGCGATGCTCGCCGACAAGCTGCCTGAGGGCTGGGATGCCGACATTCCGGTGTTCGAGGCGGATGCCAAGGGCGTGGCCAGCCGCGACTCCGGCGGCAAGGTGCAGAACGCCATCGCCGCCAAGGTGCCGTGGCTGATCGGTGGTTCGGCCGACCTCGCGCCCTCGACCAAGACGCTCATCAAGGATGGCGGCTCGTTCCAGGCGGGCAGCTATGAGGGGCGCAATATGCACTTCGGTGTGCGTGAGCACTCGATGGGCGCGATCGTCGACGGCATGGCGCTGTCGCACCTGCGCTCCTATGGCGCGACCTTCCTGGTCTTCTCCGACTATATGCGCGCGCCGATCCGCCTCGCCGCGATCATGGAGCTGGGCGCGACCTTCGTCTTCACGCACGACTCGATCGGCGTGGGCGAGGATGGCCCGACCCACCAGCCGATCGAGCATCTGGCGACGCTGCGCGCGATCCCCGGCCTCGACACCATCCGCCCCGGCGATGCGAACGAAGTCGCCGAGGCGTGGCGCTGCGCCGTCGAGTCGGCCAGCCACCCGACCGCGCTGATCTTCTCGCGCCAGGCGCTTCCGACGCTCGACCGCAGCAAGTACGCACCGGCCTCGGGCGTGAAGAAGGGCGGCTACGTCCTTGCGGATTGCGAGGGCACACCCGACATCATCCTCATCGCAACGGGGTCCGAGCTGTCGCTGGTCGCGGATGCCTATGAGACGTTGAAGGCTGACGGCGTGAAGGTCCGCGTCGTGTCGCTGCCCAGCTGGTATCGCTTCGAGATGCAGGATGCCGCGTACAAGGACAGCGTCCTACCGAAGACCGTGACCAAGCGTCTGGCGGTCGAGCAGGCCGGGTCGATCGGCTGGGACCGCTATGTCGGGTTCGACGGTCGCACGATCACCATGTCGACCTTCGGAGCCTCGGCCCCGCTCGCCAAGTTGCAGGACAAGTATGGCTTCACCCACGACAATGTCGTGAAGGTGGCCCGCGAAATGCTGGAGACCAAGTGATGAGCAAGCTGTCGGAACTGGGCGCGAAGGGTTGCGCCCCCTGGCTCGATTTCGTCGATCGCAAGTTCCTCGAGGCGAAGGGGCTGGAAAAGCTCGTCGCCGAGGACGGGCTGACCGGCGTCACCTCCAACCCGTCGATCTTCGAAAAGGCGATGGGGCATGGCGACGCCTATGACGCCACGCTCTCCGCCTTCGACAAGGAGAACCCCGGCGCGGCGACCATTGACCGGTACGAGCATCTCGCGATCCAGGATATCAAGGCGGCGGCGGAAACGCTCAAGCCGGTCTATGACAAGCTCGATGCTAAGGACGGCTATGTCAGCCTGGAAGTGTCGCCCTACATCGCCGACGACACCGACGCGACCATCGCCGAGGCCGAGAAGCTGTGGCACGCGGTCGACCGCCCCAACCTGATGATCAAGATCCCGGGCACCGATGCGGGCGCACCGGCCATCTCGGCGACCATCGCCAAGGGCATTAACGTCAACGTGACGCTGCTCTTCTCGGTCGATGCGTACATCAAGGTGGCCGAGGCTTATGCCGCGGGCCTCGAGGAGCGAGTGAAGGCCGGGCAGCCGATCGACCGGATCGCCAGCGTCGCCAGCTTCTTCATCAGCCGTATCGACTCGGCGATCGACAAGAAGATCGACGAGCGGATCGCCGCCGGTGACGCGGAGTCGGACGCGCTGAAGGCCGTGCGCGGCAAGGTCGCCATCGCCAACGCCAAGATGGCGTATCAGTGGTATCTGGACTTCCTGAAGTCCGACCGCTGGCAGGCGCTGGCCGCCAAGGGCGCGCAGCCGCAGCGTCTGCTCTGGGCGTCGACGGGGACCAAGGACCCGTCCTTCCCCGACACGCTCTATATCGACACGCTGATCGGGCCGGACACGGTCAACACCATGCCGCCCAAGACGATGGACGCTTTCCGCGACCATGGCACCGTGGCCGAGACGCTGACCGCCGATATCGACGAGGCCAAGCATGTGCTGGCCGAGGCCGAGCGGCTGGGCCTCGACCTGAACGGCGTGACCGACACGCTGGTCGCCGAGGGGGTCGCCTCCTTCGTCAAGGCGTTCGACGATCTGCTCGGCGCGATCGGGCAAAAGCAGCCGGCGGCCTGAGGCCCCGGCGGCCCCCTCCCCAGACACGGGGAGGGGGCCTTTTCATTTCTCATGTCAGTAATGGAGTTTCCCGCATGAAGATCGGTCTGGTCGGCCTTGGCCGCATGGGTGGCAATATCGCACGCCGCCTGATGCAGGCTGGGCATCAGGTGGTGGCCTGGGATCGCAGCGACGAGGCGGTGCAGGCGCTTGCCAAGGACGGCGCGGAAGCCGCCACGGGCTTGTCGGACATGGCGACCAAGCTCGCGGACAAGGCGATCTGGTGGGTGATGCTGCCCGCCGGTGGCCCGACCGAGGACACGATCGCGGAAATCGCCAAGCTGGCCAAGGACGGCGATGTCGTCATCGACGGCGGCAACAGCTTCTACAAGGATGATATCCGTCGCGCCAAGATGCTGGCCGAACAGGGCATCCATTATGTCGATGTCGGCACCTCGGGCGGCGTCTGGGGCCTGGAGCGCGGCTATTGCATGATGATCGGCGGCGACAAGGAAACGGTCGACCATCTCGACCCGATCTTCGACGCGCTGGCGCCGGGTCTGGGCGATATCGTCCGCACGCCGGGCCGCGTCGCCGACAAGGTCGATGAGCGTGCCGAGAAGGGTTATATCCATGCCGGGCCTGCGGGGGCGGGTCACTTCGTCAAGATGATCCACAACGGCATCGAGTACGGCCTGATGCAGGCCTATGCCGAGGGCTTCGACATTCTGAAGTCGAAGAACAGCGACAAGCTGCCCGAGGACGAGCGCTTCGACCTGAACCTCACCGACATTGCCGAAGTGTGGCGTCGCGGCAGCGTGATCTCGTCCTGGCTGCTCGACCTGACCGCCATCGCGCTGGCCAAGGACGAGATGCTGGAACAGTTCTCGGGCCATGTCGCGGACTCGGGCGAGGGGCAGTGGACGATCGACGCGGCGATGGAGGAGAAGGTCCCGGCCAACGTCCTGACCGCCTCGCTCTTCGCGCGCTATCGCAGCCGGGTGGATCATACGTACGGCGACAAGGTGCTGTCGGCGATGCGCTTCGGCTTTGGCGGCCACACCGAAATCCCGCAATGAGCAAGCCCATCCGGCTGGTGGTGTCGGACGTTGACGGCACGCTCGTCGACCCCGACAAGAAGTTGCGCGCCGCCACCATCGCCGCGGTCAAGCGGCTGGAGGCGGCAGGCGTCGGCTTCACCATCATCAGCGCCCGGCCTCGCTCGGGGCTGGGCTGGCTGGCGGACGAGCTGTCCATCGACGCGCCGATCGGGGCGTTCAACGGCGGGACGGTGTTCCGCCGCGACGGCTCGGTCGACGCGCAGTTCCGGGTGCCGGTCGCGGTCGTCAACGATGTGCTGGCGATGACGACGGACCAGCCGCTCGCCATCTGGGTCTTCGCCGACGACCGCTGGTACGCCACCAGCGGCGAGGGCAAGCATGTCGATCATGAGCGCAAGGCGTCGTCGCAGGAGCCGGTGGTCACGCAGGACTTTACCGCGCTGGTCGACAAGGTCGACAAGATCACTTTGGTCAGCGACGACGCCGAGCTGCTGCGCGGCCTGCACGACAAGGCGAATGCGGCGCATGGGGCAGCGGCCACCATCGCTCAGTCGCAGACCTATTATCTCGACGTGACCGCGCTGAAGGCGAACAAGGGCGACGGTGTGGCAACGCTCGCCAGGGCGTTCGGCGTGTCGCTCGAGGAAGTGGCCGTGCTGGGCGACCAGGCGAACG
>Ga0308159_1003465_pt1 | contig 15899 bp, 14 predicted proteins | sample PhyCR1_FD_201040 | JGI IMG/M metagenome (GOLD analysis project Ga0308159, IMG submission 201040) | Phyllosphere microbial communities from UC Gill Tract Community Farm, Albany, California, United States - DLSLC.R1 | ecosystem: Host-associated > Plants > Phyllosphere > Unclassified | place: USA... | reverse complement strand
GAGTTGGGCTTGAACGACTCGGTGTAGCTGCCGTAGAACGACAGTTCATCGGTGTAGCGGTACACCAGCCCGGCCCGAGGCACCCATTTTTGGCCATTGCCATCGGTGTTGGCGGTGAACGGCACGCCTTTGCCGGCGTATTGATCGTACATTTGATAGCGCGCCCCACCGACCAGAATCCACTGGTCGTTGAGATGAATCGCATCCTGGAAGAACAGCGAGTCGCTGCGCAGCAGGTCAGTCTGGTTGCTGTCCGGCGCGCTGACGTTGGAACCCGCCACTTCGTTACCGTACACCGGGTTGTTGTAATTGAAGACACCGCGCGGAGCCTGGCGGATCAGGTCGGCGCGGTAGATCTTGCGGTACTCGTCGTCCAGGCCGAACACCAGGTCGTGTTGCATACCGGCCACCGCGACTTTGCCTTCCAGGCTCGCGGTTGCGAAACGGTCGGTGGTCAGCGCGCCCTGGGTGCCATCCATGCTGCGGGTCAGGGTGCCGTTGGGGTTGACCTTGACCACCCGCACCTGGCTGGCGTCGTAGGTTTCGCGGTTCCAGCTGTAGCCGAAGTGGGCTTTCCAGTCGTCATTCAGGTCGTGGTCGACGGTCAGGCGATACAGGTCGGAGCGCCCTTCCATATTGTTGAACGGCTCATCCAGGCGGCGGGTCGCGGGGATATTCAGCGGGTGGCGGGTCTTGGGGTCGATGGCAGTGCCACGGTCAAAGGGCGAGAGAAACTCGCGGTGTTCATAGGCGACAACCACCTGGGTGGTATCGCCGTACCAGGCCAGGGACGGCGCCACCAGCGTCTCGCGGTGGGTACCGTAGTTGCGCCAGTAGTCTTCGTCTTCATGGTCAACGATCAGGCGATAGGCCAGGCCGCTGTCACCGAGGGGGCCGGTGGTGTCGAGGTTGCCGCCGCTGCCGTTCTTGCCGCTGCCGAAGGTTGAACCGCGCGCGGTCAGGGCCGTGGACTGCACCAGTTCGGGCTTTTTGCTGACGATATTGACCACGCCACCCGGGTCCTGGATGCCGTACAACAGCGACGACGGCCCCTTGAGCACTTCGACGCGATCAGCGGTGGCGTTCAACGCCCGGCCCTGCACCACGGGCATGCCGTCCTTCATGATCGAGCCATTACGGTTGTCGCCAAAGCCACGCAGCATCACCGCGTCCTGGGTGCTGCCGAGGGTGTTGGACTGGGTAATACCACTGATATTGCCCAGGGCGTCATCCAGGTTACGCGGCTGTTGATCGCGCAATACTTGGGCGGGCACCACATTTACGGTTTGCGGGGTTTCCAGCAGCAGGCCATGGGAGCGCATCACCGAACTGGTGGGCGGTGGCTGGTAGCTGGTGCTGGCTTGGGTGGGGTCGATGCCGCTGATAGTGGTAGCGCCCAGGTTGACCGCGCCATCGGTGGGCACCGGTTCCAGCGCCAGGGTACGGGCGTCGATCTGGCGAAAGGTGAAGCCGGAACGGCCCAGCAGACGTTGCAGGGCCTGGGTCGCGCTCATCTGCCCGCTGACCGCCGGGGCGTTGATGCCGTAGGGCGCTTCATCGGTGTAGATCACACTGATCCCGGTAACCCGGCTGAAATCGCTCAACGCCTGGGGCAACGGCTTGGCCGCCAGGGCAAAATTGAACTGGGCACTTTGCTGCTCCTGCGCCTGCGCCATGGCCAGGGGCAATAAGACCAGCCCCGACACCGTGAATACCGAGGTTCCCAGCCACTGTTTGACCCAACCGCCCGCCGTCGATTTCATGCTGTGAGCACCCGTGTAGAAAACGCTGTTAATGCGAATTGATCGCAGTTTCATGCACTACACGGATGGGCCGGCGATTTACCTCACCTCTGCTGGCAATTATTTTTTATTTATTTCACAGACCCCTGTGGGAGCGGGCTTGCCCGCGAATGCGGAATGTCAGTCAATGAATCTTTAACTGAACCACCGCTATCGCAGCATAGGTGTCTACACAACTTTCTGGGCTGTAGCAGCAGACGGTAACCACGATGCGAAGCGAGCCGCTCTTGATCTTGATCTGCTTTTGATCTCAAGCGCCCCGTCAAACCACGCTGGCCGGAATTCGACAGGGATTTGGGGGGTAAACCGGCAGGGATGCCGGTTTAGCCGCCCCGCGCCATGGATGGCGCGTGGCGGCGGCCCCCCAAATCACTGGCGGATTACGGGCACACCGAGCCCAAGCGAGGTGCCGAGTGGTGGGGCAAGAGCCCTTTGGTTACTTTGGGGCTCTTTTCCAAAGTGACCCGCCGTCAGGCGGAACCCTAAGTGGCCGTTACCGCAGCAATGGATATGTACACAATCCAGCTGTGTTGACTGTCAGGCCGCCTTCGCGAGCAAGCCCGCTCCCACAGTTGGATCGTGGGGTATCAGGTAGATAGGTGTCGGCTGTCAGGCCGCCATCGCAGGCAAGCCAGCTCCCACACTGGCCATGTAGTGCCCACAGGGATGAGTCGTTCGTCCTTCAGGCAGCTATGCCCTGGATGCGAAAACCCCAGCGCGGAAAATGCACATGCACGGTACCACCGCGTTCATCCGTGCGACGCAGGATCAGCTCTTCACGCCCAGCGAACAGCAACTCGCCAGCCACCGGATCAACGCCATAGTCGATAGCCGCAATGGTCACCTCCTGACCCACCTTAAAGCCGTTCAAATCCTCGAACACCTCATCCGGCAAAGGTGCCGGTGTAGCATTGCGGGCGATATCCAAAGCCTGCTCCGCGGTCATCTGACTGGCGGTTCCATGACCAAAACCCAGCACCCGTCCCAGCCAGGCCAGCACGGCCGGATAAGCATCCACCAAAGGCGCGGTGACCGGCGTGGCCTTGAGGAACCAAAGCGAGTGGGCCAAGGCAAAGTCGGCAATCGACGGCGCGCCGAACAGGAAGTCGCCGCTCTCACGCTGCAACTGTTGCTCCAACCGCGTCATGATCGCCGGCCATTGATGCTTGGCCAGCTCAGCCGGCAGCTTGCTCGCCGTGCCGCCACTGAACAGCGCAGCGCGGTCAGCGATAAAGGCCTTGATGGCCTCGGGCGGTAACTTGCCAAAGCGCACCGCCACCGATTCGGGCTGGAACACCAGGCTGACGGCATGGGCGAATACCACGCTGTCGGCCCAGGTGGCGAAGGTCTGGGTGATCATTTCCTGGCCCAGCGGAAACAGGGCCGGTGAGGACTTTTCCTGCTCCAGGCGGCGAGCGATCAGGGCGGTGTCGCAATAGATATCCGCCCCCACCTGCAGCACCGGAGTTTTGCGGTAGCCGCCGGTCAAGGCCGTCAGGTCGGGCTTGGGCATCACCGGCGAAATGTTCACCGAATGCCAGGACAGGCCTTTGAAGCCCAGCAACAGCCGCGCTTTTTCCGCAAAGGGTGAGGTCGGATAATGGTGCAGAATGAGCTCAGACATACGGGTTTCCGCTTGGCGAGTGAGCGAGCAGATTACCGCGCAAACGGTCCTGGCTGCGTGATGGGAACCTATCAGTCAGAGTGATGAGCCATTTGCGGCCAGGCATTCCTTGGCGCTCTTCTTCAACTTTTTGATCAGGCGTTCCTGACGCAGCGCCTCACCCTTGTTCGCGCATTGCTCGGTGTACACCAGCGCCACTGCCGGGCTGGACAGAAAAAACCGCGCGCCCTTGCCGCTTTGGTGCGAAGCGAACCGGCGCACCGGGTCGTTGCTGATGCCGCAATACAGCGCACCATTGGCGGCGCGCACCAGATAGACATACCAAGGCTTGGGTTCAGGCGTACTCACGGACAGGTTCGGCAAGGCAAAGGGGGGCGCAGTTTATCAACGACTGGCCTGGAATGCCTTCAGGCCTTTGTTCGCCTGGGCACGCACGGCGTTGCGTACCAGCGGCGTCCAGCCCAACAGCAGGCCCTTGGTGCCCAACGCCTGGCGCGACCAGCGCCACAGGTCGAAGTGATCGTGGTGCTCGCAGATCTTGCCGTCGCGCAATACAAAGCGCGCCTGGATATCGTTGACCACCGTATTGCCGGTTGCACTGAACAGGTAGGTGGCCACCCAATGCGCACTGCCGGTGCGCTCGTCGCTGTGCACCTGGTCGAAGGTCAACGAAAAATCCTTGGCACGGGTGGTGAGCATGCGCCACATGTCCCCTGCGTCACGGCCTCGCAGTTCACCAAAGGCCGGGTCGCTGAACACCACGTCATCGCTGTAGCAGGCAACCATGGCCTCGGCATCCAGGCGCTGGAAGGCGCTATAGAATTGGCTGATCAGGGCGTTATGGGCATCACTCATGGGCAGGCTCCGCGGACGTCAAAAGAGTAGGCGCACGATAAGCCGGCCAAGCCGTCATGGCTACTGTCATTCGCCACGCAAATAAGCGCGCTACGGCGCTATCCCAGTACTGCGGGCGTAGGCGAACAAGTCAACGTCGGTGGAAATACTCAAGCGCTGCATCGCCGTGCTTTTCTGCTTGCTGATGGTGGAGATGCTGCGGTTGACCTGGGCGGCAATCTGGCTGACGGTCATGCCGCTGGCCAGCATGCGCACCACCTCGCGTTCCTTGCCAGACAACTGCGGCTCCTGGGATTGATCGCCAGTGCCGGCTTCCACCAGTTGTACCCGCAGGCATTCACTGGCGAAGGTCTGGCCAGCACACACCGCCTTGATCGCCAGGGGCAACTCCTTGGCCGAAGCACTTTTGGCGACCACTGCCCTGGCGCCGTGGGCAAAGGCTGCGCGTAACGTGGCGACGTTGGCGAACATGGTGACCAGTATCACCGGCAACTGCGGATACTGGCGCTGCAACAGGCCCAACAAGCAGTAGCCATCGGCCTGCTGGCCGCCTGGCATGGCGAAGTCCGTGACCAGTACGTCGCACGGCGTGCGACTGAGCACGCCGAGTAACTGATCAGGACCATCGGCTTCACCGACCACTTTGCACTTGCCATTCGCCTCGATCACGACTTTCTGCCCGACCCGGACAATAGGGTGATCGTCAGCAATAATTACTCGAAGCATAGGCACCCACGAATGATGGCAACTTGAATCCGCGCAAAATACCTCTGCCTGCGATCATCAACAACTGCTAACAAAGAGGCACTTGCGGCCGAACCCAATGTTCAGTAGTGGCTGATTTTTGGACTACAGCACAATAGGAAAATACCTACAGCCAAACTTAGACCAACGACCAGGTAAAACGCTCTGCAACAACATTCCTCACAACTCAGACAGATACTCCAGATAAGCGCACAGCCGTGCTTCAAACACTTCCAGTTGCGCCGTGTGCGTAGCGACACCCTCGGCCTGGACCTGCTCGATCAAGCGCACGGCACTGGTTTCCAACCCCGTGCCGCCCAGGAACACCAGGCTGCCCACCAGCCGATGCAGACGCTCGGCGGTCAATGGCGCGTTCAACGTCACACGGGCATGACGCAACACCCGCTGGTCTTCCCAGGCCTCCATCAACAGGGTTTCCAGCAACTGGTCGACGACCAGGTCGCTGCCAAACGTGGTCACAAGCGTGGCACGGGTGGGCCAGCTCGCCCCCGCCGCAGCAGCGTATGGCTCGACATAACTGCCATCGCCGCCCGGCAACCAGCGCACCAGCACGGCGTGCAGTTGTTCAAGGGTCAGGGGTTTGAGCAGCCAGGCATCCATGCCGGCGTTGCGGCAACGTTGGGGGCTGTCGTTTTGCAGGTTGGCGGTCAAGGCAATGATGGGCACGCGCTTCAATCCCTGCTCACGCTCATGCTGGCGAATCGCACGAGTCATGCTGTAACCGTCCATGAAGGGCATCCGGCAATCACTGATCACCAGGTCGAAGGGCCGGTTGGTAAAGGTGTCCAATCCCATGAAGCCATCGGTGACCAGCGCGTGTCCGAGCCCCAGTTTTTGCAACAGCCAACCCAGCAACAGGCGATAGGCTGAATGATCCTCCACGACCAGAACATTCAAGTACTGCCAATGGGGCGGGGGACAAAAAGGCGGTTTGACTGTCCGGCTCGCTCCTGCGATTGAACCTCCTGGCGAACCCATCAGTACCTCTTCGTGGTGATTAATTCGGCAGCCATCCGCGGCACTGATACAGCAATGCCAGGCACACCCTTTTGATCGTTATCGACTTTCAACCTATATCCTTTTGAATGGCTTCAAGCCGATACAACAACTACGAAAAACGCCGCGAAAATCTACCGTCCCGCACTGCGCTTACACCACAACCCGCCAATGTCGTATTAGTTGTATTTCCCCCTCGCAGCCCCCTCGCTAAATTGTGCCCACCCCAAAAGAGGGACGGATGGCCACTCCCCGGCACCGCAAAAAAACACTGAGACCGCCGCCACGCCAACCACTCGCCCACACAGGGCCGAGCGCTGACCTGTACGCGTTTCTATCTGCCAGACTGCAATGGAACAATTGGAAATGAAGAACCCTGTATCCCTGTTGAGCAGTGCCCTGCTGCTCGCCATGACATCTTCAGTGTTCGCCGCCAGCAGTGTCGACCTGAGCGTCAAAGGGTTGATCACGCCCAGCGCTTGTACACCGAGCCTGCCGGGTGACGTCGACTTCGGAAAAATCGCGGCAAAAGACCTGAATATCGACACCAGCACCCCGCTTGAGCGCAAGACCCTGCCACTGAGCGTCAACTGCGATGCGGCAACGCTGTTTGCCATCCAGCCTATCGACAATCGAGCTGGCTCTGCGATTTATGGCTACTCCTTTGGCCTGGGCATGATCAACGAAAACCAGAAGCTGGGCATGTATCAGTTGGGTTTCAGCAACCCCGTCGCCGAAACCCCCTCCACGCTGCTGGCCATGTACAACGCCGACGGCCACTGGGTAACGCTGCTGCCTGACGACGGCATCGCGCCCAACGAGTTGGTGGCACTGGGCAGTCGTGGCGATAGCGGCTGGGCGCCGCACCCGATCAAGGACGCGATCATGGACGTCACGCTCTACACAGTGATCGCCCCCGCAAAAGGGCTGACATTGACCGACGAAGTCGCGATCGATGGTTCCGCGACGTTTGAAGTCAAATACCTGTAAATGGACGCCTCTCACATGAAAACCTGCACGCCCCTGCTCAGCAGTGCCCTGCTGCTCGTCATGTCCACGTCTGTGTTCGCCGCCAGTAGCGTCGATTTGACCGTCAAGGGCCTGATTACACCCAGCGCCTGTGCCCCTGGCCTTTCCAGCGGCGGCATCATCGACCACGGCAAAGTCGCGGCCAAGGATTTGAAACAGGACAACTGGACGTTGCTCGGCAACCACACCCTGCAACTGTCGATCGTCTGCGATGCGCCAACCCTGCTGGCCCTGAAGGGCACGGACAACAAGGGTGACGCCCCGGACCCGATGAACCGCTATGGCCTGGGCCTGGTCAGCGGCAAAAAATTGGGCGGGTACACACTGGTGCTCGGCAATCCGGTGGCTGACGGCGCGGCAATCACCCTGATCGAGTCGTCCGATAACGGCCTCACCTGGCGGGAAAGCTTCCCGGGCGACGTCTGGCCCATTACCTACCACGCCTCGTTTGGCGACCGTTCCTCCGGCAGTTGGGCACCCTCCCCGGTCCAGCAGGTCACGGCAGACCTGATGGTGCAAACCCTTATCGCCCCCACAGCCGGCATGGACCTGAGCACAGAAGTTCCGATCAACGGCTCCGCCACCCTTGAAGTGAAATACCTTTAACCGCCCCTCACCCACAGGACGTGCCCCATGGTTAGCCCCCTCACTACCCTCACCGCCACACTGTTGCTGATCGGCGCCGGCCCGGTATGGGCCGCCAGTAGCCAGGACCTGACGGTCAAAGGGGTCATCACCCCCAGTGCCTGCGCCCCCGTGGTCTCCGGCGGCGGTACCGTCGACTTCGGCAAGGTGTCGGTCAGAGACCTCAACGCCGACACCTACACCGACTTGCCCAGGGAAACCATGTTGTTGAGTGTGCGTTGCGAAGGGCCAACCATTTTTACCCTGAACACCATCGACAACCGTGCGGGCACTGCCGCCAGCCACTTCAGTTGGCATGGCCTGGGCATGACACCCAACGATGAAAAAGTCGGCGACGCCGGGCTTGGCCTGTATAGCCCGGTGGCCGATGGCGTACCGGTACGCACCATCACCTCCCGGGACGGCGGCGTGACCTGGATCCCCTCGGTGATGCTCAGCCATAGCTTGTTGACGGCCGTCGCCGACGGCGACGGCCTTGCACCGATCGCGATCCAGGCATTGGACGCGGAAATCCGCCTGATCACCCACATCGCCCCCGCCAGCAACCTGACGCTGACCGACGAAGTGCCCATCGACGGCCACGCCACTGTGCAAGTCAATTACCTCTAAGGAGCCTCCCGATGAAAACCCGATTGACCACCCTGGCCGCCAGCGTGCTGCTGCTCCACTCGGCCACCACCTTCGCCGCATCCAGCGTGGACCTGACCGTCAAAGGCCTGATCGTGCCCAGCGCCTGCACACCGACCCTGTCCGGTGGTGGCGTGATCGACCATGGCAAGATCTCCGCCAAGGACCTGAACCCGGACAACCCGACAGTCATCGGCAACCACACCCTGGTCATGGCGGTCAATTGCGACGCTGCGATCCAGTTCGCCCTGCACTCGGTCGATAACCGTGCCTCCTCAGGTATCTCTTCGAGTTACGGTTTGGGCTTTATCAACGAAACCCAGAAGCTGGGCGGGTACAACCTCACGCTAGCCAATCCGCTTGCCGAAGATGGCGTGGTGGTGCAACCCATCGCATCGTCCGACCAAGGCAATACCTGGTTCAAAGAAAAGTTCTGGGATCCGGGCCTGTACATGTCGGTTGCCTCGATGGATGACGATAGCCAGCCACTGGCGGTCAAAGACCTGGTGGTCGATTTACAGGTGCAGACCTTCATTCTGGCCACCGCCGGCATGGACCTCAGCAATGAGGTGACCCTCGACGGCTCCGCCACCCTTGAAGTGAAGTACCTCTAACCCATGGCCGCTCATCCCTTGAACACCGACAGGCATGGGCGGCGTCTGGCACTGCCCGTGCTCACGGCATGGGGGCGTAGCGTTGCCATCGTGCTTGGCCTGACAGCGATGACCAAAGCCCACGGTGCGTCGGCCGTCGACCTCACGGTGACCGGCCGGGTAACCCCGGACGCCTGCCATATCGAGCTGACGAATGAAGGCACCATCGATCACGGCAAGATTCCTTCTCACAGCCTCAATGCCGACGAGTTCACCGTACTGCCGATCCAGACGCTCGACCTGCGTGTGCAGTGCGCCAGGCCGATGCTGTTTGCGCTGGTGGGCCTCGATAATCGCGCCGACTCCTCGTCGGCCCCCGATTATTTCTACGGGCTGGGCAGGAACATCCATGTGCCCGAAGAACGCCTGGGCTCCGTGGCATTGGCCTATCGCAACGCAGTGGGCGATGCGCAGCCCCTGCAAGCATTGGCTTCCAGCGACAACGGCGAAACCTGGTCCCAGGAGCCCAATGCCTACCCCCGCACCTACATGGCCTTCGCGCCAGTCGGTGACCGACAACCGGACTTCATCGGCCAGCTGACCGTCCAGGTTCAGGTGAGCACTGCGATCAATTTTTCCCAGTACCTGACCCTGGACCAGGAAGTTCCGCTCGACGGCGCCATCGTCCTGGACCTGCGCTACCTCTGACTGCCCCCTTTTTTGGCTAATGGAAACCCGTCATGACGACGACATTCTCAAACACCGCTGTCGGCCTGATTGCCTTGCTCTTGATGCTCGGCGATCAGGTAAAAGCCGACGGTATGGTCCCGGACACCTCCGTGGTGATCGTGAACGAGGCCGAAGGCGAAGCGTCCGTGTCGGTGACCAACACCGACAGCCAGCTGGCCCTGCTGCATGTGACCTTGCAGGACATTCCGGAAGACACCGAACCGCTGTTAGTGGTGACACCGCCGCTGTCGCGGGTCGAAGCCTCCAAGTCCCAGCTGGTGCGTTTCATTCTGCAAAACCGGCAGCCGTTGCTCACCCAAAGGCTTAAACGCGCAGTGTTCGAAGGCATGCCCCAGGGACGCGCCGCCACCGCCGTCGGGCATGCCCGCGTAGGTGTGACCGTGCGCCAGAACCTGCCGGTGATCGTGCACCCCAAGGGCCTGGCCCCCAACCGCACGCCCTGGACCGACCTGACCTGGACACTGCGCGAAGGCCAGTTACAGGTGCGCAACGACACGCCGTACGTGGTGCGTCTGGCGCAGGAGCTGCAACTGCTGCCCGGTGACGGCAAGGCGTTGCTGCCTCGGACCTATGTGCTGCCCGGCGAAGCCTTGAGCGTGCCGGCCAGCAGCAGCCAGGCCAAGACGGTCAGGCTGCAGCCGGCCACGGTGTACGGGTTCGCGGTCAAGGCTTACGACGCACCAATCAGCTTCTGACGGAACACCCCAGGCGGCGTACCACCCTGCGCCGCCTGAGTAACGAAGTGACGGCTTGTTGATCGTCACCAGAACGCCCGGCCCACAAGGCCTGCGCGTTCACTATTCGAGTACCTTGCGTGAAAACAGTATTGAGTTACCGTGACGGCGAAGCCGTGCCCGATCCCTTTGCCAGCCCTGCCCTGGCGCTGGTATTGCTGCTGTGCGCGCTCATACCGGCCAAAGTGTGCGCCGAAGATTCCAGCTCGTCCGGCTTCGATGCCCAGACCTTGCAACAACGTGGTATCGACCCACAACTGGCCAGCCTGTTGCTGGCCGCACCGCGTTACGCAGCCGGGCAACACACCGTCAGCCTGCGCGTCAACGGTCAGCGCCGTGGCCGGCTGGCGGTGAACTTCGATCAGCAGGGCAACCTGTGCTTTGACCGCGCTTTGCTGGACGCGGCCAATCTGGTGCCGCCTGGTAAAACCGAGGGCTGCCATGATTTTCTTGCGCGGTACCCGCAAACCCTTGTGGAACCAGACCCGGCGACACTGACGGTGTCGCTGGTGGTGCCCACCGACGCCCTGCGCCCCGTACGGCAGGACATCTCCGGCTACGAAACCGGCGGGTTTGCCGGGCTGCTCAACTACGACCTCAGTGGCTTCTACAACCGCTTCGGCGATGACGCCAGCCGCTTTGGTTCGGCCAATACCGAGGTGGGGTTCAATGCTGGCGACTGGATCGTGCGCAGCCGCCAGGTGCAGACCTGGCAGGATGGCCTGTCACGCAGCACCCACCTGCAAGCCTATGCCCAACGCACCTTCGCCAGCCACCAGGCGGTGCTGCAAGCCGGGCAGATCAACCTGTACAACCCGGTGCTGTCCGGCGCGCAGATCACCGGGGTGCAGGTGCTCACCGAGCACGCCCTTCAAGAACAAGGCCAGGGCGCGCTGATCCAGGGCATCGCCAATAGCCCGGCTCAGGTGGAGGTGCGCCAGAACGGCGCGTTGATTCATTCCACCGTGGTGCCCGCCGGGCCCTTTGCCCTGACCGATGTGCGTCGCTTGAACACGCGCTCGGACGTCGAAGTCACGGTCAAGGAGAGCGTCGGCGGTGAACGGCGCTTCACCGTGCCAGCGGCCATGCTCGGGCTCGGGTTGCCAGCCCCGGGTTACTCCGTGGCAGCGGGCCGAGTGCGTAATGTGGGCGATGCCGAAGGCGAGGATCCGTGGGTAATCAGTGGCGGCTGGACCGGCGCCCTGCACCCGCAATTGACCCTCGGCACGGGCGTGCTGGCGGCCAGTCAATACCGTTCGGTGGGCGCCAGCCTGGGCTGGTTACCGTGGCTGGACAGCCAGATCCAACTGTCCACGCAAGTGTCCAACAGCCAGGCCCGAGAGAAGGTCTCCGGTGTGCAGACTGATCTGTCCTGGTCCCAGCGCCTGGGCGAACAATGGTCGATCAGCGCCGCCAATTCCTGGCGCAGCATCGGCTACCGCGAACTCGAAGAAAGCACTTACACGCGCGACGACAGCAACCGTGATTCGCGCTACCGCGACCAGCAAAGCCTCAACCTCGGCTGGTCGCACCCCCAACTGGGTGCATTCAGTGCCGGGGTTTCACGCTCGGCCAATTTTGCCGGCGACAGCAGCAGCCGGGCGCTGGCCTCCTGGGGCACGAGCATCGGTGCGGTGTCGTTGTCGGCCAGTGCCGAGTGGCAAATGGGCGGCCGCCAGCAGCAGGACAACGCGGTGTACCTCAATATCAGCGTGCCGCTGGGCGAGAGTCGCCGGCTGCGCAGCTGGGTGCGCAACTCCGGTGGCGAGAACCGCACCGGCCTGGGCATCACCGAACAGATCGACGACCAACTCAGCTACCGCGTCAGCGCCGAGCACGACAGCAGCGACCATCAAGTGGAAACCACCCTGGGCATCTCCGCGCTGCCGCGCTACAGCCAGCTGGATGTCAGTTACAGCCGCTCCGACGCCGAGCGTTCCAGCTATCAAGGCGGTGCTCGCGGCGGTGTGGTGCTGCATGGCGACGGCGTGACCTTTTCTCCCTACCCGGTGCGCGACACCTTCGCGCTGGTGTCGGTTGGCGATATGAGCGGCATCAAACTCACCACCCCCAGCGGCCCGGTGTGGACTGACTGGCAAGGCCAGGCCGTGGTGCCGCAAGTCGCCGCCTACGGGCGCAGCCCGGTGGAAGTGCAAACCCGTTCATTGCCGCGCAATGCCGATATCAACAATGGCCTGGCCATGGTTTCGGCCGGCCGTGGCGCCGTGGAGCGCGTCAAATTTGGCGTCGGCCTGACCCGCCGCCTGCTGCTCACCGTCAGCACCGACCAGGGCGCGCCGTTGCCGGCGGGTGCCTCCGTCAGCAGTGCCAATGGTGAATTCATCACCCTGGTGCAGGACGGCAGCCAGGTGTTTCTACCCAATGTGCTGGGCCAATCGACGCTGTGGATAACCACGCCCCAAGGGCGCCGTTGCCAGTTGCGTTACTCGCTGCCGGAAAAAGCCGACCCCTCGGTGTACTTCGAAACAGCCCCCGCACGCTGTCACGCACCTTGAGGATTCCCGCCATGCCCCTTGCAAGCTGTTTGCGTCAACTGTGCCTGGGGCTGTTGATCGGCGCCGCCGGCACAGCCCAGGCTTTTGAAGAATGCCAACTGAACGTCAGTGAGCCGTTGCTGGATTTCGGCCTGATGAGCCGCTTGGCGCAAAGCGACAGCGCACCGCAACGCCTGCTCGGCGAGCGTCGACTGAGTGTGACCGTCAGTTGCCCCCAGGCCGAAGACCTCAGCCTGTTCTACCGTGCGCAAGCCGCCAGCCCGCAGCGCTGGCAGTTTACCGAGCACGGCAGCTATGCCATTGAAGTCAGTAATGCCCTGCTCGACGGCCGCGCGGTCGAGTTGGGGGTGCTGCCCGCCGTGGGGCAGGCGCCCGTCGCCACTGGCAGCGTCCTGCAATGGCGACCCGACCACGGCATCGCACCGGTCGAACGGGGCACGGTGCTCACCGGTAAAACCCTGGCACTGCAAATGAGCCTGCGTGCCTGGGCCGACCCTGCCGCCACCCAGGTGCGCGATGCCACCACCTGGGAAGTCTCCGGCATGCTGTACGGCGCACACCATGGACGCTACCGGGAGCTGACACTGCGCGCGCACTTCGCGCCTATCGCCTGCCTGCCGAGCTTGTCCGACCAAGGCGTGGTGGACTACGGCACTCTGTACGCCAAAGACCTCAACGCCAGCACTGAAACACCGCTGCCCACCCGCACACTGCACCTGAGCGTGACCTGCGACGCGCCCATCCGCTTCGCCCTGCGCATGAAGGACAACCGCGACGGCTCGGCCACGGGCGGCACCGATGAAACGGCCTATGGCCTGGACCTGGATGCCAGCCGCAACAAGATCGGGCGCTTTTACCTGACCATCGACCCGGCCGAATTCAGCGCCGATGCCTTCCCCACCTTGTACCGCACCGACTCCACCAGCAATGGCGTGGCATGGAGCAGTTCCACCGCGCGGCAGATCCCCATGGCGGCCAACAGCATCATGGGCTTTACCGACAAAACCGGCGTTACCACAGGGCCAGTCGCCCTGCAAACCCTGACTGGCACGATGCGCATCAAGACTTACCTGGCGCCGATGCAAAGCCTGGACTTGCGTGACGTGGTGCACATCAACGGTTCCGGCACGCTCGAAATCGTCTACCCCTGAGCCCCCCTGTAAGGAGTCCGCCCCATGAAAACCCGCATCCTTTCCAGCCTGGTGTTACTGGCCTGCGCGCCCTCGGTGCTGGCCGCCTCGACAGTGGACCTGAGCGTCCACGGACTGATCGTCCCCGCCGCCTGCTTGCCGCAGCTTTCCAGCGGTGGCCTGATCGACTACGGCAAGATTGCCCAACAAGACCTGAACCTGGAGACCGCCACGCGCCTGCCCCTGAAGACGCTGCATATCGGCATCGCCTGCAATGGCCCCGTCCGCTACGCCCTTCGCATGCGCGACAACCGCGACGGCTCGGCCATGGTCAACAGCGAGATTTACTACGGGCTGGGGTTTGATAGCAGCGGCAACCGCCTGGGGGTTTACTCCATGACCTTCGACCCGCGGCAAACCCAGGCCAGCAACACCGCGCAGGTATACGGCACCGAGTCCACCACCGGTGGCCTGGCGTGGCGCACCTCCAATCTCAACCCCATCGATATTGGCTCGCGAAGCTACCTGGGGTTTACCGACGTGGAGGGCAGCGTCAGCGGGCCCACGGCCATCGGTACCCTGGGGGGCAACGTCACGGTGCAGACCGTGATCAATGCCCGCCAGAATCTGGATTTGAGTGTGGAAACCCCGCTCGATGGCTCGGCCACGCTGGAAGTGGTGTATCTCTAAACCTTCTCGCTGGTGACCTGCACATAGCGCGCACGCCCGGCGCCCAGCCCGGCAATGATGGCCCCCAGGCCGATCACAGCGAAGATCCAGCCAATGGCTGCCCAGCCGCCGGTCCAGTCATGCACCAGGCCGACCGCGAACGGCCCCATCGACGCCAGGGTGTAGCCGATGCCCTGGGCCATGCTCGACAGGTTGGCCGCCACATGGGAATCGCGCGAGCGCAACACGATCAGGGTCAGCGCCAGGCTGAAGGTGCCGCCCTGCCCCAGGCCGAGCAAAATCGCCCAACCCCATAGGCCCTCCAGCGGTGCATACAGGCAACCGAACAGCCCGCCGAGGGTCAGCAGCATCACCACCACAATCGCCAGGCGCTGGTCCTTGCCGCGCGTGGCCAGCCACGGTGCGGCCAGGGAGCTGAGCAGTTGCACGATGATCGAGCCCGACAGCGCCAACCCGGCTTCGGTCGCGCTCAGGCCACGGCCGATCAGGATCGAGGGCAACCAGCCGAACACGATGTAGGCCAGTGACGATTGCAGGCCCATGTACAGGGTGACCTGCCAGGCCAGGGGATCACGCAGCAAACCCTTCACGCGATAGGCCACACGATGGGCGCCGTGCTTCTGCCCAATCTGGGGTAACCAGACCAGGGCCGCCACCAGCGCCGGCAGGATCCAGAAGCCCAGGCCGATCTTCCAGCTGTCGCCAAAGGCGTGGCTCAGCGGCACAGAGGCACCGGCCGCCATGGCGGCGCCCAAGCACAACGCCATGGTGTAGACACCGGTCATGGCACCGGCCTGTCTGGCGAAGTCGCGCTTGACGATACCCGGCAGCAACACACCGATGATGCCGATGCTGGCCCCTGCAACCAGGCTACCGAGGAACAACCCCACCTCACCCAACGAACTGCGCAGGATGATCCCGGCGGCAAGGGTCAGCAGGATGCCAAGCACAACGCGCTCGGCGCCAAAACGCCGTGCCAGCATCGGCGCGGTGGGCGCGAACAGGCCCAGGCACAGCACCGGCAAGGTGGTCAGCAAACCGGCCTTGGCGGCGGACAAGCCCAAACTGCTCGAAACCTCTGCCAGTAACGGCGACAAGCTCGACAAGGCCGGGCGCAGGTTCAAGGCCACCAACACCAGGCCC
>Ga0308159_1003464_pt1 | contig 15904 bp, 13 predicted proteins | sample PhyCR1_FD_201040 | JGI IMG/M metagenome (GOLD analysis project Ga0308159, IMG submission 201040) | Phyllosphere microbial communities from UC Gill Tract Community Farm, Albany, California, United States - DLSLC.R1 | ecosystem: Host-associated > Plants > Phyllosphere > Unclassified | place: USA... | reverse complement strand
TCGCGGGCTTTCGCGCGGCCTACGCCGAACGCGGCCTGCAGCCCGAGCCGCGGCTGGTGCGCGCCGAGCCCTCGGCCATGCAGTTCGCCTTCAGCGAGACGCTGGCGCTGCTGTCCGGGGCCGAGCGGCCCACGGCCTTCGTGTGCCTGGGCACACGCATCCTCTCGGGCGTGCTGCAGGGGCTTCGCCATGCCGGCCTCACCGCGCCCGAGGACGCCAGCGTGATCAGCATCGGCGACACCGACCTGTCGCAGCTCTTCTCGCCCGGCATCACCTCGCTGACCTGGGACTTCGAGGCCGTCGGCACCGCCGTGGCGGAGCTGATGCTCAAGCGCCTGCCGGGCGCGGCGCCGCCGCCCGAGGAGGCCGAACGCATCGTGATCACCACCCAGATGGTGCTGCGCGAATCGTGCGCGCCACTGGCGCCCGCGCCCGCGCGGCTGGCGCCCAAGCCGCGCGCCGCGCGCAAGACGACATCATGAGCGCGCCCTTGCGCCTGGCGGGCAAGGTGGCCATCGTCGTCGGCGCGGGCACGCCGGCCGACGGCACCAGCAACGGTGCGGCCTGTGCGATCGCCTTCGCACGCGCCGGCGCCCGCGTGCTGTGCGCCGACCTGTCGCCCGACGCCGCGCAGGAGACCGTGCGGCGCATCGCGGCCGAGGGCGGCGAGGCCGGCGCCGTGGTCGCCGACGTGCGCAGCGCGGCGCAGCTGCAGGCCATGGTCGACACCGCCCTGCAGCGCCACGGCCGCATCGACATCCTGCACAACAACGTCGGCATCGAGGCCTTCGGCGACCTGCTGGAACTCACCGAGGCTTCGTGGGACCGCGTGCACGAGATCAACCTGCGCGGCGCCATGCTCGCCGCCCGCGCCGCGATGCCGCACATGATCCGCCAGGGCGGCGGCTCGATCATCAACATGTCCTCGATCGCGAGCCGCAAGTGGAGCCCGATGCAGTTCCTGTCGTACAGCACCTCCAAGGCGGCGCTGAACCACATGACCCGCGTGGTGGCCCGGCAGTACGCGCCGCATCAGGTGCGTTGCAACGCCATCGTGGCCGGCCTCATCGACACGCCCCACGCCGCCGCGCAGTACGCCGATGCCGAAGCCGCCGCCAGCGGCCGCGCGCAGCGCGACGCGCGCTGCCCCATGGGCCGGCAGGGCTCGCCCTGGGACATCGCCAACGCCGCCCTCTTCCTCGCCTGCGACGAATCCGCCTACGTCACCGGCATCGAACTGGTGGTGGACGGCGGCGTCTCGCTCGGCTGAGGCCGCCCGCGCAAACGATCACGACACAACGAAGGAGACATGCCATGCTGAACAAGAAGACGTTCTGGCTGCCGATGGTGGCCGCGGTGGCGCTCGTCGCCGGTGCACCGGCCTCGGCCCAGCCCGCCGCCGACTACCCGACCAAGCCCATCAAGATGGTGCTGCCCTTCGGCGCCGGCGGCGGCGGCGACGTGCTGGGTCGCCTGCTGGCCGACCAGATGAGCCGGCGCCTGAAGCAGCCCATCGTGGTGGAGAACCGCGTCGGTGCCGCAGGCACCATCGGCACGCAACACGTGGCCGTGTCGGCACCGGATGGCTACACGATCATGATCGGCGGCATGACGACGCACCTGCTCGCGCCGGTGACGTACAGCAAGCTGGCCTACGACCCAGTCAAGGACTTCAGCGTGATCGGCCGCATCGGCACCTCCGCCATCGTGATGCTGGCCACGCCGGACTTCCCGGCCAACAACCTCAAGGAGCTGGTGGCGCTGGCCAAGTCGAAGCCGAACCCCACGCAGTACGGCAGCTGGGGCATGGGCTCCACCGGCCATTTCTGCGGCGAGGTGCTGGCGCAGAAGGCCGGCCTGCAGCTGCAGCACGTGCCCTTCAACGGCACCAACAAGCTGGTGACCGACATGATGGGCGGCCACATCCAGCTCGGTCTGGTCGACATGGCCACCGGCACGCCCTTCGTCAAGGAGGGCAAGCTCAAGGCGCTGGGCGTGTGCACCCAGCGCTCGCCCAGCCTGCCTGAGGTGGCAAGCTACAAGGAACAGGGCATCGACTTCGACCAGTTGCTGTCGTGGGTGATGTATGCGCCGGCCGGCGTTCCCAAGCCCATCCTGGCCAAGGTGACGGATGCGCTGCAGGCCTCGCTCAAGGAGAAGGAGGTCGTCGACAAGATGCTCGCGCTGGGCATCACGGCCGACTTCCTGCCCGGCGAGCAGCAGGCCGCCATCAATGCACGCGACATCCAGATCTGGAAGAAGGTCGCGGCGGACGCCAACATCAAGACGGACTGACGCGGCGATGGACGCCTCGGCCCTGAACCCGGTGCGCACCGACACCGGCGCACTCCTCGCCGGCCGCGTGGCCGTGATCTCCGGCGCCGGTCGCCCGAAGGGCATCGGCAAGGCGACGGCGCGGCTCTTCCTCGCGCACGGTGCGCGCGTGGTGCTGCTCGACCTCGACGGGGACGATGCCCGGGCCGCTGCGGCCGATCTCAACGACGCGACGGGCAGCGAGCTCGCGCGCGGCTGGGCCTGCGACGTGGCCGACGCCGCGGCGTGCGCCGCCGCCATCGAGGGCGTGCTGGGCTGGTCGGGCGGCGCGCTCGACATCCTTGTCAACAATGCGGGCCTGACGCAGAAGCGCGGCGTGGCCGAGATCACCGAGGCCGACTACGACACCGTGACCGACGTGGTGCTGCGCGGCACGCTGCTGCTGTCGCAGGCGGCGCTGCCGGCCCTGCGCGCGCGGCACGGCGGCAGCATCGTCAACGTGTCGTCGATGTCGGCGCAGCAGGGCGGCGGCATCTTCGGCGGCGCGCACTACTGCGCCGCCAAGGCCGGCGTGCTGGGCCTCACCCGCGCCATGGCGCGCGAGCTGGGCGCCGAGGGCATCCGCGTCAACGCCATCGCGCCGGGGCTCATCCTCACGGACTTCTCGCGCACCGGCCGCAGCGACGAGGACAAGCATGCCAGCGGCGCCGGCTGGCCGCTGCCCCGCGCAGGCCACGCGGCCGAGATCGCGGGCGCCTGCCTCTTCCTCGCGTCGGACCTGTCGTCGTACGTGACGGGGACGACGATCGACGTCAATGGCGGGGCGCACATGCGCTGAGCGTGCCGCGCCGCCGTGGCGGCTCAGGCCGCCGGGTCGCGCAGTTCCCAGCGGATCTTGTCGATCTCGGCCAGCAGCTCGGGCGACAGCGTGGTGCCCCAGGCATCGAGGTCCTCGTCGAGCTGCGCCACCGAGGTCACGCCGATGATCGTGCTGGCGACCTGCCACTTGGTGTAGCAGAAGGCCAGCGCCATCCGGGTCGGCGTCATGCCGTGATCGCGCGCGAGCTGGTTGTAGCGGCGCGCGGCGGTGAGCGCATCGGCTCGGCCCCAGCGCTGCTTGCGCACCGATTCGTAGCTGGCGATGCGCGCGCCCTTGGGCGCGTCGGGGCCGGTGGTGCCACCCAGGTCGTACTTGCCGGTGAGCAGGCCGAAGGCCAGGGGCGAGTAGGCCAGCAGCGACACGTCGAGCCGGTGCATGGTCTCGTCCAGGCCGTTCTCCACCGCGCGGCTGACGAGGCAATACACGTTCTGCACCGTGGCCACACGCGGCAGGCCATGCTGCTCGGCCAGGCGCACGAATTCGTGCACGCCGTAGGGCGTCTCGTTCGACAGGCCGATGGCCCGCACCTTGCCCGCCTTCACCAGGCCGCCCAGCGCCTCGAGCTGCTCGTGGATGGAGGTCTGCGTGCGCTCCAGCTTCGGGTCGTAGTAGATGTTGCCGAAGGCCGGCACGTTGCGTTCGGGCCAGTGGATCTGGTAGAGGTCGATGACGTCGGTCTGCAGGCGCTTCAGGCTGCCTTCGCAGGAGGCGACGATGTCGGCCGCCGTCATGCCCGCGCCTTCGCGCACCCAGGGCATGCCGCGCGAGGGGCCGGCGACCTTGGTGGCGAGCGTGAGCTTGCGGCGCGCGCCGGGGTTCTTCGCGAACCAGTGGCCGATGATCGTCTCGGTGGCGCCGTAGGTCTCCTTGCGGGCCGGCACGGCGTACATCTCGGCCGTGTCGATGAAGTCGACGCCGCGCTCCAGCGAGCGGTCGAGGATGGCGTGCGCGGTCGGCTCGTCGACCTGCTCGCCGAAGGTCATGGTGCCGAGGCAGATGGGGGTGACGCGCAGCTCGCTGCGCCCGAGGGTGACTTGGGGGAGGTTCATGCCCGGCATGCTACCGCCGGGTACGTTCGCGTGCCGGCCCCGGGTCTGTCCTGCGCCGGACTGCGCAGGCCGCGGGCACTACCTATGATCGGCCGCCATGTACGTCCCCCGCCGCCCTGCCCGCTCCGAGTTCGTTCCCGTGCGCAATCTGCGCTACCACGTGCTGACCTGGGGCGAGCGCGCCGGCGCACGGCCGCCGCTGGTGCTGCTGCACGGCTGGATGGACGTGGGCGCCTCGTGGCAGTTCGTGGTCGACGCGCTGCGCGAGGACCGCTTCATCGTCGCCCCGGACTGGCGCGGCTACGGCCTCACCGAGGGCGGCGGCGTCGACAACTACTGGCTGCCCGACTACCTGGCCGACCTGGACTGGCTGCTCGACCACTACGCGGGCGAACAGGCCGTCGACCTCGTGGGCCACAGCATGGGCGGCAACGTGACCATGCACTATGCCGGCGTGCGGCCACAGCGGCTGCGCCGCGTGGTCAACCTCGAAGGCTTCGGCATGCCGGCCTACCGGCCCGACGAAGCGCCGGCACGCTATGGCCGCTGGATCGACGAGCTCAAGCGCCTGCACCAGGGTGGCATGGACCTCGCCAGCTACCCGGCCGCCGACGGCGTGGCGCGCCGGCTCATGAAGACCAACCCGCGGCTCACGCAGGACAAGGCCGACTGGCTGGCCCGCCAATGGGCGAGCTGCACAAAGGACGGCGACGGCGCCGAGCGCTGGAACATCCACGGCGACCCGGCGCACAAGGTGGTCAATGCCAACCTGTTCCGCGTCGACGAGATGCTGGCCCTCTATGCGGCGATCGAGGCGCCCGTGCTCGCGGTGGAAGCGGGCGACGACAGCCTGCGCGGCTGGTGGGGCAAGCGCTACTCGCTGGCCGAATACCACGAGCGCCTGAAGGCCGTGCGCGACGTGCGCATCGCGCGCGTGGACGACGCGGCCCACATGCTGCACCACGACCAACCCGAGCGCGTGGCCGGGCTGATCGAGGACTTCCTGGCCGGCTGAGCCAGGCGGCGCGGTGTCAGAGCCGGGGGTCCTCCTCGGCCTCCAGTTCGGCCTGCGATTCGCCCAGGCGCGTGTCCGCATCGTGCGCGGGCACCTCGGGCGCGGCCTCGTTGGCGCGGCGTTCGTCGTGCTCGGCCAGCGCCGCCTCGCCCGCAGCCCGGGCGGCGTCGGCGCTGTCGAAGCGCTCGCCGCCCACGTGCGCGGTGCCGGTGCCCGTCTCGCCCACGGGCACATGCCGCCACTGGTAGCGGCCGTCGTCGGTCGGTTCGATTTCCACGGTCCATCGGCTCATGGGAGCTTCCTTTCAGGTCGGTTGAGTGCGTCGGTGCATGAAGCATCTCCCGAGCTCGCACCCCAACCTGGAGGCGAAGCCACCGTCGCCTTGCAGGAGGCGCCCCACAGCAACAGCCGCAACACCCTGCCGGTCGCGACTTTCTCCGACAGCGCGAGAGCGCGGCCTCGGGCAGACTGCGTCGGTTTTGCCCCGACGCCTCTCTCCTGCGCGAGCGCCCATGGACCGACTGAACGCCACCGAACAAAAAGAATTCCGCCGGCTGCTCCGCCGCAACGTGCAACTGCCCCTGCTGCTGGGTCTTGCGGGCGCGGTGGTGTTCGTTGCCCTCATCGCCTACCTGCTCGCGGTGATCGGCTGGGTCGAGCACACCGACCGCGTGACGCGCAACGCTACCGAGGCGCAGCGCCTGCAGGCCGAGATGCAGGCCTCGGTGCGCGGCTACCTGCTGACCGGCAACGACGCCTTCCTGACGCCCTACCACACGGCCGGCGACCAGGCCCAGAACCTGCTAACCGAACTGCGCGGCCTGGTGGCCGACAACCCGCCGCAGGTGGCCCGCGCCACGCGGCTGGCCGAACTGCAGAAGACCTGGTCGGACTATGCCGAAGACATCGTCGCCCGGCGGCGCCGCGGCGAGAACGTGGACGAGCTCGTCCAGGGCGGCCGGGGCAAGCGCCTGGCCGACGACGCGCGCAGCACCTTCGCGGCCTTCGTCGACACCGAGCGGTCCCTGCGCACCCAGCGCAACGCGGACGCCAACCGCACCGCCGTCGCGGTGATCGTCGGCTACCTGCTCTTCAGCGGCATCGTGAGCGCGGTGCTGGCGTACGTGGGGCGCCGGCAGATGGTGCAGCTCTCGGACACCTACGCCCGCACCATCGTCGACCTGGCGGCGCAGACCGAGCAGTTGCAGCAACAGGCCTGGCTCCAGGGCGCGCAGACCGAGCTGGCGAGCCAGACCGTGGGGCAGCTCACCGCGCAGGAACTGGGGCGGCAGGTGCTGGACTTCTTCGGCCGGCATGCCGGCAGCGTGGTCGGCGCGGCCTATGTGCGCGAGCCGCAGGGCAGCCTGCGCCGCGCGGCGAGCTACGGGTTCTCGCGCGAGGCCGAGGCCGCGCCGCAGACCGTGCTGCCGGGCGAGGGCCTGGTCGGCCATGCCGCCGAGCGCGGCGAGCTGCAGGTGATTGCGCCGGTGCCGCCCGGCTATCTGCGCGTGACCTCGGGCCTGGGCAACGCCGACCCGCAGGCGCTGCTGCTGCTGCCGATCCGCCATGAGGGCGAGGTCAACGGCGTGGTCGAGCTGGGCCTGCTGGCCCCGCCCACGCCCCGCGTGCTGGCGCTGATGCGCAGCGTGGCCGAGGACGCCGGCGCCTCGATGGCCGCGGCGCGTTACCGCGAGCGGCTGCAGGACGTGCTGGCCGAAACGCAGCAGCTCAACGAGGAACTGCAGGTGCAGCAGGAGGAACTGCGCACCGCCAACGAGGAGCTCGAGGAGCAGTCGCGCGCCCTGAAGGAATCGCAAGCCCACCTGGAGAACCAGCAGGCCGAACTGGAGCAGACCAACAACCAGCTGGCCGAGCGCACCGAGCAGCTCGACCTGCGCAACGCCGCGCTGCGCCGGGCCCAGGAAGACCTGGAGCAGCGCGCCGACGACCTGCAGCGTGCGAGCCGCTACAAGTCCGAGTTCCTCGCCAACATGTCGCACGAGCTGCGCACGCCGCTCAACAGTGCGCTCATCCTGTCGAAGCTGCTGGCCGACAACGCCAAGGGCAACCTGGACGAGGAGCAGGTCAAGTTCGCCCAGTCGATCCACTCCTCGGGCAACGACCTGCTGGTGCTGATCAACGACGTGCTCGACATCGCCAAGGTGGAAGCGGGCCGCATGGAGGTGCATGCCGAGCACGTGCCGGTGGCCCGGCTGGCCGACGCGCTGCGCAGCACCTTCACGCCGCTGGCCACCGACAAGCAGCTGGAGTTCCGCCTGGACATCGCGGCCGACGCGCCGCAGAGCATCGTCTCCGACCGACAGCGGGTGGAGCAGATCCTCAAGAACCTGCTGTCCAACGCGGTCAAGTTCACCGACCGCGGCAGCGTGGTGCTGGCGGTTGCGCGCGGCGAGGCGGACGGCCTGCGCTTCGAGGTCAGCGATTCGGGCATCGGCATTCCGGCCGACCAGCACGAACTGATCTTCGAGGCCTTCCACCAGGCCGACGGCACCACCAGCCGCCGCTACGGGGGCACCGGGCTGGGGCTGTCGATCTCGCGCGACCTCGCCACCCTGCTGGGCGGCACGTTGGGCGTGCGCAGCACGCCGGGCCAGGGCAGCACCTTCACCCTCATGCTGCCGGCCGACCTGTCGCAGCCGCTGCCAGGGGCCGGCCAGGCCCCCGCGCCGGCGGTCACGGCCCACCCGGCGCCGCGGCCCGCCGCGCTGGCGCCGCACGCCGTCGCACCGCATGCTTCGCACGGCGACGCGCCCGCAGCCGCCGCGCCGCTGACGCCCGCCTTCGCCGACGACCGCGACCTGCCGCGCGGCGACCGGCGCCACGTGCTGGTGATCGAGGACGAGCCCCAGTTCGCCCGCATCCTGTTCGACCTGGCGCACGAGTACGGCTGGCACTGCGCCGTCGCCCACGGCGCGCAGGACGGCTTCGCGCTGGCGCTGGAACTGCAGCCGCACGCCATCCTGCTCGACATGCGGCTGCCCGACAGCCCGGGCCTGTCGGTGCTGCAGCGGCTCAAGGACGACGCGCGCACCCGCCACATCCCGGTGCACGTGGTGTCGGCGCAGGACCAGAGCGCGGCCGCGCTGCACCTGGGCGCCGTGGGCTACGCGCTCAAGCCCACCACGCGCGAGCAGCTGCAGGCCGTGTTCGCGCGGCTCGACGCCAAGCTCTCGCAACAGCTCAAGGAAGTGCTGTTGGTCGAGGACGACGACGTGCAGCGCGAGAGCGTGGTGCACCTGATCGGCGACGAGGACGTGCGCATCACCGCCGTGGCCACCGGCGAGGAGGCGCTGGCGCTGCTGCGCGAGCGCGTGTTCGACTGCATGATCACCGACCTGCGCCTGCCCGACATGCAGGGCGGCGAGCTGCTCAAGCGCATGTCGACCGAGGAGATCTGTTCGTTCCCGCCCGTGATCGTCTACACCGGCCGCAACCTCACGCGCGACGAGGAGGCCGAGCTGCTGCGCTACTCGCGCTCGATCATCATCAAGGGCGCGCGTTCGCCGGAACGGCTGCTGGACGAGGTGACGCTGTTCCTGCACAAGGTGGAATCGCAGCTGTCGACCGAACGCCAGAGCATGCTGCGCAGCGCGCGCGGGCGCGACCGCGTGTTCGAAGGCCGGCGCATCCTGATCGTGGACGACGACGTGCGCAACATCTTCGCGCTCACCAGCGCGCTGGAGCAGCGCGGCGCGGTGATCGAGGTGGCCCGCAACGGGCGCGAGGCGCTGGAGAAGCTCGACGCCGTGCCCGACATCGACCTGGTGCTGATGGACGTGATGATGCCGGAGATGGACGGCCTGGAAGCCACGCGCCGCCTGCGCCAGGACAAGCGCTTCGCCAAGCTGCCGGTCATCACCGTCACGGCCAAGGCGATGAAGGACGACCAGGAGCAATGCCTGGCCGCCGGTGCCAGCGACTACCTGGCCAAGCCGATCGAACTCGACCGCCTGTTCTCGCTGCTGCGGGTGTGGATGCCGCACATGGAGCGGCTGTGAACGGCGACGCACGCGCGGCCGCTGCGGCGCCTGCGCCGCCGAGCGCCGGCGACATCGAGCTGCGCCTGCTGATGGAGGCGATCTACCTGCGCTACAACCACGACTTCCGCGACTACACCGGCGCGTCGCAGAAGCGGCGCGTGGCCTACGCGCTGGAGCAGATGCAGTTCCGCAGCATCTCGGCGCTGCAGGAGCAGGTGCTGCGCGACCCGGAAGTCTTCGCGCGGTTGCTGCAGTACCTCACCATCCCGGTCAGCGAGATGTTCCGCGACCCCTCGTACTTCCTGGCGTTGCGCGAGCACGTGGTGCCCGTGCTGCACACCTACCCGTCGATCAAGGTCTGGATCGCGGGCTGCAGCACCGGCGAGGAGGTGTATTCGATGGCGATCCTGCTCAAGGAGGAGGGCCTGCTGGAGCGTGCGCTGATCTACGCCACCGACATCAACCCGCAGTCGCTCGAGAAGGCGCGCCAGGGCATCTTCACCGCCGAGGCGGTGCGCGACTACACCGCCAACTACCAGCGCGGCGGCGGACGGCGTGCCTTTTCCGACTATTACACGGCCGCCTATGGCGGCGCCCGCTTCGACCCCGCGCTGCGCGCCAACGTGATCTTCGCGGACCACAGCCTGGCGACCGACAGCGTGTTCGCCGAGACGCAGCTGGTGTCGTGCCGCAACGTGCTCATCTACTTCAACCGGCGCCTGCAGGACCGGGCGCTGGGCCTGTTCCACGACTCGCTGTGCCACCGCGGCTTCCTCGGGCTGGGCAGCAAGGAGAGCATCGACTTCTCGGCCTATGGCGAGCGCTTCGACACCGTGAGCCGGCCCGACCGCATCTACCGGAGGGCGACGTGAACGGCGCGTCCCTGCCCGAGGTCGACCTGGTCGCCGTCGGCGCCTCGGCCGGCGGCATCGATGCGCTGATGCGGCTGTTCCACGCCCTGCCCCGGCCCTGGCACCTGCCGATGGTGGCGGTGCTCCACCTGCCCGAGGGCCGCGAGAGCCGCCTGGTGGAGATCTTCGCGCGGCGGCTGCAGATGCCGGTGTGTGAGGCGCAGGACAAGGCCGAGGTCGCACCCGGCACGCTGCACTTCGCGCCGCCGGGGTACCACCTTTTCGTCGAGCGTGACCGGCGCTTCTCGCTGAGCTGCGAGCCGCCGGTGCTCTACTCGCGCCCGTCGATCGACCTGATGATGAGTTCCGCGGCAGACGCCTACGGGCCACGGCTGGCCGGCATCGTGCTGACAGGGGCCAACGAGGACGGCGCGCGCGGCCTGGCCGACATCGGCGCCGCCGGCGGCCTCACGGCCGTGCAGTCGCCCGCCGAGGCCGTGACGCCGATGATGCCGCAGGCCGCGATCGCCGCCCGCACGCCCGACCATGTGCTGACCGTGGCCGACCTTCGCGAACTGCTGATGCAACTGGACGCCCTGCATGCCGCCACCCACTGACATCGAGAGCAAGCTCCTGCTGGTCGACGACCTGAAGGAGAACCTCGTCGCGCTCGACGCGCTGGTGCGCGGGCCCGGCCGGCGCGTGTTCCAGGCCGGCTCGGGCGACGCGGCGCTGGCGCTGATGCTCGAGCACGAGTTCGCGCTCGCACTGGTCGACGTGCAGATGCCGGGCATGAACGGCTTCGAGTTGGCCGAGCTCATGCGCGGCACCGAGCGCACGCGGCACATCCCGATCATCTTCGTGAGCGCGGCGGGTTCCGAGCTCAACTACGCCTTCAAGGGCTACGAGAGCGGCGCGGTCGACTTCCTGCAGAAGCCGCTGGACGCGCAGGTGGTGCGCAGCAAGGTGAACGTGTTCGTCGACCTGTTCGCCAGCCGCAAGGCGCTCAAGCAGGAGATGGAAGCGCAGCAGGCGCTGGTGGCCGAGCTGCAGGCCGCGCGGCAGGGCCTGGAGCGCGCGGTGCGCATGCGCGACGATTTCATGTCGATGGTGTCGCACGAGCTGCGCACGCCGCTGAACACCCTGTTCCTGGAAACGCAGGTGCGCAAGCTGCACCTGGCGCGCGGCAACGCGCAGTCGTTCACGCCCGACAAGCTCAAGGAGATGACCGAGCGCGACCAGCGCCAGATCCAGAGCATGGTGCGCCTGATCGACGACATGCTGGACGTGACGCGCATGCGCAGCGGCCGGCTGTCGATGAAGCCCCAGGCCTTCGACCTGTCCGTGCTGGCACGGCGCGTGGTGGAGGGGCTGACGCAGCAGGCCGAGGCGGCGGGCGCGAGCTTCCGCCTGGAGGCGGCGCAGGCGGTCGACGGGGTGTGGGACGAGTTCCGCATCGAGCAGGTGCTGACCAACCTGCTGACGAACGCACTGCGCTATGGCGGCGGCCACCCCGTCGACGTGCATGTGGCCAATGCCGGCGAGGAGGCGGTGCTGAGCGTGCGCGACCGCGGCATCGGCATCGCCCCGGCCGACCAGGCGCGGATCTTCGAGCAGTTCGAGCGCACCGACTCGGGCCGCAGGCAGGCGGCCGGCGGGCTGGGCCTGGGCCTGTTCATCACCCGCCAGATCGTCGAAGCGCACGGCGGGCGCATCGAGGTGCGCAGCGCGCCGGGCGACGGCTCGACCTTCACGGTGACGCTGCCGCGGGAGCCTGCGCCGGGGTGAACCTTCAGGGCCTGTGGCGACCGTGAACTGGTTGGGGTTCCTTTGGGCTCCCTTCTGGCTTCTCGGCACAGGCTTTTGGCTTTTCGGCACAGGCGCTGTGGGTCTGAACCCGGCCGGCGGCGCCGGTATGCGTTCTCCGGCGCAGGCTCGCGCTGACTGGCGTGCGGTGCGGCCGATGTGCTCGCTTGGCATCAACGCGCTTTCGGCACTGCACGGCGCCGCGAATGGCGCCTGCGCCCGCACACCGGCACCACCGGCCTGGACGGTGGGGGGGGATCGGCCGGCATCCTTCCGCACCCGTTCGGGCTGAGCTTGTCGAAGCCCTGCGCAGCGCTTCGACAAGCTCAGCGAGAACGGGGATGGGGCATCCAACAGCCAGGGAAGTGAAGCGCAGCGGTTCAGGGCGGTGGTCGTGGGTCTGCGGGCGCAGGCGCCATTCGCGGCGCCGTGCAGTGCCGAAAGCACGTCGGTGGACAGCGAGCACACAGCCCGCACAACAAGCCAGTCAGCGCGAGCCTGCGCCGGAGAACGCAGGCTCGCGGCCGCCGCCAGCGCCCCTGCCGGTCGTGCCAGCCGATCCAACACAGCGCCGCAAGCGCACCACCCGCGATCGCACTCCCGCCATCCGGGTCACCGCACGCCACCCGCAGCAGCAGCTCCCGGCATTCGGGACAATCCCCCCATGGCCCAGTTCTTCGAAGTGCATCCCGACAACCCGCAACCCCGGCTGCTCAAGCAGGCGGCCGCGCTGCTCGCCAAGGGCGAGGTCCTGGCCGTGCCGACGGACTCCAGCTACGCCCTGGTCTGCCACCTCGACGACAAGGATGCGGTCGATCAGCTGCGGCGCATCCGGCAGGTCGACGAGAAGCACCACCTCACCCTGCTGTGCCGCGACCTGAGCGAGCTGGCCAACTATGCCCGCGTCGACAACCGCCAGTACCGCCTGCTCAAGGCCGCCACGCCGGGCCCCTACACCTTCCTGCTCGAGGCCACCAAGGAAGTGCCGCGACGCGTCAGCCACCCGCAGCGCAAGACCATCGGCCTGCGCGTTCCCGAGCACAGGGCGCTGGGCGAACTGCTCATGCTGCACGGCGAACCGCTGCTCGCCACCACGCTCATCCCGCCCGGCGAGAGCGAACCGCTCAACGACGCGGCCGAGATCCGCGAGCGCTTCGAAAAGCAGATCGGCGGCGTCGTCGATTCGGGCGCATGTCCCTCGGAGCCCACCACCGTGGTCGACCTCACGCCCATGGGCAGCGGCGACGACCCGACCCTGGTGCGCAAGGGCCGCGGCCCGCTGGCGCCGCTGGGCCTCTGACCGCGCGCGGCCCGCGGCGACCCGGCCCGTGCACGCCGGTGGCGCGCCGGGCGTCTGAGACAATCCCTCGGTGGACTTCTCCAACCTCATCCAGACGGTGCTGATCTACGCCCTGCCGGTGCTCTTCGCGATCACCGTGCACGAGGCGGCACACGGCTACGTGGCCCGGCATTTCGGTGACGACACCGCCTACATGATGGGCCGCCTCACGCTCAACCCGCTCAAGCACATCGACCCCATCGGCACCATCGCGATGCCGCTGCTGCTGTACTTCGCCACCTCGGGGGCCTTCCTCTTCGGCTATGCCAAACCGGTGCCGGTCAACTTCGGCCACCTGCGCCATCCCAAGCGCGACATGGTGTGGGTCGCGCTCGCCGGGCCGGCTTCCAACTTCGTCCAGGCCATCCTGTGGACCCTGTTCCTCGTCGTCGTGCTGGCCTTCGGCGTGCAGGAGCGCTTCTTCCTGGAGATGGCCCGCGCCGGCGTGCTCGTCAACCTCGTGATGTGGGCCTTCAACCTGTTCCCGCTGCCGCCGCTGGACGGCGGACGCGTGCTCGCGGGGCTTCTTCCACGGGGCGGCGCGCAGGTCCTCCTCGCCCGGATCGAGCCTTTCGGCTTCTTCATCGTCATGGGCCTCGTGATCGCGGGTATCGTCAGCACCTGGTGGCTGCGCCCTTTGATGAGCTTTGGCTACTTTGTTCTTAACTTGATGATGACCCCCTTCGCCGCGCTGCTGCGCTGAGCCAGGCCGCTCCTTTCCATGCCATCTCCCGCCACGGTCACCCGCTTCCTTACCGGCATCACCACGACCGGCACGCCGCACCTGGGCAACTATGTCGGCTCGGTGCGCCACTCGGTGCGCTTCAGCCAGCGCCCCGATGTGCAGAGCTACTACTTCCTGGCCGACTACCACGCGCTCATCAAGTGCGACGAGCCGGCGCGCATCCAGCGCTCGACGCTCGAGATCGCCGCCACCTGGCTGGCCTGCGGCCTCGACCCCGAGCGCGTGACCTTCTACCGCCAGTCGGACATCCCCGAGATCCCCGAGCTCACCTGGTTCCTCAGCTGCGTGACCGGCAAGGGCGTGCTCAACCGCGCGCATGCGTACAAGGCCGCGGTCGACCGCAACCACGCGGCCGGCAGCGACCCCGATGCCGACGTCACCGTGGGCCTGTTCATGTACCCCGCGCTGATGGCGGCGGACATCCTGCTGTTCAATGCGCACAAGGTGCCGGTGGGCCGCGACCAGGTCCAGCACATCGAGATGGCGCGCGACATGGGCAACAGCTTCAACCATCTCTACGGCGAGCACTTCACGCTGCCCGAGGCCGAGATCGACGAGGCCGTCGCCCTGCTGCCCGGCCTGGACGGCCGCAAGATGAGCAAGAGCTACGGCAACACGATCCCGCTGTTCACGCCGCGGGCGCAGTTGCAGAAGCTCATCGGCAGCATCACCACCGATTCGCGCGCGCCGGGCGAGCCCAAGGACACCGAGGGCTCGGCCCTGTTCCAGATCTACCAGGCCTTCGCCGATACGCCCGAGACCGAGGCGTTGCGCAAGGCCTATGCCGAGGGCATCGCGTGGGGCGACGCCAAGCAGCTTCTGTTCGAGCGCATCGACCGCGAGATCGCGCCGCTGCGCGCCCGCTATGACGCGCTGATGGCCGAACCGGCGCAGATCGAGCGCATCCTCGTGGCCGGGGCCGAGAAGGCGCGTGCGCTGTCGCAGCCCTTCATGGGCCGGCTGCGCCACGCCGTGGGCCTGCGCAACCTCGCCGACCAGCCTGCCGCGGCCAGCACGGGCAAGGCCGCCAGGGCCGCGAAGCCGAGCTTCAAGCAGTACCGCGAGAAGGACGGCCGCTTCTACTTCAAGCTGCAGGACGCCAAGGGCGCACTGCTGCTGCAAAGCCTCGGCTTCGCCTCGCCGCAGGAGGCAGGCCGCGCGATCGGCCAGCTGCAGCAGCAGCCGGCCGCGGCGCTGGAATCGCTGGCTTCGCAGCTCGAAGCACTGGACAATGCGGGCTTGCGTGCCGCCATCGAAGCACTGGAGAACCTCGCCGAGGCGAGCGGAGAGTAAGGGACTGTTTCGCGTGGCCGGTGGCATCGACCATCACAAGGCGGCCTCAGGCCGCAACCGGCACGCTAGTACGCAAACGAAAAGAGCTAACAGATGAGCATCTACGTCATCGACGACCATCCCCTGATGCGCGACGCCATCGTCATGGTGCTGCGCCGGCTGCGCCCAGCCGAGAACATCGTGGAACTCGAGCGGCTCGACAAGCTGCCCGCCGGGGTCAAGCAGCATGGCGAGCCCAAGCTGTTCTGCCTGGACCTGAAGCTGCCCGACGTGACCGGGGTGTCCGGCGTGATCGCGCTCAAGCAGGGCTATCCCGAGGTGCCGATCGCCGTGTACTCGGCCTCGCCCGCCGCCGACATGGAAGAGGCATGCATCGAGGCCGGCGCCGACATCTACATCGAGAAGTCGGCCGGCTCCGGCGAACTGGCGGCGGCCCTCAAGGGCCTGCTGCAGGCCGATGTCGAGACCGACGACGCGGCCGCACCGGCCAGCCCCGGCAAGCTCTCCAAGCGCCAGACGCAGCTGATCGCCATGCTCGACCAGGGCATGAGCAACCGCGACATCGCCGCCCAGCTCGACATCAGCGAGCACACGGTGAAGGTGCACCTGTGGCGCCTGTTCCGGCGCCTGGGGGTGAAGAGCCGCACGCAG
>Ga0308159_1003463_pt1 | contig 15913 bp, 15 predicted proteins | sample PhyCR1_FD_201040 | JGI IMG/M metagenome (GOLD analysis project Ga0308159, IMG submission 201040) | Phyllosphere microbial communities from UC Gill Tract Community Farm, Albany, California, United States - DLSLC.R1 | ecosystem: Host-associated > Plants > Phyllosphere > Unclassified | place: USA... | reverse complement strand
AGAACGCCGCGTTCGGTCCGCGCAGCGCGGGGGTCGGCCGGGCGGAGGCGCGCGCGCGTGCCGAGCGCCGCCTCGCCGATGTCGACGCGCTGCCCCTCGCCGATCGCCGGCCGGGGACCCTCTCGGGCGGGCAGGCCCAGCGCGTGGCACTGGCGCGTGCCCTCGCGACGGATCCGCGACTCCTGCTGCTCGACGAGCCGATGGCGGCGCTCGATGTGCGGGTCGCGCCGGTGCTGCGGCGGATGCTGCGGACCGTGCTCGCCGACCGCACCACGATCCTGGTCACCCACGACGTGCTCGACGCGTGGACCCTCGCCGACCGCGTCGTCGTGCTGCACGAGGGCCGCGTGGTGGAGGAGGGACCGACCGCCGAGGTGCTCGAGCGGCCGCGCACCGCGTTCACCGCCGAGCTGTCGGGGCTGCGCCTGGTGCGCGGGGTGCGGACGGCCGTCGGTCTGCGGTTGGAGGACGGGCGCGAGATCGCGGGGGTCTCGGATGCTTCGGCGGGGTCGGCCGTCGCCGCCGCGGTGCGCCCCTCCGCGGTGACGCTGGGTGAGGGCGGGCTGCGGGAGGAGATCGTCGATCTGGAGCCGCGCGGGGACGCGGTGCGGGTGCACGGGCGGGTGCTCGCGGCCGACGTGACTCCGGCCGAGGCGGCGCGGCGCGAGCTGGCGCCGGGGGTCGAGGTCGGGTTCGTGCTGGAGCCTGTCGAGCTGTACGCGGTGTGAGCTAGGTCGTCGGCGCCCGGCGCGCAAGGGGCGCGGGCACCCGGTGACGGCGGGCGGCGTGGCCCCTACGGTGGGCACATGACCGACTCCGGCTCCCCCGCCCTGCACCACGACGTGCTCGTCATCGGCGGTGGCAACGCGGGGCTCTCGGTGGCGGGGCGGCTGCGGCGCTACGGAGTGTCGGACGTCGCGGTGATCGAGCCGCGCACGACGCACTACTACCAGCCGATGTTCTCGCACGTCGCCGGAGGCACGGCGCCCGCCTCGAAGGCGACCCGTCCGCAGGGCGAGGTGACGCCGAAGGGCGTGACGTGGATCCGGGACCGGGTCGCGACGATCGACCCGGTGGCCAAGACGGTGACGCTGGAGGGCGGCCGCTCGGTCGGCTACGGCCAGCTCGTGGTGTGCCCGGGCATCCGGAAGGACTGGGACGCGGTGCCGGGCCTCGTCGAGGCGATGGAGTCGCCGGTCGGCATCTCGAACTACGAGTTCGAGTACGCGCGGAAGGCGTCGAGGGTGCTGCGCGACGTCCGCTCGGGGACCGTCGTCTTCACGCAGCCGAGCGGGCCGGCCACCTGCTCCGGGGCCTCGCAGAAGCCGATGTACCTGGCGTGCGACTACTGGCAGAAGACCGGTGTGCTCGACGACATCCACGTAGTGCTGGTCGTGCCGACGCCGACCCTGTTCGGCATGCCGCTCATCGACGCCGAGCTCGAGCGCAAGGTCGCCGAGTACGGCATCGAGGTGCACTACGACCGCGAGCTCGTCGAGGTGGACGCCGCGTCGCAGACGATCGAGCTCGCGGGCGACGACAGCCCCACCGCGCTGCTCGGACCCGACCACTCGACGTCGCTCGAGGGTCTGGAGGGCGACCACCGCGAGACGCTGGCCTACGACGTGCTGCACGTCGTGCCTCCGCAGTCGGCGCCCGCTTTCCTCGAGGGTTCCGGTCTGACCGCCGGGGGCTTCGTCGAGGTCGACCCGCTGACGCTGCGGCACGTCCGCTTCCCGGACGTCTGGTCGCTCGGCGACGCGGCCGCGACGACCAACTCGAAGTCGGGCGGGGCGCTGCGCCCGCAGGCGAAGACGCTGGCCGAGAACCTCGTGGCGGCGCGGAAGGGGAAGCCGCTGCCGATGACCTACAACGGCTACTCCGTCTGCCCGTTCGTCGTCTCGCGGAAGACCGTCGTGTTCGCCGAGTTCGACGACCGCTACCGGCCGAAGCCGACGATCCCGTTCTGGAAGGGGCTCGCGAAGGAGCGCCGGGCGACGTTCCTCGCGGACCGGTTCGTTCTGCCGTGGGTGTACTGGAACCTGATCCTGCAGGGACGGGCGTGAGCACTGGTCGCGCGGCCGCCTCGCCGGCGTACACGACGACGGTGGTGCTGGCCGTCACCGGGCTCGTCCTCGCGCTGTTCCCGGGGTTCGACGTCGCGGGACTCGTGCTGAGCATCCTGGCGCTGCGCCGGAGTCGCCGTGACGGCGGTCCGCGCGGGCTTGCCGTGGCGGGGATCATCGTCGCGTCGGTGACGATCGTGCTGTTCGCGGCCGGGGCGGTGCTGCTGGGGACGCTGTTCGGCGGGCTCTTCGCGACGTGCGCGGAGCTGGGCGAGGGCGTGCACGTGGTGGACGGGGTGACCTACACCTGCTCATAAGTGCCCGAACGAGCCTCCGTCACACCCCCCGCGTGCCCCGGGAGGCCGACCGGCGCCGGACCGTTCGCCACTTTCTGCTGCTTCCAGGAGCTGAGAGCAGCGAGAAACGTCCAACGGCGATGAGGGTCGGCGGCCGGAGAACGGCCGGCTCGACTCACAGCGGTCCGAGGACCTCCTGCACCGGTGCGTCCAGCTGCAGGTCCTCGAGCACCGTGAGCAGCTGCCTCTCCTCGTAGCGGAAGTGGTTCTCCATGATCGCCGCCACCCCCTCCAGGTGCCGATCGAGCTCGCCGGGCGAGGCGGCCCGGTCCAGGGCCTCGCGCAGATCGCCGAGGAGGTGGCCGATCATCGAGTGGTCCCGCTCGAGGTTCCTCAGGACCGGAGCCAGATGCAGGTGCTAGCCCTCGATCGCCGGGAACAGCGCGTGGTCCTCGCCGCGATGGTGGCCGTCGAGAGCCGTGCAGAAGCCTTGGCAGAAGATCAGCAGGTCGCGGCCCGCCCGCTCGGCGCTCGCGCCGTCCTGCACTGCCTCCCGAGAGACGGCCAGCGCCTGCCGCAGGCGCTGATGGACGGTCCGCAGCTCGGTGCTCCAGGCCAGGAGCCTGGTGGTGTCGCGCTCAGTCACAAGACCTCGACGGGAGTGATGCGGGCATCCCGGCCCTTCAGCCCGCCTGGTCCGGCAGCGCCGCCGTCCCCGTCGTCCGCAGGCGCTCCTTCACCAGCTCCGGGAACAGCGGCCGGCCGTAGAAGTAGCCCTGCGCCCGCTCCGCGCGCAGCGACGTCAGCAGCGCGTGGGCCGACGGCGTCTCGACGCCCTCGACGATCGTGTGCATGTCGAGGTCCGACACGAGGTTGATGATCGAGCGGAGGATCGTGGCGTGCTTCGGGTTCTCCTCGTCCGCCAGGAAGACGCGGTCGATCTTCACGATGCTCAGGGGCACGGTGAGCAGGGCGGCGGCGGCGGCGTGCTCCTGGCCGTAGTCGTCGAGGGCGATCGCGATGCCCTCCTCCGTCAGCCGGCGCACCCGCTCGATCACCTCGGCGTCGACGCGGCCGATCGAGCCCTCGGTCAGCTCCAGGCAGAGCTGGATGCCCTTCTCGGCCGTGCGGTGGCCGCGGACGAGGTCGAGGAGGTCGTCGTGCAGGAGCTGGTCGGCCTCGAGGTTGACGCTGAGGAACGTGACCGAGTCGTCGATCCCGCGGAACTCGACCATGCAGGCGACGGCCTGGTCGATGATCTGCATCGTCAGCCGGTCGAGCAGGCCCAGTGAGCGGGCGACGTCGACGAGCGTCAGCGGGCTCAGCGGAGTGCCGTCGCGGCGGGTGTAGCGGGCGAGGGCCTCGAAGCCGATGATGCGGCGCTCGGCCACGTCGATGACCGGCTGGAACGCGACGCGGACCGCCTCGTCGAGCACCGCCTCGTGGATCTCGGTGAGCAGGTCCTCGCCCGTCGGGTCCTGGGGCGCCCCCTTGCGCTCCTTCTTCGACTCGTACATCCGCTCGTCGGCCTCCTGCATGACCCGGTCGAAGCTGCCGCCGTCGACGGCGACCGGGGCGCCGATGCTGATGCGGGGGTGGAGGGTGAGGCCGCCGACGAGGACGGGGCGCTCGACCGCGCGGCTGATGCGCTGGGCGACGGCTCCCGCCGTGGCCGAGTCGAGCAGCACGGCGAACTCGTCGCCGCCGATGCGCGCGACGACGTCGTCGCTGCGCACGCTCTCGCGGATCCGGCGGCCGACCTCCTCGAGGACGGTGTTGCCCGTCGAGTGGCCGTGGGTGTCGTTGATCGCCTTGAAGGCGTCGAGGTCCATGAACAGCATCGCGCGGCGCGACGGGTCGGTGATCGCGTCGAACTCCTCGTAGAGGCCGCGGAGGTTCGTCAGGCCCGTGAGCGAATCCGTCGTGGCCGCATCGCGCAGGGCGCGCGTGTTGCGGCGGTCGTAGAGGGCCTGGGTGGCGATGTGAGCGAGGGCCAGCAGTGTCCTGTGCTCCAGGGGGCTGAAGCCGTCGGAGTCGGGGCGGCGGGTGAGGACCACGTGGCGGACGCCGGTGCCCGGCGCGGTCACGGGCGCGGACAGCTCGAAGGGCCGGCCCGGCTCCTCCGCGATGCGGATGCTCGCCGACGGGATCGACTGCCGCGCGGACTTCTCGAGCGTCTCGAAGATCGCGGCCTGGTCGCCCCACGGCAGCGCGAGCGACGCCTGCACGAGGCCCTCGAGCTTGCGCTCGACGCGGGTGCGGCGCAGCTGCTGGCTGACCACGGCGATCGCCAGCGCGATCAGCAGCAGCGTGTTGGCCGAGCGGATGTCGACGCCGACGCCCAGGTCGATCCGCTCGATCCCGGAGGAGAGCCGGGCGCCGTAGGCGAGCGCCACGAGTCCGATGTTCAGGGCGAGCGCGAGGGCGACGCGGTCCGCGCGCAGGGTCGGGCGCGGCGCGTCCGGCACCTCGTCGAGCGTCAGCCACGCCTGCAGGTACTCGACCCCGATCGCGAGCAGACCGTAGGCGAGCACCGCGGGGACGGCGGCGATCACCGGCCACCAGCCCGTGTGCGGGAAGAGCGAGAGCGTCAGGAGGAACGCACCGCCCGACAGGCCGGCGAGCCCGGTCAGGTAGACGATCACCATCCACGGCCGCCGGTTGACGACCAGGTACGCGGCGAGCGCCAGCACCCAGAGCACCAGCGCCTGGGGCCGCGGGACGTCCTCGGCGAGGAACGCGAGGACCGACACCCCGACTCCGAAGGTCACGGTGCCGATGCCGGAGGAGAGCTCGAGCCGGAACGACGCGGTGATCCACATCGCGGCGAGCAGCACGAGGAACGGCAGGCCGAGCGCGGGCAGCGCGGTCGCGTTCGGCACGAGCAGGACGGCGGTGAGGAGCAGCCCCGCGGCACCGACGCCGAGGCGGAGAGCACGGATGCGCGCTGAGGCGCGGGCCCGGTCGCCGTTCGGCAGCACGATCGTCTCGTCGGCGCGCGCGCTCACGACTCCGTCACTCACTCGGACCCCCCGCGTCCGCTCTGGTGCGGATGGGCCCACTCTGGCAGATCGGCGGGCACGAGGGCCCCTCCCCTGCGGGATCGGGATCGGCGCCCCGGCGACGCCGTCACGGCCTCACTCCCGCACCGGCAGGCGCGCCGCGAGCCGCGCGCCACCCGAGGCGGACGGCAGCAGCTCGAGCCCGCCTCCGTAGACCGCGAACTGGCGGGCCAGGCGGTCGAGACCGCTCCACTCCGGAGCCTCGCCCGGGCCCCGCCCGTCGTCCTCCAGGGACACCAGCACGGCAGGAGCGTCGTCGACCGCGACCGTCAGCCGCACTGCGCCCGCCCCGCCGTGCTTGAGCGCGTTCGTCAGCGCCTCCTCGACCGTGCGCACGAGCAGGACGCGCTGCTCCAGGGGGACGGCGCGCTCCTCCACCTCGGCGTAGCGCTCGTCGATGTCGAGCTCCACCGCGATCTCGAGCGGGAGCCGGGCGAGGAGGTCGCGCACCGCCGCCACGAGGCCGTGGTCGATGTCGACCGGGTAGAGCGCGCCGCTCGCGGCTCTCACCTCCTGCTCGCGGAGCTCGTCGAGGCGGTCGGCGATCGAGACGACGCGGGAGGGATCGGCCGGGGCGTCCGCCGCCGCGCGCAGCTCGGCGCTCAGTACGACGAGCGAATTCTGGAGCCGCCCGTGCAGGTTCTGTGCGACCTCGCGGCGCACGCGCAGCTCCTCCTCCTGCAGCGCCTGCACGGCCTGGACCGCCTGGAGGAGCACGTGGGCGTTCTCGCGCTCCTTCTCGCGCACCCGCCGCGCGGTGCGCACGAGCAGGAAGCCGAACGCGGTGATCATGCCGATGACGACGGTGCCGACGGCCAGCTCGATGACGAGAGCGTCGATCGCGTCGAGCGGATAGACGCCCGCAAGCACCTGCAGCGTGCAGCGCACGAGCGCGACCCCCACGGCGAGCGCCACGACCGCCGGCACCGACGTGCGACGCGGGAACCGCTCGGGGCGCAGCACCGCGAGCAGCAGGACCGCCAGGGCGATCGCCGAGACGTTGACGCTCACCCGGACCACGACGTCCAGGACCGGCCCGCCCGACACTCCGCGGACCGTCTGCGACAGCATGCCGAGCGCGAAGACCGCCTGCAACGCGGCGAGCACCGAGAGCACGCCGCCCAGGAGCGACACGACTCCGATCAGGATGCGGTTGTCCTGGCGGAGGTCCTCGCGCGTGGGCCGGGTGCCGTCGACGAGGGTCATCCGGTGTGCTCGAGGAACTGCAGGGTCGCCTCGACCCGCGGATTGCGGGCGCCGTCGGCGCGCAGGCCCAGGCCCGCGTAGACCGCGTTGACGTGGTTGTCGACCGAGCGGACGGCGATGCCCAGCTTCTCGGCGATCGCGGCGTTGGTGAGCCCGGCCGAGAGCCAGGTGAGCACCTCGTACTGGCGGCGGCTGAGGGCGGCGACCGGCGAGTTGCGGCGGGCCGTGCGGGCGGCGACGAGGGCCGGATCCAGGACGGTCCGCCCGTCGGACGTCGCGCGGATCGCCGTCAGCAGAGCCGGGGTCGAGAGCGAGGACGTCTTCGAGAGGTAGCTCCAGCCGCGCGCCTCGGAGCGGTCGAGCCGGAGGAAGCGGTGCATCGCGTCGACGGCCGAGAGCAGCACGACGGCGAGCTCGGCATTGCGGGCGCGCAGCTCGCGGCCCAGCTCGATGCCGTCGCCGTCGCCCAGCTCGATGTCGAGGATCGCGACGTCGAGCGACTCCGGCTGCAGCCGCTCGCGCGCCTCGGCGACCGAGGAGGCGTCGACGACGCTCCGCACGCCGGGCACCGAGCGCAGCATCGACGCCAGCATCTGCCGGTAGAGGGGCTGGTCGTCGACGACGGCCACCCTCAGATCCCGAACGCCCCCCACGGAAGTCACGGATCCATGATCGCGCATCGACACGGCGGTCGAGGGCCCCCGAGCCCCGGGATATACCCCTAGAAGAGGGCCCCGCTGAGGGCGAGACCGAGGAGCGCCGCGGCGAGCGCCGCCGCCCACGTGCCCAGGCCGTAGGCGAGGGCCGCGGCCCGGCGCCCCTCGAGCAGCATCCGCGCGGCCTCGACGCTCGCCGTGCTGAAGGTGGTGAATCCGCCCAGGAGCCCCGTGCCCAGCAGGATCCGCCACTCCTCGGCGACGACGCCCGCGAGAGCGAGGCCGGCGACGAGTCCCAGGAGCAGCGACCCGGCCACGTTGATCAGGGCCGTGCCGATCGGCCAGCGGACGGGCACGAGCGAGCGCGCGACTCCGTCGACCACGAGGCGGGCGGCCGAGCCGGCACCACCGGCCAGCGCCGTGCCCAGGAGGAGGGCGAGCGGAGTCACTCCGCGGCCCGTCCGGCGGGAGTCGGTTCTGCGCGCGCGCGGTGGGCGAGCAGGATGCCGAGCACGGCGGCCGAGGTGCCGAGCACCAGCGTGATCGCGACGGCGAGCGCGGCCTCGGCGACGCGTCCCGCGAGGAGCATCTCCGCGGTGTCGAGCGAGAACGCGCTGTAGGTGGTGAAGCCGCCGAGCACGCCCGTGCCGAGCAGGAGCCTTGCCGTGCGACGGCCGCCGTCGTCGGGGCCGCTCCGGGCGAGCGACTCGAGGAGCACGCCCAGGAGGAACGCGCCGACGAGGTTCACCGCGATCGTCGGCAGGGGCAGGCCCCCGACCGAAGGCAGTGCGAGCGCGGTCGCGTACCGGGCGGCGGTTCCGACGGAGCCGCCCGCCGCGACGAGGAGGATCGGACCGGCGCGCAGGTGCAGCGGGCGCGTCACTCCGCCAGATCCCACGGCACGCGGTGCGCCGGGTCGCGCTCGGCACGCGGCACCACCACGACGGGCCGGTGCTGGCGGTGGGCCAGGTGCACGGCCACGCTGCCGCTGAGGAACTCGGCGATGCTCGCGAGCACACCGGAGTCGCGGGTGCCGACGACGATCATGCGCGCGTCCGTCTTCTCGGCGGCATCGCTGAGCGCGAGCGCGGGCTCGCCCGCCGCGACCTGGAACGTGTGCTCGGCGCCGTCGAGGATCGACTCGACCTCGGCCACGAGGCTCGGCGGAGCAGTCGGGCGATCGGCCGGACGGCCTCGACCGACGACCGGGATCGCGCCCGTCATCGGATCGACGTACTCGCCGACGAGGTAGGGATCGGGGGCGGCGTAGAGGACGAGGAGCGGAGCGCCGAAGTCCTTTGCGAAGCGCGCGGCGGTGCGCAGGACCTCCGGTCGCTGGCCCTCGGCGACGCCGACGAGCACGGGACCCGTGGGGGTGGACTCGGTCATGGACGGCTCCTTCCCTTGCCCGTCCATCCTGGCACCGGGGACCGCAGGACGGGTCGTGATCCTTTCGTTATCTGCGAGGGTCGGGTTAGACTCGCTCCTCGCCGGTGCCCGACCGGCCCCGCCGGTGGCCCCGAAGCCCCGCGGACGGACGATCCCGAGGAGTACGCGCGCGTGTCGAACCCTGGCGTTCCCGAGAATCCGGAGCGCGTGGAGGGGGCGGCACCGGTGCCGCTGACGCGGCGCGAGGCGCGAGCGGCGGAGGCTGCGGCGGCGGCCCGTGAGGGTGTCGTGCCTGCTGCTGGTGCTCCTGCTGCGTCTGGTGCTCCTGCTGCGATCGTCGCTCCTCCTGCGTCGGCTCCGGCCGCGGCCCGCGTCGTCGCTCCCGCTCGCGCTGCGACCACCCCGCGCTCCTCCGCCCGCCCCGCCCCGTCGAGCACCCCCTCGCTCAGCCGCCGCGCGCTCGGCTTCGCCACCTTCTCGATCGTCGGCGGACTCGTCGCGACCACCGCGATCCCGGCGTACGGCGCCCGCGGCACCACCGCCGCCTCGGGCGGAGCGGGCACCGCCGCGAACCGCGCGGGACTGCAGAACCTCACCGTCTCCTCCGAGACCGCCGGGCAGACCGCGGTGCGCGACGCCTTCGCCGCGCCGACGCAGGCGCAGCTCGACGAGGCGAGCCGCCAGGCGGCCGTGCTCTCGGGCTCGAACGGCGGAGAGTTCACGACCGTGCAGACGCGCGCCGTGGGCGACGACTACCCGTGGCCCTACGAGACCATCGACGACGACGGCGGCGGACTCTCGCCGCTCGGCTACTACTACCGCGAGTGCGTCGACTTCGTCGCCTGGCGCCTCAACCGCGACGCCGGCGCGACCGCGGCGCCGTGGAAGTACACGTGGGGGAACATCACCCCGATGGGCGGCAGCGCGTGGGAGTGGCCCGACAACTGGGCCGCCAAGGGCTGGGCGACGAGCAGCGTGCCGATCGTGGGCTGCGTCGCGTGGTGGACCTACAACCACGTCTCGTACGTGCAGAAGGTGAACGACGACGGCACCGTGCTCCTCGAGGAGTACAACTACGGCGGCAAGCACAGCTACGTGACGCGGACCTTCCCGACGGCGCAGGTCCCCCTCTTCCTGTACCCGCCGGCGCTGTAGCGCGGGCGGGGTTCCGGGCGGTCGAGCATGGGGAGTGCTGCCCATCGACCCGCGTTCGGGGCGTCCCTACAGTGAGCGGCACGCGGCCCCTTCGAGGCGGCCGCGGCGTCCGGAACCACTCCTCACTGCCGAGAAAGGCGACCGATGTCGTCCCACGCCGCTCCTCGTCCACTCGTCCGCCCGCTGCTCGCCCTTCTCGTGCTGCTGCTCCTGCTCGCGACGCTCCTCGCCGCGCCACCTGCGCGGGCGGCGGAGGTGCTGGAGGTGGAGCCGAACGGGTCGACGGCCAGTGCCCAGACGCTGACGCCCGGAACGAGCGTCGCCGCCGTCTTCGGGCCGTCCGGGGACTGCGACAACACCTTCTATGACTGCGACTTCTACCGAATCGCGGCACCGAACGCAGGGCGGCTCGTCCTCGACTTGCGATTCTCGGACTCTTTGGGGACCGCATCGTCGTTCGAGCTGACAATTCAGGACGCCCGCGGCGCCTACATCTATACCGAAACCATTTCATCAGCCGACTACGACGGGAGCCGGCTGCGCGGGCTCGGGATGTACGTGGACGCGGGCACGTCCTATATCCGGCTGAAGACCCGCGTTGCCGGGTTCAGCAGCGGATACATCTGGTCCGGTCAGGCCTACTCCCTCAGCGCCAGCCTGACGCCCGGAGTCGTCGAGACAGAGAAGAACGGCGCGACCGCGACTGCCGATGTCATCACCCTCGGACGGACAATCGAGGGATCGATCTTCGACGGTGACTGCAATAGCTCGGACTGCGACTACTTCCGCCTCCAGCTCCCCTCCTCTGCGCAGCTGAGCATCGATTTCCGGTTTGCGTGCGACCTCGGGACCGGGAGGCTCTACTCCGTTTCCTCCTACGACAACGCCGGGAACCGGCTGACGACGGCGGACCTCCAGGGTTCGGACTGCGGAGGGGAGACGTTGCGTGACGCGACTGTCGCCGCTCCTGCGGGGAACGTGTACTTCCTGGTCTCCGCCCGCACAAGAGGGGTCACGGCTGGCGTGCCGTACAAGCTCACCGTCAACCGCACCGACATCCCCACGCCCGACGTCGACGTGAAGCGCCTGTCGGGCAGCGACCGGCAGGGCACCGCCGTCGAGATCTCGAAGGCGACCTTCGCGCCCGGAGTCCCTGTGACCTACATCGCGACCGGAGCGAAGTTCCCGGATGCACTGGCCGCCGCGCCCGCCGCAGCGACCCAGGGCGGACCCCTCCTGCTCGTCGACCGCGACAGCATGAGCCCGAGCGTGAAGCAGGAGCTGGCCCGGTTGCAGCCGCAGCGGATCGTGGTCGTCGGCTCCGCACTCAGCGTCGGCGACGCGCTCTACGCCGAGCTCGCCCGCTACGCCGGCTCGATCGAGCGGATCGGCGGCGTCGACCGCTACGACACGGCCGAGAAGATCGTGCGGTCGGCGTTCCCCTCCGGCGCCTCGAAGGCATGGATCGCGACCGGCGAGAAGTTCCCGGACGCCCTCGGCGCCAGCGCGGCCGCCGGCGCGGTCGACGCTCCCGTGCTGCTCGTCAACGGCGGGGCGACCTCGGCCGACCCGCGCACGAAGGGGCTGCTGACCGACCTCGGTGCCGGCTCCGTCACGATCGCGGGCAGCGCCCTCTCGGTCGGCACCGGCATCGAGAGCTCGCTGCCGGTGCCGGCGACGCGCATCGGCGGCTCCGACCGCTACGACACCTCCGAGCAGCTCAACCGGGCGGCGTTCCCCTCGGCGAGCACGGTCTACTTCGCCACCGGGGAGAACTTCCCCGACGCCCTCGCGGGGGCCACGGCGGCCGGATTCACGAGCAGCCCGCTCTTCGCGGTACGTCCCGACTGCGTGCCGCCGAAGGTGCTCCAGGACGTGACCGCGCTCGGCGCCGACACGGTGATCCTGCTCGGCAGCACCGGAACCCTCTCGGACCGGGTCGCGCGACTCGTGTCCTGCTGAGGTCGGTCCCCGTCCGCGGGAGGCCGTTCCGGTCCGCCGTCGTCGGCGTTCCGGAGCGGCCTCTCGCGGTCACGGCAGCAGGGTCAGGAGGGTGTCGAAGGCGGGGGTGCGCGGGTCGACGAGAGCGAAGTGGTCGGCTCCGGCGAGTTCGAGGAGGCGCGTGGACGGATGCCGGGCCGCGTAGGCACGGCTGAGGGACGGCGGCGCATCGGAGTCGTCCGTGCCGTGCACGAGGGTGACGGGCATCGGAGGCGTCGGCAGCTGCAGCGGATCAGCGGGGGCGAGTGGATGATCGCCGAGCAGTTCGAGCACGGCGTCGTCGCTGAGGCCCAGCTCGGCGGCGGCGCGCAGGTCGGCGACTCCGGCGAGCGCCACGACCGCCTCGACGTGGGGCGACGGATGCGCGGCCTGCGACCACAGGGCGAGGTGCCCGCCGGCGGAGTGTCCGACGAGCGTCGTCCGCGGAGCCGCGCCGATGAGAGCGGGCAGGGCTGCGAGGAACGCGACGACGTCGGCTCCGGTCCCCGGCCAACCGCCTCCGGGATCGCCGACCCGGCGGTACTCGGGCAGCAGCACGTCGTACCCGCGGTCGGCGAGCGCCGAGGCGAGCGGACGGAGGTGCGTGCTATCCCAGCGGGCGCGCCAGAACCCGCCGTGCACGAGCACGACGAGTCCGCGGCCGGATGATCGCGGGGCGTAGCGGTCCGCGATCTGCTGCGGAGCCGCTCCGTAGCGCAGGACCGCGTCGGGCTCGCGCGCCACGAGGTCGAGGAGGTCGGTCACCCCGGCACTCTAGGCGGCCGGGCTGCGGGTGTCGGGTGGCGATACGCGCCTACGGCGCTACTCGACCAGCAAGGGAAGGGGCGCCGCCTCCCCTGGCTGATCGAGTAGACCGCGCAGCGGGCGTATCGAGATCCGCCACCTCCCGGCATCGCGGGTCTCGATACGCGCCTGCGGCGCTACTCGACCAGCAGGGGGGGCGTCAGCTCTCGAACCAGCCGCGGGGGTGGTGGTCGGCGGTGAGCGGGGTGCGCTCGCGGGTCGGGCGGGCCCAGCGGACGGCGTTCGCGAGCACGCGCTTGATGTCGGGGTGGTGGTAGACGGGGTAGTCCTGGTCGCCGGGCGAGAAGTAGAACACCTTCCCGAGGCCCCGCGTGTAGGTGACTCCCGAGCGGAACACCTCGCCGCCGGTGAACGTCGAGAGGAACACCGTCTCCTCCGGCACAGGGATGTCGAAGTACTCGCCGTACATCTCCTGCTGCGGGATCACGATCGGGCTCGGAACACCCTGCGCGATCGGATGCGTCGGAGCGATCGTCCAGACCAGCTCGCGGTCCTGATCGTTGCGCCACTTCAGCGAGCACGTCGTGCCCATCAGCGCCTGGAAGATCTTGGAGTAGTGGCCGGAGTGCAGCACCAGGATTCCCATCCCCTCCTGCACGTGCCGCAGCACCCGCTGCACCACCTCGTCCGACACCTCGCCGTGCGCGATGTGGCCCCACCACAGGAGCACGTCGGTGCGTGCCAACGCCTCCTCGGTGAGACCGTGCTCGGGCTCGGGGAGCGTCGCGGTGCGCACCGCGACGCCGTCGCCGAGCGAATCCGTGAGGCCTTCCGCGATGACCCGGTGCATGCCCTCCGGGTAGTGCTTCATCACCGTCTCGTCGCCACGGGTCTCGTGGCGGAACTCGTTCCAGACGAGGACCTCGACGGGTCCGGCCGGGGTGCTCGCGGGGGTCGTGTCGAGGGCGCTCATGCGACCGCCACCTCCTTCTTCTCGGCTGCGGAGCGGTAGATCGCGTCGATCACGCGGCTGCGGTGCAGCGCGTACTCGCCGTAGTGACCGGAGTAGCGGGGCTCGCCGGCCGGGACGTCGGCTCCCGAGGCGATCGCGTCGAGGAACTCGGCGATGACCGAGCGGTGGTGGCCCGACGGCACCGGGACGGTCGGGCGCGAGGTGGTGGGGGCGCCGGCGACCTCGGAGTAGAGGGTCACGGTGCCCTCCGTCGCGTAGTCGGCGACGTGCAGGCGGGCGCCGCCCGCGGAGCCGAGGAGCTCGACCTCGATGTCCTCGTCGACCTTGGAGTAGCTGGCCCAGGAGGCGTCGAGCTGCAGGCTGCGTCCGTTGTCCAGGCGCAGGAGTGCGCTCGAGAAGTCCTCCACCTCGAACGCGTGCGTGCCGCTCGCCGCGACTCCGTAGGGGCGGCCGCCGCGTCCGGAGCGCCCGATCTCGCCGTAGGCGACCGCCGAGACGCTGGTGACGCGCGGCTCGTCGAGCAGGTGCAGCGCGATGTCGAGGACGTGCGAGCCGAGATCGATCAGCGGACCGCCTCCGGCCAGTGCCTTGCTGGTGAACCAGGAGCCGATGCCGGGGATGCCGGTGCGCCGCTGCCAGCTCGCGCGGGCGTGGTAGACGTCGCCGAGCGGAGCGTCGTCGAGGTAGCGGCGGAGGTACGCCACGTCGGCGCGGCGGCGGTGGTTGTAGGCGATCTCGAGCACGCGGTCGGCGGCGCGGGCGGCCTCGACCATCTCGGCGGCGAGGTCGGCGGTGGTCGCGAGCGGCTTCTCGCAGAAGACGTGCTTGCCGGTCGCCAGCGCGGCGACGGCGATGGGGTGGTGCAGGTGGTTGGGCACGCCGATCGAGACGACGTCGAGGTCGTCGCGTGCGACGAGGTCCTCCCAGTCGGAGTAGAGGTCGGGGACGTCGCGGGTCGCGCCGAGTTCGCGCAGGCGCGCCTCCTCCTGACCGGCGAGGGCGACGACGCGCGCGCCGGGAAGGGCCTGGAAGGCGTCGAGGTGGGTGGTGCCGGCGAAGCCGAGGCCGACGACGCCGACCCGGAGCTCGGAGGTGTTCTCAGTCATGCTCGAAGCCTAGTCGAATTGATTCGAGTGCTGGATAAACTCTGGGTGTCCAACTTCGACAACGGCGCTCGGCCCGAGGTCGGTCGACTCGACGCGAAGCGGGGCCTGAAGCGCATCGACGACCCGGTTCGCGACGACTCGGCGGGGCCAGTGACGCCGACTGGGCGGGGAACGGGCTCTGGCGCAGGCGCGAAGCCCGGTTCGCGTCCCCTGGAGTGCCGCGACTCCCCTGCCGATCGAGTGGACCGCGCAGCGGGTGCATCGAGATCCACCAGCACTGGAGGACGGGGGTCTCGATACGCGGCCTGCGGCCGCTACTCGACCAGCAAGGGAAGGACGTGCGCACGTGCTGATCGAGTAGCGCGCGCAGCGCGCGTATCGAGATCCACCAGCGCTCGAGGAGGGCGGTCTCGATCGGCGGTCTGCGAAGGAGAGGGCGAGCCACCCCTGCTGATCGAGTAGCGCGCGCAGCGCGCGTATCGAGATCCACCAGCGCTCGAGAAGGGCGACGCGGTCTGCGAAGGGTGGGGCGGGCGCTGGCAGCATGGGGGCATGAGTGCAGTCGAGCAGCGGGCCGGGATCGACGACGACGAGGTTCTGCGCAGGCTGCCGAAGACGGAGCTGCACTGCCACTTCGCGTCGACGATGAGCGCCGCGCATCTCGTCGCCTCGGCCGACCGCTACGGGGTGGAGCTGCCGTCCACCGACCCGGCGACGCTCTTCGACTTCGCCGACCTGCAGGAGTTCCTGGTCGCCTTCCGCGCCGCTCACCGGGTGCTGCGGACGCCCGCCGACCTCGCGACGGTCGCCTACGACGGGGTCCGTGCGGCCGCCGCGCAGGGACTGCGCTACCGCGAGTACGCGATCAACCCGCAGTACTTCGCCGACTCGGCCTACCTCGGCTGGAGCGGGCTCGGGTACGCCGACGTGCTCGATCCGATCCTCGACGGGCTGCGCGCCGCGGAGGCCGACCTCGGCGTCGGATTCCGGATGGTCGTGGCCGTGAACCGCAGGGAGTCCGCCGGCAGCGCGGTCGAGCTGGTCGAGACGATCCGCCGGCACCCGCGGGGGGAGGTCGTCGCCCTCGGCATGGACGATCTGACGCCCGAGGGCGCGGAGGATCCCGGCCGGTTCCGCGAGGCGTTCGCCCTCGCACGCCGATCGGGACTCGCGCTGACCGCCCACGTCGGCGAGACGGACCGGTCCGAGCCCGACTCCGTGCGGATCGCGCTGGACGTGCTGCAGGTCGACAGGATCGA
>Ga0308159_1003461_pt1 | contig 15915 bp, 12 predicted proteins | sample PhyCR1_FD_201040 | JGI IMG/M metagenome (GOLD analysis project Ga0308159, IMG submission 201040) | Phyllosphere microbial communities from UC Gill Tract Community Farm, Albany, California, United States - DLSLC.R1 | ecosystem: Host-associated > Plants > Phyllosphere > Unclassified | place: USA... | reverse complement strand
GAAGTGAAAGCGCTGGACGTGAAAGTTGGCGACATCGTCATCTTCAACGACGGTTACGGCGTGAAAGCCGAGAAGATCGACAATGAAGAAGTGTTGATCATGTCTGAAAGCGACATTCTGGCTATCGTAGAAGCCTAATCGTCTCTTCACCCATTTTCTGAACTGAACGAATTTAAGGGAAATTATAATGTCAGCTAAAGATGTAAAATTCGGTAACGACGCCCGCGTAAAAATGCTGAACGGCGTGAACATTCTTGCTAACGCAGTAAAAGTCACCTTAGGTCCTAAAGGCCGTAACGTAGTTTTGGACAAATCTTTTGGTGCGCCAACTATCACTAAAGACGGCGTTTCTGTAGCACGTGAAATCGAGCTGGAAGACAAGTTCGAAAACATGGGTGCTCAGATGGTGAAAGAAGTTGCGTCCAAAGCTAACGATGCAGCAGGCGACGGTACTACCACCGCAACGGTTCTGGCTCAGGCCATCATCACCGAAGGTCTGAAAGCTGTGGCTGCCGGCATGAACCCGATGGACGTCAAGCGCGGCATCGACAAAGCGGTTATCGCTGCGGTCGAAGAGCTGAAAGCGCTGTCTGTTCCATGTTCAGATTCCAAAGCTATCGCGCAGGTAGGGACCATTTCTGCGAACTCCGACGAAACCGTGGGCAAACTGATTGCCCAGGCTATGGAAAAAGTCGGTAAAGAAGGCGTTATCACCGTTGAAGAAGGCACCGGCCTTATCGACGAGCTGGACGTTGTCGAAGGTATGCAGTTCGACCGTGGCTACCTCTCTCCTTACTTCATCAACAAGCCGGAAACTGGCGCTGTTGAACTTGAAAGCCCGTTCATCCTGCTGGCCGACAAGAAAATCTCCAACATCCGCGAAATGCTGCCAGTGCTGGAAGCCGTTGCGAAAGCCGGTAAACCTCTGCTTATCATCGCCGAAGATGTTGAAGGCGAAGCGCTGGCAACGCTGGTGGTCAACACCATGCGCGGCATCGTGAAAGTTGCAGCCGTCAAGGCACCAGGCTTCGGCGACCGTCGTAAAGCCATGCTGCAAGACATCGCAACCCTGACTGGCGGTACCGTTATCTCCGAAGAGATCGGTATGGAGCTGGAAAAGGCAACCCTCGAAGATATGGGTCAGGCCAAGCGTGTTGTTATCAACAAAGACACCACCATCATCATCGATGGTATCGGCGACGAAACCACTATTCAGGGCCGTGTGACCCAGATTCGTCAGCAGATCGAAGAAGCGACCTCTGATTACGACAAAGAAAAACTGCAGGAGCGTGTCGCTAAACTGGCAGGCGGCGTCGCCGTTCTGAAAGTTGGTGCAGCAACTGAAGTTGAAATGAAAGAGAAGAAAGCACGCGTTGAAGATGCCCTGCACGCGACCCGTGCTGCGGTAGAAGAAGGCGTGGTTGCCGGTGGTGGTGTTGCGCTTATCCGCGTTGCCCACAAACTGGCTGGCCTGAAAGGCGACAACGAAGACCAGACCGTGGGTATCAAAGTTGCACTGCGTGCAATGGAAGCGCCTCTGCGTCAGATCGTTATCAATGCCGGTGAAGAAGCGTCTGTTATCGCCAACAACGTGAAAGCGGGCGAAGGCAGCTACGGCTACAACGCCTACAGCGAAGAATACGGCGACATGATCGCAATGGGTATTCTGGATCCAACCAAAGTTACCCGTTCTGCTCTGCAGTACGCCTCTTCTGTTGCCGGCCTGATGATCACCACCGAGTGCATGATTACCGACCTGCCAAAAGAAGATAAAGGCGATATGGGCGGCGCTGGCGGTATGGGTGGAATGGGCGGCATGGGCGGCATGATGTAATCATCCCCCGGCAGCTATTTTGCCTGTTCGGATGTGGCTGCGGCTGCATCCGGATTAAAAAGACCCAGTCCTTGCGGCTGGGTTTTTTTATGGCTGAATGTCGCCGAACGGGCGTTTTTTACCGCGTCTGCCTCTCTCGCTGAATGGCTTCAAGACGCTGGATTGGGAAATTTTTACCTTTATTTTGTGGTATTCAGTAAGATAAGTCTCATCCTCGCGCATAAATAACGTGTAAACTAGAGACGCGCTCTGCCACAAATTGTGTCGGATAATGCGTTGAATTCTGGGTAAACTCGGCAACGGATGCCTTAGATTGCGAAATGTTATCTGATAGGCGTTAAGTCATTCTCAAAACAAATGGGGAAAGAGATGCGGATTAAAATGTTGCTTGGCTTGTCGGCAGTGATGCTGCTGGCGGGTTGTAGCACAGCACATCAATTAAGCTCTGCCGGTCAGCAGGTGAAATTCACCGATGAAAAACCGAGCAGCCAGTGTCAGCCCCTCGGAACCGTAACCGGTGCTCAGAGCAACTGGTTCTCCGGTACCGCAGGTGACGGCAGCTCCATGCGCGGTGCGGCAAACGATCTGCGTAACAAGGCGGCGGACATGGGCGGCAACACTATTTATGGTGCCAACAGTCCTACGCAAAATATCTTCTCCAGCTTTGCGCCGCTGGACAGCAAGATGGTTGGACAGGTTTACAAGTGCCCGTAAGCGGCCAAAACCGTACTCTCTCGCCAATCGGCGACAGCCAATAAAAAAGGGATGCCAATGTGCATCCCTTTTGCTTGTTGTGATCCTACGAGTACGCGTTACGACTGCGTAAGCCGCAGATCCAGCGGCGTCTTGCTTGGCTCGCCGCCGATTTCGCGGGCAAGCGTCGGCACCAGATAACCCGAAACCAGACTCAGCAATGCCTTGATCAGGGCGCGCGCTTCGTCATCGTTGACCATGAAGTGCGCCGCGCCCTGTACTTTGTCCAGCACGTGAATGTAGTAGGGCAGAATACCGGCATCGAACAGCGCATTGCTGAGCGTTGCCAGCGTCTGCGCATTGTCATTGACGCCCCGCAGCAGCACACTCTGGTTCAGCAGCGTCACACCCGCCTTTTTAAGGCGCGCCATGCTGGCTCGCAGCGCATCGTCAATCTCGTTGGCGTGGTTAATGTGCGTCACCATCAACACCTGCAATCTGGAGGCGGCAAGCCGCTGACACAAGCCCTCGGTGATGCGCGCCGGGATAACAACGGGCAAACGACTATGAATTCTCAGGCGTTTAATGTGTGAAATCCCCTCGAGTTCGCTGATAAGCCAGTCAAGCTCGTGGTCTTTCGCCATCAACGGGTCGCCGCCGGAGAAAATTATTTCATCCAGTTCTGGCTGAGTGCGGATATACTCCAGCGCCTGAGACCAGTTATTTTTGTTGCCCTGATTTTCCTGATAGGGAAAATGGCGTCTGAAGCAGTAGCGACAGTTAACCGCACAGCCGCCTTTGACCAGCAGCAGCGCACGATTGCGGTACTTGTGCAACAAGCCCGGCACCACGCTTTTTTGTTCATCAAGCGGGTCGGTGCCAAAGCCCGGTGCCGCGATAAACTCTTCGCGCGCGGTCAGGACCTGCAAAAGTAAAGGGTCTTGTGGATCGCCCGGCTGCATGCGTGCAACAAAAGCGCGTGGCACGCGCAACGGGAACAAACGACGGGCATCGCGGCCCTGCTGCAAATCTGCATGATCGTTAAGTGCCAGAAGAGTAAGCAGTTCGTCCGGGTCCGTAATTACATCGCCGAGTTGATACAACCAATCTTCTCTAAATGGCGTATTTAGGGTTACAATGTGTGCCATTTTTTTGGCTAAGCTACCAGTTTAAAATTTAGAGGGCCATTATGGCGACTTATTCTAGCAACGATTTCCGTCCGGGTCTTAAAATCATGTTCGAGAACGAGCCTTACGCGATCGAATCCAGTGAATTTGTAAAACCGGGCAAGGGTCAGGCTTTCGCACGCGTCAAGATGCGTCGTCTGCTGACCGGTTCTCGCGTAGAGAAAACCTTCAAGTCTACCGACTCCTGTGAAGGCGCGGACGTTGTTGATACCAACATGAACTACCTGTACAACGACGGCGAGTTCTTCCACTTCATGCACCCGGAATCTTTCGAGCAGCACGGCGTTGAAGCGAAAACCGTTGCCGATGCAGCAAAATGGCTGCAAGACAACGCCGAGTGTATCGTGACTCTGTGGGACGGTCGTCCTATCGCCGTTCAGCCACCGAACTTTATCGAAGCTGAAATCACCGAGACCGATCCAGGCCTGAAAGGCGATACTGCCGGTACCGGCGGCAAGCCTGCAACCCTGTCTACCGGCGCGGTTGTCAAAGTGCCATTGTTCGTACAGATTGGCGAAGTGGTGCGTGTCGACACCCGCTCCGGCGAATACGTTTCCCGCGTTAAGTGATCGACCGCTTAATTCGCAGCAACGTATGACGCGTAGCGCCACGGTGAGACGTTTCCGCCGTGGTGCCTACGTGTGAACTTCCGGTTTTTGGATTACGAGTACAATGTTGAACAAGATGTTGTTGATCGTGGTTTCAGTGCTGGCGTTGGCGACCCTGAGCGGTTGCAACACGGTTCACGGCTTTGGTGAAGACATACAACACCTCGGCGGCGCTATCTCCAGAGTAGGCTGACATCGCGTCGGCCTTTTTTGTGCTCGTCTTCTCTTTTTTGTCCTAAATTTCTACAGCTTGCTCCCCCCCTTCGCAAAGTTAACTACACTTAAGTCGTCTTACTTTACATTCTCTTATAGGAAGGATTTTTATATGCTGAAGAAAAGTATTCTTACTCTGGTTTCTGTCGTTGTACTTTCCAGCCTGCTGAGCGCCTGTAATACCACTCGCGGCGTGGGCGAAGATGTGTCGTCAGGCGGTAATGCGATTCAAAGAGCAGCCCAATAACGCAGCAAGGGGTGACGACCTATTAAAATGTCACCCCCTTTCCCCTCTATTGCACGGCTTTCGACTGATTAACCCAGACCAGCTTGTTGATATCGAAACCGTAGCCCTGCGCCGTCTCCAGCAGTTGCTGCTTCACACCTTCGTCCAGTTTTGGCGCGCGTGACAGGATCCACAGATAGCTTTTGTCAGGCCCGCAAACCAGCGCATACTGGTAATCCTTGTCGAGCACAATAACGTTGTAGCCGCCATAGAATGGCCCAAAGAAGGACACCTTAAGCGCCGCGCGTGACGTCGGGCCGGTGAAATAGCCTTTGCCTTCGCTTTGCTGCCATTTGTTTTTCTGCGGATTGAAACCCCGATTGATAACCTTCACGCCGCCGTCGTCGCGCAGGCTGTAATTGGCCGTCACCTGCTCCAGACCGCTTTCGAAGCCGTGATCAAGACGGGCAATCTCGTACCAGCTCCCAAGATAGCGATTGAGTTCAAAATTATTGACCACTTTGACGTTATCAGGCGGTGTAACGGCACAACCGACTGAAAGCAGTGCAGAAATAAAAACGCCCATTTTGGACAAGATACGCATAGTCTTCCCTTTCTGATGTAGAAGTTTAAGTGTAGCCAACGGAAATTTGTTTGCCCGAGGGGATGCGAGTAGACTGCATGCCCTGTCTGATATCGGAGTAAGTAATCATGAGCGAAACAGCAAGCTGGCAACCCAGTGCATCTATCGCCAATTTGTTGAAGCGTGCGGCAATCCTGGCTGAAATTCGACGTTTTTTCAGCGATCGCGGCGTTCTGGAGGTGGAAACACCGACCATGAGCCAGGCGACGATCACCGACATTCATCTGTTTCCTTTTGAGACGCGCTTCGTCGGGCCGGGCGCTGCCGAGGGCATGACCCTCTACATGATGACCAGCCCGGAATACCACATGAAACGTCTGCTTGCCGCGGGCAGCGGGCCAATCTTCCAGATGGGGCGCAGCTTCCGTAACGAAGAGGCAGGGCGCTATCACAACCCTGAATTCACCATGCTCGAATGGTATCGTCCGCGTTATGACATGTATCGACTGATGAACGAGATGGATGACCTGCTGCAACAGATCCTCGATTGCGATACCGCCGAAACGGTTTCCTATCAGCAGATCTTTATCCGCCATCTCGAGGTCGATCCTTTGTCGGCCGACAAGGCGCAACTGCGCGAAGCGGCGGCCAAGCTGGATCTTTCCAATATTGCCGATGAAGAAGAGGATCGCGACACGCTGCTGCAACTGCTGTTTGCAATGGGCGTGGAGCCGCACATTGGTCGCGACAAGCCGACCTTTGTTTACCATTTCCCGGCAACGCAGGCGTCGCTTGCAGAAATCAGCACCGAAGATCACCGCGTGGCCGAGCGCTTCGAGGTGTATTACAAAGGGGTAGAGCTTGCCAACGGTTTCCGTGAACTGACCGACGGTCGCGAACAGCGTCAGCGTTTCGAGCAGGATAACCGCAAACGTGCGGCCAGAGGATTGCCGCAGCATCCCATCGACCAGAACCTGCTGGCAGCGCTGGAACACGGCATGCCGGAGTGTTCGGGCGTGGCGCTGGGCGTTGACCGACTGGTGATGATTGCGCTGGGCGCTGAAAGCCTGAGTGATGTGCTGGCCTTCCCGGTCACCCGCGCCTAGGTTCTTGCCGGTTCAGGCACGCCAGACACAAGAGAAGGGCTGATAACGTCTCAGCCCTTTTTTATTGCCATTTCCGGTCTGTTCTTGCGAACCTGTTTTAGAAGCTGTAATTCACGCCCAGACGGACGCTGACATCGTTGCGAATATCACCGGCATGCGTGTAAACACCGGAATTCAGATTCAGATTATGAGTGACGGCAGCGTTCAGGCCCGCTCCCATTGTCATGACTTTACGGATTTTGCCTGCATTTAGCTGATAATCGCCATTTTTGTCGGCAGAAGTTGCCTTGATAGCGGTGTTATCGTTGAATTCCTGCGTATAGCTGACGTCGGCCCAGGGCATCAGTTTAATGCTTTTCACTTCTACCTTGCCGGTAAGGCGCGTACCGATGCCCGCATAGCTCGAACCACTGTGATTTCTGGCGAATTTGACATGGTTGTTGGCAAACGCGTCGGCGGTGGCTTTATCCATGCCGAGCAAGGCATAAGGCTGTACCGAGACGGTTTGGCTCAGAAGGATGTTCACGCCCGAGCGCAACTCTGCACGCAGAACATTGCCTTTATAACCGCTGTTGAGGTGTTCCTTGAGGCCGGTGGTTGAATCGCCGACATTGTTGCTGTTGGCAGAATAACGCAGTTGGCCGTAGCTGAGAGTGGCATTGGTAAACAGGCTCCAGGTGCGATTTTGCAGCGCCTGCTGCCAACCGCCGTAAAGACTGTAGAAGTTGCCGGTCACGTGGTTGTTGAAGTCGCCGGCGATAGAGACGTGAGTCAACTTGTTCTTCACCTGGCCGATAGCCAATCCGGTCGTCACACTGCTGCCGTTGCCGAGTTTCCACGTCCAGTCAGCGCCGCTGTTCAGGCCCTGCAAGGTGCTGTGGGCGTCGGTATTGCCCTTTAAATTGGCATCCTGATAGAGATAATCGCCCCATAGACTGGCTCCTTCCCGCACGCCGTAGAACAGGTTGCCTGCGTTCAGGACATTCAGGCGATTGGCGATACTGTCGGTCACTGCCGCCGCCGAGGCTTTGGCCCCGTCAAGACCCGCAATGGCACTTTTCACATCACTGGCCAGTTCGGTACGTTTCACCGACAGGATTAGCTCCTGCTGTGCCGCCGCGCCTTTGGATTTCGCCGTGGTGTCCAGCGTCGAGAGGGCAAGGCGATCGTTGTAGGCACCGCTGCGTGCGGATACCGCCTGCTGCCCGTTGCCGAAGGCCGTTTTTACCGTTGCGCCTTTCGTCATCGTCAATTGCGTCAGCGCATGATTTCCGGTCGTCGTGTCTTTGGAAAGTCGAGTGACGGTAAGGGCATTTGCGCCTGAAACCTTGGTGGCCACAAGACGATCGCTGGTGTTCATGCCGAGAACACTGTGATTCAAATAGGTAGTCACCAGGGCGCTATTGCCGTTCATGGCAATGTGCATATCTTTCAGTTCGGAGGTCACGACCTGACCCTTGTCACCGATTGAAAGGTTTTGCACGCCGCTAATCTTACCCCAGTAAGTGCTGTTATCGCCGATAACCATGTCCGTCTGGCTGCCGGTATCGGCCATGACGTCCGCATAGACGCCAGAGTTATCCGATACCGTCAGCAGGTTTTTGCCGCTGCCAAAATAGATACGGCCATAGTAGGTGGCGTTGTGAGTGACGAAAACGCTGGCACCTTTCGCGCCCATGACCTTGATGACGCCATCTTGTTGCGAATCGCTGATATCCACCGCCGCCTTGCCCCCGGCATTGATAAAGATATCGCCGACATAGAGGCTCTTATGGGCAATAAACAGGTCGGTATCACCGGTGCTGTCCAACGTGATATCCCCTAAAACAGTGCTGTTATCCAGAGAGACATGGTTTTCCTTGGCACCGAAGGCATAAATGGCATCGTTACTGAGAGTGTAATCGGCAGACGACAAATTCAAATAAGGATCAAGCTGTGAATTTTTTAGAGCAATGCTGTTAATGGCATTGCCATGTAGATTAATCGTGCCGTTGGTCAATAAACTGTCATCGAGAAGGATATTTTTATTACCGGTGCCGCTGGCATCAATACTGCCGTTGATAATACTTTTATGGGTGGCGGAGACGGTTAATTCGCCGTTATCTTCAGGGTCCTGCCAAATAGCGGACCCCTGCATATAATCTTTATTCTTGACGACCGCATTGACGGGTTTGTCATCGTATTTCAGGCCATTCTGCTGGCCGTTTAACATGGCGTTATCGAGCACCACGGTAATATCGGTTTTTTTACCTCTGTCGCCGGCTTCAATCATATCCGTTTTACTGCCCGGCAATAAATAGACGCTGGCAGTGCCTCCGGTGCTCAGGTTGATATAGTGATCCCCAAGCTGTGTACCGGCAACGATCAGCTCCTGCCTGTCGTTGGCATCTCGGGTCGGGCCTGAAAAATAGACATTATGATTGGCTGCTGCATGGGCAACCACGGCGGCGTTGCCGTTAAGATGCGCCATATTCCAGTTTTCGTTGCGGTTATTGGCACTGTTATTTAAGGTCAGGTCGCTAACCTGTCTGGAAATATCCTTGACGACCGGGGTTGCCGCAGAAGCCTGGCCTGCCGCCATGAATGACGACGTTGCCAGCAAAATACATCGGGTCAGAGTTGAAAGACGCATACCGTTGTGCATTTATAATCCTTGAAATTTTAGCCTGATATTTCGTAATGCCAACTGACAAGTTCGCAAAACTGGAGAGTATTAACTCGGATTTGATGCGGCTATTTTCGAGGATATTTAATGACAGGGATATCGTACTAGTAAGGAAAGAGACAAGGGGGTTTAGGGGATATTTAACCGGTAATTATATTTTAATTAATATATTGCCGAGGTCGGGCTAAAACGACTTTCCCCGGCCGACATTCATCAGCCGGGGAAAGCGAGGCGGGCAGTTAGAGATCCCCCGTGTTTCGTGGACCGCCGCTGCTCAGGGTTGCGCTATTGCCGTTTTGCGCACGGTTCATGGTTTCCATCCGCACCTGGAAAGGCGGGAACGGCAGGGTGATGCCATGCTCGCGGAATCCGGCCAGAATCAGCTGGTGGATTTCATGGCGCAGCGGCATACGATGTGCCATTTCCGCCGCATGCATACGCAGCTCGAAAATCTGGATCCCCTGCTGTAAATCAACCAGATAGGCTTCCGGCGCGGGCGTATCGAGCACCAGTGAACACTTGCGTGCCGCCTGCGTCAGGATAGACGTCACCTCTTCGCTGTTGGCATCGATAGGGGCCGGAACACTCAACACCACGCGCGTTACCGAGTCTGACAGCGACCAGTTGATGAACTGCTCGGTGATAAAGGCCTTGTTCGGCACGATAATCTCTTTGCGGTCCCAGTCGACAATCGTTGTCGCACGGGTATTGATTTTGGTCACACTGCCCGTGAGATTGCGGATGGTCACCGTGTCGCCGATACGGATAGGCTTTTCAAACAGGATCATCAGGCCCGAGATAAAGTTGGCGAAGATTTCCTGCAACCCGAAGCCCAGTCCGACGCCCATTGCTGCGACCAGCCACTGTAGCTTGCCCCATTCTATCCCGAGCATCGAGAAGCCCGTCAGGCCGCCTATCAGCAGCACCGCGTATTTGGTGATAGTCAGCGCGGCGTAACCGGTGCCCGGGGTCAAGTCCAGATGCTGAAGCAGCGCAAGTTCGAGCAGGGCAGGCAGGTTACGCACCAGTTGCGTGGTAATAATCAGCACCAGAATCGCGATGAGCACATGGCCGAGCGTAATCGGCTGCATGCTTTCGACGCCCTGCGTGGTAGAAGAAACATCCCACAACTTGATGTTTTCAAGGAATGAAAACGCCGAGTGAATTTCGGACCACAGGAAGATAACCGACACCAGCGCCACCATGGCCAGCAGTGAGCGCACCAGCCGTAATGACTGCGAACTGATAACGTCGAGATCGACGACCGGCTCTTCGATTTCCACCGCTCCTTCGTTGCTGCTCGCAAGCGTTGATTCCTCTTCACCGCGCACGCGCTGCGAAATAATCTCGGCGCGACGCTGCTTGGCACGTTCGAAGGCAATCTTGCGGCGCTGAATCAGCATCCAGCGGCGGATAATGTGATACACCACCAGCAGCAGGAACCAGATAGCCAGCGAGGTTTCCAGACGCGCCAGCAGCGCCTGCGAGGTGGCCAGATACCCGAGCATCGAGGCAAACGCGGCAATCAGCGGCGCGCTCAGCATCATCCACCACAGCGTGCTGTTCAGCATGTTCTCGCCGTTACCCTGTTTGTCGAGATACAGCGGAATACCGGCGCGTTTAAGGCTCTGTGTCACCAGACTCAGCAGCACGCAAAGCACGATGAAGCACAGACGCCCCAAGGTATTGGAAAACTCGCGATCGTTGAGATTATCAAAGGTAATCAGCGCCATAATCAGCGGCACGATCAGCCAGATTGACAGCTGATAGTAGCGCAGCGCGCGGGAAACACGGCGCTGCGGCCAGTTGAAATGGGTGATGAACAACCCTTTCGGGTGCGCCAGATAGTGACTTATCATAAACAGCCACAGCACCGGCAGGGTCGCGGTCACGCCGTCGCCGATGGCAACCGCAATCGGGAACGGCCATGCGCTCTGCAGTCCATAGCCCAGCGCGGCCCACAGGACGGGCAGGGGCAGGGCGACCAGAATCGACCAGAATACCGTACGCGCGGTCAGCGAGAAGTGATCCTGCGTGACCTTGCCGACGCGGCTGCTGGCGCGGTCCAGAAAGTTGTAGTAATGCCGACGCGAACTGACGCTGACAATCACCAGAATCAAGGCGCCAAACAGCGGCATCAGGGTTTCTTTGCTGGTGACCATCATGACCGAGGCCTTGCCGAGCTGGGAAAGCGTGTCGAGCGACAGCAGACGATTCAGGTCATGCATGGTCTGCAACGGATAGTTGAAGCTCAGCGGACTGACATCGGCGACCCAGAACAGATAACGGTGCGCCGCATCGGTGATGTCTTTGAGGGCATCCACCAGCTGCGTATTGGCGACTTTCAGCTTGGTCAGCTCGAGGATCTGCGAGTCACAGCCGGAAAGCAGCGAATTCAGCAGATCGGCCTGGGTTCTCAGCTGTGCCTGTAAAATTCTTTGCTGCGCGGCGCTCAGCGGCTGGCCATCGTCCTGACGTCCCTGACGGTACTGCTGCTGTTTGCCGAGCAGGTCTTCATAGTGCAGACGCTGAACGCGTAACTGCCCCATTTCGCTGTCGAGCTGTTGCGGTTTCGGCATTTCGGGCAGTTTGGCTACCTGCGCGCGCAGGGTTTCACCCAGCAGCGGCGAGGCGTCCAGCCATTGCGCCTGTTCGCGGATAGTGCTCAGCGCCTGACGAACCTGCAGCGTTTGCGCAGCGGCCTGTCTTTGCTGCGAGGAGATGAGATCCATACGCTGCGCCTGCTGGTTCAGCGCCAGCGACAGCTCACGGTTGGCCTGCAACTGCTCGGTAATCGATTTTGGCTGCTCGCCGCTCTGCTCGGCCAGCTGTTCGGTTTTCTCGAGTGCCGTTTCGGCCTCTTTCTGTCGCTGACTGTTCAGGTTGTTACGCAGCGTTTGCAGCTGTTCGTCGAGACGATCGTGACGGGTCTTGTAAAGTTCGGCGCGAATGCGCGACAGTTCCTGCCGATTGCTGGCGGAAAGCTGCGCCAGTTCCAGCTCGTCGACGCGCGCCTTGCGGGCGGTAGACTCGGCTTGCAGGGCCTTGAGTTTGGCCTGCGCCAGCGCAGAGTTGTTATTGCTGAAACTTTGCAGGCGCTGATCGACATCGGCCAGTGCGTTGCGGGCTTCGGACTGCTGTTGCGGCAGCTGACTCAAGGAGTCACTGATATCGCGTGAACGGTCCTGCTCCTGACGCAGCTGACGAGCCTCTTCCAGTAACTGGCTGCTGACCTGCAGAATCTGCTGGTCGAGTTCGGTGCTGGAGAGCGTCTCGTCGACCGGCAGGGGTTTGTCGCTCTGGGCTTTCAACTCCTGACGCAGGCTCTGCGTCAGGCGCGGGAAGTCGTCAATGACCGTCTGATACTGCCCCGAACGGGCCAGCGAGGCACGAGATTCACTCAGCCAGTTGATGGCATTTTGCAGCGACTCGACTATCTGCGCCTGGTTGGCCGACTCCTTGTTGGCTTCGGCTTGTTTTAATTCCTGCTGGAGCTGGTCTTCTGAAAGCGCGGCGTTGGCGCATAAAGGCAGCGCCAACAGCAAACTCACCAACAGAGAGGGGATCAGGCGCACTGACTTATTCCTTTCAAATAACTAAAAAACAGCGTTTGTCTCAAACAACCACGTCTGGGGTAACGGATTCGGCTCGGGGCAAACGAACGGCTTCGGCAAAGGGTTCGCCCATGCGGGTGACAGTGCCGTTTTTCAGCTGCGGCATAAAAGTCACCTGATTGGCGGCAAACAGGTTGATAACGGTGGAGCCCAGCTTGAAGCGGCCCATCTCCTGACCTTTTTCCAGTGCGATCGCGCCTTCCGTACCGGCTGCCGGATAGGTCCAGCGCTTGATGATGCCTTCGCGCGGCGGCGTAATCTGGCCTGCCCAGACGGTTTCGATGCTGCCGACGATGGTCGCGCCGACCAGAATCTGCACCATCGGGCCGAATTCAGTATCGAAGACGCAGATAACGCGCTCGTTGCGGGCAAACAGGTTGGGCACGTTGGCTGCCGTCAGCGGGTTTACGGAGAACAGGTCGCCGGGCACGTAGGTCATTTCACGCAGCACGCCGTCGCACGGCATATGCACGCGGTGATAATCACGCGGGGCCAGGTAGGTCGTGGCAAACAGGCCTTCGCGGAACTGTTCTGCCAACTGATAGTTACCCGCCAGCAGCGCTTCGAGCGAGTAGAAATGGCCTTTCGCCTGGAACAGATTGTTGTCGACAATCGCTCCGAGCTGGCTGATGGCACCGTCGGCCGGCAGACACAGCATGTCCAGACCGCTGACCACCGGACGCGCACCGGCACGCAGCGGGCGCACGAAGAAATCGTTGAAGGTCGGGTAGGCGGAGAATTTAGGGTCCAGCGCTTCTTTCATGTCGACTTTGTAGTAGCTGGCGAAGGCTTTGATAACCCACTGGGTCAGCGTGGCGGCGCGGCGTTCGGCACCCCAGCCAGCCAGACGGGTCAGGCCTTGTTTCGGCAGCAGGTATTGAAGTTTTATTTTGATTTTGTCTAACACGGATTACCCTCTCGAAAATGGAGACCCGGTATCATTCCTGCTGTAACGCGAAATGGCCGGGATCTCTGCCGCAAAGGGCGGCAGAAACAATAATGAAAACGAGCAGCAAAAAGCGGCCCGAAGATTTTAAAGGAACTGACGGCAATTATCAGAGGCTGTCGAAGTTTTTACGCGTTTTTACATCGACCATGCTCTCGAGGATGCGATGATAGTTGTCAAAACGCTCCTCGGCGATTTCGCCCTTGTCTACCGCTTCGCGAATGGCACAGCCGGGATCGCTACCGTGTTTGCAGTCGCGGAACTTGCAGTAGCCGAGATACGGACGGAACTCGACAAAGCCTTGCGTGATCTGCTCGGCGGCCAGGTGCCAAAGACCGAATTCGCGCACGCCCGGGGAGTCGATGACGTCGCCGCCGTGCTGGAAGTGGTACAAACGCGCCGCCGTGGTAGTGTGCTGACCCAGACCGGAGTTGTCGGAGACATCGTTCACCAGAATCTGTTTCTCTTCCGGCGGCAGCAGGGCATTGAGCAGGCTGGATTTACCCACGCCAGACTGACCCGCAAAGATGCTGATGCGCCCGGTCAGCGCGGCGATGAACTCTTCCATGCCTTCGCCGGTATAGCTTGAGACTTCCAGTACGCGGTAATTGATATGGCGGTAGATATCCATCATCTGCGCGACAAATTTGCGGCTTTCGTCGTCCAGCAGGTCAATCTTGTTCAGCACGATAAGCGGCTCGACCTCGACCGTTTCACAGGCTACCAGATAGCGGTCGATGATATTGAGAGACAGCTCGGGAAGAATGGCAGAGACGATCACGATTTGATCGATGTTGGCGGCGATAGGTTTTACGCCGTCGTAGAAATCGGGGCGCGTCAGTACCGACGTGCGTTCATGCACGGCTTCAACGATACCCTTGACGCTGGCGTTTTCGCCGGAGCGCCACACGACGCGGTCTCCGGTCACCAGCGAACGGATGGTCCGACGGATGTTGCAGCGATGCTGGCTGCCGTCGGTAGCTTCAACGTCAGCGTGCATCCCGAAACGGCTGATCACGATACCTTCCTGTGGTTCGCCGTGCAGGGAGTCGTCCAGCTCTTTCCGCTTGTCCGTCTTGGTCAGACGACGTTCGTGGTTGGCGTTAACGCGACGTTGTTGCCCTTTTGACAGTTTTATCTTAGTCACTGCGCCTCACTTGACTGGCTTTAATCGCTCGTTGCGACCAAAACGACTATGATACCAGCTATTTCGTATTAATTAACCGTTGTGGGACTTTTCATAACTGGAGCCTGTATGTCTGTAAGTGATAACAACCTCATCTGGATCGATCTGGAAATGACCGGCCTCAATCCCGAGCGCGACCGAATCATTGAAATCGCTACCTTAGTTACCGACGCCAATCTGAACATTCTGGCGGAAGGGCCGGTCATGGCGGTGCATCAGTCCGATGCGCAGCTGGCGCTGATGGACGACTGGAATGTAAACACGCACACCGGAAGCGGGCTGGTGGACCGCGTCAAGGCCAGTACGCTCGATGAAAACGCCGCGCAGCAGAAAACCATTGAGTTCCTGAAAAAGTGGGTACCGGCAGGCAAATCGCCCATCTGTGGCAACAGCATTGGGCAGGATCGCCGTTTTCTGTTTAAGTATATGCCGGAGCTGGAAGCCTACTTCCACTATCGCTATCTGGATGTCAGTACGCTGAAAGAACTGGCTCGCCGCTGGAAACCCGAAGTGCTCGACGGCTTTACCAAGCAGGGCACACATCAGGCCATGGATGACATTCGCGAGTCGGTGGCCGAATTAGCCTATTACCGCGAACATTTTATTAAATTGTGATGTCGGGCTAAAATATTTCAGGCGGTGAAATCGGGCGGTAAACGCCCCTTTTTGCCGTCGGATTGCTGGTTAAATGTGCGCTTTGCTCTTTTAATCGGCACTTGAACGAAATATTGAATAAAAACGGTTTTTTTTGTGAAAGGGGGCTTGCGGCGTTAAAGATTTCTCGTATAATGCGCACCCCGTACCGATGAAGAATTCGTTTAGATGATTTCGTCGATATGCAGAGCGGGAATAGCTCAGTTGGTAGAGCACGACCTTGCCAAGGTCGGGGTCGCGAGTTCGAGTCTCGTTTCCCGCTCCAAATTTAGTACAGGTTTTACAGTAAGTTATAAAGCACCACCATGCGACGCGGGAATAGCTCAGTTGGTAGAGCACGACCTTGCCAAGGTCGGGGTCGCGAGTTCGAGTCTCGTTTCCCGCTCCAAACTTTTCAAAT
>Ga0308159_1003457_pt1 | contig 15930 bp, 15 predicted proteins | sample PhyCR1_FD_201040 | JGI IMG/M metagenome (GOLD analysis project Ga0308159, IMG submission 201040) | Phyllosphere microbial communities from UC Gill Tract Community Farm, Albany, California, United States - DLSLC.R1 | ecosystem: Host-associated > Plants > Phyllosphere > Unclassified | place: USA... | reverse complement strand
CGCCGTCCTTGAAGACGGGGGCCGAGAAGAGGTTGGTGGTCACCATCGGCGTGACGATGCCGGTGTCGCTCATCGCGCCCTTGAGGCGGTCGATCTGCTTCTGACGCTCGGCGTCGGTGGAGCCGAAGGCGAAGAGGTCGTCGTCGTGGAAAGTCAGGCCGTAGGCGCCGAGCTCGGCGAGCTTCTCGACGACGTGCACGACGTCGAGGGGCTCACGCGTGGGGCCGCCGAAGGGGTCGGTGCCGTTGTAGCCGACGGTCCAGAGACCGAACGAGAACTTGTCGTCGCGGGTGGGGGTGGGCATTCCTGCTCCTTCGCATGGACGCACGAGCGCGCGGTGGCGCGCAGCGGGTTTGTTGGTGCTCACAACATATATCCCGGATGCCGCGGCGTCCAGCGTTCGCGTCAGATTCCCAGCGCCGCGTCGACCACCTCGAAGACCCGCGGATCCCACGTCAGCGCGCGCTCCCACGGCAGGCCGAACCCGTCGGCGAAGAAGATGCTGTGCACGTGGTCGGGGAAGGAGTGTCGATCGATGCGGGGGACGACGGCCGACGGCACATCGTCGGCCCGACCGCTGCGCAACGACACGAGCCCGTCGTGCGGCCAGAGCTGCGCCGGCTCGGTGGCGGCGGCGAAGTACCCCGCCCCGATCGCCGTGACCGCGACGTCGTCGAGCACTCCGGCCTGCGCGTCGTTCCACGCGCGCAGGAACCGCCGCGACACCTGTTCGGCCGCCCCTTGGGAGTTCGCTGCGGCATAGGCCCGCGCCTGATCGAGGATCGTCGTGGTGGCCGGGTCGCCGTGCGCGTCGCCATCGGTGATGTCGCCCGCGACGGCGTCACCGAGCACCGCGCCGTCCCAGGGCGTGCCGAGGGTCACGAGACGGTCCACCCGCGGGCCCGCCCCGGCCAGCTCGCGGATCGCGGCCCGCGAGAACAGCCCGCCCATGGAGTGCGCGACGAGGTCCACGCGCGTCACGCCGTACTCCGCGCCGAGCCATCGGAGGAAGGCGGCGAGCGCGACACCCGCGTCGTCGACCGCGCCGACGGCGTTGATCGTCACCTCGGCGGGCAGCACGACCGGGACCTCGCCGAAGCCCTGCCACCCGGCATCCGCCTCGACCGTCCCCGCGCCGATGCGGGCGGGAGCGGTGAAGACAGCTCGCCCGGCCGCGCGGTAGTGCTCGCGGAGGGCGGTGAGGCTGTTGCCCGCCGCGAGCCCCGAGCCGGCACCCCGGTCGGTGTCGGTGAACGGGGTGACGGCGGCGCCACCCGAGACGAGCACGACGGTGTCGGTCACGGCAACTCCTCAGAGGGTCGGATGCCGCCCAGATTAGGGCACACCTCCGACACCGCGGGGGAGGATCAGGCCGGCAGCGCGTCCTCGATCGCGGCGACGACCTCGGGCGCATCGGGTAGCGTCCGCGGGCTGAAGCGGGTCACCCGGCCATCGGGGGCGACGACGAACTTCTCGAAGTTCCACGAGATGCGACCGATCTTGCCCTCGGCATCCGGGGTCGTCGTGAGCTCTTTGTACAAGGGGTGCGCGTTGCGCCCGTTGATCTTGACCTTCTCCGACATCGGGAAGGTCACGCCCCACGTCGCCGAGCAGTACTCGGCGATCTTGTCCTCGTCGCCGAGCTCCTGCAGGAACTGGTTGCTGGGGAAGCCGATCACCGTGAACCCGCGGTCGGCGTACTTCTTATGCAGTGCCTCGAGTGCCTCGTACTGCGGCGCGAGGCCGCACCGCGACGCGACGTTCACCACGAGGGCGGCCTTGCCGTCGGTCAGCTCGCCGAAGGTCGTCTGCTCGCCACGGATGGTCGTGATGGGTATGCCGGAAAGGTCCATGCTCCGATCCTGGCACCGCGCGGTTGTGGTCGGGGTGGGAATCGGCCCCGCCCGTGGCACAGTGGTCGGATGGTCACCGCGGGAAGCCGGGGCGACGGCATGCGCCGCGCCAATCTGGCTCTCGTGCTGCGCACCGTGCACCGCGAGGGGCCGCGCTCGCGTGCCGCGCTGACCGAGGCGACGGGACTCAACCGCTCGACCATCGCCGACCTCGTGGGCGAACTGCAGCGCGCGGGACTCGTCGTCGAGCGCGCCTCCACGGCGCAGGGGCGCGTCGGACGCCCTTCCCCCATCGTCGAACCCGACCCGCGCGTCGTCGCCGTCGCCGTGAACCCCGAGGTGGACGCCCTCGACATCGCGGCGGTCGCCCTCGACGGGTCGATCGTCGCGCGCGAACGCCTCGAGCAGTCGACGCTGCTCACGCCCGAGCGCACGGCCGAGCTCGTCGGCATCCGGCTCGACGACTGGCGCCGCGGACCGCTCGCCCGCTCTCGCCTCACCGGGGTGGGGGTCGCCGTCCCCGGCCCGGTGCGCGCATCGGACGGGCTCGTGCGCGAAGCCCCGCACCTCGGCTGGACCGACGCCGCCCTCGCCGGCCTGATGACGGATGCCACGGCCCTGCCCACCCACGTCGCCAACGACGCGGCCCTGGGCGCCGTGGCCGAGCACCTGTTCGGAGCCGCGCGCGGCGCGCACGACGTCGTCTACCTCAACGGCGGCGCGAGCGGTATCGGCGGGGCGGTCATCGTCGGCGGGATGCCGCTGGGCGGAGCGGGCGGCTACGCCGGGGAGTTCGGCCAGAACAGGCCCGGCATCGCCGATCCCGACGACCGGCGCGCACCCGACGGAGTCCTCGAAGACGAGGTCAGCCGGTCGCTGCTGCTGCGCGCGCTCGGCATCGACGCCGCCGACGACGCGGCCCTCGCGGCGGCGCTCACCCGCAGCACCGATGCCGCCGTCCAGGCCGAGACCGATCGACAGCGTCGGATCCTCGCCACCGCGCTCGCCAACGCCGCGAACGTGATGAACCCCGCGGTCATCGTGCTGGGCGGGTTCCTCGCGATCCTCGGCGACCTCGACCTGCCCGGTCTCGATGCCGCGGTGCGCGCGCAGACGATCCCCGCGTGCGCGGAGGGACTGCGCCTGGCCGCTGCCGAGCTCGGCGAGAACCGCCTGCTGGTCGGAGCGGCCGAGGCCGTGTTCGAGGCCGCGCTCTTCCCCGCGCGCTGAGCGCGAAAGTCTCCTCGAGACCTCGCGCCCGGCCCCGATGTCGGCGGTCCGGGGCAGGATGGATGAGCGACGACGCGAGGAGAACCGATGATCGAGACACGTTCCGCCGGAGCCACCTGGTCGGGCAACCACCGGTACCGCGCCAGCGAGGTGCTGCTACCCGCCGGACCCGACGAGCTGGCCGAGGTCGTGGCATCCGCGGATCATCTGCGCGTGCAGGCGACCCGCCATACGTTCAACGACGTCGCCGACAGCGAGGGCACCCTCGTCTCGCTCGAGAAGATGCCCACGCGCATCGACATCGCAGGCGACCGGGTGCGCGTCGAGGGGCTCGTGACCTTCGCTCAGCTGGCGCCCGTGCTCGAGGCCGAGGGCCGTGCGCTGCACAACCTCGGGTCACTCCCCCACATCTCCGTAGCCGGCGCGACGGCGACCGGCACCCACGGCTCGGGCGTTCGCAACGGTAATCTCTCGAGCGCTGTGACGGGGATCGAGCTGATGGATGCCGACGGCCGCACGCACCGCATCGACGAGACCCACCCGTGGTTCGGCGCGGCCGCCCTCAGCGTCGGCGCCCTGGGCGTGGTGACCGCCGTCGAGCTGCGCACCGAACCGACCTACGCCGTCACGCAGCAGGCGTACACCGGGGTCGCGTGGGCCGACATCGTCGCGGATCCGATCGCGGTGCTCGGCGGTTCGCGCAGCGTCAGCATCTTCACGACCTGGGGAGACCCCGCGCACGACCTGATCTGGGCCAAGAGCGACACGGGCTCTGTGGCGTGGGTCGAAGAGCTCGGCGGCACCGCCGTCGGCGACGACATCCATCTGGGCAGAATCCGCACGGTCGACAACACCACGCCGCGGGGCACCTCGGGCCCGTGGCACACGCGCCTTCCGCACTTCCGCGCCGACGCGCTGCCCAGCGACGGCGACGAGATCCAGTCGGAGTACTTCGTTCCGCTGACCTCGGCGGCCGAGGCCCTCGCTGCCGTCCGCGAGCTCGCCCCGGACTTCGCCGAGCACCTGCTGGTGACCGAGCTGCGCACGGTCGCCGCTGACGAGCTGTGGCTGAGCCCCGCCTATCAGCGTGACGTCCTCGCGATCCACTTCACGTGGCGCAACGACACCGCGGGAGTGCTGTCGGCGCTGCCGCACGTCGAGGCCGCCCTCGCGCCGTTCGACGCGCGACCGCACTGGGGCAAGGCGTTCACCATGCCCGGCGAGCGGATTCTGGCGACCCTGCCGCGTGCTCTCGCCTTCGACGCGGTCGCGCGCGAGGCCGACCCCCGCGGCGTCTTGCGAAACGCGTTCCTGCGGCGCATCTTCGGCGACTGAGCGGCCGGTGGCTTCGACCGGCTCAGCCACCCCTCGCGTGGTCGCAGGCCCGGCTCAGGTCCCTGAGCCTGTCGAAGGGACCGGCACCGCCGACAGCCCACCACGAGACGGCACCGCCCACCGCGACACCGCCCCGCGGCATCCGGGATCAGCGGCTGGAGTAGCCGCCGTCGATGGGAAGGGAGACGCCCGAGATCATGCCGGCGCCGTCGCCGAGGAGGAACACGATCGGCGCCGCGATGTCGTCTTCGGTGGCCCACTTGTGCAGCGGCATGGCCTCGAGGAAGGGGCCCTCGATGTCGGGGCGGCCCCAGTACCAGGCCGACATCGGGGTCATGACGACCGTGGGGTTCACGCTGTTGACACGGATGCCGTAACCGCCGAGTTCGAGCGCCGAGACGCGCGTGATGTTGTCGAGGGCGGCCTTTGACGATCCGTACGAGATGTGACCCGTGAGGGCGACGAGGCTCGCCTGACTCGAGACGTTGACGATCGCGCCGCCCTTGCCGACGCGGATCATCTCGCGCGAGGCGTACTTCGTGACCAGCAGCGAGCCGCGGGCGTTGATGCGCATGACCTTGTCGAAGACGTCGATGTCGGTCTCCATCGGGGTCGCGATCTCGCCACCCCACCCGCCGCAGTTCACGACGCCGTAGATGTCGCGGCCCTCGATGGCCGCGCGGATCTCGTCCTCGGACTCGAGGTCGAACACGACGGGCTCTGCTCCGGTCTCGGCGCTGATCGCGGCGACGCTGTCGGCGTCGCGACCGGCGGCGAGGACCGTCGCGCCGGCGGCGACGAGGTGCCGCACGGTCGCCCCGCCGATGCCGCCACCGGCTCCGGTGACGAGGATGATGCGGTCGGTGAATTCGGTCATGGGTGGGCTCTTTCGCGGGTCCGGGAGTCGAGGACGACGGCAGTGTCGTCGCGGCCCATGATAACCACAGAATCATGCGGATGACTTCGGTGTCATGACGAATTGATCACGGGTGTTGACACCGGTGTCACGGTGGGCTTACCGTAACCGGAGTTCGACCGGTGGACACTCCGCCGGACCCGCTTCATCGACGCAGCACTCCGCCGTGCTGCGTCGCCCGGAAGGACCACACCGCTGTGACCGACACCTCGGAGAACGACGCGACGACCACCGCCGCGACCGTGCACCTCGACGACCTCGTCGCCCGTGCCCGGAAGCTCGCCGCGTCCGGTCAGCGACGCATCCTGGGACTGGCGGGCACCCCCGGCGCGGGCAAGTCGACCGTGAGCGACGCCCTGCTCGCCGCTCTCGGCGACGACGCGGTGCTCGTCGGCATGGACGGCTTCCACCTCGCCAACGAAGAGCTCGTGCGCCTCGGTCGCCGCGATCGCAAGGGCGCTCCCGACACCTTCGACGTCGAGGGCTACATCTCCCTGCTCGACCGCATCCGCGCCGGTCACACCGTCTACGCCCCGCGCTTCGACCGCGGCCTCGAGGAGTCGATCGGCTCGGCCGTGCTCGTTCCCGCCGACGTGCCGCTCGTCATCACCGAGGGCAACTACCTGCTGCACGACGAATTCGGGTGGGATGCCGTCGCCTCCCGCCTCGATGAGGTGTGGTTCCTCGACATCGACTCCCCCGCGCGCCGCGAACGCCTCGTCGCGCGGCGTCTCTCCCACAACCACCCCTACGACGAAGCCGTCGCCTGGGTCCGCGAGGTCGACGAGCGCAACGCCCTCGTCGTCGAGCGCGGGCGCGATCGCGCCGATCTCGTCGTCACCGTCTCCGATGCCCCCGTCGGTCCCCACGAAGGAGCTTCCTCATGAGCACCACCACGGCCACGCCCGTGCTGCAGGCGCGCGGCCTGTCACGTCAGTTCGGATCCGTCCGCGCCCTCAACAACGTGGACTTCGAGGTCTACCCCGGTGAGGTCACCGCTCTGATCGGCGACAACGGCGCCGGCAAGTCGACCCTCGTCAAAGCCCTGTCGGGCAACCTCGCGGTCGACGAGGGCGAGATCCTCTTCGACGGCAAGCCCATCGACATGTCGAACCCGCAGATCGCCTCCGGCCTCGGCATCGAGACCGTCTATCAGGACCTCGCTCTCGCCCCGCACCTCGACCCGGTGCAGAACATGTACCTCGGTCGCGAGATCCGTCGCCCCGGCCTCGTCGGCGCCCTCGGCTTCATGAAGACCAAAGACATGGCGAAGGCCTCTCGCGCCGCGTTCGACGAGCTCGGCGCCACCGTCCGAAGCCTCACCTCCCCCGTCGGTGAGATGTCGGGCGGTCAGCGCCAGGCCATCGCGATCGCCCGCGCCGTGCACTGGGCGTCGCGAGTCGTGTTCCTCGACGAACCGACCGCCGCCCTCGGTGTGCGACAGACGAAGAACGTGCTCGAGACCATCCGGCGCGTGCGCGACAAGGGCATCGCCGTGGTCTTCATCTCGCACTCGATGCCGCACGTCATCGACGTCAGCGACCGCATCCAGGTTCTGCGCCTCGGAACCCGCGTCGCCAACATCAACGCCAAGGACACCTCCATGGAAGAGCTCGTCGGACTCATGACCGGCGCCGTCACGAAGGACGACCAGAAGTGAGCCTCAAGACTCCCCCGACCGAGACCGTCGCGATCGGCACGTTCGACGACAACAAGAAGACCAATCCGGTCGCCGCCGTCCTGCGCACGCAGGCGTTCCAGATCCTCCTGGTGCTGCTGGCGATCATCATCGTGTTCAGCATCATCGCGCCCGACTCGTTCGCGCAGTGGTCGAACTTCCGCCTCATCATCCAGAACGCCTCGATCCTCGCGGTGCTCGCCGTCGGCATGACCTACGTCATCATCACCGCGGGCATTGACCTGTCGGTAGGGTCCGTCCTCGTCTTCTCGGGGGTCGTGTCGGCCCTCGTCATGCGAGCGATGGGCGGAGAGGGGTGGGGCGTCGCCACGGTCGGCATCATCGTCGCGGTCCTGAGCGGCGTGTGCTGGGGGCTGTTCAACGGCTTCCTCATCGCGAAGGCGAAGATCCCGCCGCTGATCGTCACCCTGGGGTCCCTCGGCATGGCCCTGGGTCTCGCGCAGATCCTCACCGGCGGTGTCGACATCCGCGACGTGCCCACCGTGCTGACCGTCTCGATCGGCTACGGAAACGTCTTCGGCAGCGTCCCGATCATCAGCGTGATCGCGCTCGTGGTCGTCGTGATCGGCGCGATCGTGCTGCACTACACGAAGTTCGGCCTCTACACGTTGGCCGTGGGCTCGAGCGAGATCGCAGCCCGCCGCGTCGGTGTCAAGGTCGACGCGCAGCTGATCAAGATCTACACGATCTCCGGCGCCCTGGCCGGGCTCGGCGGCATCCTGTCCCTCTCGCAGTTCTCCACGACCGCGATCGCCGGCCAATCGCAGACCAACCTGAACGTCATCGCCGCGGTCGTCATCGGCGGCACCTCGCTCTTCGGTGGCGTCGGCACGATCATGGGCACCGTCGTGGGTCTGTTCATCCCGGCGGTGCTGCAGAACGGCTTCGTCATCACCGGCGTGCAACCCTTCTGGCAGCAGGTCGCGGTCGGCGCGGTGCTGATCGCGGCGGTCTACGTCGACCAGGTGCGCCGCACCGCCGCGACCCGCGGCAACTCGCAGGGCCTCTGGCGCAAGTTCCTCAGCGGAGGTCGGCGCGGCTGATCCGCGGCGGCATCCCCTCGCTCTCCACCCCTTACCAACCCGACAGCAGTACTCGACACAAGAACGGTGATCACAATGAAGTGGAACAAGAAGGCGACCGCCCTGACGGTCTTCGGCATGGCGGCGACGCTGACCCTCGCGGGCTGCTCGGGCGGCGCGTCCTCGGGCGGTGCGTCCGGCGGCGCCGACGGCGGCTACAAGATCGCGTTCGTGCAGGGCGTCGCGGGAGATGAGTTCTACATCTCCATGCAGTGCGGCATCCAGGCCGAAGCCGCCAAAGAAGGCGCCACCGTCACCACCCAGGGCCCCGAGAAGTTCGACCCGACCCTGCAGAAGCCGATCGTCGACGCCGTCGTCGCCTCCAAGCCCGACGCGCTGCTCATCGCCCCAACCGACGTGTCCGCGATGCAGGCGCCGATCGCGGCGGCCGAAGCCGCCGGCATCAAGGTCGTCCTCGTCGACACCACGCTGGAAGACCCCTCCGGCGCGGTCTCGCAGATCTCTTCCGACAACGAAGGCGGCGGGGCCGCGGCGTTCGAGGCGATCCAGAAGGCCAACCCGGGCGGCGGCAAGGTCCTCGTCGTCTCCACCGACCCGGGCGTGTCCACCACCGACGCCCGCGCGAAGGGCTTCGAAGACGCGGTCGCCAAGGACAGCAAGTTCTCATCGGTCGGGGTGCAGTACTCGCACAACGAGCCCTCCACCGCCGCCGAGATCGTCACCGCCGCTCTGCAGAAGGACCCCGACATCGTCGGCATCTTCGCCGCCAACCTGTTCGCCGCCGAAGGCTCCGCCACCGGCGTCCAGCAAGCCGGCAAGCAGGGCCAGGTCACCATCGTCGGCTTCGACGCCGGCCCCGCCCAGGTCAAGGCCCTCGAAGCCGGCACCGTCCAGGCCCTCGTCGCCCAAGAACCCGCCACCATCGGCGAAGACGGCGTCAAGCAGGCCATCGCCGCCCTCAAGGGCGAAGCCACCGAAGCCACGATCCAAACCGGCTTCACCATCCTCACCAAGGACAACATCACCACCGACGGCAAGGACGCGGTCTACAAGTCCACCTGCTGACACACCCCCTCTCGCGTGAGGGGTCACAAACGGTCGCCCGCGCCGCTCCCCAGCGACACCAAGTGACCCCTCACGCGAGCTGAACCCCGGATGCCGAGACCCGGAGCGACCGCCCGAGCCCCGGCATCCACCCCCTTCCAGCCGGAGACAAGCTCAGTCACCGGACTCGCGCAACGCCCGGTCCGCCCGCCCTCCCTCCACGAACCACGGAGCCCCGCATGACCGACCTCACCGCCGCCGCCCTCCCCTCCCTCGCGGCGAACGTCTCCGTTCCGACGTACGACAGGTCGGCCGTGCGCTCGCGCATCGTGCACTTCGGTGTGGGCGGCTTCCACCGGGCGCACGAGGCCATGTACCTCGACCGCCTGCTCGAAGCCGGCCACACCGAGTGGGGCCTGTGCGGAGTCGGGGTCCTGTCGTTCGACGCCGCCATGCGCGACGCGCTCGCAGCTCAAGACGACCTCTACACGCTCGTCACCACCGCGCCCGACGGCACCTCCACCGCCCGCGTCGTCGGTTCGATCGTCGACTACCTCTTCGTCCCCGACGACCCCGAGGCCGTGGTCGTCAAACTCGCCGACCCCGACACCGCGATCGTCTCGCTCACCATCACCGAGGGCGGGTACGGCATCGACGACGCCACCGGCGACTACGCCCCGCGCGACGAGGCGACGCTCGCCGACCTCGACGGCGCGACCCCGCCGCGCAGCGTCATGGGTCTGCTCACCGACGCTCTTCGCCGACGCCGGGATGCCGGCATCCCGGCCTTCACCGTCATGTCGTGCGACAACATCCAGGGCAACGGACACGTCGCCCGTGCCGCCCTGCTCGGTTTCGCCGAGCGGCGCGACGCCGCGCTGTCGGGCTGGATCGCCGACAACGTGTCGTTCCCGAACTCGATGGTCGACCGCATCACCCCCGTGACCACCGACGAGACGCGCGACGCGATCGCGTCGGAGTTCGGCATCCGCGACCGCTGGCCCGTGCGCAGCGAGTCGTTCGAGCAGTGGGTGCTCGAAGACGCCTTCCCCGCCGGGCGCCCGCCGTTCGACGAGGTCGGCGTGCAGCTGGTCGACGACGTCGAGCCCTACGAGCTGATGAAGCTGCGACTGCTCAACGCCTCGCACCAGGCGATGAGCTACCTCGGCATCCTCTCGGGCGCGCAGTACGTGCACGAGGTCTGCACCGACCCGCTGTTCGTCGACTTCCTGCAGGGGTACATGCACGACGAGGCGATCCCGACGCTGCGCGCGGTCCCGGGGATCGACCTCGATGCCTACTGCGACCAGCTCATCGACCGTTTCGGCAGCGAGGCGATCCGCGACACCCTCGCGCGCCAGGTCGTCGACGGCTCGGACCGCCTGCCGAAGTTCCTGCTGCCGGTCGTCCGCGAACAGCTCGCCGCGGGCGGGCGCATCGACCACGCCGCCCTCGTGCTCGCCGGCTGGAGCGTCTTCCTCGAGGGGCGCACCGAGTCGGGAGAGGAGACCCCCGCGGTCGACAGCCGTCTCGACGAGCTGCGGGCGATCGTCGCCGACGACCCCGCGTCGCTGCTCGACTACGCACCCGTCTTCGGCGACCTCGGGCAGAACCCGCGCCTGCGCGAGGCGTACCTGGCGGCGCGTGCCTCGCTCGCCGAGCGCGGAGCGCGCGGCGCGATCGCCGCCCTCGCCGGCTGACCGCCCGGACGGGTCAGAAGCGCGGTCGGCTCCGCAGGAACCCCGCGATCGCATCGTGGAACCGCGTCGGGTCCTGGTTCGCCTCGTTGCAGTGACCGGTCGCGTCGAACGCGACGAGCTCGGCCTCGGGATGCCGTTTCACGTACGCGAGCGACCCGCTCACCGGCACCACGGGGTCGCGCAGACTGTGCACGATCAGGGTGGGCACGCGAGGCGCGGGCCGGGGACCGTCGACCCAGTTGAGCGCCGGGGCGTCCACACCCTCGATGAGTCCCAGTGCTCGCGCGCCGAGGGCGCTGCCCAGGATGCGCATCGATGCTCCCGCCACCGAGTGCGGAAGGTGGGCGCCCGCGACGGCGTTCTCGACCACGCGCGTCCAGTCGAGGGCCGGGGCGACGAGCACGAGGGCCGTGACCCGGTCGCGGTGCGCCGACTGCTCGAGGGCGAGCATCGCGATCGTTCCGCCCATCGACCAGGCGACGAGCACGATCTCGCGCGCCCCCTGGTCGACGGCGTACGAGATCGCGTCGTCGACGTCTCTCCACTCGCGCGTTCCGAGCGTCGAGGGGAGGGAATCGGCGGGGGCGCACTCCTCGTCGCCCGCGTACGAGACCACGAGCGACATCCACCCCGCATCGGCGGCGGCCGGGGTGGAGCGCAGGGCGCCGTTGCGGCTGGAGCGCAGGCCGTGGACGTGGATCGTCCACCGTCCGTCCGCGCTGTCGCGGTCGCCGATCTCCCAGGCCTCCGCGACGCCGCCGCGTCGGAGCGGCACCGAGACATGACGGGTGGGCCCGACCTCCTCGGGGGCGCCGATGCTCTGCGAGGTCCAGGTGGCCACGGCATCCCCGTCTTCGAGTCCCTCCGGTCGCGCCGCCAGCGCGCGCACGACCCGATCCGTCCCGATGCGCAGCGGCTCGCCGACGACAAGGTGCCGACCGTCGTCGAGCCACAGGCCGTACGTGCCCGGCTCGCGGCTCTCCCGCGTGGCCGGCACCGAGACGGTGTCGCCCGCGACCGTGATCGGGGCGTAGACCTTCGGAGCGCGCGGCGCGATAAGACGCCGGGCGACGTAGCCGGCGACGGCCGTGTGGGCGAGGGCGAGAGTCGCGGCGGCGACTCCGGTGCCGACGGCGAGGGATCGGATCATGGGCGGGCTCCCGTGGTTCGTCGGGTCAGGTGGGCGTCGATGTCGTCGAGCAGAGCGCGCTGAGGAGGGCTGAGCGGCGTCGAGGTGGCGATCGCGTCGTCTTCGACGGCGACCCGCAGGGCGTGGAGGCGCGTATCGGCGACGGCATCGGCCGGGAGCCCCGGGAACGAGTCCACGCCACGCTCCCGGGCGACCGGCTCGAGCCGAGCGAGCAGTTCGTCCCCACGACGGCGGATGCGGTTCGTCGTGCGGGATGCCACGAAGATCCCGATCACGAACGAGACGACTCCGAGATAGAACAGCGGATCGAACAGAGCGCTGACCAGCGCGTCCGACTCGAAGAACCGCGACAGCGTCAGGTCGAGGATCTCGCTGAGGCAGCCGAGAACGATCCCCACAGCCCCGACGCGGAAGAAGACGCGCGTGTTCGGGAGCGATCCGCGGGCGGAGCGGAACAGCAGCAGGCCGACGAGGGCGATACCCGCCATGTGCAGCACGCCGTACGCCCACGCCCCGGTCGAGGTCATCGCCGCGTCCTCGAGGAACAGGAACGACGACGTCCCCCGCTCGGGGAGGGCGGCGAAGAAGACCACCGTGAACAGCGCACCGAGCAGGCCGGGGAACCACCACCGCAGAGTGCGGACACGCGCGGTCACCGGAGCGGTACCCGCCTGGATGCCGAGCCACAGCGCCACCATCGTGAGCACGTTCTGCACGAGCTTGAGGATGTTCGTCCCGCCGAGGAACCCGTCGAGGACCTCGAGGGGGATGACGGTGCCCTGGGTGAGGAGGGCGATGGAGCCGATGAGAGCGGCGAGCCACGCGATGCGCGCCCGCGGCTGGCGCCAGGCGACGCGCGCCCGGAGCACGACGACGAGAAGCAGCCCCGCCAGTGCCGCGTCGATCAGAAGAACGGTCACCACGACGACTCGGCCACCCTCGGCGAGGTGTACAGCAGACGCGCGATCCGGTGCGCGATGTGCTCGGCGACGAGTTCCGCCTCGTACTCCGGCGTGGTCAGGAGGGGGTTGTCGTGGGGTGAGACCGAGGAACGCTCGTGCAGAGCTCCGGAGCAGTGGGCGTCGTCGAGAAGGTGCCCCAGTTCATGGGAGGCGGCGAACTGGCTGTAGATCGCGGCATCCGAGGCTCGGACGTGGATGCTGCCCTCGCGTCGATCGGCGAAGTAGGTGAGGAAACCGGTCAACGTCCCCCACCCCGCCGTGTCGGCCTCGGGGACGACACGCAGGCGGATCTCGAGCGCCTGCTCGACCGCGTGGACGACCTGCTCGAAGGTCATGCCGGCGGCGAGACCGGCGCGCTGGAAGGCGCGGTCGGCGCGCGCCTGCACGCGGGCGAGCATCTCGTCCGCTTCCGTCATCACCGTCCCCCCTCACGGCCGATCATGTCGCGGGCGGCCTGCTTCGCAGGGAGTGCGCGATGGCGCGGAGGGCGTCGGGCGACATCTCGCCGAGGGCGCGGAACTGAATACTGCTGGCACCCGCCTCGCGCATCGCGTCGCGCAATTCGAGCTCGGCGTCGGTCCGGTCGGTCACCGCGTCGTCGGTGTAGTCGGTGAGGTACTCGGTCGGCACGTCGGCCCAGTGCGTGATCAGACGCAGGACCTCTTCGTCGAGCACGACGGTGTTGGTCGCGGCGGCGAGGAGGGCACGCGCGCTCTCGGCGGCGGCGGGGTCGATCTCATCGAGGTGATCGGCGAGATCGCTCTCTCTCGCCCCCTGGCTCTGGACGAGTCGACGCACGCGGGCGGCGAGGGGGGCGGCGGGGACGCGCATCTCGACCCGGGGCGCGGAGTCGGGGTTCGCGACCTCTTCGGGGGCCACGCCGAGGGCGGCGGCGAGCGCCTCGATGTCGTTCGTGTTGTACGGCAGAGAGAAGCCCGCGCGCGACTGGTAGTAGCTCTTCGTCATTCCGGCGCGACTGAGCAGCTCGCCCACCGTCAGGCCTTTCGCCCGACGCAGGCGGTCCACATTCGCCACCACTCGGCGGGAGTACCGCGAGGGCGGTCCGACAGCGCCGCGACCCACGTTCCGATCGTAGACGCCCTCGGCGACCGAGGGATGACCGTATTTACGATCCCATCGCGGGTGCTATTTACGAGACGCTGTGCTTGTATGGATGAAGACCGCGGGCGGGCGTCCGTGGGGGAAACCCCGCGCGCGAGTGATCGGGAGAGGCTTCCCGGTCCGTCGGCGACGGGCACGGCACCATTGGGGGGTGCCGTGCCCGTCGCTTCGTCGGATCGATCACGCGGGCCTCCCGGACCCCGAAGCGCCGATCAGAGGCCGCAGGACTCCCGTTCGACGAGCGACACGTCGATGACCGTCAGCTCGTCGAGGCCGAGACCGGCGTCGGGCTGCAGGCGCGCGAAGACGCGCTCGGCCGCGAGCGCTCCGATGCGGCGCGGATCCTGGTCGACGACCGTCACCGAGGGGGTCAGGGTGTCGGCCATCGGGAAGTCGCCGAACCCGACGAACGGCAGCGACTGCCCGCGCAAGACGTGGGCGAGAGCCATCGACGAGCGGGCGTTGGCCGAGAAGACGGCGGTGGGCGGGTCGGCGAGCGCGCGCAGGCGTTCGAGGGCGGATGCCGCGGACTCGCGGTCCGACACCTGCGAGGCGATCAGCTGTTCGTCGACGTCGACTCCGGCTTCGCGAAGCGCTCGTCGCCAACCCTCGACGCGCTTCGTCTCGGTGGAAAGGTGCACCATGTCGCCCACGTAGGCGATGCGACGGTGACCGTGCGAGAGGAGATGGGCCGTGGCGAGATGGGCGCCCGCTTCGTCGTTCTCGGTGAACGTGTCGGTGAGCAGACCCACCGGGGCGCGGTCGACGAAGACGATCGGGGTGTGGCCGCGCCAGCGCTCGAGCCACGAGTGGTCGGTGCCGACGGGGGCGATCACCAGCCCGGTGAGCTGACGTCCCAGGAGAGACTCCAGGGCGGGACGTTCGTCGGCGGGATCCTCGCCGAGGCTGGTGACGAGGGTCGAGAGCCCGCGCCGTCGGGCGGCGTCTTCGACCGACCGCGCGATCGCGGCGAAGAACGGGTCGACGACGTCGGGAACGGCCACCCCGATGACCGAGGCGCGACCGGCGCGGAAAGTCGTCGCCAGGGCATTGGGCACATAGTTGAGTTCGCGCATCGCGGCCTCGACGAGGGCGCGGGTGTCGGGCAGCACGTGCGGGTCGTCGTTGAAGACGCGCGACACGGTCTTGGTGCTCACCCCGGCGCGCAGGGCGACATCGCGCATGGTGGTCACGAGGCACCTCCGAGGTAGGGGATCGGGTGGGGGGCTGCTCCGACAGGCCACCTTATCCGGCGACGGGTCGGACCCGCCCGCCCGGGGCCGCAGCAACACTCCCCCGCGTGCACCCGCGGTGAGCGCGCCCGGACCCGGGCGGGCGTGGTCACCTCAGTGACCGTCGACGGCGTCGGCGAGCTCGCGCAGGCGCTGCAGGGCGCGACCCGAGAGCAGCTCCTCGCGACGGTCGGCGTCGATCGAGAGGCTGTCCTTCCAGAGCGAGCGGCCCGCCATGGCGCCCGAGGCGCCGTTCGCGACGGCGGTGCGCACCTGCTCGATGAAGGTCTCGTGGTCGACGCCGGCCGACAGCACGGCCCACGGCACGCCCTGGGCGGCCTCGGTCACCCGGGCGCTCGCCTCGGCCGAGCCGGGGTACTGCAGTTTCAGGATCTTGGCGCCGCACGCGACGGCGAGGGCGGCTCCGTCGACGACGAGGTCGGCGAACTTCGCCGTGTACTCCTCGTCGCTCTCGTCGTCGAGCTGGTAGGTCAGCAGCTCGACGATCAGCAGCAGACCCTCGGCCTCGCACGCCTGCACGAGGTCGCGGATCTCGTGGGCGACGCGGGAGTCGGCATCCTGCTTGTCGGGGCGGGTGTACCAGAGCATCTTGGCGACGTCGGCACCCTGCTCGCGGATCGAGT
>Ga0308159_1003455_pt1 | contig 15937 bp, 13 predicted proteins | sample PhyCR1_FD_201040 | JGI IMG/M metagenome (GOLD analysis project Ga0308159, IMG submission 201040) | Phyllosphere microbial communities from UC Gill Tract Community Farm, Albany, California, United States - DLSLC.R1 | ecosystem: Host-associated > Plants > Phyllosphere > Unclassified | place: USA... | reverse complement strand
GCCGTCGTGCCCCGTGTTCATCGCCTGCAGCATGTCCAGGGCCTCGCCACCGCGGCACTCGCCCACCACGATCCGGTCGGGCCGCATCCGCAGCGAGTTGCGCACCAGGTCGCGGATGCTCACGTGGCCCTTGCCTTCGATGTTCGCCGGCCGCCCCTCGAGCGAGACGAGGTTGGGCTGGTTCAGTGAAAGCTCTGCCGCATCCTCGATCGTCACGATCCGCTCGTTGTCGGGGATGAAGTTCGACATCATGTTCAGCAGCGTGGTCTTGCCCGTGCCGGTGCCGCCGGACACCACGATGTTGAGCTTGTGCTGCACCGCCAGCTGGAGAAATTCGACCATCGGGGGTGCGATCGAGCCGAGCTGCATCATTCCCTCGGCACCCATGCGGTTCTTGGGGAACTTGCGGATCGTGACGCTGGGCCCCCGGATCGCCAGGGGCGCGATGATGGCATTGACGCGCGAGCCGTCCTTCAGCCGCGCGTCCACCATGGGGGAGCTCTCGTCGATGCGCCGGCCCAGCGGCGTCACGATGCGCTCGATGGCCCCGAGCACGGCGATGTTGCTGGTGAACGCCACGTCGGTGCGTTCGAGCCGGCCGGCGCGCTCGACCCAGATCTCGTCGAAGCGGTTGACCATCACCTCGGACACGCTTTCGTCCTTGAGGAGCACCTCCAACGGGCCCAGGCCGATCGCTTCGTCCAGGAGCTGCTGGCTGAGAAGCGCGCGGTCGACCTCCTCGGGCAGATCGCGCGTATCGCGGATGATCTCGGCGATCAACGCCTTCACGTTGGATCGCAGCTCGTCGTCCTTCATCTGCGACGTGTCGATCCGCCGGTTGTCCAGCTGCTGCAGGAGCGTGCGATGCAGGGTCCGCCGCCAGGTCAGCAGCGGATCCTCGGTCTGGCGCAGCTGGCTGCTCGCATGGGTCTGTTCCAGGGTGGCCTGCGCGCCGTTCTCCGGCGCGGGCAGCAGGGCCTCGTCGATCGAGACCACCAGCGTGTGGCCGCCGATGACGATCTCCTCGCCACCCTTCATCGGCCCGAAGCGGGTGATGCGCACGCCGTCGACCCAGGTCCCGAACAAGCTGCCCAGGTCCTGGATGAACACGTTGCCCTCGTGGACGATCACCCGGGCGTGGTCCTTCGCGACGTTCCAGCCCGTGAGCCCGACCTGGCTGGACGCACCCTTGCCGACCGAGGTCTCGGGCTGCTCCAGCAGCACCTCGCGCGTCGCCTGCTGGGGCGAGTTGACCAACAGCTTGTGCATCGTGCGCCCGTTCCCCGACTCAGGGCGCCTCGTACTGGCCGGCCGGCTGCGTGGACGTCGCCCGCGAGCGGCTGCGCTCGACGCCGTTCGCCCCCGTCGCCTCCGGAGGCTTCGACCGGTCCTCGGTGAGGTCGCCGAAACCCCGGCCCACGTTGTCCTCGATCTCGCGCGCACGCTCGATGCGCGGGCGGCTGTCGGCGGCGGTCACCACGCGTGGCGTCAGGAAGACGACCACCTCCTGCGTGCGGTCGGTGTCGGTGTCGGCGCGGAACGCGCGGCCGACCAGCGGGACCTTGCGCAGCCCCGGAAGGCCGTCGCTGGTGCGTGAGGATTCACGGTTCATCAGCCCGGCAAGGACGATGGTGTCGCCTTCGTGGATGTTGAACTCGTTTTCGCTGCGGCGGGTCAGCAGCCCCGGGATGCCCTGCACGGCCACGCTCGGGTCGATGCTGCTCACCTCGGTGAGGACCGTCCCCGAGATGTTGCCCTCGCCGTCCGCGACCGGCTTGATCTCGAGCCGGATGCCATAGGGCTTGAAGTCCACCGAGCCCGTGCCGAGGGCACTCATGGCCGGCAGCGGAATCTCTCCGCCGGCCAGGAACTTGGCCTCCCCCCCGCTGCGGGTCGACAGGTTCGGCGAGGCCAGCACCAGCGCGTTGCCGCGCTGCACCTGGAGGTTGATCTGGGAACTGAGCGCCGTGCTCAGGCCGAAGTAGTAGCGCGGCGTGCGGCGGGTGCGGCTGAGCAGCTCGGAGGTGCCCAGGTCCCCGGACGCATTGTTCTGCGCGCCCCGGTAGAAGGGGGAGGTCTCGGGGATGATCCGGTAGCTGCTGTTCGACGCGATGTCCGAGAACAGCCCGAAGTTGAAGCCGTCTCCCGAGGTCTGCCACCGCATGCCCAGGTCGTCCAGCGCCGTGCGCGTGAACTCGACGATGCGCACCTGGATGTCGACCATCCGGTCGACGCGGATGCGGTCCGCCGTGGCGAGCGACACCACCGACGGGCCGTACAGCTGCGCGATCTGGCTCAGCCGCTCGACCGCGCCGGGGTCGAGGTTGTTGCCGTCCAGCACGATCTTCTCGCCCACGCGCAGGATGCTCACGCCCGTGATGCCCGCCGTCAGGCTGCGCAGTTCGTCGGCCGTGCGCTCGAGGTCCGCGACGTTCACGCGCACCTTGACGCGGCTGATGCGGCCGGAGCGGTTCCACACGTGCAGGGTGCTCTCGCCGGCGTCCTGCGCGGTGACCAGGAGGGTGCCGGGGTCGACCACACGGGCCTCCAGGACCTTGCCGCTTCCCACCGCGACGCGCGTCACGTTGGCCGACTTGATGAGGACCATCTGGCCCACGTAGAGCGTGAGCGACTGCGGGATCTCCTGGAGCACGGTGGCTCGCGACGCGCGGCTCTGGAAGTCGGCGGCGCCCGTGGCGGCTGCGCTGCCGATGGCCGCGTCGTTGGGCAACGGGGGCACGCTGCGAAAGCCCGGCGAGCGCGGCGCGGCGCTCCTGGCGGCGCCTTGCGCGGGCGACGCGAAGCCGCCGGTGCCGGGCCCGCGGTCCGTGCCCCCGTTGGCGGCGTTGACGGCGCGAAGCGCATCCACGAGGTCCTTGTTCAGACCCTGTCCCTGCCCGGTCTGGGCGGGCGCCACGGCGGGGATGAGGGCCGCACCCGGCATGCACAGGCCGACCCAGAGGGCGGCGGCCACGCGACGCCCGCGGGGCCTTGCGGGCGCCGGGCGCGAGGCTGTCGAGGCCGCAGGAACAAGAAAGGAAGTCCTCACGCGTGATGTTCGGTCGTGGCTTGGCATCGGGTCTGGTTGCATCATTCAGGGGCGCCAGGGGCATTCGCCGCGGCAGCCTGTGCAGCGGCCGCCAGGGCGGGGGGAAGGCCGACGGGCAGGCGCGTGCTGCGCCCCTGGGTGCCGCCGACGATGTATTCGATGCTGCCCCCGGTGCTCGTCGGCAGACTCGGCCGCAGCGGGCGGAAGCTGTTCACGATGGCCTCCAGGTCCTTGCCGTCGATGCCGGTGCGCATCTGCTGGCGGTCCTCGGGGTTGCGCAGGGCGGCCACGATCTTGCCCATCCGCTGTGCCAGCACCAGCTTCTGCGCGTCCTGCGGTTTCAGGGCGACGGTGACGGTGGTGTATTGCTGCCGGCCGTAGGGGTCCTTGCCCGCGGCCGCGATGTCGGGGCTTCGGCGGAGTTGCGCGAACTGCTCGGCGGTCATCTGCCCGGTCGCGCGCACCTCGATGTCCTGCAGCAGGGGCACGACCAGCTGCTGGCTGCTGTCGGGGCCGCCCGGCGTGGCGTCGTTGGCCACGTACATGAAGTCGATGTGATCGCCCGCGCGCAGCATGCCCGAGATGGAGCTGATCTCGTCCACCGGGATCGTCACCGCGCGCACGCCCGCCTCGATCTCCTCCGCGAACACCTTGCGCGGCGAGGTGAAGAACGAGCTCAGGAAGGGCTTGCCCGATGCCACGTCGACCGTGAGCTGGCGCCCCACGAACTGGTCGAAGCTGGCCGGCGTCACGGCGTCGGCGTGCACGTAGTCGCTCGGCACCGAGCGCTTGGCGACCAGGTCGGGGGTCAAGACCTGACCGGCCCGCAGGTCGCGCGTGGGCACCACCACGTCCCGACGTTGCGCGCGCGCCTCCTGCTCCAGGCTGGCGGCGATCTCGCGTTCGCTGGAACGCAGGTAGTACCAGCCCAGGATCGCGGCCAGCAGGCCGAGCACGAGGGCGCCGATCAGCGGCGCCAGCCGCCGGGCCTTGTTGCCGAGTTCGCCCAAACCTGAAAAAACTGCCATGGCCTTGCCCTACCAGGGAAAAGAGAGGGTGTAGGAATAGCCTGCCCAGGCGTCCTTGAACGCCTTGATGAGCAGCGCGATGACGGAGCGGTCCGCCCCGGGCAGCGGTGCGAAGAGCATCGCGGCGAGGATGCCGGCGACGATGACGTACTCGGTGATCGCCTGGCCCGCCTGGCTGCTGCGGGCGCCCGGGCGGCGCCGTGTCGGCTTGAGGATGGGCATCGCCGTTCAACCCCCCTGCGTCGTCTGGCTGGTGACGAGGTAGCACTCGCCATCGCGCATGCCGATGTTCACCACGAGCTCCTCGCCGGTCTTGCGGAAGATCAGCGACGAGTGCAGGCCGCCGCGCACCGTCTTGTCCTGGATGAGCGTCCAGCCCTGCAGGATCAGCTGCTCGCGCAGGTACAGCGCGTTCGTCTCGACGCTCATGCCGTTGCGGATCGTCAGGGTCCTGTTGCGCCGTTCGGCGTCGTAGGAGACGGTGTCGGACAGCACGTCGGAGCCGGGCGGACGCGGAAAGCCGCGGCCCATCCGCTCGATGCGTTCGGGGCCGGTGGGGGCGTCGGCGTTGTAGACCAGCGCGGTGGTGATGCGCCCCGCGGTGCCCGGGTCGCTGGGCGCCCTGCGCAGCTCCACGCTCACGTGGAAGTCGCCGACGCGGCCACCCAGGACCTCACTGCCCTGGACCGACGTGACGCTCGCGTTGGGCTTGTCGGAGAACCACGCCTCGTAGAAGCGCCGGGTGGCTTCGGGGCTCTCGCGCGCATCGAACGCGGCGATGCGCATGGGGATGGTGTTGTGCACGATGTCCGGCGCGACCCAGTAGACCTTCGCGCCCTTGGGCCACGGCACGTCGGGCCAGGCGATGTTCTGCGGCTGGGCCCACGCGGCATGGCAGGAGACGAGCCAGGCCGCGCATGCCCAGGCGAGCAGCGCCGGCCCGTGCCCGACTTCGTCGGCGGTTCGACGGCGTCGGATTCGTTCTCCCGGTCTCCACGTGCGATCCATGTTGAAGCGGCGTTGCGTTGCGAATCAGGGCAGGGTGTTGAGCACCGGCGTCGGCGGGAAGGCGCGGTAGTAGCGGAAGCAATCTCCCTTCTTCGCCCCGCCGACCGGCAGGCCCGGGCCGCAGAAGTCTTCGTTGCCTTCGTGGCCATCCGACTCGGTCGTGCCCTTGGGCATGCGCTCGAAGCGGTCCAGCGGCGTTCGCTCCATCGCGTCGCCGGGCGTGAGACCGAACAGCATCTTGTTGACGTCGTACGCGGGGAATATCTGCTTGATCGCGTAGCCCGCCTGGTGGAAGCCGCCGCGCAGCTGCTGGTAGAAGACGCTGTCGGCGAGCTTCATCAGGACCAGGCCCTGGATCTTCTTTTCCTCGCGGTTCGTGCCCCCGGCGTTCCAGGCCTCGGTCAGCATCGTGACCTGCTCCTTGATCTCCAGCTCCAGTGCCAGCTCCGGCGCAAGGCTGAAGCGAGGGCTGCGCTGCACCACCGTGACCTCGTTGCGCAGGTAGCCGCTGGACACGAAGGAGAACTGGCCGAGCGATTGCGTGATGACGTTGCTCGCGAGCGCATCCTGCGCCACGCGCACCTTGTCGGCGACCACGTCGCCGGCGTTCAGCAGCGCCGGCATGGGCGCGGCCGAGGTGGTGGCGCTCAGCGTGACCGTGTTCTTGTCCATGGCCGCTTCGCCCCCGGTGAATTCCGCCATGGCGTTGTCGTGGATCGTCGCGCCGGGCAGCGTGCGGTCGCGAAAGATGTGGCGCCGCAGATCGCGCGTGATCTCGGCGTCGGTCTTCTTCAAGGCGCCGCTGGCGCCGCGCTTCAACTCGGTCTCGTCGATGGCCGGTGCCTCGGGCAGCCAGATGTTGCGCTGCCAGGCGACCAGGCGCGCGCCCGAGACGGCCTGCATGCGCTTGGTGCCGTAGTTCGCGATCACCGGAATCGCCGCCAGCGTGATCGCCGCGAAGCTGGCGATCAACAGCGCCTCGGTGATCGCGGACCCGCGGGACGCGGCGCGCCGCGGGCTGCGCAGCCGCGAAGGGAACGGCAGACGGCGGGGCCTCATTCGCTGTCCTCGTCGCTCGTGTCGCCGGTCAGCGCCACACCCATGGCCAGCCCCCGGGCCCACAGCGACGGCTCGACGTTGCGCACCTGCCAGTACGGGCTGAACAGGCTGCGGTGCTCGATGTAGCCGCCGGTGAACCCGACGTTGAAGCGCCCGACCTTCGGGATGTCGTCCTTGGACTGATCGCGGCGCGCCCACCGGTCCTGCGGGCGCTTGAAATACACCTGCGCGGACGAAATGACCTTGAGCTGGTCGCCGGCGAAGCGGTCCTTCAGGCCCGCGCGGCTGCCTTCGCTCTCGTCTCCGAAACCCGCCACCTCGCCGGTGCGCGTCCTGCTGCCGTCCTTCTGCACCACCAGGGTGAGAGTCGGCCCGTTGTCCGTCTTCGCGCCCCACTTGAGCGGGTTCTTGCCCGAGAAGCCGTTCTGGGCCAGCCAGTTGTCCATCTCGTGGGCCTTCAGCGGCTGGTGTTCGCGCATCTCCGAGTAGGTCGGCAGCGTCCAGTCGTGGGTGAAGGTGCCGATCTCGGTGCGCGGGCCGTACCTGAAATGAAGATCGAACAGCAGCACCGGAAGGCCGGCGAACAGCCATCCGCTTCGGGTGTTCATGGCCGCGTGCTCGAACGAGTCGCTGTTCAGCACGCCGTTGCCGTCGGTCAGGTCGCCGTAGGTCCGGGCATCCTGGTTGAAGAAGGTCGGCAGCGCCAGGCGGTAGCCTTCCCAGCTCGGTCGCGTGTAGGGGCCTCCGGCCGCGGCGGCCGCGGCACCGAGGCCGAAGCGCAGGTCGCCGGCGTCGCCCCAGTCCGAGAGGATGTTGGTGGCGAGCGGTCCCAGCGGCATGTTGATGTCGAGGTTGTCGCCCGACTGCCAGCGGATGCGCCCCCGTTCGGCGCGGCCCGGGCCGCGTGTGGCGACCAGTTCGGTGCCGCCGCGCCATTTCATGAGGCCGCCGGCCAGCGCGCCGGCCAGCTGGTCCTGCGCCTGCGCGTTGTCGACGTCCTGCCCGGTGAGGCTGGCGAGCTCGCCGGCGCCGTCGCCCGTGCCGGCGGAGACCAGGTCCTTGATGGACCCGCCCGCCAGGTTGCCCGAGTGGGTGAGCCAGTCCTTGAAGAGGTCCGGGAAAATGCGCCGGTTCTTCGTGAAGTCGTCGCGCGTGGCCTGTGCCGCATGCGCGAAGCGCATCATCTCGTTGAACTGGTCTTCGCTCCCGCCGTCGGCCGGCTGGCTGTACGTGCGCAGGAAGGTGAGCACGTCGGCGGCGTACTTGGTGGCCAGCAGCGCCGTCTCGGCCACCGGCACACCGGCGTCGGGATCGTTGGCGTTCATCACGTCCTTGGCCACGGTCGGGATCTCCGCCACGGTGGCGGCCATCATCACGGGCTGGCTCATCGAGATGCCGCGGTTGAGGACGCGGATCACGTCGGCGGCCCACTGGAAGGGCTTGGCCGCGGGTTCGACATAGCCCGCGATCCGGCTGGCCGCACGCTCGGCGCGGCCCGCGGCCGCCACGTTCTGCAGCCATCGGAAGAAGTAGATGATCCCGACCACCGGCCTCGCGGCACGCGCCAGGTTCAGCGCGCCCTTGTAGCCTTCCGTGACGGCCTGGATCTCCTTGACGTTGGCGGCCGAGCTGATCAGCATGCCCGAGCTGGTCTGCAGGCTGGCCATCAAGGCGATGCTCGCCTCGTTGGCCGCCATCGCGCGGTTGGTGTACGCAAGGTAGTTCAGGTTGCGCGCGACGACCACGCTGGTGCTGTAGGTCGTGGCGTCGGCGGTGGCCTGCAGCTTCATCTTCTCCCGCGTCGCGATGGCGGCGTTGTAGACCACCAGGATGCTCAGGAAGAGGATGGGCAGCATCGCGAGGATGAAGACCACGGCCTGGCCCGTCGACCGCTGCCGCGCCGCCGTGCCGCAGCGTCGCGTCGCACCCGTGGTGCGCGGCGGCCGCCGATCGGCTGCCGGGAGATGTCGTTCACCGCGAACCCAGGTCGGAGCGCGCATGATGTCGACAGTCACCCGGCGTGGATCTTCTTACTTCGCGCCGTCGTTGCCGCCCTTGGTGTAGGTGCTCATGTTGTAGTTGGCCTGCGCGTTCGTCATGGCCTTGGCCGAGGCCGCCTGTGCGGCAGTCACGCCTTCCTGGCCCGACTCGCCGCCGACCTCCTTGGCCATGCCAGCGACCTGGCTTCGCACCGTCTGGCCGAAGAAGCTGAAGGCGGCGATCGCGGCGATGGCGATCAGCCCGAGGATGACGAGGTATTCCGTCATGCCCTGTCCCCGCGACTTGAGGCGGGACGAGGTGGTGTGGAGGGCGGTGCGGATGGTGCGGTTCATGTGATGTCCTATCGATGTCAACGAAGTTCGGATTGCCGGCCTTCGCGGCCCTGCAACCAGTCATCACCCCTAGGCACGATCCGCTGACGAATGTGTCCCAAACGGGCTTCGGCGAAATCTATAGGGGCGATGTCCTACGGACACATACATGAATGCGAGCTGACTGATACGCAGCGCACCGCAGTGTGTCAAAGCGTTACCCCATCAGGGCGTGCCACTGCGGTGCAGCTTTCGGTAGTCCGAGGGCGTCTGTCCCATCGCTTCGAGGAAGCGGCGGTTGAAGTTCGACAGGTTGTTGAAACCCACGGCGTAGCACACCGACTGCACATAGAGCTCGGTGGACGCCAGCAGCCTGCATGCAGCCGCGATGCGCGCCTTGTTCACGAAGGTGCTGAAGCCATCGCCGGCGTGGCGCCGGAACTGGCGCAGGAACTGGCGCGTGTCCATGCGGCATTCGCGCGCATAGTCTTCCGCATCGAGGGCCTGGCCCGGCTCGTGCGTGATGCCGTTGGCAATGCGTTGCAGCTGCTCGACCCGCTCGCTCGACGTGTACCGCGATCGGTTGAGCAGCCGCGAGTTCTCGCAGCGGCCCAGTTGCGCCAGCACGTCGTAGAGTTGCGCCAGCCGTGCCAGGCCACGCGCCGCCCTGATGCGGTACCAGGCGCGCGAGACCACGTCCGACATGCCGAAGAATTCGATGCCGTAACTGGCCTGCTCCAGCAGGCGCCTCGCCTCGTCGAGTTCCGGCACCGACGGGGTGGTGCCGGCGACCACCTCATGGGGAAACAGGACCACCCGATCGCGGCATGCGACGCCTTCCTGCGGGTAGTCGAGCGAGATCCAGTTGTGCGGAAGACCCGGGCCGCAAAGCACCAGGTGCCCCGGCGAGAAATTGCCCACCCAGTCGCCGACGAAGGCGCTCCCCGAGGTCGCCGTGATCAGGTGGAGTTCGTACTCGTCATGGCAATGCCAGCGCGCGAGCGGCGTCGGGTAGCCGTGCTCGAGGCAGCGGATGGCACCCACGTGCTCGCCGGCCTCGAACCCCAGCGAGGGCAGTCTCATCTGATCGGTTTCCAGCACCGGGGCAAGGCCGGGTAGGGCGTGTCGCAGCAAGGGACTTTCCATCGAAGTTCGGTTCACACTCGGCCCGTGCGCCCGCAGTGCCGGCGTCGGATCGTCGGTCGGCACTCGCAACGAAGGTCATTCCGCACTTCGTGGCTGCAACGAGGACCCGTTGCCTGCCGAGAGCCGCGGATGATGGAGGTTCTTTGCCGTTTCGAGGGCCGGGATGAGTTGGCTTCATCGATGGATGTCAATATGTCATAAGGGAGCTTGTCGCGCGGTCAGCGCAGTGCTTGCAAATTTCATGCGCATCTTCCTGCAAGCGGACTGGTGCTTGTGAGGTAGCGCTGACTACGGTGTGCGGTGCTCGCTGCGGAGATGCGAATTGACACCGGCGACGACCACGCGCGCCACTACCATCCGCTGCAACGCCATGAGACTTGCACGCCGTCCATCCGCCCATCGTTCGCACGTCGCGCATTCACGCGGCCGCAGGCGACAGCTGATTGCCGTGGCGGTTCTTTCGGCCATGTGCATGGTGCCCGGTGCACCGGACGCCATCGCAACGGAGATCATCGTCGGCGGCAGTCCTCGGGCATCGTCCGGCGGCCGCGTCGAGATGATCGTCGGACGACCCGCTGCAGGCGCCGACACGCGCGGCCGTTCCGGCACGCGCAGCCACGTGTCCGCCTCGGCGCCGGCGCCCTCGACGAATGCATCCGTGCGCTCGCCATCGCCCGCCGTCGCGCGATCGGGGCCGGAGGCTGCAGGGCAAGGCACTGCCGAGCGGGAGAGCGACCGGCTGTGGATCCTCGAGCGGGAACTCGAGAAGGAAAGCAGTGCGATCGAAGAGAAGCAGCGTCTTCTGAGCCAGCCCAGTGCCGCGGCTTCGGACCCGGTCGTCGTCGCTCTGCGCTCTCGTCTGGGCAACGAGCTGGTGGATCACGAACGCAACGTGGTCGCCCTGCGGCGCGAACTCGAGCGGGCGAAGTCGGTCCGGCATTGAGCGCTGCCGGCGCCTCCTCGCTCACACCATCGCGCACCCGCAGCTCATCCGCCACCGCCCCCGGTCTCCGATGATGATCGGCGCCGTCCCCGGCCCGGTGCAGCATCCGCCGCCGTGCATTGCCGGCGCCTGCGCCACGCCGCCCTTGCGCCGCTGCTGGTAGCCGCCGTAGACGTTCACGGGCAGCCAGTCCGGCATCGGCTTCACGGCCGCCGGCGCCTGTGCCGCGAAAGCGCCGGCGCCGTGCACCACCTCGCCGCCGACCACCGTGAGCACCGCCGTGATGTCCTTGATGTCGTCCTCGGGCACGGCGAAGTAGTCGTCCGACAGCAGCGCGAAGTCGGCCAGCCGGCCCGGCTGGATGCTTCCCTTGCGGGCCTCCTCGCCGGTGAGGGCGGCGCCCTCCACGGTCCACATGCGCAGCGCGTCTTCGCGGCTGACCAGGTTGCGCTCGGCATTCAGGCGCGTGTCGCCCATCGTCTTGCCGGTGATCAGCCAGTGCAGCGACACCCAGGGGTTGTAGCTGGTGGCGCGGCTCGAATCGGTGCCGCAGGCCACGGGCAGGCCCATGGCGCGCATGCGGCCGATGGCCGGCGCGTCGGCCGCGGCCTCGCGGCCCCAGGTCTGCGCGAAGACCTCGCCATCGAGCGACATGCGGTTCTGGATCGCGATGCGCCCGCCCATGGCAGCCACGCGTTCCATCGAGCGCGGCGACAGCGTCTCGCAGTGGTCGAGCGCCCAGCGCACGTTCTTCAGCGGCACCTCGCGGTTGACCTTCTCCAGCACGTCGAGGATGCGGGTGGCGGTGCTGTCGTAGCTGGCATGCATGCGGATCGGCCAGCCCTTGCCCACGAGGTAGGTCGCCACCTCGGTGAGCTTCGATTCCATGATGGCCGGTGCAGGTGCGACGCTCTTGCCGAAGTTGGCCGGGTCGGTCGCGGCCCAGAGGATGTACTCGCCCGCGCCCACCATGCGCAGCCAGTCGTCGCCCTGGCCCGGCGCGACCTTCTGCGACCAGGCCTGGTAGTCGGCCAGTTCCTGGCCCGGGCGCTGCGCGAACAGGTTGTACGAGATGCGCAGCGTCATCTTGCGCTCGGCCGCGAGTTGCGCGACGCCGGCGTAATGCTCGGGGTAGTTCTGGCCTCCCCCGCCGGCATCGACCACGCTGGTCAGGCCCAGGCGGTTCATCTCGCGCATGTACAGCTGGGTGGACAACGCCTGGTCGGCGTCGGGCAGCTTGGGCACGCGCGCGAACAGGGCGACCAGTCCGCCCAGGCTGGTGGTGTTGACCACCAGGCCGGTCGGGTTGCCGGCCGCGTCCTTCTCGAGCACGCTGCCGATCGGGTTGGGCGTGTCGCGGTTGAAGCCCAGCACGCGCAGGGCAGCGCGGTTGAGAAAAGCGCGGTCGTACAGGTTCATCACGAAGCAGGGCACGTCGCCGGTGGCGTCGTTGATCTCCTGCAGCGTGGGCAGCCGCTTCTCGCGGAACTGGTAGGGCGAGAAGCCGCCCACCACCTGCACCCAGTGCGGCGGCTGCGTGCGCCGTGCCTGGTCGCGCAGCATGAGCAGTGCGTCGGCCAGCGAGGGCACGCCGTCCCAGCGCAGCTCCTGCGTGTAGGTCAGGCCACCGCGGATGAAGTGGGCGTGCGAATCGATGAGGCCCGGCACCACGGTGCGGCCCTGCGCGTCGATCACGCGGGTGCGCGGGCCGATCCAGCGCTGCATGTCGGCGTCGCTGCCGACGGCCACGAAGTCGGTGCCGACGATGGCCAGCGCCTGGGCGCGCGGGCGCTTCGGGTCCAGCGTGGCGATGCGGGCGTTGCGCAGCACGGTGTCGGCCGGGCCGGTGGGCGCGGTGCTGGCGCAGCCGGCCAGGCCGAGGCCCGCCAGGCTGCCCGCGGCGGCCAGCCCGAGCGAGCTGCGCAGGAACTGCCGCCGCGGCGGCTCGGCGGCGTCGGGCTGCGGTGGATGCGCGCAGGCGGGGTCGCACCAGTGGCGGTAGCGGCCGGCTGCACCGGCTTCGGTGTCAGTAGATCCGAAGAGCTTCATGCGGGCCTCCGGCGCGTCAGTCGACCTTGATGCCCGCGGCCTTCACCACGCGCGCGCCCTTGGCGGTCTCGTCGGCCAGGAAGGTGTCGAACTGCGCCGACGGCATGGTGAAGGGCTCGGCGCCCAGCTTGTCGAGCCGGTCCTTCAGGTCGGGCGCGGCCATGATCTTCGCGACCTCGGCCTGCACGCGCTCGATCACCGGCTTCGGCGTCTTCGCAGGCGCGAAGAGGCCGACCCAGAACAGGTACTCCGAGCCGGGCACGCCGGCCTCCACGGTCGTCGGCAGATCGGGCTGCACCGACGAGCGCTTGCCGGTGCCCACCGCCAGGGCCTTGAGCTTGCCGTCCTTGATCAGCGGCAGGGCCGACACCATCGGCGCGAAGAACCAGTCGATGCGCCCGCCCATCACCTCGGTCATGGCCTCGGGTGTGCCGCGGAAGGGCACGTGCTGCGCCTGGATGCCGGCAGCGAGGCGGAACACCTCGGCGTTCATGTGCGTGGCCGAGCCGTTGCCGGCCGAGGCGTAGTTGAAGCCGGCCGGCTTGGCCTTGGCCTGCGCCACCAGGTCCTTCACGTCGGTGAACTTGCCGGGCGAGGTGACCAGCACGTTGGGCAGGCTGGCCATCGGTGTGATGCCGGCGAAGTCCTTGAGCGTGTCGTACGAGAGGTTGGGGTAGATCGAGGGGTTGACCAGGTGCCCCGCGGAATGCACGAGCAGGGTGTAGCCATCGGCCGGCGCCTTGGCCACCTGGGCCGCGCCCAGGGTGCCGCCGGCGCCGGGCTTGTTCTCCACCACCACGGTGGTCTGCAGCGCGGGGCCGAGGCGCTCGGCCACCAGCCGCGCGACGATGTCGGTGCCACTGCCCGCGGTGAAGGGCACGATGAGGCGGATCGACTGGCCGCGCGGCCAGTCGCCCTGCGCGTGCGCGCTGCCGATGGCGGCGAGGGCCGCGATCGTGCCCGCGACGAAGAGGCGGCGGCCGAGGCGGTGGTGGGGTGCGAATGTCATGTGTTGTCTCCGTTGTGTTCTGTGGGTCGACTGGGGCAGGCGCTTTGTTCCGTTGTCTTGAACTTCAAACACCCCGTTCGGGCTGAGCTTGTCGAAGCCTCGCGCGGCGCTTCGACAGGCTCAGCGTGAACGGACTGAGGTGGGTACTGCCGACTCAGATGCCTTTGGGCGCCGGCGGCTCGTGCGGCATGACCAGCGCGACCAGCACCGGCCGGTTCGTGCGGTTCACCAGCTGCCGCTTCTCGCCCGGCGCGAAGCGGCAGGAGTCGTAGGGGCCGAGCTCCTGCTCCTCGGTGTTGCCGTCGAGCTCGCCGATGACGGTGAGCCGGCCCTCGAGCACGAGGTACAGCTTCTCCATCGGCGAGCCGTCCAGGCCGGTGTGGCCGCCGGGCAGGATCTGGCTCATGCCCATCCACATCTGCTCGGACGGGCCGGCCTCCTTGCCCTGCAGGCGCAGGCAGCGCATGTCGAAGTGGCGCGGTGCTTCGTAGACCGGCGCCTGGTCGAATCGGGTGACGTGCATGGGCAGTCTCCTTGCGCGCTCAGGGCCGCAGCACCACGCGGTCGGTGCTGCCCGAGAGCACCAGCCGGTAGGCGTCCAGCGCCTCGTCGAGCGTGAAGTGCCGCGCCACCGGAAAGGGCTTCAGGGTGCCGCGCTCGAAGCCCTCGCGCATCGCATCGAGCTGCGCGGTCGACGCGATGCAGTCCATGGCCAGCGAATCGATGCCCACATAGGTGTGCATGCCGCGGTAGAAGGCGAAGATGTCGAAGGGCACCGCACGGTCGTGCGTGGCGATGAAGATCTGCGTCGCCCCCTTGGCCATGGCCTTGTTGGCGGCTTCGAAGTAGGCGCTGCCCACGGTGTTGTAGACCACGTCGGCACCGCGCCCGCCCGTGAGTTCGAGCACGCGGGCGGCCACATCCTCGCTGCGCGCATCGACCACATCGACCGGCGCACAGGCGAAGCCCTCGAAGGGGCCGGCGCGGCGTTGCGCGGCGATCACCTTCGCGCCGGCCTGCGCCGCCAGCTGCACCGCGGCCTGGCCCACCTTGCCGTTGCCACCCAGCACCAGCACGGTCTGCCCGGCCTGCGGCATGCCGCTGCGGCGGAAGCCCTCGTAGGCGGTGACGAAGGGCACGCCGACGGCGCCGGCCTCGTCCATCGAGATGTTGCGCGGCCGCTCGCGCAGCGCGGCCTCGGGCAGCACCAGGTAGCGGGCATGCGAGCCGTCGCGGGTGATGCCCACGTCGCCGCCCGAACCGTAGACCTCGCGGCCGATCCAGGCGCTCGGCCCCGCGACCACCGTGCCCGCGAAGTCGCGGCCCGGCGTGCGCGGCCACACGGCCTTGGGCATGATGCCCAGCGTGGCCTTCACATCGCTGGGGTTCACCGCGGCGGCGCCGACGCGCACCACGGCGTGGCCGGCCGGCGCCTCGGGCTGCGGCTGTTGGGCGATGGCAAGCTGCAGCGCCGCGAGATCGGCCGCCTTCTGCTCGACGCGCAGGGCGCGTGCGGCCGTGCCGTTCGTGGCCGCGCTCATCGCGCACCTCCGGCCGGCAGGCCCAGCATCTGGCGCGCCTCGGCGGCGCTGGCCACCTGGCCGCCCAGGCTGCGGATGATGTCGCGCGCCTTGGCCACCAGCTGGGCGTTGCTCTCGGCCAGCACGCCGTGCGAGAGGTAGATGTTGTCTTCCATGCCCACACGCACGTGCCCGCCCATCAGCCAGGCCTGCGCGACGATGGGGAACTCCATGCGGCCGATGCCGAAGGCGCTCCAGAAGGCGCCGCGCGGCAGCATGTTGCGGGCATAGAGCAGCGTCTCCGGCGTGGGCGCGAAGCCGTACTTCACGCCGAGCACGAAGGTCCACATGCCGGGGCCGTCGAGCGTGCCGTCGGCGATCAAGTCCAGCGCCAGGTGGATGTCGCCGGAGTCGAAGATCTCCAGCTCGGGCTTCACGCCCGCTTCGCGGATCACCTTGGCCATGCGGCGCACGTTCTTCGGCGTGTTCATCACCACGTCGGGGCCGCTGTTCATGGTGTTGAGGTCCAGCGAGCAGACGTCGGGTCGGATGAGCGCGATGTGTTCCACGCGCCGCTCGGGCGGCAGCAGCGAGGTGCCGGGCGCGTAGACCTTGGGGTCGTCCTCGCTCGGGATGAAGCGGCCGCCGGGCCCGGTGGTGAGGTTCACGATCAGCTCGCGGTCATGCCGCCGGATGCGCTCGACCACCTCGCGGTACAGCTCGACCTCCATCGAGGGCTTGCCGGTGCCGGGGTCGCGCACGTGGATGTGCACCTGGCCCGCGCCGGCCTCGGCCGCGGCCAGGCACTCGTCGG
>Ga0308159_1003453_pt1 | contig 15949 bp, 24 predicted proteins | sample PhyCR1_FD_201040 | JGI IMG/M metagenome (GOLD analysis project Ga0308159, IMG submission 201040) | Phyllosphere microbial communities from UC Gill Tract Community Farm, Albany, California, United States - DLSLC.R1 | ecosystem: Host-associated > Plants > Phyllosphere > Unclassified | place: USA... | reverse complement strand
TGCGAGGGTGGCGAAATTGGTAGACGCACCAGGTTTAGGTCCTGACGCCGTAAAAGGTGTAGGGGTTCGAGTCCCCTCCCTCGCACCAGAATTCGCCTTATAAAGCAAAGACTTACGGCTAATCGGAAGTGCCCGCTTTTGGCTGTTTTGGGGTGGTTTGGGCACCGGAATGACAGCTTTTTGCCAGCATTTCGCCGAACAGGGAAACTGCTTTGCCACCAGCGTTCGGATCTGCTGACGGCATCCATTTTCCGTAGACCCGGATGATCATCGCCCAATCTCGGTGGCCCATCTGCGTGGCCACCCACATCGGGTGTTCGCCTGCGGAAAGCATCATAGATGCATATGTGTGCCGGGTCTGATACAGACGTCGATACCGTACTCCGAGACGTCGATACCGTACTCCGGCTCTCCGCAAAGCGGTCGGCCAGACCTTCTGAAAACCTTGGCTGCTAGTCCATCTTTGCCCTGTATAAGGGTTGCGGAATACCTCGCCATGAGGGTCCAAGCCAAGCCAGGTGAATTCGCGCTGCGCTCTGATGGCTTCATCTGCCGGATCAAGTAACTTCACCTCTCGGTATCCAGCGCGTGTTTTTGGCGTTTCCGCAATGCCTTTGGCTGCGCAAGTGATTGCCTTTCTCACCATCACGGTTCGTCTCGTCAGATCCACGTCTGACCAGTTCAACGCGATTTGCTCGCTCGGTCGCAGGCCAGTCCAGAATGCGAAGCGGAAGTAGTTTCGCGTCTGAGCGGGAAGCTGGGCCAGGATGGCCGCCTGTTCCTCTGGGGTGAATGGGTCAACGTCGTCATCTGAGGATGGTGCCTCGTTTGCCTGGTAGTGAAATCCTGCCATCGGGTTTGCGTCGAGCACCTCATCTTCGACGGCGTCGGTTAGGGCGGATCGCAAGCAGCTCTGAATGTTGGTCAGTCGCTTGTTGCTCAACATCTTTGGCCCGCCGCCGAGCTTTGCCAACCACTGCTTTAAAAGGGGCCGGTTCAGTTCACTCAGCATGAGTTTCCCGAACTGGGGAATCAGGGTGCCATGCACGATGCTTTTGGGTGCCGTTGCGACATAGGTCATGCGGGGTGAGCTGTGAGGCAGCGCCGACACAAGAAGCGCCTGGCTGCGCGGTGGAGCGGATGCCCGGGGTTCTACGGAAGGCCGTCATTGATTCAGGCCATGAGCGATTTGCCTGGACCGCCGTAAAGATGCTCGGGCCGATCTACCGCGAGATGGCGGCGAGACGGCATGAGGCCGACCTTGATTTGATGATGGGCAGGAGCCGCGAACGCATGGGAAGGGCCAATGAAGAAATCGAACGAAGCCCTGCGTGAGGCGGGGCACCAAGAGCTGTGCAACTGTTCGCGCTGGTGCTGGACTGGCCCGATGCCTGGGCTAGGTCCGACCGACTGCGCGTCATTGGAGCGGCAATACGTCACGCCGCACTACGAGCCTACGCCCGGCGAGCGCTACCAAGACCCGGACGGCGTGGAATACGGCGAGCCGCAGCCTGACGCGCCGCGCCCGCTGCCAGTGAACCAGGACCGTGCGCGCGCCGTCGACGCCATCTACAAAGCGCTGCCGCTGATCGAACAGCGCATCATCCAGGCGGAATACACGCGCCGGCACGAGTTCGAAGCCGAGACCCGCAAGGCAAGGATGGAAGAGGCCAGCGCCAAGCTGGGTTATCGCGTCGACCTACTTTGAGCTGGCGCTTGGCCAGGCTCAGATCGCGGTGGGGAGGGCGCTGCGATGAAGTACGCGCACGAGGTCATGGGCTTGATGCGGCCTTACCCCGGCCTCCGATTCAAGCTGATTGAAATCGTCCGCTACGTCAGCGGCAACGAAACGCCGACCGCCAAAGAATGGGAACGGATCCGGAAGAGCATCCGCCGATTGCTCGACGAGCTTGAAGAAATGGGGAGCATTCATCGCAACGAGCCGGCTGCTGGACTTGGCGGGTACGCCAACTACGAGTGGAAACCGGGACATGAGGTCATAGCAAACCGGGACGTAAACCGGGAAAATACGTCCGGGGCATTGCGCCCTTGATGAACGAAGCCAGCCAGGAAGTTCAGCGGGCTTCATTGCGTGGGGCGTTTACCCGGCCTGCAGGCCAGCCTTCAGTTCTCGGATAAGCGCGGAAAGGTAGGCGGCATCATGTTTGGCGACGTTCTCTGCGATCTGGTTTGTGGCTGGACTGCCTTGCAACTTAATTGTTCCATTTGCTAGACCGGTTTCGACCAAACGGACTGCGAGCTGCTCTGCGTCATGATTGTCAAATGCCATGTTTTCTCCAAATTAAGGGTTTGTTGTAATCCCTTTCGATCTTCAAGGGAAGGCGGCAAATACATAGCCGCTTAGTGCCGCGCCAATTAAAGTGTTGGACACGGGCATAGTTGCAGATCCGGCGTTGGGTATCTCTACTCCAACTCAACACTTCCACCGTCAAGCGCCGCGCGTGACGTTTTGCAGTGGGAGCAGCCGCCGTTATCGTCCAGAGAAACACCCCGCCTGCCGGGGCGACCTCCACATACTGGCTCCGACCAGTGCCCGCCGCCAACGCGGCCCCACCCCAGTAAGCTCTTGACGCGGATAGACGTGATCAAAGCGGATAGTTCGTCTCTATAAAATCCCTGATCTGGTGACCCCGGACAGTAATGGTGGCGTTTAACTTTGCGCTTCGGAAGATCACATCCGGGCCGACGATGTGCCAAAACGAGGAAGTAAGGTGATCCCGAGGCGGCTTTTCAACTTCTACGCTGGAGGTGCTGAACCCATGCGCTTCTAGGAAGGTCCCTGCGTTGTCCCTGTCTACGATAGCGTGCTGTAGCCCTTGGCCTTTCACTCCATTTGAAATCGCGAACTGCGCGGCTGCAAATTGTATAGCTGCGTGTTCCAGCCTGCCTTTCAGTGGAGGATTTGCTTGAACTAGGGCTATGCCCTGATCCGTGAGACGAAGAGTGCTTGCGGACCGTTGCTTTGTAGGAGGTTCCTCATAAATGAATCCCTTGTGGATGAGGCTAGGCACATGGAGCCGATGCTGTGCCGAGAGCGTTCGCGTCTCGAGCGGCGATAGCTTTGCTAATTCGAATCCGATCTCTTGAAGCGCTTCAAGTTCGGCTGGAGTGAGTGAATTCATCTAGTGCTCGGAAGAGTGATTTGGATAGGTTGGAATATCCGGACTTTGGCGCGGAAAAATCAAGTTCTACGCAGAGGATCTGCGGCATTGATAAGGGAAGCACCGCTTATACCGATGCCCCGTGTTGAAGCTGTGTTGTCACCGGTGACAGACAGACAGGCGGAAGGTGCGCGCATCAATGGAAGCGGTAGCGGAGGCTTCGCGCCGCACATGACCGCGGTGTAGACGGGTGGGTCCTATTCCGCAGCGATGAAGCCAATTCGACGCTTTGGCTTCTCGGGGTCGGCTCGTTTCACCTTTATCAGTAACAGCGAAACCTGAGAGTAGTGTTGCAGCAGGCTTGCTTCCGCTCCTTCGTCAGTCGTTCCCCTAAGCAGCACGTAGCTGTCGGCGAATACAATTTCCTTGACGACTAGACTTACGGAGTGGCCGAAAGATGCCAGCCAGGCGCCGACCTCTTCGTCAGGGTTAAGCGTGGCCTCGAAGGACTGGACCTGCTCTCGGATGGTGTCGAACGCATACCCGCCGATCAACTTGATATGCGGCATTTGAAAGTTCACTTTTTTTGGCATCGGTCGGTTGGATCGCTTGGTTATAGCAACCAAGACCTTGCGATGGAAGGAAATCGATGGCGAACAGCAAATCCAACGCGGAGCAACGTCCTCTCCCGCCCGCAAGCTTTGCTTCGCAAGTTCAGGGCGGGCGGGCCAACGCCTCTTTCATTTCCGCACCTGAAATCAAGGGGTGGGTCAAGGGCGTGATTTTGTCGGCCGACGGCCCGCTCCACAATCCTGATCACACACACATCATCGACGGTGACATCGAGTTCCTGTGGGCGGCGAGTCGGTTCGAGAGGCAAGGCCGCCTCGTGCTGGGCCAGGCCGAGCAGGTAATGTTCCGCGCTGGTGGCTGGCAAAAGCTCCGCCAGGAGCAGCAGATGGAGGAATGGTTCGGCCGCGTGCCAGCGTTCCTCATCATCGTGTCCGCTGCCTTCTGCCGTGAGTGCAGCGACGTCGATTTCTGCGCCCTGATCGAGCACGAGCTTTATCACATCGCTCAGGACACCGACCAGTACGGCGCACCCGCCTTCACGAGGGAGGGGCTGCCGCGATTGAAGCTGCGCGGGTACGATGTTGAAGAGTTCGTTGGCGTAGTCCGTCGCTACGGCGCCTCGGAAGAGGTGGCCCGCTTGGTCGAAGCTGTCAAGGGCGCGCCGGAGGTGGCGAAGCTCAACGTGGCGAGGGCGTGCGGGACGTGCTTGCTGCGGGCCGCCTGATCGACGCCCTCCTATACGCCTTAGGGAGGATTGACCGGGGGTAAGGGCGTCTGAGTCTGCGTCTGCTTTGACTGCGGCAATTTCTTTGGGCGTGCCGGCGGTAGTGTCTTTGTGTAGTGCGGCATGACAAACGCGCCGTTAAGTAGATGCTCAACCGCCCTGAGAGCGATCTTGATCTCATCGAGAGTGTGCGCGCGAGCCTCATGCGCTGCTAGGTTGCCGATGTCGCGGATGTCGTGAAGGACCTTCGCGTCTGCGTTAGTCACGTGGCCGTCGGCAGCCAGGGCGGACACCATTGCGGCGAGAGTCCCCTTGTTGTCAACGCCGTAGAACCGGCAGACCCCCTCGATGATCGCCCGCAATCCCACAGCCGCCAACAGAGGCATGTTGGCAATCAGTGCCTTCTTCGTCTCAATGTAGATGGAATAGATTTCTTGAGGCAGCAGGTAAGCGTCAGCCATGTACATCTGCGCTGACTCTCGGCTGGGGAAATACTCGGTTTTCGTGGGCCAATACTGGCGGCCCATGTCGTCAATATCGACTTCGTCAGAACTCCAAGATTCTTTTCGCAGGGTCACCGATTCGCACCCTCGACAGCGCAGTGTTTGGTAGAGGTCGGATTGGTCTATCTCATAGTCGTCACTGATATGAAGTGTATTGGCGATTTCCGCCGAGGTCAGAACATCGTGATGCGTCACCCGCTGGCACGCAATGCACATGCACGTGGCCGGCTTTAAATGCTCTTGGATCTTGATTGTTTCAGACATAGCAGTCCGTGAGGTTGAGGCACACCGGCCAAACTGAAACTCAAGGTTTTACGCGGCCTATAAGGAATTAACAACATGGCAGCCCTTACGGATGGAGCCAAACGCTTCATCGTGCAGGCGTTGGCGTGTTTTGACTCGCCCCAACAGGTGGCGGACTCGGTAAAGAAAGAATTTGGCGTCGAGGTGCACCGGGCTCAGGTCGCGCAGTACGACCCGACCAAGGCCTCAGGCGCGAAGCTGTCCACCAAGTGGCGCGTGCTGTTCGCTGACACCCGCGAGCGGTTCCGCAAGGAATCGGCGGAGATCCCGATTGCCAGCCAGGCATTCCGCCTCCGCGTCTTGCAACGCATGCTCGCGAAGGTGGAAGCGCGCGGAAACGCGGCAATGGCCGCCCAGCTGCTGGAACAAGCGGCCGAGGAAGTTGGCGAGGTGTTCGTGAACCGCCGGCTCGATGCTCCCAAGGCACCAGGCAGTGAAGAGGCCATGCCGGCCGCTGAATACATATTGAGTCCAGACGAACATGTCTCTGAGAGCCCGATCCTCTGAAGGACCGGTGGCGCTGACGCCTAAACAGGCGAACATTTTTGTGTGGGGCTGGCAGCCAAAGGCGCGCTTTCGAGACGCGGTGTGCGGGCGGCGATTCGGCAAGACGTTCCTCGGCAAGGCAGACATGCGCCGGGCCGCGCGTCTGGCGGAGAAGTGGCAGGTCAGCGTCGAGGACGAGATCTGGTACGCCGCGCCGACGTTCAAGCAGGCCAAGCGTGTCTTCTGGCGCCGCCTGAAGCAGGCGATCCCGCCAAGCTGGCGCGCAGGGCGGCCGAACGAGACCGAATGCTCGATCACGCTGAAGTCCGGCCACATCATGCGGATCGTGGGCTTGGATGCCTACGACAACCTGCGCGGCTCGGGCTTGTTCTTCGTGCTGATCGACGAACGGGCCGATTGCCCGTATGAGGCCTGGGAAGAAGTACTGCGGCCGATGTTGTCGACCTGCACGTATGTCGCCGACGGTGAGGTGCGCAAAGGCGGTCATGCGCTGCGGATCGGCACGCCGACGCAGCGCGCCGGAAGATGGCTCGCTTCAACACCCAGGGAGAGGCACGACCTGATCCGCTGCCCGCAATGATCGTCGGCATCAACACACCTAAGCGCGTGAACTTGGTCGTCTTCGACGCCGCGGGCGTGGCACATCCACGCGCCGGCGTGCTGATCGCACATGATGGGGGCCCGGTGCCCGTCGAAGGCGGCTACGCGGAATGGATGCCGTATCAGCTTGGCCAGGTGGCGAAAGTGGGCGCGAATGAGACCGCCAGCCGGAGCGCTGCCGGTCTAGTCAGCATGAGCCGACCGCTGTGCCACAGCGATGGCTCGCTCGACTTTTCTGACGCGCTCATGCTGCTGAAAGAAGGCAAAGGCATGGCACGCGCTCGCTGGAACGGCAACGGCTTGTGGGCGAGTTGTCCGGCCCTGGCGTCAATCCGGATATCACGGCACCCTTCGTTGTCCTTTGCTATCCCGATGAAGTGCATGGCCGCGGCGCGTGCGTGCCCTGGGCGCCGAGCCAGACAGACATGCTGGCTGATGATTGGCTTGTGGTGCAGTAAACCTGTCCAGAACCGGCGCTGCGCCGTAGAATCGGCCTGGCCCCTGCAGGATTTCTCGGAGAGTGGCTGTCGATGGAACTGCATCGGGCAATGCCGCGACTAGGCCTGAACCTTCGTCGATTGAAGGCGGGCGCCATCCTCGCAACTTTCCCACCTCGCCAATGACTTCCATACCAACGGGTAAGCCTCGGACCGACCTCCGAGCGAGAGCCAGGGCAAGACGATTCACGCAAACAGCGTTGGCGGGCTGTGCGGCTGCCGCTGCAGTGTGCTTGGTCTTAGTGGCGCTTTGGCTCTCGGTAGCTCTCACCTGGGAGTTTCCGGTTTTTTCCCAAACAGCTGCGGCATGGTTGCAGGCGATTGGTGTGCCGGTGGCGATCTACGTGACTGTGTGGTCGGTTCGTCACCACGCCACCGCCGAAGAGCGTGCGGCAGTGCGTGAAGCGCGCGACGAGCGGGTCGCTGCCGTGCAGGCGCGCGAAGTGCGGCGCCTGGAGTTTCTATTCGAGGCCCACGCTTTGCTGCACGGAACCACGCGGCTAATATCGGCTGGCCTGGAAGAGGTCGGCCGATTTCGCTCTAGCGCACACGTATTCGTGCCAGCTTGGGAACTATGGGCAAACCGGCGGCGTGATTTTGCGGAACTTAGCTTGAACGATGCACCGCCCGAGATTAAGTCGTGGTGGGGCTTCGCTGATGACAAGTTCTGCCTCATTGATTTGGAATTTACGAAACTTGCTGCAACCCGGGAGCGAAGTTCGGCGGCCTTAAGTGTCACGGACGCGATGGTTTTGCTCGTGGCGACTGGCATGGGTGCCTCGTCATTCGTAGGGCGTTTGAAGCTTAAGGCAGTAGATGCAGGCGAGACCGTTGGCATCCTTGCGCGCCAGATTGAGAGCGAGATAGAAAAACTCAAAGACGTGCGCCGGGGTCCAGGCGCAGATGCCTATTTTGAACCTTTTGCACGGTGGGATTTCATGGAGCCGTTCTACGCCTTCGACCGGAGAAATTCTCAAGACACTAATAACGCTTGATTCGGTCTTGAGATCGCGGGCATGAGCCCCGACGCATAACCAAATCCGAATCCGAATCCGGCTCCGGTTTCTGAGGTGCTGTCCCTTCAGTGACGCTAAGCCTTAGAATCGGCTGCTGGCACGCCCCGCGCTCGCATCAGCAGCGCGGTCTGGCTGACCCCCTTCGACACGTGTATTCAATGAATAATAAAAACAGCCAGATTGAAGCGATTCCCAAGTACCTAGAGCGCCTGGGGCTGGGGTTGGCCATCCTTGCTGCGGGCTGCGTGGCTATTGCAGGTGCTGTGGAGCTTATTGGCTTCACGATCTTTGCTGACGAGAAAGCATCGGGGCGAGCCGCCGCATGGGTGCAGGCGATCGTGTCCCCGCTCGCGATCGTGGGTGCATTTTTCGTTGCGCGATATCAAGCGAACAGACAAGAGGTCGCAGCTGCGGAACAGCGCGAAATTGCCCGGCTTGTGGCGGACGCTTCCGAAGTGGCAAATGCGCGCAGTGCGAGACTTGATGCGCTGGAGCGAGAGGCAGCGAGGCTTGTTTATGCACAAGCGATTTTGATCGGCGTAGGGGTCGCCGTTGAAGCGATGCGGCAGGCCATGACAAACGCAGTACCCGATGCCAAGACGGGCAATGGAACCGTCGAGTCATACGGTTTGTTACTCAGGCGCGTTGGTCGGCTTGACCCGGCGATCATCGGGTCGCCTCGTTCCCAGTTGGTCGTTACAAATGCGCTTTTTGCATTGGATGCGGCCTACATAGCTGCGCGGGAGGCAGAGGGTGAGACTGCCGGTGAAGCGATGAAGCGCATGGGCGGAGTCGTCGTCACACTCGCGATGGCACTGAGCGAAATCGAAGATAACATTCAAGAAATTTCTGACGAGTTGACTGAGGGTGGGCGCGCTGCGGTCGAAGTACTGCAACCTTTCTCCACAAGAAAATGGTGGCGAGAATGGATGAAGATTGTTGCCGAACGAAGGCAGCAGACAACAGGCGCCTCCTCACCGAAAAAAGGCGCACCAAGCTAGCCCCGAAACCCATGATGATTAGTCCCCGGCCATCTCCAACCCTAAGCGCCTACAAGTAGTCCGTCGCCCGTGCCCAAACCGAGACGCGCTGCGGGCAAGCGACAGCGAGAATGAGCACGCGATTGACCACAAGCGGCCGTGCGAGGAAGGGCAGGTGTGCAGTAGGAGGCGAGAGCCTATACACCTCGGAAAGCACGGGGAAACCGATGCTTAAGGGATCGCCACATGGCATACACGAAGACTTCGCGTTCAGCGCCCGGGTCAGATATCAACTGGCAGGTGCACGCACCCTCGAATCCAGTTGTCGAAGCAGCGGGGATAGTCTGCCTGGCTGGATTGGTGATCATTATCCTTGTGATGGTAGGGTGGGTAATCGCGGCGTTGAGTCACGCGGACCACGACCTTTCTCAGACTGCAGCAAGCTGGGTGCAGGCCATCGGCGTGCCGTTGACGATCGGAATAACGGTGTGGGGTGGCTTCCGGCAAAGTCGTTTGGACGACGAAAAGAAACATCGAGAATCTCGTCAGCAAGTAAGGCACGACCTGCAGCGCCGTCGTAGTGCCTTAGTCCGGCTGCATTGGACCGTCGAGATCGTGGCAGAGAAGTCTTCCATGCCGCTCAACTGGCTCCACGATCCTTTGATATCACTGCTCGGGGCACTGCGTGAGTGGAAAGTTGCAGTCAAGGCGCGAGCCGCGCTTGAAGCCTTCGACTTCACCGATGTCTCTTTCCACAGGCAACGGTCAGTCCGTACGATGCTGGACACCATGAAATTAGCCACTGACAAGGTGGATAAGTTGGCGGCAGAGGTGGAGCTCTTTGAACTATCGACAGCGGCCGGCGGCCTTTTAGCTCTCAACCGGATCGATCGGCTTGAGCAGCTTAAAAGCCAATTTGTTGAGGACGAGCGCCTATTAATTTCCTACTTCGTTTCGTCGCTAAAAAACTTCGCACGCGACATCGAATTCGATATCGTGATGTTGGAGTACCACGACTTGTACCAGAAGGAGGCAACTGCGGAGGATGTACGGCCATCGTCCGATTGGCGACAAACGAGCGAGCTCGAAGCAAGGGTGCAAACCGCGCCAGCAACTGCTGGAGTTGCGAATCCACCGGCCGGCACGGCATAATCCGCGCCGGATAGCCAAACCCTGCCGCGGCTGTGTCAAGAGCCAGTAGGCTGCCCCAGACACGTCCGGAGTAAGCAAAGCCCTCAGCGAGCAATCGCGTGGGCTTTTTGCATTTCTGGTTCGCCGGCACGTCCGTGGCTTCCTCTCCGGAGGCGCCATGCCCGTCGAACGCCAGTCCCGATACACCAGCGTAAAAGCGCACCTGCTCACGAACACGACCACGCAGCACTTCGGCGTCCCCGTGTTTCTTGGACGCGAGACCTGGCTGGAAGATGGCGACAAACGCGTCGGCGGTACCGACGCTGGCGAGATCGCTGCTACCCCGGCTGACATCGACGATGACCTGGTCGCGCAGCTGAATGCGTCGCTGGCGTACCTGGGCTTGACGGTAGCGCGCAAGGCTGACGCATCGTGATGGAAGTCGTCGACCTCTGGCCGGCGTCCGCTGCGCCGGCACGCAACACCGGCATCGTCGTGGCCCTCCGCGAGGTCGGTGCATTCGCTGATCAGCCCGGCACGCTGGGCGTCAACACCGCGTTCGCAGCAAGTGCCGAAGACATGGCCGCTCGCCGGCCGCTCCGTGTCCTGGACAAGGAATGCCTGCGCCTTGCCCGCAACTCTGGGCCGCTCGATGTCGTTGCGGGCGGGCTGTATGGCGCAATGAACGGCAAGTTCTTCGAGCGGACAGGTCGATACCTCCCGCTCTGGAACAGTCTGCCGCAACCCACCCGCAATGTGCTGTCGATCGTGCTGATCGGCATGCCCTGGGCGTGGGTGAGTAACAGCATGTCCTGGGTTTGGATGGATTGACCGTGGCAACCAAGGGCAAGGCCAAGGCGCCGACGAAGACGCCCCGCAAGCCTGCCGGCGCACGTCCCACGTCCTTCTCCCCTGAGCTGTTCGCGAACGTCTGCGCGGGCTTGGCCGAGGGAATGTCGCTGGTGAAGGTCTGCGCTCGCGCCGGCATGCCATCGCGGCAAACCGTCCACCGTTGGCTGAACGAAGACCCGCACCTGCAGTTGACGTATGTAACTGCGCGCGAAGACCAAGCTGACTACCTGCAGAAGGCATCCTCGACATCGCTGACGCGCTGACGAAGGGGCCAACGGCAGGAAGCGCACGCCGCCCAAGCAGGAAATTGCAGCTGCGCGTGTGCAGATCGATACCCGCAAGTGGTACGCCGGCAAGGGTCGCCCGAAGAAGTGGGGCGACAAGATCGACCTGAACGTTCAGCAAACCACGCGGACGCTGGCCCAGAAGACCGATACCGAGCAGCAGGACTAACTTGCCGAAATCTGCACGGCCAAGACGGAAAAAAATCAGCGCAAAGCTGAGGATCTCGTCGATCTAATTCGCCAGAAAGCTCGGCTAGTCCGCAGAAGAATGCCGCTGTTACGGAATATGCACGAGAGGTCATCGCCCTGATGGGCGCCTACCCAGCCGCGATTCCGCATGGCTGAGATCCTGCTGCAAAATCCTCAACGCCGGGTGTAGAACCAAACCCGAATGGAAAAAAGTATTGCGATGATCCCGAGAAAGAATGCGGGCAACGGCGATTTTTCTTCGAAGAAAGCTGCGGCTGCTGTCTGAGCAAGGGCAACGAACAGCCCAGACACAGCTCCAACCCCCAGCGCCCACTCAACACGGTACTGCTCGCGCTCTTGTTCTGCGTCCGATTCGAATCGCCTACGCCACTTCCTATTTCGAACCGCAAGATTTCGCAGGAATCCTCTGTCGAATCGATGGTGAACAGCCCCGTAGCAACTTATCGCGTGTAAACGGATGAACGAGCGCACGGCGGAATCCAGGGCACGTCGATTCGCCATCACGGTGATATCGCCCGCGCAGCTATATCCGCGAAGGACGAAGTGATCATGGTGGGGTTCTGCATTGCTCGACCCATGAGGAAGCAAAAAGACCACTACATGCCCGGTGTTGGTCGCTGAGAAGATCAGTTCGCAAGGTTTCTCGGCTTCGTGCAACTTGGAAGGGATTGGCGGTGTTTCCCACGGAGCAGCGTCGACGGTTCGAGGATATGCGACAGACGCGGTGGGCACGTGCTCCCGCCGCGTGGCTCGCAGCACGGCCTGCCGAGTTGCTGGGTCACCCGGCGGCGCGCTCACGATAAATTTGTAGAGGCCTTGGGGCTCAATCGCATTTAGTTCTGACGCCACAGCATGCAGATAGTCAAAGAGGACTGTCCTGCAATGTTCCCAGTTTAAGTTTGCATAGCGAGTCTCGGCGTCATCGGCACGTTCGCGCCGGGCTGCAGCGTGAAGCTTCTGTTTTAGATGGCGAGCTACTTGCGTGTGTGGGTACCGAGGCATCGGCGCGTCCGAAAGAAAGATCAATGGCTGCGGTAATTGGCGCGAATCTTCGCCAATGCCGAGAACATGGGGAACCTGCCGCTGTTCAGGCAGGCGCTGGAGCAGGCAGCTAAGCAAACCGGCGGGGCGGTGGTGAACCTCTGAAGGCGCCAAGTGCGACTCAGACTATGCCGACCGCCGAATAAATCTTGGGTCTAACCGAACATGTCAGTGGGCGACCCAAGGCGCTCCTTCTGATCGTTGACTAGGAATTTACGCGAGACGGAAAAGAGTTGCGGGGGCATGAACGTAGAATTCCTAACGAAACATAACTCGGCGACAAGCATGATCGAAGCTCTTTTGTCAATGAACGTGGACGAGGCCCGCAAGTGGGCAGTCGATATCGCGCAGATAGTGGGGGCCCTTGCGACAGCTGCGGCCGCGATTATCGCCCTGTACTTGGCAAGACGAGACACAACTGAACGGATCGATTTTCAGATCTATGCCGTGACCTCTGATGGCACTGTGGACCCATTGGGTCTAGGTCTGCGGTTTGTTGGGGGGGGGGCGATGCCCGTAACGATCGATTCAGTTCGCTGGGAAATCTGGCCACGTCGCAGATTCGCATATTTCAGGCAGCAACCTGAGCCAGGACGAGCCAATATGCCTCTGCCGCTTTTGGAGCCGTTCACCGTCCACTACGGCGAAGTGGCATTCCGCGGCGCCATGCCGTCTCTTCTTCGGAAGCAGGTCGATGATCCCGCATGGTTCAACAAATTAGGGATTCGAAAGAGGGGTGCATTCACTGCGCTGCGGCTGCGTGTTGTTGCGGTGTCAACGACAGGCCGGCGTTTCCCCGCGAGGTCCCATGGGCATGCGCTGTGGCATCTTTTCCAATCGCTCGATAGCAAAGCTAAACCGCCAGTTCCTTAAGCTGCGCCGCCGTCGATGACCAACGGAACTGGGATTAGGGATTCGCATCATTTGTCGTAGAACCCAGAGACGGCGTCTATGGCCCACCAGGGCGTGCACTTCTCAAAGACGATGCCCCTTTCACGTGGGAGTGTCAGTATTTTTGTGTTTGAGGTTTAGCAGCTTCAGCGATATGGGTCGGTGAAGCGTTCTTCGTAGATCACGGCGAACTGGTTCATGGCAGCTTTCCAGTCATGCGTGGCGCTGCCCCAGGCATCGGTGATATTACGCAGGACCAACCACAGTAGCTTGGTTGCAGCCTCGTCGCTTGGGAAGTGGCCGCGCGTTTTCACCGCCCGACGCAGCTGCGAGTTGATGCTCTCGATGGCGTTGGTCGTGTAGATTATTTTGCGGATCGCTGGCGGGAACATAAAGAACGGGATCACGCGGTCCCAGGCCCGTCGCCACGCTTGGCCGATCGGGTGGTAGCGTTGGCCCCAAGGGCCTTCCTCGAACTCTGCAAGGGCGGCCAGTGCAGCTTCGACTGTTGGCGCTGTGTAGATCGGCTTGAGCGCTGTTGCCACAGCGCGCCGCTCCTTCCAGCTTGCGTAGTCCAGGCTTGATCGGATCAGATGCACGACGCACGTCTGCAAGGTCGTCTCGGGGAACACTGCGCTCAGGGCCTGTTCCATACCCTTCAAGCCGTCAGTGACCGCGATCAACATGTCCTGCGTGCCGCGCGTCTTCAGCTCGTTGAACACCTTCATCCAGAACTTGGCGCCTTCGGTCTGCTCGATCCACAGGCCGAGCACATCTCGGGTTCCGTCGGGCAACACCCCCAGCGCCAAGTAAACGGCCTTGTTCCGTACCACACCATCCTCGCGGATCTTGACCCGCAAGGCGTCGAAGAACACCACCGGGTACATGATCTCCAGCGGGCGCGTCTGCCAGGCCGTGACCTCGTCCATCACAGCATCGGTCACCGAGCTGATGAACTCCGGCGACACCTCGGTGCCGTACTGCTCGACCAGGAACGCCTGGATCTCGCGCACCGTCATGCCACGGGCGTACATCGCGATGATCTTGTCGTCGAAGCCAGTAAATCGGCGTTCGTGTTTGGGGATCAGGATTGGGGCGAAGCTGCCATCGCGATCGCGTGGAATATCCACTGCCAGCGGCCCGTCGTCAGTCAGCACGGTCTTGCTGCTTCGGCCGTTGCGTTGGTTGGTAGCCTCCGGCGGACGCGCGCCAGGCGGGTAGCCCAGATGATGTCCCAGCTCGGCACCCAGGGCTCGTTCGATCAGCGCCTTCTTGAACGCCATCGACAGGTCCTGCACCGCCTCAGCAGTCATCGGACCCTTCACGAAATGATCGACCAGGTCCTTCGGGATCGCGGGCAATTCACGAGGAGGGAGTTTCTTTTTGGTGGCCATACATGCTCTCCTTGAGCGAGATGTTAGACCCCAAACACAGAATTTCTGACACTCCCTTCACGTCGGTGTTCGAAAAGTACTGCCGCTAGCAAACCAACGCTCAAATACCGGGCCGCGGGTCCTCATCCTTGATGGACAGCTCAACCGGAACATGGACCTCACGCGTCACCTTCCCAGGCAATTCCAACACCAAGGTCATATGCCCTTTGACGCGCTCAAAAGGCTTATCCACCTTCACATAAACCCCCGACTGCCCGGACAGCACATCGTCGTAGCTCCACAGCGCAAAATTCTCCATCGGACCTGAATCCGTACCCGCCACCAGCTTGAGCCCTTCATTCTTCTCATTGCTCAGCTGATAGTCCTTGATCCGGTAGCTAACAAATTTGGCAATGTCGTCCTTCTTCTCCCGAAGCTGACCGCTGCGCTTGTACTCGTCCACCTTGTCCTTCGACAGTGGATAGTAGGCAAGCAGATCAAATTCCTTCGCAGGCTGTTTCTTCCGCAGCGTCAGATCAGAATTGATCACCATCACATGGTCACCAAGCTGCGCCAGCAACGCACGCGACTCTTCAGCCGAATATGGATAAAGCGGCGCAGCGTGGGCTTGGGTGGCAAACGAAATTGCCAGAACAAGCCACAGCATCAACTTCTTCATTTGTTCAACTCCATCACCATCTCATGCCAAGCCATCCCGCCATGGTCGGACGCGGACGGCTTCACATACGCGTAGCCCAGCTTCGCGTACAGCGGCACATGTCGTTCCTTGCACATCAGATGAATCGTTTCTTTGCCTAGCGCACGCATCTGCGCAACGAAGGTCTGCATCAGCAGCGTGGACAGACCCTTGCCCTGGTAAGCCGGATCAAGCACCACCGACATGACCACCACATTCGGCGCCGCTGGGTCATGTCCAACAAGTTCTTTGAACGCATCGTCAGACATGACGACGTCATGCGCGCATCCGCTGTTGATGAAGCCAAGCGTTTCCCCGTCGATCTCCATGATGAGAAAGCCTGCGGGGTATTGATCGATGCGAAGCGCGATCTTCTCGAAGGTCGCCGCTTCGTCACCTTCGTAGGCGGAAGATTCGATCTGGAAGCAGCGCGGCGCATCTGCGGGCACTGCGTGCCGGAATAGGGGGCTGCTCATCTGGAAGGACCTGGCCAAAGGACAGGATTGTAGACAAGCAGCAGGTCGCAACTGAAAGCTTTACCTGCTTCCGTCCTCATGCCCCTCGGCCACCATGTATTCGGTGCCAAGCAGGTTGCCCTCGGCATCGGGAAACTGGCGAAGGGTCCGTCGGTAGGTCACCTTGGTT
>Ga0308159_1003450_pt1 | contig 15953 bp, 16 predicted proteins | sample PhyCR1_FD_201040 | JGI IMG/M metagenome (GOLD analysis project Ga0308159, IMG submission 201040) | Phyllosphere microbial communities from UC Gill Tract Community Farm, Albany, California, United States - DLSLC.R1 | ecosystem: Host-associated > Plants > Phyllosphere > Unclassified | place: USA... | reverse complement strand
TCACGGGGCGATCGTCGCCTGCCGGCGATTCACCCTGTCCGATCAGGGAGCATGATCCGCACGCGGGGCGCGGTCCAGGGTGGGCGGGGAGAAGGCCGGGGAAAGAATTCCCCGGACCCCTTCTTTCTTTTTCGAGTCTCTGCCGGTGTGGCTGCTGAGAAGTCGGGTCTGAAAGCCGGCTGGGTGCGCCGGAGGTCTTGGACCTCCGGCGACTGAGGGTTCAGCCCACTTGGTCTGTTATTGAAATCATCAAGCAGCGTCCGCTCTCAGTCCGGCAGCGCCACGCCAACTGGCAGAAAGAAAAGAAGGGGTCCGGGGAATTCCTTCCCCGGCCTTCAATTCCCCCGCCTCACCCCGCCAGATGCGGACGCTTCAGCCAGCGGGAGAGCAGGCCATCCACCGGCCCGGCCACCAGCGACACCACCCAGGCGGCGCCGGCCACCAGCACGATGGCCGGGCCGCTCGGCAGGTCCAGGTGGTAGGACAGCAGCAGGCCAGTGAGGCTGGAGAAGATGGCGATGCCGGCGGAGGCATAGGCCATGCCGCCGACGTCGCGGGACCAGTGGCGAGCGGCGACGGCGGGGAGCATCATCAGCCCCACCGCCATCAGCGTGCCCAGCGCCTGGAAGGCGGCCAGCACGTTCAGCACCACCAACCCCAGGAACAGCAGGTGCCACAACCCGCCGCGCATGCCGGCCGCTGCGGCGAAGGAGGGGTCGAAGCATTCCAGCACCAGCGGGCGCCAGGCAAAAGCCAGCGCCACCAGGGTCAGGCTGGCAACACCCGCCATCATGAACAGCGCCGGGTCATCGACGCCCAGCACGCTGCCGAACAGCAGGTGGGAGAGCTCGACCGAGCCGGCGCGGGTGGAGATCAGCGTGACGCCCAGGGCCAGGGCCACCAGGTACAGCGCGGCCAGCGCCGCATCCTCCCGCCCCCCCGTGGCGCGGGAGATGACGCCGGCGCCCAGCGCGACCACCAGCCCGGCTACCAGCCCGCCGATGGACATGGCGGTGACGGACAGCCCGGCGACCAGGAAGCCGGCGGCGATGCCGGGCAGGATGCCATGCGCCAGCACGTCGGCGGTCAGGCTCATCCGGCGTAGCATCAGGAACACGCCCAGCGGCGGCGCGGCGAGAGAGAGGGCAAGGCAACCGACCAGCGCCCGGCGCAGGAAGCCGAACTCGACGAACGGCCCCCAGATCACATCGAAGAACGACATCTCAGGCGGCGTCGCGCGCGCAGACCTCGGCCTCGTCCATCCAGGCCTCGGACATCATCCGGGCCCGCAGGCGGTTCTCGGCGCAGAGTGCCTGGGCGGTCGGACCCCAGGCGATGGCCTCGCGCGCCAGCAACAGGGTCTCAGGAAATTCGCGCCGCACCAGCTCCATGTCGTGCAGGACGGCGATGACGGTGCGGCCCTCGCCATGCCAGCGGCGCACCAGCACCAGCAGGTCGGTGATGGTACGGGTGTCCAGCGCGTTGAACGGCTCGTCCAGCAGGATCACCGGCGCGTCCTGCACCAGCAGGCGGGCGAACAGAACGCGCTGGAACTGGCCGACGGAAAGGCTGCCGACCGGGCGGCTGGCGAAGCCCTCCAGCCCCACGGCGGCCAGGGCGTCCAGGGACATGGCGCGCTCGGCCGGGCGGATGGCGCGGAACGCGCCAGCGCGGGACCAGTGGCCGAACTGCACCACGTCCAGGCAGCGGATGGGGAAGGCGCGGTCCACGGCGGCGACCTGCGGCAGCAGCGCGATGGAGCCGCGCGGCGCGGCCAGGTTCCCGGCATCGGGCTTGTGCAGCCCGGCGATGGCGCGCAGCAGGGTGGACTTGCCGGCACCGTTGGGGCCGACGATAGCCGTCAGGCTGCCCGGCGCGAACTGGCCGGACACGTGGTGCACCGCCGCCCGCCGCCCATGGCTGAGGGTAAGGTTGGAAAGCCGGATCTCAGCGCTCATGCCGCCAACGCCCAAAATACGCCGCCCCACAGCACCACCAGCAACACCGCGGCCAGCACCAGACGGGACACGGTGCCGGCGGCCAGGGCCAGCGGATCGGTCAGCCAGGGTTCGGCGTGGGAATGGGCGTGGTGCGGGGTCATGCTGCGTTATGTCATAACATCACACTCATCTCGGCGCCAACTGTCCTGCCTGCAAGGCTGACCAGCCGAAAACCATGCGCCGCCGCCGCCGGGCCGGTTACCGGCGGGTGTGAATCACCCTACCTATGGCGCATGGATTCGCTTCCCCCGCCCTCGCCCGCCGCCGTACCCATTCCGGATCCGGAGGCGGCGCTGCGCCGCAACCTCTCCCGCTACCGTGCCTTTGCCGGCGGCCTGCTCGTGGTGATGGCGGGGCTGATGCTCGGCGCCTACTGGATGCCGCCGGGCTATGCCACGGACCTGCTGCAGGCGGCGGCCAAGGCGGGGCTGGTCGGTGGGCTGGCGGACTGGTTCGCGGTGACGGCGCTGTTCCGCCGGCCGATGGGCCTGCCCATCCCGCACACCGCCATCATCCCGCGCCAGAAGGAACGGCTGGGCCGTGGGCTGGGCCGCTTCGTCGCCAACCACGTGTTCACCGAGGCGGAGATGCGGCGGGTGATGGCGCGCATCGACGTCGCCTCCATCCTCCGCCGCGTGCTGGAAGACCCGGCCAATACCCGGCCGGCGGCGGAAGCGCTGGCGGCCAGCCTGCCGCGCGTACTGCTCTCGGTAGAGGATGGCCGCGCCCGCAGGCTGCTGGGGCGCATCCTGCCGCGCATCGTCTCCGGCCCCGCCGCCGCCCGCATGCTGGCGCGGCTGCTGCGCACGCTGATGGCCGGCGGCCAGCACCAGCAGGTGTTCGGCCTGGCGCTGACGCAGATCCGCGTCGTGCTCTCCAGCAAGGAGGAAAGCCTGCGGGACGCCATCCAGGCCCGGGTACGGGCCGAGGGCGGCGCCCTGATGGGCTGGCTGGCCGGTGCCGCCGTCGCCCGCCGCATCCTCAGCTCGATCAACGTGGAGCTGGAGAAGATCGAGCCGGATGACAGCGAGTTGCGCGCCGCCTTCGAGACCTGGCTGCTGGCCGAGATCGACAAGCTGGAACACGACCCGGAACGCGCCGCCACCATCGGCCGGGCGATGCGGGAGGCGATGGCCCACCCCACCGTCAATATCTGGCTGATGGATGTGTGGGACCGCCTGAAGACCGCGCTGGCCAACGATGCCGGGCGGGCCGATGGGCGGACCGTCGCGCTGGTCTCCGGCCTGCTGGGCAATCTCGGCGCGTTGCTGGAGCAGGACGAGAATGCCCGCGCCCGCGTCAACGCCACGGTGGAGAGCCTGCTGCGCGGCCTGCTGCCCGGGGCGCAGGACCGCCTCTCAGGCTTCATCGCCGAGGTGGTGGGCAATTGGGATACGGCGACGGTGGTGGACAAGATCGAGCTGCGCGTGGGCCGGGACCTGCAATTCGTCCGGGTGAACGGCACGCTGGTCGGCTTCCTGGCCGGGGGCGCGCTGTATGCGCTGTTGCATGCGGTGTTCGGCCGGGTGGCGAGCTGAGCCACCCGAAAGCCAGCAAAAGACTGCGTTTCCGCAACTAAAAGCTCGGGCTCGGCGGGGTGCGGCATGCTATGCAGCGCGCATGCTCAGGGTGGTCACGCTATCGACTCTGTTTCCGAACCCGACCCAGCCGAATTTCGGCGTGTTCGTCGAGAACCAGACATTGCGCCTGGCGGCGTGCGAAGGGGTGGAGCTGCGGGTGATCAACCCGATCGCCGTCCCGCCCTTCCCGCTTGACCTGATCCCGCGCTACCGCGCCCTGCGCCCCCTGCCGGCGGAGGAGATCTGGAAAGGCATCCAGGTCGCCCGCCCGCGCCTGCGGGTGATGCCCGGCGTCAGCGGCCCGCTGAACCCGGCGCTGACCGCCCACGCGGCCCGGCCGGTGCTACGGCGCTGGCGGGAGGAGGGCTTCGCGTTCGATGTCATCGACGCCCAGTTCTTCTTCCCCGACGGCCCGGCCGCCGCCGCCCTGGCGAAGGAATTCGGCGTACCCTTCTCGGTCAAGGCACGTGGGGCGGATATCCACTATTGGGGCCGCCGCCCGGGCTGCCGTGCCCAGGTGCTGCGGGCGGCGCAACAGGCGAAGGGCATGCTGGCCGTGGCCCAATCCCTGCGCCAGGACATGGTGGCCATGGGCATGGATGCCGGGCGCATCGCCGTGCACTACACCGGGGTGGACCTGGAGCGCTTCCACCCGCAGGACCGCGCCAGTGCGAAGCAGCTTCTGGGCATCGACGGCCCGCTGATCATCAGCCTGGGTGCGCTGATCCCGCGCAAGGGGCATGACATCGTCATCGATGCGCTGGCCGAGTTGCCGGGCGCCACCTTGCTGATCGCGGGCGATGGGCCGGAGCATGGCCGGCTGGCGGCGCAGGCCAAGGCGCGCGGGCTGGAGCATCGCGTGCGGCTGCTCGGCAGCGTGCCACACGCGCAACTGCCGGCGCTGCTGGCCGCTGCCGACGTGATGGCGCTGGCCTCGGAAAGCGAGGGGCTGGCCAATGCCTGGATCGAAGCCATGGCCTGCGGCACGCCGGTGGTGACGCCGGAGGTGGATGGCGCCGCCGAGGCGGTGGACCGCCCGGCCGCTGGCCGCCTTCTACGGGAACGCACCCCGGCCGCCTTCGCCGCCGCCATCCGCGCCATCCTGGCCGACCCACCGGCGCAGGCGGATGTGCGGGCCAGCGCGGAGCGCTTCGCTTGGTCCCGCAACACCCAGCAACTGCAGGCGCATCTGGCGGCCATGGTCAGCTGACCCTGGCATCCTGATCGCGCCGGATTGCTTCAGCCGGCGGCGTGAACCACGCGATCAAGCAAAGGCCAACATGTGGCGGCCGTGGGGCGCCACGGCGGACATGTTCTACGCCGCCAGTTCCACCCGCCCGGCGCCCTGGGTCTCCATGGACTGGTGCCAGGCCTGGAACATCAGGATGTTCCAGATCACCCGGTTCCAGCCGCGGCCATGCAGGGCAAAGTCCTCCCAAAGCTGGCGGCACGCGGCGACGTTCAGCAGGCCGTGGCGGCCCAGCGCCTCCCGGCTCATCAACGCCTCCGCCCACTCCCGCAACTCGTGGCGCAGCCAGACCTCGACCGGGGCGCCGAAGCCCATCTTCGGCCGGTCCACCAGCGGGCGCGGCACATGGCGGTACAGGATGGAGCGCAACGGCAGCTTGCCCACGCCACCGCTGCACTTCGCCTGCGCCGGGAAGCGCCAGGACATTTCGATGACGCGGTAGTCCAGCAACGGGCAGCGCACTTCCAGCGAGGTGGACATGCTGGCGCGGTCCACCTTCGCCAGGATGTCGTCGATCAGATAGGACGAGGTATCGACGAAGGTCATGCGGTCGATGGCGCCGGACCGGCCGAGGTTGAAGGTGCCGTCGGTGAGCGGGTTCGGCCGCTCCCCCGCCTCGGCCAGATAGGCGCCGGGGTCGAGAGATTGGGATACCAGCATCTCATGCACCCGGTCCGGGTCGCCATGGTCCAGCAGGCCGCCCAGCAGCAGCAGGCGGCGCTGCATGCGCGTGCTGCTCCAGCGGCCGGCGGGGCCGGCCAGCCGCGTGGCCACACCGCTGGCCAGCGCGCGCCCGAAGGCCGGCAGGCTGGTGCGGCGGGAGAGCCACTGGTCGATCGCGGCGTAGCGGGTGTAGCCGGCGAACAGCTCGTCGCCGCCGTCGCCGGAAAGCGCCACGGTCACGCTGCCACGCGCCAGCCGGCAGAGCAGCGTCGTCGGGATCATCGAATCGTCGGCAAACGGCTCGTCCAGGATGCCGGGCAGGTCCGTCACCACGCCGATCAGCTCGGCGGGCGTTACATAGAGTTCCTCGTGCAGCGTGCCGAGATGCCCGGCGACCGAGCGGGCATGCTCCGCCTCGTTCCATTCCTTCACCGCGAAGCCAATGGAGAAGCTGCGCACCTGGCTGGCGGAGCCCGCCGCCATCATCGCCGTCACCAAACTGGAATCGACGCCACCGGAGAGGAAGGCGCCGACCGGCACATCGGCCACCATGCGGCGGGCGACGGCGTCCTGGATCAGCGCCTCAAGCTCCTCCTCCGTCGCCTCCTGGCCTGAAGCCTGCGCGTCCAGCCCGGCCAGGGCGACGTCGCGCAGGTCCCAGTACGGCATGGGGCGCGGCGCCGTGCCGGGCTCCGTCCGCGCATCCACCCGCAGCAACGTGCCGCCGGGCAGCTTGCTGATGGCGGCGAAGATCGTGCGCTCCCCCGGCACATAGCCAAGCTGCAGGAACTCGGAGAGCGATTCGGTGGAGATGCGGAAGTCGAACTGCGGATGCGGCCAGAGCGACTTCAGCTCCGACCCGAACACGAAGGACTGGCCGGCCCAGCCATAATAGAGCGGCTTCTTGCCGATGCGGTCCCGCGCCAGCCACAGCGCGCGCTCCATCCGGTCCCAGATGCCGAAGGCAAACATGCCGTTGGCGCGGCCGATCGCGGCCTCCACGCCCCACAGGGCGATGGCTTCCACCATCACCTCGGTATCCGAATGCCCGCGCCAGGGCACGGCGCCACGCACGCTTTCGATCTCGGCGCGGATCTCCTGGAAATTGTAGATCTCGCCGTTCATCACCACGGCGTAGCGGCCATCGGCCGAGAGCATCGGCTGGTGGCCGGCGGGCGACAGGTCGATGATCGACAGTCGCCGGAAGCCCAGCGCCATGCCGGCGCGGTCCAGCCAGCTGCCGCTGTCATCCGGGCCGCGATGCACCAGCCGGTCCCGCATGCGGGAAATCAGGCCATTGGCCTGCGCATCATCGGCGATGCCATGCGGTGTAAAAAAGCCGACGATGCCGCACATGCCGATCCATCCCTCTGCAACTGTACCAACGCCGCATATCGGCTGGTCGTTTTCCTCCCCAAACGGAGTCTCGTGGGACGCCGCTTGTGAGCATTAGCAATAACGCGAAAACGATGCAAAACATCAACGAATGGACATGTGCCGGCCATGTCGGCTTCACGATGTCGCGGTGCGGATGTCGGCATGTGGGCGGAATGTACAGTCCGACAAGCTGGAACGGATGGGAAAGATGGTCCGCCCCGTTGCTTTTGCCGCAAATCCGCAGCGGGCCAGAGCTACCCATCGTATCAGTCGAGAACTGTGAACCACACCGGATCGCGGCCGTGATTCCGGGATTGAAGGTGCGGCAGCGCTGTCGATGCTCCCACCGGAACCAGGTGGCGCATGGTCGGCCACCGAGGCGCGGCGAGCTCGGAATCACGCATCCCGGCGCCTGCTTGCCGGCTGGCATCGGGACTGCCCGGCAGCGGCACACCAGGGCCCGCGCGGCGTTGCCGGCTTGCCCTGGCCGGCCTCCCCGCGCTAAACCCCGCCCCCGACCGCCTTCAGGCCCTGCCTGGAGCGCGGCCCTTTTCGTTCCTTCAAGCGTCTCGCAATAGACACAGGTGCCCAGCCCATGAAGCAGCAGGCCAACCAGATGCGCCCCGGCCAGGTCATCGAGTACGAGGGCCGTCGCTGGACCGTGCTGAAGATCGCCATCATCACCCCGGGCAAGGGCGGCGCCTTCATCCAGGTCGAAATGCGCGACATCAAGACGGGCACCAAGAAGGACGATCGCTGGCGCACCGCCGACACCGTCGAGCGCCTGACCACCGAGGACAAGGAATTCACCTACTCCTACGCCGACGGCGACAACCTGGTGCTGATGGACCCGGAGACCTTCGAGCAGACCATCGTTCCCTCCGCCATCCTGGGTGACCGCCTGCCCTTCCTGGAAGAGAACATGACGGTCTCCGTCAAGCTCATCGAGGGCGACCCGGTGGCAATGGACCTGCCGCAGCAGGTGACGCTGGAAGTGGCCGAGGCCGACCCGGTGGTGAAGGGGCAGACCGCCTCCTCCTCCTACAAGCCGGCCCTGCTTTCCAACGGCATCAAGACGCTGGTGCCCCCCTTCATCACCGCCGGCGAGCGGATCGTGGTGAAGACCGAGGACGGCTCCTACGTCGAGCGCGCCAAGAACTGAGGCCCGCTGCCCGGCGCGCCCGCGCGCCGGGGACTGACGGAGGCGGCCAGCCGCCCCCGACCCCGATCGCCGCGCGCTGGCAGGGCCATGCCCCGCCGCCGCGGCCTTTTCCTTTCCCGGCCTTACCGGAGTGTTCCGCCCGTGGCTTCTTCCGCCCGTCTTTCCCCCGCCCTGAATGTTGTCGTCGGCGCCGTGCAGAAGGCCGGCAAGCGCCTGCTGCGTGATTTCGGCGAGGTCGAGCAGCTACAGGTCAGCGTGAAGGGGCCGGGCGACTTCGTCTCCCAGGCCGACCTCCGCTCGGAGGAGACGCTGCGAGCCGAGCTGGGCCGCGCCCGGCCGAACTTCGCCTTCCTGGGCGAGGAAGGCGGCCAGACCGGTCCCGAGGACTGGGAATGGCGCTGGGTGATCGACCCGTTGGACGGCACCACCAACTTCCTGCACGGCATCCCGCACTGGTGCGTCTCGGTCGGCATCGAGCGCCGCATCAGCGAGACCAGCAGCGAGATCATGGCCGGCGTCATCTACAACCCGGCCTCCGACGAGATGTTCTGGGCCGAGAAGGGCAACGGCGCCTTCCTGAACGACCGTCGCCTGCGCGTCTCCGGCCGGCGGGACATGCTGTCGGCGGTGTTCGCCACCGGCATCCCCTTCGCCATGACGCAGCGCAAGGCCGAGTTCAGCGCCATCCTGGCCAAGCTGATGCCGCAGGTCGCCGGCGTCCGCCGCATGGGCGCCGCGGCGCTGGACCTCGCCTGGACCGCCGCCGGCCGGTACGAGGGCTATTGGGAGCTGGGCATCAAGCCGTGGGACATCGCGGCCGGCATGATCATCCTGAAGGAAGCGGGCGGCTACATCACCTCGCCGGATGGCGGTGACGCCTATCCGGGTGGCGACGTCGTCGCCGGCAACCCGCATTTGCAGCCCAAGCTGCGCGATGCGGTGAACGAGGGCATCGCCGCCATCGCCCGCGCCCGCGGCGAGGGCTGAGGCACCCCGCGCCCGCCTCTCCGGCGGGCGCATGCTGCCAACGGCCCCGCACTCCACGCGGGTGCAAACCACCGACGGCCCGCTTACCCGGCGGGCGCATTTACGCTGCGGGGGGATTGGGTCTAGGGTGCCGCGCAGATGCGCCGCCGCCCTTTGCCGATGATCCGCCCCGCCCCCCGCCCCGCCCCCCGCCCCACGCTGTTGGCGCCACCGCTGGCTGCCGCCCTGGCAGCGGTGGCGATGACACTGGCCCTGTCCGTGCCGGGGGCGCGCACCGCGCTGGCCCAGGTCGGCGCCCCCACCGGCGTCACCCGCCCGCCCAGCCCGGCCGCGCCGGCCGACCCCGCCGCCGCACCGCCTGCGCCGGCGGACCTGACCCGCCCGCCGCGCCCGGCCACGCCGCCAACGCCGCTGCCGCTGTTCGCCCTTTCCCCCAGCATGCAGAACCTGCCTGCCGGCGGCTGGCGCATCGGTGGGGAGAGCGCCACCGGCAAGGTGGATACCGCCACTACCAACACCCTGGCCGAGATCGGCCGCTACCTCGCCAACCGCACCGCCGGGCGCGTTACCATCGTGGCGCAGGTCTCGGCCCCCACCGACGATCTCTCTATCGGCCGCCGTGCCTCCCTGGCCAATGCCCAGGCCGTGCGCCGGCTGCTCGAAGCCGGCGGCTTGCCCGGCACGCGCATCGACCTGCGCCCGCTGGGCCGCACCGCCAACGGCGTGGACATGATCGAGGTGTTGCCACCAGGCATTCCTAGCCCCAGCCTGGGCCCGCAAGCTGAACAGGCCGCCCCACGCCCATGACACGCCCCAACCACTACCTGCTGCGAATGCTGGGCTTCCTGGTGGCCGTCTTCGTGCTGGCGGCGCTGCTGTCGGGCGAGCTCATGCAGGCCTTCAGCGCCAACCCAGTGCTGAACGCGGTCATCCTGATGGTCCTGCTGCTGGGCATCGCCTGGAACATCCGGCAGGTGGTGAGCCTGAACCCCGAGGTGGCGTGGCTGGAAGGCTTCCGCGAATCGCGCCCCGGCGCGCCCGCGCGCCCGGCGCCGCGCCTGCTGGGCCCGATGGCGTCGATGTTCGCCACCAAGCGGGGGGACCGGCTCTCCCTCTCCGCCCCCGCCATGCGCAGCGTGCTGGATGGCATCGCCTCCCGCCTCGATGAGAGCCGGGAGCTGTCCCGCTACGTCACCGGCCTGTCCATCTTCCTCGGCCTGCTCGGCACCTTCTGGGGCCTGATCCTGACCATCGGCTCGGTGGCCGAGGTGATTTCCTCGATGTCCGTCGGCTCGGGCGACATCAACCAGTTGTTCAACCAGTTGAAGACCGGGCTGACCCAGCCGCTGCGCGGCATGGGCGTCGCCTTTTCCTCCTCCATGCTCGGCCTTGCCGGCGCGCTGGTGCTGGGCTTCCTGGACCTGACGGCCGGGCAGGCGCAGACCCGCTTCTACAACGAGCTGGAGGAATGGCTGGCGGGCGTCACCCGCCTCTCCTCCGGCGTGCTGGGCGATGCCGGCGGCGATGGCGGCGGCGGTTCCGTCCCCGCCTATGTGCAGGCGCTGCTGGAGCAGACGGCGGAGAACCTGGAGAACCTGCAGCGCATCATCACGCGGGGCGAGGAAGGCCGCGCGGCCTCCGCCCAGGCGCTGGTGACGCTGACCGACCGGCTCTCCATCCTGGCGGACCAGATGCGTGCCAGCCAGGTGCTGATGCAGCGCGTGGCCGAAGGGCAGTCCGCCCTGGCCCCCACCCTGGCCCGGCTGGCCGACGTGCAGTCGCACGGAGCGCTGGACGATGCTTCGCGCGGCCACCTGCGCAACCTGGAACTGTACCTGGCCCGGCTGGTGGAGGATGTCTCCCAGGGCCGCGCCCAGGCGACGGCGGAGATCCGCGGCGAGATCAAGGTGCTTGCCCGCACCATCGCCGCGCTGGCCGACGAAGGCCCCCGCTAAGTGGTAGGGCGCTAGGCCATGGCGCTGCGCCGGGGCGGCAACCGGGAAGGGCTGAACCCCTGGCCGGGCTATGTGGACGCGCTCTCCACTCTGCTGATGGTGCTGATCTTCGTCCTGCTGGTGTTCGTGCTGGCGCAGGGCTTCCTCTCCGTCGCCCTTTCCTCCCGCGACCAGGCGCTGGACCGGCTGAACCGCCAGGTGTCCGAGCTGGCCGACCTGCTGGCGCTGGAGCGCGGCCAGGGCGAGGAACTGCGCGGCCGGCTGGGCCGCATGACCGAGGAACTACGTGCCGCCAGCGGCGCACGAGATAGCGCCCTGGCGCAGCTCGGCACCCTGCGGGACCAGCAGGAGCGCCAGGGCACCGAGCGCGACACGTTGCGCGCCGACCGGGATCGCCTGGCCGCACGCCTCGCGGACCTGGAGGCCTCCTCACGCGGCGCTGCCGGGCGCATCGCCAGCCTGGAAGAGCGGCTGGCCGACGCCCTCTCCCGCGCCGAGGCGCGTGGCGGCGATGCCGCCGCCAGCGTGCGCGACCTGACCGAGACCCGCCGCGCCCTGGCCACCGAACGCGACGCCCTGGCCGCCGCCCGCCAGCAACTGGCCGAGCAGCAGGCCCGCGCCGGCACCGCCGAGGGCCAGCGGGACCGCGTGACCACCGACCTTGCCACCGCCCGTGCCGAGCTGGATCGCACCCGGCAGGCGCTGGAGGCGATGCGGCAGCAGATGGCGGCGCTGGACCGGCAGGTCACCACCGACCGAGCCACGATCGAGGCCCGCCTCTCCGACATCACCCGGCTGAACGAGCAGGTACGCGCCCTGACGGCGTTGCGCGACGAGATGGAGCGCCGGGCCCAGGCCGCGCTCGACCGTGCCGGCACCCAGGAACAGGCCCGCACCACCGCCGAGGCCCAGGCCCGCACCGAGGCAGAGCGCCGTGCCGCCGCCGAAGCCCAGGCCCGTGCCGAGGCCGAGCGCCGCACCACTGCCGAAGCCACCACCGGCGAGCAGGCCCGGCTGGCCGAGAGCGCCCGCGCCCAGGTGGCGCTGCTGACCCAGCAGATCACCGCGCTGCGGGCCGAGCTCTCCCGCATCGCCGCAGTGCTGGAGGCGGAGGAGAATGCCGGCCGGGACAAGGAGGCGCAGATCAGCGCCCTGGGCCAACGGCTGAATGCCGCCCTGGCGGCACGCGTCGAGGAACTGCAGCGCTACCGCAGCGACTTCTTCGGCCGCCTGCGCGATGTGCTGGGGGACCGGCCGGAGGTCCGCATCGTCGGCGACCGCTTCGTGTTCCAGAGCGAGGTGCTGTTCCCGGTCGGCAGCGCCGATCTCTCCGCTTCCGGCACCCAGCAATTGCGGGAACTGTCCCGCGTGCTGCTGGATGTCAGCCGCCGCTTCCCGGCCGACCTGCCCTGGCTGCTGCGCGTCGATGGCCACGCGGATCGCAGCCCGCTGCGCGGCACCGGCCGCTATGCCACCAACTGGGAACTCTCCTCCGCCCGCGCCATCGCGGTGGCGCAGGTGCTGATCGCCGAGGGGCTGCCGGCCAACCGCGTCGGCGCCACCGCTTTCGGCGATAACCAGCCTTTGGACCAGGGCGACAGCCCCGAAGCGCTGGCGAGGAACCGTCGGATCGAGCTTCGTCTCACTGACCGATAAAGCCTGCCTGAAATTAATGCGTCCGCTGAGATGAACGGCTGTTTCGGACGTTTTCCGAATCGGAATTCCGTCTTATGCCTATGGCATGAGCGAAAAGATCGTCGTCCTCGACCCCATCACCCCCAGCACGGCCGAGCGTATGCGCGCCCTGCTGCCCCCCGGCCTGACCATGGAGCATGCCACGAGCCGCGACCCGGCCGAGCTGGCGGCGCTGGTGGCGGATGCCGATTACATCATCTCCGGCCAGATCGCCGTGGATGCCAGCCTGCTGGCGGCGGCCAAGAAGGCCAAGGTCCTGCACAAATGGGGCGTTGGCGTCGATAATTTCGACCTGGAGGCCGCCAAGGCCCAGGGCATCACCGTGGCCCGCACCACCGGCAGCAACGCCGTCCCCGTCGCCGAATTCGCCGTGGGGCTGATGATCGCCCTGCTGCGCAACCTGGCCTTTGGCCACGCCACACTCCGTGCCGACGGCTCCTGGCGCACCACGACGCTGCCGAAGGAGAGCCTGATGATCTCCGGCAAGACCGTCGGCATCATCGGCTACGGCGCCATCGGCCAGAACGTCGCCCGCATGGTGAAGGCCTTCGGCTGCAAGGTGCTCTACAACAAGACCCGCCCCCTGCCTGCCGCCGAGGAAGCCGCCCAGGGCGTCACCTTCGCCACGGTGGCCGAGATCCTCGCCCAGTCCGACATCGTCAGCCTGCATTGCCCGATGACGCCGCAGACCGCTGGCATGATCGACCGCAAGGCGCTGCAGTCGATGAAGCCCAAGGCCGTGCTGATCAATTGCGCCCGCGGCGGCGTGGTGATCGAGAGCGACCTGGTGGAAGCGCTGAAGGCCAAGGAAATCCTCGGCGCCGCGACGGATGTGTACGAGCAGGAGCCGGTGCCGGCGGACCACCCGCTGCTGAAGCTGGACAACGCCGTGGTCACCCCGCACATCGCGGCGATGGCGGCGGACAACTTCGTCAGCACCATCAACCAGATGTGGGGCAACATCCACCGCGTCGCTCAGGGCGAGAAGGTGGCGGAGAACGACTTCGTCTGCTGAAATTCGAGTAGCAAGGCCGGGGAAAGGACTTTCCCCGGCCCCTCTCTTGCTTCTGGTCGCTCAGGGTAGGATGGCCGTGACAGGTTCTGTCAGTAGCCGTCATCCATGTCGTTCTCCGCGCGCCATTCCGCCAGCAATACCCGTCTGCGGCGCGGATAGCCGCTTTCCAGCAGTTCCGCCGCCGCGATGCGGTCCAGGCGGAAGTGGCGGAAATCCTCCCGCGTCTCGCACCAGGCCGCCATCGCTTCGAAAGCGCCGACGAAGTCGATGACGATGGGCCAGACGATCCGGTCGGTACCCTTGCCCTTCTTGTCGGTATAGCGCAGCCGCAGCCGCTGCTCCTGCCGGATAGCCTGCCGCAGGATGGCCATGAGGTGAATGTCGTTGGGCTGGTCGGCCGGCACCGGCAATTCGTCATCGTGTGCAGCGGCCTCTGGCTCGGCGGGCAGCACGGCGATGATCTTGCCCATGGCGCTTTCCGCCACCTCGCTCAGATTCGCATCCTCGCGCCGCGCGACCAGCTTCAGGCCGAGCAGGATAGCGTCCAGCTCGTCTTCTTCCAGCATCAGCGGCGGCAGAGAGAAGCCGGGGCGGAGCAGATAGCCCGACCCAGCGGCGCCGTTGATCGGCGCGCCCTCCGCCACCAGGGTCGCGATGTCCCGGAGCACAGTGCTGACGGGAATCCCCAGTTCCCCGGCCAGTTCCTCCGCCGTGGCAGCGCGGCGCCGCTGGCGCAGCGCCTGCAACAGTGCAAGCAGTGGGGCGGAGCGGGACATGGCGTTAGATCAGCCGCGCCTCGAAGGGCGGCACCAGGTCCGGCGTCTCGAATTCCAGCACCCACAAATCAGGGTCGCGCAACGTCTGGCGGGCTACATAGGCATCGGCCTCGGGCTCCGGCACCGGGTCCTTGCCGGTGCCGCGCAGCCAGGCGGGGCGGCCCTCGGCATCCCGCGTCTGGCTGAGCACGACGCAGCCCTGACGGCCGCGCAGCACGCACAGAATGCCGCCCGCATCCTCGTCGCCCTTCTTCAGCACCATGGCCATGCGCCCGGCCTGGTCCGCCATGCGGATGGCCATGCTGGCCCAGAGGCCGGCCTTCAATCTCGGTTCCATGCGGCGCAGGGAAGCGGCTAGCGCGGTGCCTGTGCAACCCCCCTCTTGATGCGGCGGCCCGCAGCGGGCATCTGCGGTGGGCGCGGGCCCCCGGGACGGGCCGGCAGGGGACCAAGGACCGATGGCGAAGACGACCGAGACCACCGCCCCGCGGATGAGCGAGGGCCAGCGTAGCTACGAAGCCAAGCGCGCCGCCAAGGCAGGCAAGAGCCTGGAGCAGTGGCTGAAGCTGAAGGGGCAGGAGCGCGAGGCATTGCTGGCCGCCGTTGCCGCCAGGACGGCCCCGCAGCCCGCCAAGAAGCCCGGCTTCTTCGCCCGGCTGATGGAAAAGGCCACCAAGCCGCTCTGATCCACGGCCAGCCGGCCTGGGTGATCCGGGCCGGCGACGCCACGGTTTGACCGGCCGAAGGCGGAACTGAGAACCGAGCCCGCCGCACCTGCGTGTGGCGAGCACGGCCAAGACCGTCATCCGGTCACGCCCGCCGCTGGTTGATCGGGTGGTCCACGCCTTCCCGCAGTGCCGCCTCAGGCGGTCATGCCTAAAGCATCCGCCGCAGCAGGCCATCGTGGCGGATGGCACCGTGCCAGACCAGCGCGGCACCGGCATGCGCCAGCACCAGCAGGGCGAGCCCCAGCGCCATCCAGCCATGCAGGGCGGTCAGCACCGGCGCCCAGGCTTCCTCCCGCCCCAACGGGCTGGGTACCGGCACCAGGCCGAAGATACGCAGCGGAAAGCCCCAGGCATTGGTGGCCAGGAAGCCGACGATCGGCATGGTCAGCAGCAGCGTATACAGCCCAGCATGCACCGCCCCCGCCACCGCGTTCAGCACGGCCGGCTGCGGCGGTGCGGGCGGTGGTGGGTGGGCCCGGCGCCAGAACAGGCGGAACAGCGTCAGCGGCCACAGCAGCAGGCCGATGCTTTCATGGATGTTGTACAGGCGCAGCTTCAACGCCTCATCCTCCGGCGCCGCCCAGCCGAGCCAAAGCCCCAGCGTGCCGACGACCAGAAGCGCCGCCACTGTCAGCCAGTGCAGGGAACGCGCGGTGCGGGTGTAGCGCATGAGGGGCTTCTCCTTCCCTGGGGCCTGCAGGGTGACAGGTGGAGGAAGGCCGGGGAAAGAATTCCCCGGGCCCCTTCTTTTCTTTCTTCAAATTTT
>Ga0308159_1003449_pt1 | contig 15959 bp, 12 predicted proteins | sample PhyCR1_FD_201040 | JGI IMG/M metagenome (GOLD analysis project Ga0308159, IMG submission 201040) | Phyllosphere microbial communities from UC Gill Tract Community Farm, Albany, California, United States - DLSLC.R1 | ecosystem: Host-associated > Plants > Phyllosphere > Unclassified | place: USA... | reverse complement strand
GGCTGAACCAGGCGCTGATCCGCGACAAGCGCGTGGACACGCTCTCCATTCTTCCGGCCAGCCAGACGCGGGACAAGGACGCGCTGACCAAGGAAGGCGTGAAGACCATCATCGACGAGCTGGCGCAGGATTTTGACTACATCCTGTGCGACAGCCCGGCGGGTATCGAGAAGGGCGCCCTGCTGGCGCTGTACTTCGCGGACCAGGCCATCATCGTCACCAACCCCGAGGTCTCCTCGGTGCGCGATTCGGACCGGATCCTGGGCGTTCTCCAGTCCAAGTCCCACCGCGCCGAGGAAAAGAAGGACCCGGTGAAAGAGCATCTCCTCGTCACCCGCTACGACCCGAGCCGGGTCGAGAAGGGCGAGATGCTGAAGCTCGAGGATATCCGCGAGATCCTCGCCATTCCTCTGCTGGGCGTGATCCCGGAGAGCGAGAGCGTGCTGAAGGCGTCCAACACCGGCAACCCGGTGATCCTGGACGATGCGTCGAATGCCGGCGGTGCCTATGCGGATGCCGTGGCGCGCTTCCTGGGTCAGGACCGCCCGCACCGCTTCATCGACCCGGAGAAAAAGGGCTTCCTGTCGCGTCTGTTCGGGGGGAGGGCGGCATGAGTTGGATCGATATCTTCCGCGGCAACCGTAAGCCGCCAGCAACGGCCGGTGCCGCGAAGGAGCGGTTGCAGATCGTCCTGGCGCACGAGCGCATCAGCCGCACGGGCGAGGACTTCCTGCCCAAGCTGCAGAAGGACCTGCTGGAGGTCATCGCCAAGTATGTGGCGATCGACGCCAAGGCGGTGAACGTCTCGCTCGACCGGGGGGGCGACATGTCCACCCTGGCGATCGAGGTGGAACTGCCCGGCCCGAAGGTGGGTGAGCCCCCCCGCCGCGCCGCGTCCTGACTCCAGCGCGGTTGGCGTCTGTCTGACCGCGTGATTCGCGCCTCCGGTTGCTTCAACCTGTGGCGGCTACACCCTTGAGCGTGATCTGCCCCCCAAGCGGCCACAGAACACGCTCCAGGCCTTCGTTCGTCAGCGTGATGCACGCCTTGGGTCGAGCCGATCTTCGGCGACCGCGACCTAGCCGCCGCGCCGGACCAGATAGGCCGTCGCGCCCAGCATGACGGCCGTGCCGATCGCCAGGCTCCAACCGGGCTGCTCGGCAAAAAGCAGCCATCCCGCCAGTGCGCTGCACGGAATTTGCGAATACTCGATGGGCGCCAGCAGCCCGACCTCGCACCGCCGAGCGGCGGCGGAGGCGGCCAGATCGCTGGCCAGCGCGAACAGCGTCCCCAGCACGATCATCAGTACGGCGAAGAGTGACGGCGTCTGCCAGAAGAAGGCGGAGACCGGCCCCCAGAACAGCACCGACATGATGGCGTACCAAGCGATGACGCGGGGCGCGGGCTCGGTGGTGGAGAGCAGCTTGAAGCTGATCAGCACCAGTCCTGCACCCAGCCCACCCGCCAACGCCGCCAGCGTACCGAGGGAGAGATGCCCCTCCGGCTGCGCCACGATGACGACGCCGAGGAAGCCGATGCCGGTGGCAATGGCGCGGTTGCGGCGCACCCGCTCATGCAGCAGCAGCGCCGCCAGGGGCAGCACCCAGAGCGGCCGGGCGCTGATCAGCGCTACCGCATCCGCCAGCGGCAGCAGGGCGACGCCGATCAACTGGAACATGAAGGAGCAGATGCCCGCCCCGCCGCGTGCCAGGTGCAGCAGTGGCCGGCGGGTCGCCAGGGCCGAGGGGCCCATGCGGATGAACCAGGGAAGCAGGAAGGCCAGAGTCATCAGGCCACGCCCGAAGGCGGCCATCGGCACCGGCAACCCATCCTGCAGGGCCAGCCGATAGCTGATGCTGACACCGCCGCCACACACCGCCGCGAAGAGCATGATGCCCATTCCCCGCAAGGATGCGGCGGAGAGGGGCGCGGCTGCGCGGCGGGCCATGGTGGCGGTGTCGGGTCGTTAGCGGCGGGGGGCCAGCTCGGCTTCCAACGCCTTGATCTTCGTCGTCAGCGACTCGCGCAGGCTGGCGGCGGCATGCGGCTTCAACGCCGCCAGCGCATCCTTCAGGTCACGCAACTGCCTCTTCTTCTCGTCCAGGGAACGTTGGATGGGGCGGTTGCCAGACAACTGGCCATCGAAGGCACGCATGGGACAGCAATCCTTATGGTCTAGAGCGTGACGGCCTGCGGTCGAACCACCAGAGGCATGGATCACGTGATCGAACAAAGACCAGCAGCGCGCGCCGCGAACGCAAATGAACGGCGCGCGCCCCAGTGCCCTACCGCACGCGCACAGCCAGCGCCAAAGGCGCCGACACGGCTGTGGGGAGGGGGAAGATGACGGGCGCTAAACGCCGCGCCGGACTGGCAGAGCCCGGGCAATACCCGCCGGTCCAGATATCAGCCAGAAGCCAGCGGAAGTCGAGGGTCCGGTACCGCCCGGCCCAAGATTCCCGTCAGGGCGTACCCGTGGCATGCGGATGCTGTGGATACGCCGAGACTTTCCCTGGCGCGGATCGCGCATCTGGCCCGGGGCAGAAAGGCCGGGGAAGGAATTCCCCGGACCCCATCTTTCGTTTGTGAGCCTTTCGGGCGTGGCTATGGCGGCGTCAGTCTTCAGCCTTGGCCGGGGTGGCACCGGAGATTCTTAACCTCCGATGCCTCCGGGTTTGGCTCTGGCGCCTGCTATTCACCAAGGCCGCGCCTGACGTCCCTCAATCCCAATTCGCAAAGAAAAGATGGGGTTTCAGGGGAATTCATTCCCCTGGCCTTCTCTTTCCTCGATGCTGTCGAATGTCGATTGGCTTGATACCGCGTGCCTCTCGCTGGCCAATCAGTACTCGAATTCGTAGGTCAGCCCCAGGCGCTCGCCATTCACGCCGCCGGTGCTGCTCTCCAGCTTCAGCCGGGGCGTCAGCTCTACCTCGACGCCGACGCGCGGACCGCCTTCCAGCCCTTGCTCGACCCCAACATAGACGCCCTGGCCGATATAGCCGCCGGCCTCGAGGGCCGAGCTGTTGATGTCGCCGGAATTGCGGCTGCTGGTGGTGGCATCGCTGGAACTGCCCACCCCCAGCCGGTCCAGCCCCAGCCGCTCGGCAATGCGGCCGAAGAAGCCACGGCCACCGCCGCCGGGCAGGATACCGGCAGTGCCGGCGACGCTGGCCGCAAGCTGCGCGATCTGGAAGGGCGAGAGCCGGTCCACCGAACGGCCGAACAGCAGCAGTGCCAGCACCTCGTCCTGCGGCAATTCGGGGGAGGAGGTGAACTCGATCTTCGGCGCATTGGGCTGGCCGGTGATGGTGACGGTGATGGTGGTGCTGTTCACCGTGCTGTTGGCGGCGAAATCCAGGCTGGGCAGCAGCCCGGCGCCATCGAACAGCAAGGCGCCACGGCTGAAGGTCAGCCGGCGGTCCAGCAACAGGAAGGTGCCGCGCCGCAGCTCGAACGCCCCGTCGGGGGACGGCGCGGCGGCAGTGCCGGTGATGTGGATGTTGCCGCCCATCTCCGCATCCAGGCCACGGCCGCGCACGAGCACGGATTGCGGCGCCTGGATGCGCAGGTCCAGCGCGATGGGCGCGGCGGGCGTGCCGGCAGCGCTGGGGGCGGGCGGCGCGGGCACCCGGCGGCCAGGGGTGGGCGCAGCCACACGGCCGCCGCGCTCCTCCACATCGCCGAGGGTGGTGACGCCGCCACCCGGCAATTGCTGCGGGATGTTGATGACGGTGCGCTTCAACCGGATGGTGCCGCCCAGCGCGGGCGAGACCTGCAACGGCCCGGTGAAGTGCAGATCGGCGTCGGTCGTCAGCGTGACCAGCTCGCTCTGCAACGGCTGCGCGTCGCGGGCGCTGATGGTGATGTCGATGGGGATGCCGGCGGCGAAGGGCTGCAGGCTGCCACGGGCGTCGATATTGCCCTGGCCGGCCCGCGCGTTGAAGCGCTCCACCGTGATGGTGTCGCCTTGGGCGCGCAGGCGCGCACCGATATTGGCCAGCCGCAGCCCGTACAGCCGGTTGCGGACATTGCCGTTGGTCAGGTCCACCGTGCCGTTCATCTGCGGGCTGCCCAGCGTGCCGCTGGCGGTGCCGGCCAGGGCGATGCGCCCGGTTACCTGGTTGGCGGTGCCACCCAGCGTCGGTGCCAGCACGGCGGCGAGGTCCGCCTGGCCGTTCACGGTGGCGGAAAGCGGCGCATCGGCGGCCGGGCCCTGCGGCATGTTCGCCTCGGCCGTGACATTGGCCAGGGCGCCGGCACGCAACTCGGCACGGCCACGCACAGCACCGCTGGAGGCCCGGCTGGCTTCCACCCGCAGCGTGGCGGCCGGCCAGCCGCGCGACCACGGCGCGGCGACGGTCAGGCCGGTGCCGTTGATTACCGCGTTCACCTCGGGCGCCGAGGTGGGGCCGGTGATGCGCACGTCGCCGACGACGGTGCCGCCGAATTGCGGCTCCGGCACGAACAGATTGGCCAGGGAGACCGGCAGCGCCGCCAGGGCCAGCCGAAGGTCGGCCCGCTCCGGCCCCCAACGGCCGGAAAGCGTGACATTGCCACCGGGGCGCCCGGCGAGGCGTAGGCCGGGAATCTCCACCGCGCCGCTGGGCGGCAGCAGGATGGCGCCGGGGGCGGCCAGCCGGATGCCGAACTCGCCCTGCGCCACCTGAAGGGCGGCGAGATCGAAGCGCATCCCTGCGTCGCCGCGGGTGAAGCGGCCACGGCCATCGGCGGAGGCCATCGGCAGGCGGGCGTTGAAGGCCCAGTCCAGCGCGGCATCGGTGCCGCGCAGGGTCATCTCGGCGCCGATGGTCTGGCCGGCGGCCTGCAATTGCTGCACGCGGGCATGGGCGTCGATGCCCTGGCGCCCATCCTGCGGCTTCAGCACCGCACCAATATCCAGCCGCCCGGCGACGGGCTGGCCGGCTAGGGCGCTCAGCGGTGCCAGATCGTCCGACTTCACCGTGGCATTGCCGTCGAACAGGGTGGTGGCGGTATCGAAGCTGCCATCCGCCCGTACGGCGATGGGGCCGATCTGCGCCTGCGCCTCGGCGAGGCGGATCAGCGTGCCCTCGGCGGCGGCGCGCAGCGCCAGGGTCAGCGGCATGCCTTCCGCCCGGGCGGTCAGGTTGGCGCTGCCGGTTAGGCCCATTACCGCTGGCGTTTCCACCCGCAAATCGGGTGATTCCAGCCGGCGGCCGGCGGCGTTCAGGCCCGGGCTGGTCAGGTGCGCCGTGATGGCCGGGTCAGCGGCAGGGCCACGTAGCGTGGCTTGCAGGTCCAGTGGCCCACTGACCTGCGCCTGGATGCGGGAGGCTTCCGGCACCACGAGGTGCAGGGCCAGATCCAACTGCTCGCCGAAGGTGCCGGAGCCCTCCAGCCGTGCCGCCGCGCCGTCGATGACCAGGCTGTCGATGCGGGAGATGGTTCCCGCATAGTCGACAACTGGTGTCGGCCCCAAGGCGGCATCGCCGGGTGCCGGCACCCGCAGGCCCTGCGGGGTGACGCGCAGCTTGAAGTCCTGGCCATTGGCGATGCTACCGGCCAGCCCGATCGACTCCCAACCAACGATTTCCGGCACCAACGGCGCCAGCGCGGCGGAATTGGCCACCGTGCCCTGCACGTTGAGCAATTCCAGGCTGCCCTGGGCCGAGACCTCGCCGCCGGGCGCGCGTAGCCACAGCCTGGCCAGTTGCAGGCCGTTGGCCGGCGTCTGGCTGGCATCGATGGCGAATTCCACCCGGGCGGCCGGGGGCGGCAGTAGGGTAGGGGCGGCGGCGTCGCCTTCCAGGGCAATATGCGCGGCGCCATCCGGCTGCAGCGCCACCTGGCCCTGGGCGGCGAAGCGCATCGCCTCGCCAATCGCGCCCTGGGCGCGCAGCGCGGCGCCGCCGGCCGGGCCGTCCAGCACCAGGGAGAGGTCGGTGGGGTTGTCCGGCGCACCGATGGCGGTGGCCAGCAGGCCGCGTGGCGGCTCCTGCACCCGCAGGTTCAGCTTCAGGGCGGCGCGCGGGTCCAGCCCGGCTTCCAGCGTCAGTTCGCCCGGCTGGCCGACGCGCTGCACACGCAGGTTCGCTGCCAACGCGGCCGCGACGAAGCTGGCATTGCCGGTGGCGGAGAGTGCGAAGCCTTCGCGCGGGCCAGCCTCCTCCGCCGTCGCGGCCACCAGTTCGCGCGGGATCTCGATGCGGGCGATGTCCAGCGCGTCCAGGTGCACCGCTACCGGCAGTTCCGGCAGGGTGGGGATCACCGGGCCCGGCTCGGCCGGCTGCTCCTCCGGCGGCGTGGGAGCGGAAGCCGGCAGGCGCAGCAGCGCGACGCGGCTGGCGGACACACGCTCGATCCGCACATCCCGGTTCAGCAACGCGCCGAGATCAAGGTTGATCCGTGCGTCCTCCACCACCAGCCAGGGGCCGTCGGCATCGGCCATGGTGAGCCGTTCGAAGCCCGGGCTGCCTGGGATGGGGCCGCTAAGACCTTCCAGCGTCAGGCCCGGCACGAAGCGTTGGGCCAGAGTGGCGATGTAGCGCTGGCCAGGGGCGGTATTCGCCGCGCCCAGCACGGCGCCCACCAGTAGAATCGGCAACAGGATTAGGACAGCGAGGACGCCGCCCACCCACTTCAGGATACGCCGCATCAGAAAGCCTGCCCGATACCGATATAAAGGCCGAAGGCGCTATCCCCGCTCTCGCGGTTCAGCGGCACGGCGACATCCGCGCGCAGCGGGCCAATGGCGGTGAGGTAGCGGACGCCGACACCGGCGCCGAGCTTGAGGTTGCCGAATTCCGGCGTTTGGTCATCGCCGACCGAGCCGGCATCGACGAAGGCCGCCATGCCCAACGGCCCGTTCAGCCGCTGCCGCAACTCGATGCTGCCCTCCACCAGGGAGAGGCCGCCGCGCGGCTGGTTGTTGCGGGTGCGCGGCCCAATGGCCTGGAACGAATAGCCACGGACCGAGCCGCCACCACCGGCATAGAAGCGCTGGTTCGGGGGCACGCTGTTTTGCTCGGCGCCGATGATGCTGCCGACGACGCCGCGCAGCGCAAGAACGCTGCCGCCATCGCCCGTCAGGTCCAGGTAGGTGGCGGCCTGGGCGCGGGTGCGGGTAAACAACGCGTTGTCGGTAAAGTTGTAGATCGGGCTGGCCAGGAAGGTGACGCGCAGGCCGCTGGTCGGATTCAGGATGCTGTTCACATCTTCCCACCGCACCTGGCCCATGACGCCGAGCAACTGGTAGTTGGTGGTGATGTCGTCCTGTGTGACGCGGCTGATCTCGCCCAGCGGCCCGGCGGCGACGGTCAGGTGGTCGGTGATCGGGCGTTCCAGGGTGATCGCGGCGGTGAAGGCGTCGCGGTCATAGGCGTCCAGCTTCTCCCGCAGCACCGCGATGTCGTAGATCAGCGTCTGGTTGACGCCGAGGAACCAGGGCTGCCGCAGGTTGGCGCCCAGCTTGCCGCCGGCGTTGCTGGTGCCGCCGCCAGTGCCGAGGCGGTTGACCTCTGCCTCCAGCCGCAGCCGCTCGGCGTTGCCGAACAGGTTGCGGTGCTCCCAGAAGGTGGAGAAGGTGGGGCCGTAGCGCGTCTCGTAGGCGGCGCCGAAGCCGATGGCGCGGCGCGGCCGCTCGACCACTGTGAAGGCCACCGGCAGCGCGCCGGTCTCATCCAGCCGCTCCGCCGCGCGGGCGCGGACGGTGGAGAAGACGCCGAGGCCCATCAGGTCCCGCCGCGTGCGGTCGATCCGTTCCTGGCTGTAGACGCGGCCTTCCAACGGCTGGACCACATTGGCCAGCAGGCGGCTGTTCACCCGCTCCTCGCCACTGACGCTGGGGGTGGCGAAACGTGCCACCGGGCCGGGGGCGACGCGGAAGGTCACTTCCATCTGGCGGGTGTCGTGGTCGACGATCACGCGGCGGCCGACCTCGGGGAAGGGGTGGCCGCTGTTGCGCAGGTTCTCGGTCAGCCGGCCCTGGGCATCGACGATGGGCTGCGCGCGGGCGGGGCTGCCGGTCTCCAGCCGGATCTCGCCGGCATCCTCCAGCGGCGTGCCGGGCGGCATGGCCTGCACGACGACGGGGGCCAGGCGGTATTGCGGCCCTTTCTCCACCTTGATCACCACGGGCACCGGGCCGGGCATGGCGGTCAGCCGCAGGCCCAGCCCGACGGCGTCCGGCGCCTCGCCCGCCAGGGTGATGCTGCCGCTGCCGTCGTAATAGCCCTCGGACCGCAAGGCACTGCGGATGCTGTTGGTCTCGTTCAGCGCACGGGCGATCAGCCCATCCGAATCGACCGGCACGCTCTCCCGCAACTGCTCCAGCGTGGAGGCGCGGCGCAGCGCGTCATCCAGCTCCGAATCGCCGGTTTCGGGGAAGGTGACCTCGTAGCCGCGGGTGATCTCCTCCGCCTCCGCCGGCGGGTCCGACGACGCGGCCGCAGGGGATTCCTGCCCCGGGGCCGGGAGGGAGAAGGCCACCGCGCCGGGGGCGGTGAGGATGAGGAGGAGCAGGCTGTGTTTGAGGCGCATGGGCTTACCCGCTATGCCCTAGCACATGGACCCCGTACTTGCCGAAACACTCACGCGTTGGCGCAGGCATCTCCACGCCAACCCTGGTCTCACTCTGCATGAAGGTGCCACCGCGGCATTCGTTGTGGAGAAGCTGAAGGAACTGGGTGTCACCGACATCGCCGAAGGCGTGGGCGGCCATGGCGTCGTCGCCACCCTGCACCGCCCCGGCAGCAACCGCAGCGTCGGCCTGCGTGGCGACATGGACGCGCTGCCGATCGAGGAAGCGGCGCAGGACTTGCCCTGGCGTAGCACCGTGCCCAACGCGATGCATGCCTGCGGCCATGACGGCCACACCACCGCGCTGCTGGGCGCCGCTGCCCTGCTGCAACGGGACGAAAGCTGGACCGGCACCGTCCGCCTGGTGTTCCAGCCCGCCGAGGAAGGCGGGGGCGGTGCCAAGCGGATGATCGAGGACGGCCTGTTCCATCGCTTCCCGATGGACCGCATCTTCGGCTGGCATAACTGGCCCGGGCTGGAGGCCGGCACGGTCGCGGTGCATGATTCGGCGGTGATGGCCGCCGGCAACCGCTTCCTGATCGAGATCGAGGGCCATGCCGGTCATGCCGCCCTGCCGCATCTGGCGCGTGACCCGATCGTCGCCGCAGGCCACGCCATCGTCGCCTGCCAATCCATCGTCGCCCGTTCGCTGGACCCGATGGATACCGGCGTGGTCAGCCTGACCGTGGTGAATGGGGGGGAGGCGCAGAACCAGATCGCCGCCCGCGTGCTCATCCAGGGCAGCATGCGATACCTGCGGAACGAGGTAGGCGACCAGATCAAGGAAGGCCTGCGCCGCGTGGCCGCCGGCATCTCCGCGACCTTCGGCGTGAAGGCCGAGGTGGTGATCCAGGGCGGTGTGCCGGTGACGGCCAACCACCCGGGCGAAGCGGAGATGGCGGCCGAGGCGGCCGAAGCGGTGACGAAGGTCCGCCGCCACATGCCGCCGGCGATGACGGGGGAGGACTTTTCCCACTTCCTGCATCAGGTGCCCGGCGCCTTCGTGTGGATCGGCAATGGCTCCGCCGAAGGGGGGCGGGAGCTGCACAACCCGCACTACGACTTCAACGATGCGGTGTTGCCGGCCGCCAGCGGCTTCCTCGCCGAAATCGCCCGCCGCTCCCTGGCCAAGGAACAGGAAGCGTAAGCGGCGGGATGGCAGAGGGGCGGGGATTCGACCGGCATCGGTCTTCAACGCGTTTGTAAACGCCTGGGTTTCGGTCCAGGCGCGCAAGATGTGGCCCAGGGCGGGATTTTCTCCTGACCTAGGCGCCGCGACCTCAGCCGATGTTGAGGAACCGGATGAGCACGAGGCTGGCCGCGCCGAGCGCCAAAAGGGAGAGCACCACGGTGCCCGCCACGCGCAGGCCGGCCCGCGCTACCATCCGCACATCGACGCCAAGCCCCAGCGCGGCCATGGACAGCACCGTCAGGATGCCGGCCACGGTGGAGATCGGCGCCAGGGCCGCGGTCGGGATGGCCCCCACCGCCCGCAGCACCGCCAGGGCCAGGAAGCCCAGGATGAACCACGGGATGAGGCGCGAGAGCGGCGGCCGCTTGCCACCGGCCCGCCCCGCCACCAGCGACAGGCCCAGAACGACCGGCCCGAGCATCAGCACGCGCACCAGCTTCACCAGCGTGCCCATCTGCACACTGAGGGCGGAGATGGGGGCGGTGGCGGCCAGCACCTGAGGCACGGCATAGACCGTCAACCCGGCCAGCACACCGTATTGCAGGTCCGACAACCCCAGCAGCGGCGCCAGCAGTGGCAGCATCAGCACCACCACCACGCCCAGCACGGCGGTAAAGGCGATGGAGGATGCGACGTCCTTCGAATCGGCGCCGATGACCGGCGCTGCGGCGGCGATGGCAGAATTGCCGCAGATTGAATTGCCGCAGGCCACCAGTACCGCCATTTTGCGCGGCAGTCCCAGCGCCCGGCCGATGCCGTAGCTGACCGCCAGCGCCACGGCGACGACGCCGCCAATGCCCACCAGTAGCAGCGGCCCCGCCGCCAGGATGGCCTGCAGGCTGAGCGAGGCACCGAGCAGCATCACGGCGATTTCCAGCAGCATCTTGGCGCTGAAGGCGATGCCTGGTGCATAGGCCTTGGGCGGCGACCACAGCGTACGGACCAGCGTGCCGAGCAGGATGGCCAGCACCAGGCTTTCCAGCCAGGCGCGGCCGAACACGGCGACTTCCGCCGCCTGCAGCCCTGCCGCGACCAGCGAGACGGCGGCGCAAAGCGCCACGCCGGGCGCCAGTTGCCGGACGGTCTGCCAGATCGCCGGCGGGGCGGGCTGGGTGGTGGCGGTGCTGGTGTTCAGGGACATCGCGGGGTGGCCTGTCTTGGAAACGTCACACGCTTGTCCCGCGCGCGGATTGATTGATCCAACGCGTTATTCTTGTCATTCCGTTCGATTGAATCGAATGATGGCGGCATGACGCTCGAACAACTCCGCATCTTCCTGGCCGTGGCGCAGCGGGAGCACGTGACGCGTGCCGCGGAGGCGCTAGGCCTGACGCAATCCGCCGTCAGCGCGGCCATCCGTGCCTTGGAAGCCCGCCATGGAATCGCACTGTTTCACCGCGTTGGCCGTCATATCGAATTGAGCGAAGCCGGCCGCCTGTTTCGCGCGGAGGCGGAGGCGGTACTGGCCCGGGCGCGGGCGGCGGAGCTGGTGCTTTCCGAGCTTGGCGGCGTTGCGCGGGGCACGCTGGCGGTGCAGGCCAGCCAGACGGTGGTCAGCTACTGGCTGCCGCCGCTGCTGGTACGCTTCCGGGGCCTGCATCCCGGCGTACAGGTGCAGGTGACGGCGGGCAACACCACCAGCGTCGTCCAGGCCCTGATGGATGGGGTCACGGAGTTGGGCTTCGTGGAGGGCGAGGTCGCCGAGCCGGCGCTGGACCAGTTCCCACTGACGACCGACCAGTTGATCGTCGTCGTCGGGCTGGAGCATCCCTGGGCCGGGCAGGGGCCGATCTCGCCCAGGCGCCTGACCGAGACAGCGTGGATCATGCGTGAGGCCGGATCCGGCACCCGAGCGGCGTTCGAACTGCTGTCCCCGGGATTGGAAGTGGCACTGGAACTGCCTTCCAACGAGGCGGTGCTGGCGGCGGTGGAGGCGGGAGGCGGCGCGGCGGTGGTGTCGGAACGCGCGGCGGCCCCGCATTTGGCGGCCGGCCTCCTGGCGCGGGCGGGGGTGGTATTGCCGCCGCGCAGCTTCAAGGCGCTGCGGCACCGGGAACGGCGCGGTAGCGGCGCGGCACGGGCGCTGCTCAGCCTGGCGCAGGGCGGCTAAAGCGAGATCGCCGCCGGCTGGATTGGACGGCGGCGTCGATCAAACGGAGAGGGAAGAGGCGCCGCATCGAACCGCGGCGGAGGCTCGCCCGGCGATCAGAACAGCTGGCGGCCTGGGCCATAAGGGGCGACGATCTCGTCCTTGCCCACCATGTTCAGCAGGGCGCGGGCGCGTTCATCCAACTGGTCGCGGTCGATCAGGTCGCCACGCAGGCCGGCGACGCGGCGCTCCATGCTGTCCCGGTCGCCCTCGGCACGGGCCAGCTCGATCCGGGCCGAGGCGATCTCGGCTGCCTTGGCATCGCGGGCGAGGGAGCCGACGCGGGGGCCATGCACGGCATACCAGGCGAAGTGCCAGCACAGGCCGGCGAAGACCACCGGAACCCACAGCACATTGAACGCCCGCTTGATCGCCCGCATCGGTATCCTTTCCGGCGGTCAAAGCTTAACCGCACGTTAGCAACGCCAGCTAACTGTTTGTCCCGGCTGGGGCGCAAGCCAGGAATGCCGGGCGCGGCAATTCCGCGCCCGGCTGTTGCATCAACGACGCAGGATGGTACGGCCGGCGTAACGGCCAGCCGGGCCCAGGCCCTGCTCGATGCGGATCAGCTGGTTGTACTTGGCCAGGCGGTCGGAGCGGCTGAGCGAGCCGGTCTTGATCTGGCCGCAGTTGGTGGCCACCGCGAGGTCGGCGATGGTGTTGTCTTCCGTCTCGCCCGAGCGGTGGGACATGACCGCGGTGTAGCCGGCGCGGTGCGCCATCTCGACCGCTTCCAGCGTCTCGGTCAGGGAGCCGATCTGGTTGACCTTCACCAGGATGGAGTTGGCGGTCTTCTTCTCGATGCCCTGGCGCAGGCGCTCCGGGTTGGTGACGAACAAATCGTCGCCCACCAGCTGCACCTTGTCGCCCAGGCGGTCGGTCAGCAGTTTCCAGCCGTCCCAGTCGTCCTCGGACATCCCGTCCTCGATCGAGATGATCGGGAAGCGGTCACACAGCGCGGCCAGGTAGTCGACCATGCCGCCGGCGTCGAGCTTCTTGCCCTCGCCTTCCATGTCGTAGACGCCGTTCTTGAAGAACTCGGTGCTGGCGCAGTCGAGCGCGAACATCACGTCCTCGCCCACGCGGTGGCCGGCGGCCTCGCAGGCCTGGGAGATGAAGTTGAGCGCCTCTTCCGCCGACTTCAGGTCCGGCGCGAAGCCGCCTTCATCGCCCACATTGGTGTTGTGGCCGGCGTCGTGCAGCTTCTTCTTCAGGCTGGCGAAGATTTCGGAGCCGATGCGGACGGCGTCGGCCATCGTGCCGGCGGCCACCGGCATCACCATGAATTCCTGGATGTCGATGGGGTTATCGGCATGCTGGCCGCCATTGATGATGTTCATCATCGGCACCGGCAGGGTGCGGGCGAAGACGCCGCCGACATAGCGATATAGCGGCACGCCGAAATGCTCGGCCGAGGCCTTCGCGGTGGCAAGGCTGACGGCCAGGATGGCGTTGGCGCCCAAGCGGGACTTGTTCGGCGTCCCGTCCAGCTCGATCATCGTCTCGTCGATCTTGACCTGCTCGGTGGCGTCCATGCCGCTGAGCGCGTCGAAGATCTCGCCCTCGACATTGGCGCAGGCCTTCTGCACGCCCTTGCCGTGGAAGCGGGACTTGTCGCCATCGCGCAGCTCCACCGCCTCATGCGCACCGGTGGAGGCGCCGGAGGGGACGATGGCACGGCCGACCGCGCCCGAATCCAGGACGACATCGACCTCTACGGTCGGGTTGCCGCGCGAATCCAGCACTTCGCGCGCGATGATGTCGGCAATGGAAGTCATTCCGGCGATCCCCTTTGAGGTGGAAGTCCCCGGCGGATAGGACGGTCTGGGCGGAAGGGCAAGTGCAGCGCCGTGAAGAAAGGCGGGGGATGGGATTTCCACCGCATCGCCGCTGGCCGGGATACGGACAGGGGCAGGTACTTGTCGGCGCTAAAGAAAGCCGATCCACCGCCCCGCCAGCAGCACGCCAAGCCAGAGGAATGCCGAGGCCGCCGCGACCAGCCGCACCGTCCATGGCACGACGCCGCCGCCCAGCGCCCGCCGGTAACCGCCGTGGAAGTGCTGCAAGCCGATATTGCCGAGCGCGAAGGCCAGCACCGCCATCTTGGCGAGGAAGGCGGTGTTCTCCACGTAATGGTCCGGCCGCACGCTGAACAGCCAGAGCCCGGTGAGCAGCGCGACCACCAGCCCCACCGCCGCCGCACGGGACAGGAAGGGGGCCAGGATCGCCAGCGGGACCTGCCGGAACAGCCCCATCAATCGCAGGTCCAGCGGCAGGATGGCGCCCAGGACCAGCCCGATGCCGAGGATATGCGCCGCGTTCACCACCAGGTAGGCGGTGCCGGATTCCTGCAGCCAGGTGGCGCCGGGCCAGCTTGCCAGGGCCGCCAGCATCCGGCCGTGCCCTAGCGGCTGCCGATCCGCTCCGGATACATGTCGTAGTTCTGCCCCGCGAGGGTGATGCGCACGGCCTTCATATGCCGCGCCCCCGCTTCCTTGGAGCGATTACCAAGGATGGTGATGGCTTCGCCGACCCGGCCGGAATCACCGCGGAAGCCGGACCTTTGCGTCTGGTTCGGATTGCCGAGATCGACCTGCCAGATCTGCCCGTCCGCTGCCCGGACCTGCAAGCTCGGGTGGGGCGGCGCCATGGAGATCGCGTGGATGGTGCCTTGCAAGGTGGTCTGGGCCTCTTCGGCCCAGGACCAGCCGTGATGGGCCCAGGCGCTGGTACCCGCGCACAGCGTGGCCATCATGCCTGCGAGAAGGACGCGCTTGCCAGCCTTTGCCGTCATGGTCGTGCTCCCGGTCCACGGCCACGGGGGGCGGCCGCCTTCCGAGCATCCTAGCGGAGCGGCACGGGCGGCAGGCGTCACAGGACATTGAGGGGCCGAATCAAAAAGGGCGAGCCTCGCGGCCCGCCCCTTCAACGCCGTGCCTCAGTGGCAGGTCAGACCAGCCGGGCCTGCTTCACCGCCGCGCCGATGAAGCCGGCGAAGAGGGGATGCGGGTCGAACGGCTTCGACTTCAGTTCCGGATGGTACTGCACGCCGATGAACCACGGATGGTCTGGGTACTCGACGATCTCCGGCAGCAGGCCGTCCGGGGAGAGGCCGGAGAAGCGCAGGCCGGCTTCCTCCAGGCGTTCCCGGTAGCCGATATTCACTTCATAGCGGTGGCGGTGGCGTTCCTCGATCTCCGCCTTGCCGTAGACGTCCCGCACCAGGGAGCCCTCGGCCAGCGCGGCCGGGTAGGCGCCCAGGCGCATGGTGCCGCCCAGATCGCCTTCCTTGCTCCGCTTCTCGCGGTCGTTGCCGCGCAGCCACTCGGTCAGCAGGCCAACCACCGGCTCCTCGCAGGGGCCGAACTCGGTGGAGGAAGCCTTATCGAGCCCGATCAGGTTCCGCGCCGCCTCGATCACCGCCATCTGCATGCCGAAGCAGATGCCGAGGAAGGGCACTTTCTTCTCACGCGCGAAGCGGACGGCCTCGATCTTGCCCTCCGCGCCACGCTCGCCGAAACCGCCCGGCACCAGGATGCCGTGCACGCCCTCCAGCCGGTCCAGCGCGTCGGGCGTCTCGAAAATCTGGCTGTCGACCCAGTGCAGGTTGACCTTCACGCCATGCTCGATGCCGCCATGGCCCAGCGCCTCGGCCAGCGACTTGTAGGCGTCCAGCAGCGAGATGTACTTGCCGACGACGGCGATGTTCACCTCGCCCTCCGGCTGCGTCACGCGGTTGACGATGCGCGTCCAGCGGGACAGGTCCGGCTCGCCGTAGGAGGAGAGGCCGAAGTGGCGCAGCACTTCGCGGTCCAGCCCCTCGGCATGGTACATCAGCGGCACGTTGTAGATGGGCGAGGTGTCCAGCGCCGGGATCACGCTCTCCGGCCGCACGTTGCAGAACAGTGCGATCTTGCGGCGCTCGTTCTCCGGGATCGGGCGGTCGCAGCGGCACAGCAGGATCTGCGGCTGGATGCCGAGGCCCAGCAGCTCCTTCACGGAATGCTGCGTCGGCTTGGTCTTCAGCTCGCCGGCGGCGGGGATGTAGGGCACCAGGGTCAG
>Ga0308159_1003448_pt1 | contig 15964 bp, 13 predicted proteins | sample PhyCR1_FD_201040 | JGI IMG/M metagenome (GOLD analysis project Ga0308159, IMG submission 201040) | Phyllosphere microbial communities from UC Gill Tract Community Farm, Albany, California, United States - DLSLC.R1 | ecosystem: Host-associated > Plants > Phyllosphere > Unclassified | place: USA... | reverse complement strand
TGGGCGAAGCCTACAAGGTGGGGCAATTGCAGAAATATAGGCTTTCCGCCTTCGAGGCTTTCTACCACGCCACACTCGGCGGCGCGCGGGCTCTGCATCTTGATGACAAAATCGGTAATTTCGAGACGGGTAAAGAGGCCGATATCGTGGTGCTGGACCCCAGTGCAACCGCATTGCAACAGCTTCGCACCGGAAACTGCAAAACGCTTGCCGAGAAACTCTTTGTATTGATGACGCTGGGTGACGACCGCAATATCTTCCGCACACTGGTCGACGGAAAAGTCGTTTATCAACGCCCCGACTAGAACCACTGTATAAATATCAGGGGTGCGCTAAATCGGCACCCTTGCCCTAAATTAAGGCAAATTCAGGATATAAACGCACCAATGATGAACACAGAAACAGCAAATAGCCGCGTTCGCGTCGCCCGTGAGAAGACCCTTGAAACTATTCACGCCGCCGCCATCGCCGAATTCAGTGAAAAAGGCTTTCAGGGCGCCACGACGCAAGCGATTGCGCTGCGGGCAGGCATGAAGAAAACCCAGCTGCATTATTACATCGCCGGAAAAGAGGAGCTGTATGAGGAGTTACTGCATAAGGTACTGAGCGTCTGGGCCGAGATTATTCAGTTTGACGACAGCCTGGTCGAACCCGAAGCCGTACTGCGCCGCTATATCCGCAACAAGCTGGAGTTCTCCTTTCAACAGCCTGAATTATCGCGAATTTTCACCAGCGAAGTGTTAAGCGGCGGTCATTATCTGCATAAATACTGGCCTGAGGCGATCGGCAATATTATCAGCAAGGAAACCCTGATAAATCAATGGATTGAACAAGGAAAACTTCGACCGTTGGATGCCCGGCTGTTTATCATGAATATCTGGGCAATCACCCAGTACTATGCCGATTTCGCTGTGCAGGTTAACCAGATGTATCGTGACATCAGTGAAGACACGGCCAACCGTGAACACATTATTGACGAGGTCACGACGCTTATCCTGCGCGGCTGTGCGGTATAAGTCAGTCCAGTTTCATTCATATTTGAGATGTTCTTGGCATCAATATTGCTACTTAAATTATAAATTTGACCAGTTGTACAAATCGATTGGTTTATTAAAAGCATTATTGTGAGCAGGAACTCTTATGATCCAATTTCTTTTGAATGACCGACTGCAACAGGAAACAACACTGCCACCCGATACCACCGTGTTGCAGTATCTGCGCCGCAATGCGGGCCGCTGCGGCACCAAGGAAGGGTGTGCGTCCGGCGATTGCGGGGCCTGTACGGTGGTTCTCGCCGAGCCGCAGGGCGACACGCTGCGCTATACGCCCATCAATGCCTGTCTGACCTTTGTTTCTGCATTGCAGGGCAAACAGCTCATCACCGTCGAAGACCTCAAACATCAGGGACAACTGCATAGCGTTCAACAGGCGATGGTCGACAATCATGCCTCGCAATGCGGCTTCTGTACGCCCGGTTTCGTGATGTCTGTCTTTGCCCTGCAAAAAAATCATTCGGCGGTAAAACGTGCCGCTCAACGTGAACAGGTTTTGCAGGCGCTCTCCGGAAACCTATGTCGCTGCACCGGTTATCGTCCTATTGTGGAAGCTGCGCTTGCCGCCTGCGCCACGCCGGTTGTCGATCAGTTTGACCGCGCCGAACAGACTACGCTGCAACGACTCCAGGCCATCGCGCCCGTAGCAGGGCAATCCGAACACTATGCCGATGACGGCAGCGTAATTCCGACCACGCTTAACGCACTGGCTACGGCGTATCAGGCCAATCCGGAAGCTAAACTGGTCGCTGGCGGTACCGACCTGGCGCTGGAGGTGACGCAGCGTCATCGGCGTCTCACTCAATTGATTGCCATGGGTGCGATCCCCGAGCTTAAAATCCTCGAGGTGACTGACGATACGATTATTCTGGGCGCAGCCGCTACCTTGAGTGAGTGCCTGCCGCTGCTTGAACATGAATTCCCGGATTTCGGCGCCTTGCTTGAGCGTTTTGCCTCGCAGCAAATTCGCAATCAGGGCACCTTTGGCGGCAATATTGCCAACGCCTCGCCTATCGGCGACAGCGGCCCCGTGTTTCTGGCCCTGGGCGCTTCGCTGCGTCTACGCTGCGGGGATGTCGAGCGAATCTTGCCGCTGGCGCAGTTTTACCTGGGTTATCGACAAACGGCGTTGCAGCCCGGCGAATTTATCTCGCACATTCTGATTCCGCGCATCGCGGCCAACCCGCACAGAACGCTGAAAATCTATAAGGTGTCGAAACGGCTCGACGATGACATCTCGGCCGTCTGCGGTGCCTTTAATCTGGAAATCATCGACGGCATCGTCACACAGGCGAGCCTGGCTTTCGGCGGTATGGCGGCGATCGCCCAGCGTGCCTACCACTGCGAGCAACTGTTGCTGGGTCAGCCGTGGCAATCCACCACGGTCGAACGGGCTTGTCTCGCTCTGGCGCAGGATTATCAGCCCATCAGCGATTTTCGTGCGAGCCGCGAATACCGTATGCAGGTGGCGAAAAATCTGCTGCGCCGTTGCCTGATTGAAACCACCTCGACCGATACCATGATGAGGGTGACCCAGTATGTCTAAATCCCCCGCAGTCCCTTCACAGGAAACGCTCGCAGACCTGTTCCGCGCCGGTTTGAACAGCGGCGTCGGCAAGAGCATGAAACACGAAAGCGCCGACAAGCACGTCAGCGGCGAGGCGGTCTATATCGACGATCGGCTCGAGTTTCCGAATCAGCTGCATCTGGTGCCGCGACTGAGTGAAGTCGCCCACGCCGAGATTGTGCGCATTGATATCGAACCCTGTTTCGCCATACCCGGTGTGGTGCGCGTCATCACCGCCGACGATGTGCCGGGCGAGCTGGACATTGCGCCGCTAACCCAGGGCGATCCGCTGCTGGCAAAGGATTGCATCGAGTATTACGGACAGGTGCTGCTGGTGGTTGCGGCAGACAGCGAAGCCGCGGCACGGGCGGCCGCTTCGGCGGCGATTATCGAATACCGCGAACTGCCGGCGGTATTGAGCGTGAAGCAGGCACTGGAACAGGAGTTCTGGGTCGAAGCGCCGCACGTTCACCAACGCGGTGACGCGGCCTCGGCGCTCGCGAGCGCGCCACATCGCCTGCAGGGCGAGCTGGAAATCGGCGGGCAGGAACACTTTTATCTCGAGACGCAAATCGCCTCGGTAATGCCCGGTGAAGACGGCGCAATGCTGGTGTATAGCTCTACGCAGCATCCAACGGAGGTGCAGAAATTGGTGGCCTCTGTGCTGGGTCTGCCAATGCATAAGGTCGTGGTCGATATGCGCCGTATGGGCGGCGGCTTCGGCGGAAAAGAGACGCAGGCGGCAGGCACGGCCTGTCTGGCGGCTTTGGCGGCGCACCTTACCGGCAGACCGGTGAAAATGCGTCTGTCGCGGCAGGACGACATGATGATCACCGGAAAACGTCATCCGTTTTATATTCGTTATGACGTGGGATTCACGGACAACGGCCAGATCCACGGCATAGACATAAAATTGGCGGGTAATTGCGGATATTCGCTGGATCTGTCGGGGTCTATCATCGACCGCGCGATGTTCCATGCCGACAACGCCTATTATCTTGGCGACGCTATCATTACCGGTTATCGCTGCAAAACCCATATTGCCTCCAATACGGCGTATCGAGGATTCGGCGGCCCGCAAGGCATGGTTGCGATAGAACATATCATCGACCACATTGCCCGTGAACTGGGCCGCGACCCGCTTGAAGTGCGTAAAACCAACTATTACGGCAAGGAGGACCGCAACGTCACCCACTATTATCAGCCGGTTGAGCAAAATCTGTTGCAGGAGATGACGGCCGAGCTTGAGCTGAGTGCGCAATACGCGGCGCGGCGCGAGGCGGTGACGCAGTTTAACCGGCACAGCCCGTATTTGAAGAAAGGATTGGCGCTGACCCCGGTGAAATTCGGCATCTCCTTTACCGCCAGCTTTCTGAATCAGGCAGGGGCGCTGGTCCTCGTCTACACCGATGGCAGCATTCAGCTGAATCACGGCGGCACCGAAATGGGTCAGGGGCTGAATACCAAGGTGGCGCAGGTCGTGGCCGAAGTCTTTCAGGTGCCGCTGTCGCAAATTCAGATAACCGCGACCGATACCGGTAAAGTGCCGAACACTTCGCCGACCGCCGCGTCCTCGGGGGCGGATCTGAACGGGAAGGCGGCGCAGAATGCCGCCGAGATAATCAAAGGTCGACTGGTCGAGATGTTGATGCGCAACTATGAAGCGCAGGAATCAGACATCGAATTCAGTAATGGTCAGGTGCGTGTCGCGGAGCAATATTTCACGTTCCAGCAGGTAGTGACGCAGGCGTGGCTGAATCAGGTTTCGCTGTCGAGCACGGGTTTCTACAAAACGCCCAAAATCTTCTACGACCGTTCCAGGGCGGCGGGCCATCCGTTCTATTATTTCTCGTACGGCGCGGCCTGTTCCGAGGTGTTGATAGACACATTGACCGGTGAGTATAAATTGCTGCGTGCCGACATACTGCATGACGTCGGTGACTCGCTGAATCCGGCTATCGATATCGGGCAGGTCGAAGGCGGCTTCGTGCAGGGCATGGGCTGGCTCACTTGTGAAGAGTTGGTGTGGAGTGGAAAAGGGCGTCTGGAAACCAGCGGTCCGGCCAGCTACAAAATACCGGCCATTGCCGATGTGCCGCAGGACCTGCGCGTTAAATTGGTTGAAAACCGCAAGAATCCCGAAGATACCGTGTTTCATTCCAAAGCCGTGGGCGAACCGCCCTTTATGCTCGGGATTTCTGTCTGGTGTGCGATTAAAGATGCCGTCGCGAGCGTAGGACAATATCAGCGTCATGTTCAGCTGGACGCGCCCGCTACCCCCGAGCGCGTCTTGCTGGGTGTCATGCAGATGCAGGAAAGTCTGCTGCAAGGTGACAACGTCACGGAAAATGTCGACTTGACCCCTGAAGTGGCAGGCAAATAGCGAGGAGGCGTGATGCGTACCGATGACTGGATAACTCAGCTCAATCAATTGCAGGAACGTAGAGAGTCTTGCGTCATGATAACGTTGGTCGAGCATCAGGGTTCAACGCCGAGAAACAGTGGCTGCAAGATGCTGGTCACCGCTGCCGGGCAATATTTTACTCTCGGCGGCGGGAACCTCGAATTTCAGGCAATCGCCATTGCACGTGAAATGCTCGAGCAACACCACGCACAAAGCCGTCTTGAGCGTTTTAATCTGGGGGCGCGGTTAGGCCAATGCTGCGGCGGTGTCGCTACCGTGCTGTTTGAGCCGCTATGTCAATCACAGCCGCAGGTGGTGGTTTATGGCGCAGGGCATGTGGGGCGGGCGCTGGTCGCCATTCTCGCCACATTGCCGTGTCGCATTACGTGGGTCGATGCTCGGGCCAGTGAATTTCCGGCCCATGTCGACCCCCAGATAACCTGTGTTATCGACGAAGAACCTGAAGCCACCGTGCAGCAGATGCCTGCCGACAGCTATTTTATTGTGCTGACCCATGACCATCAGCTGGATTTGGCACTCAGCGAGAAAATCCTCAGGCGCAACGATTTTCGCTATTTCGGGTTAATCGGTTCCGAAACCAAGCGTAAAAGATTCGATTACCGACTGGCGGGAAAAGGAATCAGTGAAGCCTGTTTGAGGAAAATGCGCTGTCCGGTGGGGTTGCCCGATGTCAAAGGCAAATTGCCCGCAGAAATTGCCGTCGCCATTGCCGGGGAGGTTATTGCGGCCTATCAACGCACCTGATATCGCTTTATTACGCTATGCTAACGGGATGTTTTGTCACAGTTAATGGAGCTTTCCATGACCGATTTAGTCCGCTGCTGGGGGGGTAACGACCCCCTTATGCAGCATTATCATGACCACGAATGGGGTGTACCTGTTCATGACAGCCGTGCCCTATGGGAAAAACTGATGCTCGACGGTTTTCAGGCGGGGTTGTCGTGGCGCACCATCCTCAAGAAACGCGAGGCGTTACGACAGGCGTTCTGCGGATTCGACCCCGAAAAGGTCGCGCAATTTACCGACCAGGATGTCGAGCGTCTGTTGGCAAACGCCGAGATAATCCGTTCCCCGACTAAAATCAGGGCCGTTATCAATAATGCGCGCGCTTATCTGGCCATGCAGGCAAACGGCGAGGATTTTGCACAATGGATTTGGAATCAGGTCGACGGCAAACCCATACAGCATCAGGGTCCTGTTCCCACGCACAGCCCGCTGTCTGAAAAGATTGCCAAAGCGCTCAAAAAACGCGGATTCAGTTTTGTCGGCCCCGTTATTGTCTATGCCTGGATGGAGGCGACCGGCATTATCAACACTCATCGTCCCGACTGTTTTCGCCGTCATCAGGTGTCTTGAAATCCCCTTTGAAGCGTTGCCTGTACTGCGCAGGACTGACATTAAGCTGTCGAATAAAGGCTCGCCGCAAAATATCGATACTCCTGTAGCCGCACTGCGCGGCAATCTGCTTGGGTGAGAGCAAGGAAGATTCCAGCAGATGACGCGCATGATTTACCCGCGCCTGCTCGAGCCATTCACTCGGCGTCTGCGACATTTCATGGGTAAACAACCGCGTTAAATGCCGTGTGCTGACGCCCATATGATTCGCCATCGTTTGCACCGAGTGCGTATCCTGAAGGGTGCCGATAACCCAGCGCTGCACATCCTGCAACGCACTACGGCCGCCAATCGAGCTTTTTCCGGCGCGGCTAAACTGCATCTGTCCGCCGGGGCGTTTAAAGAACATCACCAACTGCGCCGCGACGTTCAACGCTACCTCGCGGCCCATGTCTTCCTCTACCATCCTCAACGCAAGATCAAGCCCTGACGTCACCCCCGCTGCCGTGCGCAAAGGGCCTTCTGCGATATAAATGGCGTCGGCATCGACCTGAATTCCGGGATACTTCTGGCTTAATGTCTCGGCAATCGACCAGTGCGTGGTAATGCGGTGTCCTTCCAGCAAGCCCGTTTCGGCCAGCAACATGGCGCCGGTACACACGGACCCATAACGCCGACTCATCATTGCCCGCTGTTTTATCGCGTCAAGTTCTGCACTGTCAGGCTTGAAACGCGATATATCGGGCGCGCCGGCAATCAGAAAGGTGTCGGGCTTTTGCGAAGGCGTGTCGCAAAGCCGCGTTTCGGCCAGAAGGGAAATACCTGATGAGGTCACGACCTGCAAGTCATCAAGCGCAATAACCTCGAGTTGATAAATCTTGCGCCCCAACTGCTGATTAACCTCGGCAAACACATCCAGCGGGCCTGACACGTCCAGCAGTTGCACGCCCGGGATCGCCAGAATCTGCACGATTTTGATCATTTGCTCTTTCCTATGGCCGAGTACGTCGGGATGTCTTATATCGTCATATTACTACCATTGAAGACATTGTGTCTTGGCCTTATCGTGATTTCAGACCTTACTTCACTCGACGGGAAATAAATCATGACATTCACGATTAACGGAATTCGTATTCCTGACAGCACTATGGCGAAACAGGCAACGGAACTGGTGCGGGATACGGAATCGGAACTGCTGTTCAATCATTCGAGCCGCGTCTATTACTGGGGCGCACTGGCTGGTCAGCAACGCGGGCTGGTGGTAGAGAGCGAACTGCTTTATATCGGTTGTATGTTCCACGACATGGGGCTCACGCAAGATCATTGCAGTTGTGACAAACGTTTTGAAGTGGATGGCGCCAACGCCGCACGCGACTTTTTGCGTCAGCATCAAATCAGTCAGGCGGATATCGACAAAGTGTGGACTGCCATTGCGCTGCATACGACGCCGGGTATTCCCGAGTTTATGGATCCGGTCATTGCGCTTCTGACGGCGGGCGTTGAGATGGATGTGCTGGGCATCAACTATGAAGGGTATCGCGTGGAGGATCGTGAAAAGGTGATCGGTGCGCATCCAAGAACGCCACATTTCAAAGAAGACATTATTAATGCCTTCTACGAGGGCATAAAAGATAAACCGCAAACGACCTTTGGTAATGTGAAGGCCGACGTGATTGCCGATAAGCAACCCGATTTCGACAAGGGTAATTTCTGCTCGATCATTCGCGGTTCGCACTGGCCGTCATAGATTCAACGGGCAAGACTCTTTCTGAAGTTATGCGCAGGGCGGTTGTTAAGTACCGTTGCAGCCGCCCTCGAGAATATGCTTATGCAAAAACGTTATTATCCATCTGGACGGCTAGATGTAGGATTAACGCTGTCGATTAATAATGAATAAATAAAAGGTTCGAGCATGAGCGATACCCCTATTCGCGTGGTGACTGGCCCCGCAAACTACTTTTCTTTCCCGGGTGCCATTGAACGTATCAGGGATTTCTATTCCGCCGAGCAACTGCAAAATGCGTTATGGATTTTCGGCGAGCGCGCACTCGCGGCGGCCAAAGATTTTCTGCCTGACGAATTTAGTCATCCCAAAGCCCGACATGCCTTGTTCAAGGCGCACTGTAGCGAGACGGAAGTGCAGCGGCTGGTGGACATTGGCGGCACCGATCGTCAGGTCGTGATCGGCATGGGTGGCGGGGCAGTGCTGGATACCGCGAAGGTCGTGGCACGCCGTCTTGGCCTGAATGTCATCGCCATTCCAACAATTGCCGCGACCTGCGCCGCGTGGACGCCGCTTTCCGTATGGTATAGCGACGAAGGCACGGCGCTGCATTATGAAATCTTCGACGATGCCAATCATCTGGTGGTCGTCGAGCCACGCATCATTCAGCAGGCTCCCAAAGCCTATTTACTGGCAGGCATCGGCGATACGCTGGCGAAGTGGTACGAGGCCGTCGTCCTGTCACCCGAACCGACCGCCGTACCCTTGACCGCGCAGTTGGGCCTCAATACCGCGCTGACTATTCGTGACGTGCTGCTTAACGAAAGCGAAGCGGCGTTACAGGCTCAAGCAGAGGGGCAGTTGACCAAACCCCTGATCAATGTCATTGATGCCATCATTGCGGGCGGCGGGCTGGTGGGCGGACTTGGCGAACGCTATACCCGTATCGCCGCGGCGCATTCCGTGCATAACGGGCTAACGGCGCTGCCGCAAACCGAGGCTTTCCTGCATGGTACCAAAGTGGCCTACGGCATCCTGGTGCAAAGCGCCTTGCTGAAACAGTTTGACGTGGTCGACCAGCTGATTGCGCTGTATCAGCGGCTGGACCTGCCGGTCAGTCTGGCGGCGCTGCAGGTGGATATCCACAACGACGAGCACATTCAATGTCTGATTGCGCGCACCTTGAAAGCCGAAGAATCTATTCACCTGCTGCCGAATAATCCAGACGACGTCTCGTTACGCGCCGCATTGGAATATGTCGAGAAGCAGGTGCGATAAATCCTCAAAAGGGGGTCTTATCCGTGATGAGACTCCCGCCAATCTTTAACCATATCGCCTGTGACTTCTTTTTTATAGCAAAGAGGCGAATATCCTCCTGCACGGCTCCACGCACTTCTTCCCCCGCAGTGACTGCCATTCCTTGCCTGATTAAAAGGACAGGCACAGGTACCGGGATAAGACGCAATCGACTCATCGATAATGGCCTGTTTCACCTCATCGTCCGAGGGAGAATGACCTTTGGCGAAGGCTGAGGGTGTCATAAAGCAGGGCATGAATAGGGCGGTAATCAGTAAAGCGCGTGAACTCAAAGACATGAACAACCTCCTTGGGATTAATCCTAAGGAGTAATGCTTTTTTAAGTAAAACGCAACGAGCAACGGGCCATCGCCGATTAAATATTCACTTTCTGTCACCTCCCGCCACATAAACCCATAAAATTAACTAAAATTTTACAAGTATCGTTTGGGCACTCGATGGCAGTGGCCATTTTTTTTCGTTTCATAAGGAGCTTGTGAATGACGTCCCTGAGATCTCCCAGAAATTCCTCTCTTGCCGTGGGCATTGTAGCGTTGCTTGATCCGCTGCCCATTGGTTTTTTTACCGCCGCCTGGATATTCGACATTATCTATATTTACAGCACCGAAATAGCCTGGACACAGGCCGCAAGCTGGCTGATTGTGCTGGGGCTGGTGATTGCCATTATTCCGCGCATCATCAATCTGGTGCAGGTGTGGGTCGGTACGTCATTTGCGCAAAATTCGCCGTATAAGGTCCATTTCTGGTTGAGCCTGCTGGCAATTATTCTTTCAATCTTCAATGCCTTTATTCACAGCCGCGATGCTTTTGCCGTCGTGCCGACCGGCGTGATTTTGTCCACTGTCGTGGTGGTTTTGCTGTTGATTGCCAATCTGCAACTCGCCTTGCGCGATCGCACTGCTTAAGGAGAAGCCGGGATGAAAAAATATTATGCACTCTCCGCATTGGCACTGACTCTGCCGCTGCTTCTGGCGGGTTGCGATAACGCCGCCAAGATTTCGCCCGAGAAACAAACGGGCAGCGACCCGCAACTGCCTGCCGCGCAAAACTTCCTGTTGCCGCCGATGCAGGTTCCAAGCGGCACGCCGTGGAAAAATGGTGAAACGCCTAAAGTGGCGGAAGGTCTGAAGATTGAGAAGGTCGCCGACGGCTTTATGCATCCGCGCCAACTGACTGTATTGCCGAATGGCGACATTCTGGTGGTCGAGGCCAACAGTCCTCCGGGCGTGACCAGTAAACCCAAGGAACTCATCATGGGCCTGGTGCAAAAAGCGTCCGGGAAAGGCGGCGCAGGTGGTAACCGCATTACCCTGTTGAGAAATGTCAGTGGTGACGGTAAAACCTGGGAGAAGCACATCTTCCTTGAAAACCTGCATTCCCCGTTTGGCGTGCAACTTATTGGTGACCAACTGTATGTCGCCAATGCCGACGGGTTGATGCGCTACCACTATCAATCCGGTGAGACCAAAATCACCGATCCGGGTACCGAGCTGGCCGACTTGCCGGGCGGTCCTATCAATCACCATTGGACCAAGTCGCTCTTGGCCAGCACTGATGGCAGCAAGCTGTACGTTGGCGTAGGGTCAAACAGTAACATTACGGAAAACGGGATTGGGGCAGAGTATCGTCGCGCCGATGTACTGGAAGTCGACGTCGCGACAGGGGCCAGTCGCATATACGCCAGCGGTCTGCGCAATCCGACCGGTTTACAGTGGGAACCACAAAGCGGCAAGCTTTGGGCCATTGTGAATGAACGCGATGAAATTGGTGCCGACCTGGTGCCCGATTACATGACTTCAGTGCAGGAACAAGGCTTCTATGGCTGGCCCTACAGCTACTTTGGTCAACATGTCGATGAACGTGTAAGACCACAGCGGCCAGATCTGGTTGAGAAAGCCATCAAGCCGGATTACGCCCTCAGCTCGCACGTCGCACCGCTGGGACTGCTGTTTTATACCGGAAGCAATCTTCCTGCCGAGTATCGCGGCGGGGCATTTATCAGTGAACACGGAAGCTGGAACCGTAAGCCGCTCAATGGTTACCAGGTGGTCTATGTCGCGTTCCAGAACGGAAAACCGGTCGGACAGCCTAAACCTGTGGTGACTGGCTTCCTGACTGACGACCAGAAAGAGGTGCGTGGTTTACCTGTAGGTCTGGCGATGGACAAACAGGGCGGCTTGCTGATTGCCGATGACGCAGGTAATACCGTTTGGCGTGTTACTGCGGCCAGCGGCCAGTAATAAACAAGAACCTCTACCGCGCGCGAAAATATCTTCGGCCGGTAGAGGTTATATAAATTTATTGCGCTTGTTGTTAGAAAATATGAAATATCATATTAAACGCATTCCTATAGGATAAATAAAGTCGCAGTCGGGTAATCACCTTATTTATTCTACAAGGATCTGCAAAATGAAAAGTGAAAATCTCCGTCCCTCGCTGTTAGCTGTTTTTTCTGCCTTGTTAATTAGCTCACCTGTTATTTCGTGGGCTGATGACTCAAGCGTGGCCGTCGGCCCGCAATATGACACCACCCATGTATATGTCCAGCCCGGAAAGATGGATGCCTTCGTCGCCAGTATTCTAAAAACATTCGGTGGAACAGTGACTAAGCGTGTCAGCGTAGATGTCACCCCGACACCGAGCCAGACCTTGTCACAGTTGATTCTGACGCCGGTGGGCGGCTTTTCGGTCTTCGATTTCGCAACACCTATCCCTTATCCCTTTGGAGCGGAGCGCAACGGATTTCTAGTCAAGGATATGGATACCGCGATTGCGCAGGCTAAACAGGCCGGGGCTGATGTGCTGGTCGAGCCTTTTCCTGACCCGATTGGCCGCGACGCGGTAATTCAGTGGCCCGGCGGTATCAATACCCAACTTTATTGGCATACTGCCGCTCCGAAATATACGCCGCTCACCACCGTTCCGGAAAACAGGGTGTATATTTCCCGTTATCGCGTCGATGCTTTTATTAAAAGCTTCCTCACTTTCTCCAAAGGGCACGTCGTCAGCGATCGCGAAAATGAGGCGGTCTATCTAGGCCAGACCGCAAAGGTGAGGGAGGTCGAACTGGAATCTACCTTTGGTAAAACGCAGATTTTTGTGACCGATGGGCATCTGCCTTATCCTTTCGGCCTTGAAAAAACGGGTTATGCCGTGAAAGACCTGCGCATTACGCTGGATAACGCGCTTTCATCGGGTGCGAAAATCCTTTGGCGCAGCAGCGCGGCCGAAGTACAACACTCGGCGATTGTGCAGTTCCCGGGCGGGTACATTGCGGAAATACATCAGGTTTAATTTCCGTTTATCCTCTGACACGCGCAGCCCGGCGATAGAGCGTGCTGCGCGCAATCCCCAGTGCCTGCGCCGTTTTACTGATATTTCCCTTGAACCGCTTCAGTGTTTCGGCAATCAGTCGTTCATCATGTTGCTGCAAACCCGGTGCGGGCTCGGGAATGGGAGCACGATACTGCAGGGGAAGCTTATCTATTTCAATCTGCTCATTGTCATCGGCCAGCGCCAGCAAGACTTTTAGCAAGCTGCGTAGCTGTCGTACGTTGCCCGGCCAACGGTGGGTAACGAGCGCATCAATGAGCAGGGGGCTTAACGTAATGTTGCGTTTTTGGCCGCCCAATTCCTGCCACTGCTGATTAATAAAGGAGGCGAGCGCCGGCCATTCGCGCAAGGGGGGAATACGGAGTGAAAACTCCTGAAGTCGATAGAGCAGATCTTCACGGAAGCGACCTTCGGCAACCAGTTGTTCGAGATTATGATGCGTTGCACTGATCACCGCAAAGTTGACTGGCCAACTTTGGCTGGACCCAAGGGGAGCCACTTCCTTTTCCTGCAAGACACGCAGCAAACGGGTTTGCAGCGCCAGGGGCATATCGCCTATCTCGTCAAGGAACAGCACGCCGCCATCCGCCTCGCGAATTTTGCCGATATAACCTTTCTTGCTGGCCCCGGTAAAGGCACCCGATTCATAGCCAAAGAGTTCGGATTCGATCAGGGATTCCGGAATGGCCGCACAGTTGATAGCCACAAACCGGCCTTTGCGCCAGCGACTTTGCCGGTGTAGAGCGCGACTCACATACTCTTTACCGCAGCCCGTTTCGCCATTGATGCCGAGTGAAATACCGGCATCAAGCAGCTTGCACATTTTCTCGGCCTCGTTGCCCAACGCAGCACACGCAGGAGAAGAGGGGGCAGATACGGCAAAGAGCGATTTTTTGGGAGCGCGTAATCGATAAAAGAGACGCTGCTGTCGCCGCGTATAAAGCGGTTGCGGCACGGCATTCTCAACCTGTTCACCACGCGGGAAAAGATGCTGGAAGGTGGTCTGTCCAAACTGATCGGCGGTGATGTCGAGAAGTCGCATGGCGGCACGATTGGCCGACACCAGAATGTTATCGGCGAAAATCAGCAGGAGTTCATCAATTTTATCCAGTCCATTGACCTGTGGATGCAGATTCATCAACCATTGATCGGGGTGTAAACTCTCTTTCATCCATAAATATTCAATCTGCTTGGCTGCGTGCTTAACCCAAGCAAAAGTGTCTGGATGAGGGAAATGGGCTGGACCAGATATATCCAGTACGCCCGCAATGTGCCCATCGGGCGACTGTAACGGCATGGCCGCGCAATAAAGCCCCTGATTACTATCAAGAAAATGTTGCTGACCTCGTATTTCGCAACCGTCGTCAATGGCGAGTGCAGTACCGATAGCATTGGTGCCTCGGCCAGACTCGCTCCATAAATTTCCCGGTGCGAGGGCAAAGCGCTGGGCTTTTTGCAAAGCCTGCATATCCCCGCAGGTATTTAACACCATGCCTTCTGCATCGGAAAGAATCACAACCGACTGTTTATCGGCAATTTTCTCGGCAAGCGCATTGACGGCGGGCTGGGCAAACTGCTGCAAGGCGGCATTACTTGCCAGCACGTCGGCCAGTTCATTTTGACGAAGAGGGGAAAAATCCCGGCTAAATCTGTCGAGTCCATAAAGCGCACTGCGTGACCAGGAGTCATTTAACAGTGGATTCAACGTCTCTAGTGGAGCACCGGCCGCCCACAGCCTATCGCGCATAACAACCTCAGAAATGTAACCAAAGTGTTTCAATATTGTAGCGCCACAAAGAAGAAGGTGTTGCGATTTGCAACACAGATACGGAAAGTTGTGTCGCATTCTTTGGGTAGATGTGTGAGTGCCGATTTATCTTTATGAATTTGCTGGATAATTTTCTAGATGGGCACTTATACAGAGACTGGCACGACACATGCTATATAAAGAAGGGTGATGGTATCTGCCCGCGAAAAGAAGCAGAACGGTCGCCACTCTCTGCGAGTCTCACCCTACATAAGGAGTTTGCAATGCAATACGCACATCCCGGCAAACCAGGCGCTTTGTTCACCTTGAAAGCGACCTATGGTAACTATATTGATGGCAAATTCATCGAGCCGTTAAGCGGTCAGTATTTCATGAATACTTCACCCGTGGACGGCAGTGATATTGGCCAGTTCCCGCGTTCCGATGCGCGTGACATCGACGCCGCCCTGGACGCGGCACATCGCGTTGCCGAAGAGTGGGGAAAAACCAGCGTTCAGCAGCGCTCCAATCTGCTTTTGAAAGTCGCCGACACCATCGAGGCCAATCTGGAATATCTTGCCGTCGTCGAGAGTTGGGACAATGGTAAGCCAATTCGTGAAACCCTGAATGCCGACCTGCCGCTTGCGGTTGACCACTTCCGTTATTTTGCGGGATGCCTACGCGCTCAGGAAGGCAGTGCAGCAGAAATTGATGAAAAAACGGTGGCTTATCACTTCCATGAACCGCTTGGCGTGGTCGGACAGATCATTCCCTGGAACTTCCCCTTGTTGATGGCTGCCTGGAAATTGGCACCCGCACTGGCCGCAGGGAACTGCGTGGTGTTGAAACCTGCTGAACAAACTCCGCTGGGCATCACCATGCTGATGGAACTGATCGGCGATATCTTCCCAGCAGGCGTGCTCAATGTCGTGCAAGGTTATGGCAAGGAAGCGGGTGAAGCTTTGGCAACCAGCAAGCGCATCGCCAAGATTGCGTTTACCGGCTCTACACCGGTAGGTCGTCACATTATGGCCTGCGCCGCCGAAAATATTATTCCCTGTACCGTTGAGCTTGGTGGTAAATCGCCAAATATCTATTTCGCCGACGTGATGGAAGCCGAAGAAGATTTTATCGAGAAAGCCGTCGAGGGTCTGGTGCTCGGCTTCTTTAATCAGGGCGAAGTCTGTACCTGTCCGTCGCGTGCCCTGATCCATGAATCCATTTATGAACCTTTCATGGAGCGCGTCATGGCCAAGGTTGCCACGATTCATCGTGGCGATCCGCTGGATACCGACACCATGATTGGCGCACAGGCCTCTCGTCAGCAATTCGACAAGATAATGTCTTATATCGATATCGCGAAACAGGAAGGCGGCAAAATACTGGTTGGCGGTGAACGTGCGTCTGTGAAACCTGAACTTGATAATGGTTTCTATATTCAGCCAACGCTGATTAAAGGTGAGAA
>Ga0308159_1003447_pt1 | contig 15964 bp, 14 predicted proteins | sample PhyCR1_FD_201040 | JGI IMG/M metagenome (GOLD analysis project Ga0308159, IMG submission 201040) | Phyllosphere microbial communities from UC Gill Tract Community Farm, Albany, California, United States - DLSLC.R1 | ecosystem: Host-associated > Plants > Phyllosphere > Unclassified | place: USA... | reverse complement strand
TGTTGATGACGCCGCCGGGATCGCCTTGGCCGTACATGACCGAGGCGGGGCCTTTCAGGACCTCGACCGACTGCACATTGGCGAGATCGAGAAACACTTCCGACCGATCCGACACGCGGTTGAGCAGCACGCCGTCGATCGCGTATCGCGGCGTCGCAAAGCCCCGCACCTGGAAGATCTCACCGCGGTTGCCCGCCGTGGTGGTCGGCTGCACGCTGGAGACGTTGCTCAATACGTCGGTGAGGCGGATGCTGTTCTGATCCTCGATCACGCTACGCGTCACGATCTGGATCGATTGCGGTATGTCCCTGACCGGCGTGGCGGTGCGCGTCGCCGCATCGGTCTCGTCATCGGTGTAGGCCGATCGTTCGCCGGTGACGACGATGTCCCTTCGCTCCTGTTCGGGTTCGCCCGCGCTGGCCAGCACGGGCGAGGAAACAAGCAGACATGGCGATGCCACGCCGGCGAGCCAGCGGATCATGAGGTGCTCCCTGAGGTTACCCCCCTACGGGGTGCTATTTGATACTGATATCCGTTATCAATAGGCTACCTTTAATGCAATCGCTTGCGTGCTTGTCGTGCATCTGCCGCGAGGCTGCGTCAGTGCTCTACCGCGACGGCGGTTTACCCCGGCGTCACCGGAACCCTGTCCGCAGTCAACGCGTCCGAGCCCAGGGATGCAGAGGCTCGGGTTGGATGCGACGCTGCCGTCACCACCGCCTTGGCGTGGAGCAAAGACCGAACGATGTTCATGAGCAGCCTCTCAAGCGGCTCTCGCGGCGCATAGCCGCTATGGTTAAGCTGAAGGCTTCGTTCTCGGCAGTATTGGGTTTTGAGAACCCTTTTTTGTTTCCGATATTCGATGCTAACGGGAATGACCGGGCTGTCTGCGCCACCCTCAAACCTGGGACCGTGGACCGACACGTCTCGTTCTTGAAGCGGGTACTGTACGTCGGTGCGCTGTACGCGGGGCATCCGCGCCAATCCGCTCGATCAGGGAGCCGATCCGAGGACCTGACGGAGGGCGGCACTTCGGGTACCCGACCAAAACCGAGGTCGGAACCGCACGCTGCGCGAACAACGATGTCGAAAACAGCCATTTGCCGTACCGACGACGAGAGCGGCCGGTGCTTCGCTTCCGGCAGATGACGAGCCTGCAGATCGCACCAAGGATGCCGGCGATCCCGGCCGCACGGAGCACACAGAGGTTCGTGCCAGTCTCCTATATTATTGCGGGCTCGGGTGCGGCCCAGACGCTGTCACGCGGCCCCGCCACGGACCGCCGCCGGGCGGCGCGCGCCATGATGGCGAAACCGCTCGCGCCGAGGATTGCGACCAGGTCGACCAGTCGGCTCGCACCGGCATGGCTCCAGCCTTGGGCCAGCAAAGGCGACAATAATGTGGTGAGCGGGATGGCCGCAGTTGCCGCGGCAGCAAGCCACAGCAACTCCGATCCGCTGCGCGCCGCGCCGCGGACCAGGGCCCAGATGACGGCGGCGACAAACACCAGATAGTAGATGCGGCTATGCCATGCGGCAATATTACCCTCGTCGGCGGAAAGCCATTTGGTGGCAGCGATCGTCAGCGAGATGCCGGCGATACAGCCAAGCGGCACGCCTACCGTCAGGCTCCCGAGGATGCGGGTGGCGCGGGTCTGTGTCACCGCGCCGGACTTGCGCTCTTTGCGGCGACGGCTTTCGATCCAGAGCAGATTGCCCGAGTAGAACAAAAAGGCACCGGCAAGACCGAGCAGAAAATAAGACCAGCGCACGGGCGCACCACCAAAGCTGCCGAAATGCAGCGTGAATAAGGATGCGACCGCCGCGAACCACGGCCCCTGGCCCAGGCCAGCAGATTGGCGAGCGTGAGCTAGGCCCATGCCTGCGCGCTGCTGCGGAACAGGAAACAGAGGCCAAGGATCGCGCACGAGATCGGCGACGCCAGCCACATGGCAAGCTGTCGCTGCGCGCTGAAGACATCATCGTCGGTCGCGCTCAGGGCCGCTAAGGTGCAGGTCAGCGCCATGGTCAGGGTGAAGCCGAGGATGGTTGCGGCGGCGGCCTTGCCGAACCAGTCGCGACTGGTGAGCGGCGGGCGGCTCATCGCACCGCCCCCTGCCGGAACCGCCACCAGCGGACGATGGCGGGCATAATGCTCCACACCAGCATTGCGCCCGTCGCCCAAGTGAAGACGGCGGTCGCCGGTCCCTCTATGGTCAGCAGCAGGACCAGCGCGGTCAGCAGGAGTAGCGCTCCGGCCATTCGATACGGGCGGCTGTCGGCACCGGGACGGACCAGCGCCTGATGTGGGGTGCTGGCATAGACACTCAATGCCCCGCCGATCGTCGCAAACGCCGCGCACCACGCCGCGATCATCGTTCCGCTTCCGAGAAGGCGAACCGGATCGCCGGCGCCATTGCCGCCAGCATGGTCGTTCCATGGGACTGGCCGGGCAGTGGCAGGAAACGCGCCCGAGCGGCGTCCGCACCCTGATCGAGCAACCGGATCAATTCGACCGCGGCGACGGAGGCCCCCTCGCCTTCGGCGATCAATATAGGCGGCACTCCCTTGGACGTCGCGACCTCATGCGCGATCAGACCATCGCCGAACCAGAGCGAAGGGCTGACCGCGACGACGCCACCGAACATCGTCGGTCTCGTCAATGCCGCATGGAGAGCGAGCAAACCGCCGAAACTGTGCCCGAGCAACGTCTCGCGCGAGCGATCGACCCGCCAGCGCTGGCGGACCAGCGGCTGTACCTGCCGCTCCACGAGATCGAGAAACGCTTCGGCCCCGCCCGTCGTCATGCCGCTGGCAGGCCGGTTCGCGGGGATCGTCCAGCCCGGCGTGGCGGGCGTATAGTCGCGGGTGCGGCGCGGCAAAGGCCCCGCCGCGATCCCGACGACGATGCCCTCGGAGATGCCCGTCCGCGCGCCGGCGCGCGCCAGCCGACGGGCGGTGAGCGCCGCGATCGCGAAATTGTCTTCGCCGTCGAGTACATACAGGACCGGGTAGCCAGCGGGCGGTGGAGGTCCCTCCGGCCAGGCGATCATGACCCGATAAGCGTCGCCGTTCCTGGCATGGACGATCTGCTCGACGCTGTTCGACAGCGTGTAGGGCGTCGCCGCGAGAGGCTCGTTCGTGACCGGCGCGCCGGGCGCGGCCAAAGCGAGCATGATCGCCGCGACCATGCTCACCACCGGTATTGCAGCCGCAGGTTCAGCGTCCGTCCCGATCCATAGAAACAGGCCGCAGGCGACGAGCACAGCGCGACATAGCGATGGTTGGTCAGGTTGCGTGCATTGACCGACAGGATGATGCCGCTGGCAAAGGCCTTGCGCAGGAACAGATCGTACAAAGTGTAGCTGGGCACGCGATACGCATTGGCGGTGTCGCCGTACGAAACACCGACATAGCGAACCCCGCCGCCCAGTCCGACGCCGCCCAGCGGCCCGTCCTCGGCAAAGCGATAATCGGCGAACAGCGAGCCCATCCACGCGGGCACCTGCGCCAGCCGGTTGCCCTGCTGGCCGGGCGCGCCGCGCGTGATCTCGCTATCCATATAGGTGCCGGTCGCGATCATGCTGAGCCCGCCTATCAGCGTCGCCTTGCCCTCCAGCTCGATCCCCCGGATTCGGCCCTGTCCGGTCTGAACCTGGCACGTCGTGCCCGCGCAGACATGGCTTTCGTCCGGGTCGGGGCTGGCGAGATTGTTCTGGGTGAGCTGATAGAGCGCGGCGGTGAGCAGCGCGTTGCTGCCGCGCGGCTGATATTTGACGCCGACCTCATATTGCTCGCCGGTCGTCGGCTTGAATGGGGTGCCGTCGAAATATTGGCCGGTGGTCGGCATGAACGAGGTGGAATAGCTCGCATAGGGCGCGATGCCGCCCGGCGAGACCCAGGTCGCGCCCGCCCGCCACGTCAGTTTGTCCGCCTTGGTCAGCGTCACCGGATCGGTGGTGCCGGTCGCCAGCTCGTTGACCTGATGGTTCTTCGCCCAGTCGTAGCGTGCACCCAGCGTGACATGAAGCTGGCCCAGCGTGATCTGGTCTTGGCCATAGGCCCCGATCTGCTCCAACCGTGAATTCAGATGGACTTGCGGCGCAAGCGTCTGAAGCACCCTGCCGATGCCCTGCGAGACGGGGTTGAAGATGTCGGGCATCGGCGGAACGTTCGTCGAAAGGTCGCGCAGGTGCCGCCATTCGGTATCGAGCATGTCGACGCCGACCAGCACGCGGTGCTCCAGCGCACCGGTTTCGAGCCGGCCTTCGATCTGCGTATCCAGGCCATAGCCATCGGAATGGCCGATGCCCTGCACCGCGCGCCGGTTGATCGTCTGACCATTGGCCAGCGTCCCCCCGCGCAGCATGGTCCCCTGGAACAGCGTCTCGACACGGGTGTAGCGGCCATTCTGTCGCAACTCGAACCGATCGGAAAAGGCATGGCGCAACTCGTATCCGACCAGATACTGGTTGCGGTCATAGGTGTTAAATTGCGGCTCGCCCAGGAACGCGTCGAGGCGGATATGGCGGCCGCCTGCGCCCGGTTGCTGCGATCCGACATAGGGCAGGAACTGGAAGGTCGATCCGCCCTCGTCGCGCTGATACTGACCCATGAGCGTGATGCTGGTGGCGGCATCGGGCACCCAGGAGAGGCTGGGCGCGATGTAGTAGCGCCCGGTCTTGATCGCATCGATCTGGGCATCGCCATAGCGCGCAAGGCCGACGAGCCGCGCTCGGATCGTGCCGTCGGCGGTGATCGCCCCCGACACGTCCGCCGCGCCCTGATATTGCCATTTGCCGAGGTCGGTGAACCCTGCCCCCTGAAGCATGATTTCGCCACGCGGTTTCGCGGTCGGGCGCTTCGTCACCAGATTGACGATGCCGCCGGGCGCCACCTGTCCGAACAGCACCGCAGATGGGCCTTTGAGCACCTCGATCTGCTGGAGTGCAAAGGGATCGAAGGCGGTTCGCGTCCATTGCCCGCCGGCAGGAAGGCGGATGCCGTCAAGGAACAGATTGTCGCTGAAGCTGCCCGCCGAGAAGCCCCGCACCGAGAAGCTGTCGGCGCGGCTATCGATGCCGTCCTGCTCGGCTTGGACACCGGCGGTATAGGCGAGTGCCTCGGTGACGCTGTGCACCGCGCGGACGTCGAGTTCCTCGCGCGTGATGACCGAGATGGATTGCGGAACCTCGATCAGCCGGGTGGTGGTCTTCGTGCCCGACGTCGCCTGGGTCTGTCCCGTCGCAGTCACGACGATATCCGTATCGCGCAGCGCGTCGCCATTATTATCCTGCGCCGCAACCGGCGCAGCCGCCGACGACAGCAGCAGCCCGACACCCCAATATATCTTCATAGGTCTCCCGCCCCTTACACCCGCCGTCCCCGACGGCGCTTTTCCTGAAAGGCTTGAGGGGCGTCTAATGGTCTTAGATAATGCGAGTCAATCGCACTTGGTAAGTGACTGTGATGATGGGAGGTCTGATAGGTGCCAGCCTTGCCGAACCGATGCGGCCGCCGTCGTTTGGCAGCTACCGTGCGTCCGCTTCGTACCGGAAGCCGTCCTCCGCCGCAGAGGGCACGAATGATGGCTCCCGGCGTCGTTGCCGCAGTTGATAAGCTGGCTGGGTACCGGAGCGAGGCGCTGCGAAGCTCGCTTGGAAAAACGGCCCCAGCGCGGCGTGTTGGTGGACATGCAGTTGGTGTGCATTTCGGGTAGTGCCGTTGCCGTTCCCCGCAGCGATGGGATGCCCTCGCTGCGGGGAACGGGCGGGCCGGGTGGTGATCACCGTCCGGTCGAGGCGCGCTTAAGTGCAGGAATCCGCCGGTCGTCCGTCTCTTGCCCGCCGGAGGAACGTCCTATCCGATGGCGGCGCGCCGATAACGGTGGTCGTCCAGGCTGGCGATATTCGTCGCGGTTCGTCCTCCGTGATGGGCGATCGAGAAGCGCGCCATTTGCCGGGAGAGTTCGTCGGCCTCCCCCGCCAGGCTGCGGACCGCTGCCGTCGCCTGTTCGACCATGGCGGCATTTTGCTGCGTCACCATGTCCATCTGGCCGACCGCGATGTTGACCTGTTGAAGCCCGCTGCTCTGGTTTTCCGCAGAGACGGCGATGTCGTTGACCAGATGGTTGATCTCCGTGATGCGCGTCACGATACGCGCCAGCGCCTGACCCGTTTCGTTGACCAGCCCGACACCCGCATCGACCTGTTCGGCGGACACAGAGATGCGCGCCTTCACGTCCTTGGCCGCATCGGCCGACCTTTGCGCCAGCGCGCGAACTTCCGAGGCGACGACGGCAAAGCCCTTTCCGGCATCGCCCGCCCGCGCCGCCTCGACCCCGGCGTTGAGCGCCAGCAAATTGGTCTGGAACGCGATGCCGTCGATGACCGAAATGATGTCGGAGATTTCGGTCGAGGCGCGCTCGATCCCGTTCATCGCTGCCACCGCATCTTCCATGATCCGGCCGGAATGCTGGACCTCGTCCTTGGCTTGGCCGACCATCTGGCGGGCCAGCCCCGCCTGCTCGGCCGTCTTGCGCACGGTGGTCGTGATCTCGGCCATCGCAGCGGCGGTTTCCTCCAGGCTGGCCGCCTGTTGCTCGGTCCGCTGCGACAGGTCGTCCGAGGCCTGGCGGATATCCGAAGCGCCGTCGATGATGCCGCCGGTCGAGGCGGAAACCTGGGCCATGGCGGCCTGAAGCGCGTCCGCCGCCCGATTGAAGTCGCGCTTGATCGCGGCGAAGGGGCCGTCGAGATCGCTGTCCAGCCGGGACAGCAGATCACCCTCCGCCAATTTGGACAGGGCCGCCCCCACGCTGTCGACGATGAGGCGGGCCTGCGCGTTCTTGGCCTCGTCCGCCGCCAGCAAGCGCCCGCGCAGATTGTCGAGCGCGGCCCCCAGCTGCCCGACCTCGTCGCGCCGGTCGGCATCGATCGACGTCACGGCCATGTTCCCGCTCGCCAATGCCGTCAGGCCATGGGTGACGGCGTTCACCGGCCGGGCGATCTGCCGGACCAGCAGGACGAGGATGGCGACGGCCAGCAACAGGCTGATCAGCATTCCGCCGAAGATGGCGCGGGAAATCATGACGAAGGCCGCCTCTTGCGACGCCTGCCTTTCGGCCAGCAACCGGTTTTCCGTGCCGATCACGGCCCCCGCCTGTGCACGCAGCCGGTCCATCAGCGCCTTGCCCAGTCCCTTCGCCGCGCTGGCGCGCGCCTCCGCCTGTGTCGCGGGCACGGTCATCAACGCGATATTGGGCCGCGCCACCTCGTCACGCCAGCGCTTGGCCAACGCACCGACATCGGTCAGGCGAAGCTGCTGCCCCGGATTGTCGCGGGTTAATTGACGGGCTTGCGTCATGGCGCGATCGAAGTCCGACGCCCCCTGGTCATAGGGCGCCAGAAAATCCCGGTTGGCCGTCAGTAGATAGCCGCGAAGCCCCGTTTCCTGATTGATCATCGCCTCGACGAGCTTGTTGGAGGCCATGATGACCTTGTACGTATGCTCGTTGATATTCGTCGTTTCGCGAACCTGATTCTTTTTGGTGTATATGACGAAGTTCGTCGTCAAGCTTAGCGCCAGAATAATTCCCAAACATAGGGCAAGCTTTCTTACCATTGTAAGGTTATCAAAAAAGCGCATAAAATCATGTTCCGATGATATTCGCCTCCTGCCATACGCGGGCATTTGGCGATGAGCCGACTAAAGGTCGCAACTCCGGATCTGCAACACCGATGACGCCAGGGCGATCATATATGGCATTTCCGCAGTCACGACAGGCGGCCTGATAGGAAGCGCCCCTTAAAAACCGGTATATAGCCTTAAAATATATCGAAAATTCAAATAACTAAGATTTTCGACGGATAGTTGTTTTCAAGGAACCATCCGCGACGTCATGCATTATCCGGCGTTTTTTCAGAATTAATCCGCTGCTCGGCGCAATAGGACAGGTTCGACACTCATCGCAATTGTACGAATTACGAATACTATTGCCGGATCGTCCAGCCGCCCGTGGCGGACGATCGGAACTACCGCTCCCGCATATCGTCCTGATAGACGGCCAGCGTTCTGGCCAGCGCGGCCTGGTCGCGCATCACGCGCTCGACATTCTGCTTCAGTTCGTTCCCAAGCGCCTGCGTGGTCGGGAGGGCGTGAGGCAGGGTTTCCCCCAAGGCGTGGAGCACCTTGAAGGCGCGAATGGCCACCTCCTCTTCCCCGGCGCCCTCGCGTATGATCGGCGCGAAACCGGCCCGGATCAGTTCGTCCACAGAGGGACGCGGCACATGGACCGGCGGTAACTCTTCGTCCGATGGCGACGCCTGCGCCGGAAGTTCGCTCAGGGTTCTGAGTAGCGCATTCAACACCTCGATGGCGGTACCCGGATCATTGGTGGCGGGTGCCAGCGCGCGTCCGGCGATCTCGCCCAATGCGATCTGCCCCAGTCGAGGATCATGATCGAAATCGCGATGCCGCTCGATCACGAAGGCGCGTGACAATTCGTCATCGAGTTTGGCGTGCCCCCCGACCGCTCGGAGCAGCGGGCGCCCCTTGTGCACCAGCGTGCCGGGAATCGCTTCCACGTGCACGATGATGTCGTGATCCCGCGCCAGGTCGGCGAGGTGTCCGATATCGACATGCGTCACATAGCCGATGCTCGGCGAGGTCACTGATCGGGCATTCGCGGGGATCGGGACAGGCGGTCGCCCGCCTTGATGGGGGTCTTTCGCAAACGTCACGATCGCGGATCGCGCCGCATCCTCGACCCGGTCGATCACGTCCGACATCCGCCCGAAGGCGGCGAGATGGGCGATCCAGCGCAAGAGGGTCACGACCACCAGCGCCACGAGCAGGACCGTGGAGATCAGGAGCAGCACACGCCCCTGCCCGCCATAAAGCCGCGTCTGCAGGCCGATGATGCCGACGACGGAAAAGATGAAGGCGCCTAGGAATGTCGACAGCGCATTTTGCGACATGCGATCCGAGATCAGCAATTGCGTCGCGCGCGGCGTCGCCAGCTGCGTCGCGGACGAATAGGCGCTGACCATCGCCGTCAGGGAAAAGGTGGTCACGGCCAGCATCGACGAGGCGATGATCTGCAGGACCGTACCGACGGCGTTTTGGCCGATATCGCCGGTGAAATGATAAGGCAGCGCTCGTGCGACAATGCCTGCGAACGCGGCGACCACCACGCTGGCCAGGCTGATAAGGGCCGCACGAAACCATATTTTCCGGGCGATACGACGGAGCAGCCATGCGATACGGGCCTTGGAGATCATCGGGGTCCTTCACTTCCTTTCGCCGCCGGTGCGATCCTGGTTGACGATGATCGCCATCCCCCCGCCATGGGTTCCCGCAGCGGCGGACGCGATCAAAGGCCGACAGCGAACCGTCGGGTATCCGGCAGCTAATACGCAAGGCGCGGATGTTCGGCTCAATGGGCTTCGTTCGATCGGCGGTTTTTCCCCGGTCACGCCCGACGCGTTTCTCTTGAAATCGGCGACGGCTTTATCGTTGCATCGCGCCGACAAACCGATGCAAGGCTTATGGATCAGATAGTTACAGGGGGCGGCGATGGTGAAGGCTTGGGGTTGGCTGCTGGGTGCCGCGATGATGACGATCGGGGTTCCTGCCCTGGCCGAAGACGAACCCCGTTTCTGCCCCACCCGCCCGAACCTTGGCGGATCGAGTTGCACGACCGAGCCGGGGCGGGTGCATTTCGAGATATCGGCGCTGGACTGGCAGCGGGACGACCAGCCCGATCAGCGCGATGACCGTATCGTCACCGCCGACATCCTGACCCGCGTGGGTATCGGCAAGAACACCGAGCTTCAACTCGACTGGGTCGGCTATGGCCGGGACCGGACGCGCGACAAGGCCACGGCGCTGGTCGACACCGCGACGGGCACCGGCGATGTGACCTTCGCCATCCGCCAGCATCTCGCCGGGCAAAAGGGAAAACCTTTCTCGGCGGGCGTACAGGCCTTCGTCACCGCGCCGACGGGGCGCTATCCGATCGGTGCGGGAAGCTGGTCGACGGGGATCATCATCCCGGTCCAATATGAGCTGACGGAAAAGCTGGCGATCGCCGTGACGGGGGAAGCCGATGCGGCGGCGAACCAATCCGGCCATGGGCGCCATCTGGCCTATAACGAGATCACCGGCCTGCGCTACAAATTCACCGACGCGGTTACGGCCACGGCCGAGCTGTCGCTGGAGCGCGACGACGAACCCGATCAGCATGAGACGATGGCCCTGGCCGCCCTGTCGGCGGCGTGGCGTCCGACCAAAGTGCTTCAGTTCGACATCTTGGCGGCAACGGGCCTCAATGCGGCCGCGCCCCATCTGCGTCTCGTCACGGGCGGTGCCATTCTCTTCTGACCCTCTCGTCGCTCCCCCGTCCCATCTTCTGAAAACGTGCGATCCGTTGGAGCCGGACGGCGGCACAGGCATGGCCGTTATCGATGCGTTTGCCCGATCGCGAAGGTCGTGCGTTCACCCCGCTCCGAAACGCCGAAGAAGGACAGGATAATGGATTCAGCCGCCCAGACCCGCCGACGCGAGATCGCGACCGAGCACCTGCTGTTCAAGACGATGGAATATGTCGAAGCCCGGCATCCCGGCCTGCTCGATTTTCTTGAGGCCAGCCTCGATCACCTGGGCGATCCTTCGGACGGGCCGGACAAGGACGACGCGGCGGTTCGCGAGATCGCCCGGCGCATGATCACCGGCGCGCGGCGCGAAGGCGCCTGAGCCACCGGCATGGCCCTGCACTTCGTGGGCTTTCGCGGAGACGAATATGCCCGCGCGGTGCGGGTCTTCGGCCAGCCGGACTTCATCCATATCGGTTGGGACCGCTGGGCGAAATTGGAAATACAGCCCGACGACATGGCGGTGTTTGCAACGGGAACGGCAGAGGACGAACCCTCCCTCTACAGCTTTCCCGACATCCGGGAGGTGTAAGGTCCGACACCGGTCGGGCTTTGGAGCGGGACCCGACAGAGTCGTCGCGCGCGGTCGTCCAGTCGATGCGGCCTCGCTTCATATTCCAAGTTAACGATCAGGGGCACGGGAGGGCTTGACATGCCCCTCCCGTTCATCATGACATTCCACCGGAAATCGCCCTTGCCGTCGGTTCGGAATGTACCGGTCGCCGCCCATCGGGCGAAATTAACTATTTCCCTTAACTGTCCATTTTAGCCACTGATTTAACTTATGTTTCTATCGCCGCCGGTCTGGAGGACCGATGCGCTTTCTAACCTGCCTCGCCTATGACCATGATCTGCGTCTGGTATTGCTCGCGGCGATATTCTGCCTGACGGGGTCCGCGATCACGATCAGACTGCTCCAGCGGCTGCGCTCCGCCGATCCGGGCACCCTTCTGGCCTGGGTGTTCATGAGCGGCGTATCGACCGGCGCGACCATCTGGTGCACGCATTTCATCGCGATGATGGCGTACCAGCCGGGCGTGGCGGTCGCCTATGACCCGCTGCTCACCGCCCTTTCGCTGGTTATCGCCATCTTCGGCAGTTCGATCGCACTGGCCGTCGCGGCCCGTCGCCAGCCATTTGCCCCGGCGGCGGGAGGCATGCTGTTCGGTCTGGCGGTCACCGCGATGCACTATACCGGCATGATGGCTTTCGCGGCCAGGGGGCTGGTGGAATGGTCGCCCGCCTATGTGACCGCGTCGATCCTGTTCTCCCTTGTCTTCGGGGCGATGGCGTTCCGCCGCGCCTTGTCGCGCGGCAAGCGGGGCAATCCCTGGCCTGCCACCGCCCTCATGGTGACGAGCATCGTCCTGCTCCATTTCACGGGCATGGCGGCCCTGACGGTTATCCCCGTCACCCCGGAGCCGGGCCAGGTGGACAGCCAGAGCGCAACGATGGTCATGGCGTTTGCGGTCGCGGCGGTCGGGCTGTTGGTGCTCGGCACGGGTTTTGCCACCTCTGTCCTCGATACGTCGGCCCATATCGCCTGGCAGCGTCGCCTGGCCCAGGTGATGGAGGGCAGCGTCGATGCCATGATCGTGGAAAGCGGCGGCGTGATCGTCGCCGCGAACGGTGCCTTCACCGAACTTTTGGGCACCGACGACGATGTCCTGGGCCAATCGCTGCACCGCTGGGTTTCGGACATCGGCTCGGTGGAGCCCGGTTCCCTGGCGCAGCGGACCCTGCAAGCCGCCGACGGCTCCCCCATCCCCGTCGAGATCGCCCTTCGCGTCGATACGAGCGAGACGAAATCCTTCATGATCTACGCCCTTCGCGACGTGCGTCAGCGATTGGCGCAGGAGCGGCGCATCGCGCATTTGGCGCGCAATGACGGGCTGACCGGCTTACCCAATCGCGCATCCTTTCTGGAATGGTCGCATCGCCAGGCGGCCCCAGACGGACCGGGGCGTCCGCTGGCCTTGCTGTCGATCGATCTCGACCGCTTTAAGGAAGTCAACGACACGCATGGCCATGCCGCGGGCGACCATCTGCTGGCGACGATCGGCATGCGGATGAAGGCGCTGGCGCGGCCCGGCGAGTTCCTGGCCCGCCTGGGCGGCGACGAATTCGTCGCCTTGATCGGCATCGACAGTCACGAGGATGCGATCGACCTGATCGATCGCCTGCGGACCGCGATCACCATGCCCGTCGAATATGACCGCTCGACGCTGAGCTGCGGCATGAGTGTGGGTGTCGCGCTGTGGCCGCAGGACGCCGACGAGATTTCGGCGCTGATCAACAATGCCGATCTCGCCATGTACCGGGCGAAATCGAGCATTGCGACGGACTTTTGTTTTTACGAGGAGGAAATGGACCAGACGGTCCGCGCCCGCCGGCGTATCGCCACCGAACTGCGCGACGCGCTGGACCATGACCAGTTCGCCATCCATTGGCAGGTGCAGGCATCGGTCGAGACGGGCGAGATCACGGGTTACGAGGCGCTGCTGCGCTGGACGAAACCCGACGGCACGAATGTTTCGCCGTTCGAGTTCATCGCCATTGCCGAACAGACGGGCCTGATCCTGCCGATCGGCGAATGGGTCCTGCGACGTGCCTGCCAGGAAGCGGCGGCGTGGCCCGTCCCGTGGAAGATCGCGGTGAACCTGTCCCCCGTCCAGCTCGGTCACGTCGATCTGCCCCGGCTCGTCCATCAGATACTGATCGAGACCCGCCTGGCACCCACCCGGCTGGAGTTGGAAATTACCGAGTCCGCGATGATCACGGACCCCGAGCGCACGACGCATGTATTGCGCCAGTTGAAGGCATTGGGGGTGTCGATCGCAATGGACGATTTCGGCACCGGCTATTCGTCGCTATCGACCCTGCGATCCTTCCCCTTCGACAAGATCAAGCTCGACCGCTCGTTCATGACCGAACTGGATATCGCACCGCAATCGGCCGCGATCATCCGGGCGGTGCTGGCGCTGGGGGAAAGCCTGGCGATTCCCATTCTCGCCGAGGGTGTGGAGACGAGTTCGCAGCTCGAATTCCTCCGCGCGGAGGGATGCAACGAAGCGCAGGGTTATCTGCTGGGCCGCCCCGGTCTGATGAAGCCGGAGGAAGACGTAGGCGAGCCGGGATCCAGCAAACACGCCGCCTAGGGGTTCGGCCTGGGCGTCCGGCGGATCGGGTTCATCCCGCCGGACGCCCGGGGCGGTTGCGGCGCGGCGCTTACACCGTCGGAGCCGCCGCGCCGTATATCTGGCAGTCCGCGCGTTTGGCTCCGGTCAGATTGCCGTCATTGCGCAGGGAATAGCTGGTTCTCTCGCGGACGTTGAAGGCGACGACGCGCTTGATCCTCAGCTTGCCGAACGCCGTGGTGATCAGGCTGACCGGCGCGATGGGCTGGTAATCATAGACGACCTCGGCCACCATCACGGCCGTGCCGCCCGCCGCGGCGATCTGGCTCCCCGCCTTGCCGACGCCGTCGATGGTCGACGCGGTTTCCACCGCGCCATGATCGTCATTCGTCTTGTCATCCAGATTGGTGATCGGGGCCCCGGCATCGTTCATCGGACCGCCGATCGATGACGGGGCCGCCAGCGCACCGGCGCAACGCTGCCACCGGAACCATTGACGGTATCCGTTGGGGTTGGTGGCCGACACCGGTCCCTTGCCGCCCGTTCCGGTGGTCGATGTCCGCTGTTCGAGATCGGACAGGATGATCCGCCCCTTGGACGCCAGGGAGAGCGGTTCCCCCATCTTCATCGCGCCGATCATGATCTCCGTCACATCGGCTTCGTCGATCGTGGTGCGGACCCGACCGGCATTGTCCGCGACCGCCATCGCGATCTGCGAAACCCGCAGGTTCGCAATGACGTAATTGCCGACCTCGATCCCGCCGAGGCCAACGAACAGGATCACCGGCGCGGCAAGCGCAAACTCGATCATCGCGACGCCGCGCCGATTGCCGGTCACATGGCCGAGCCGCCTGGCAAGACACGTTATCGGCACAGTGTCACCGGCTCGGCTTGCGAGGCATAGGGCTGGTTTTTCAACATGGTCGTGGCGGTCAGCCTGGTCATCCCGCTCCAGCCGATCAACCGGCTCATCGGCACGATCTCGGGATAGGTCACCGTCGCGGTGTACAGCACCACATCGTCCGAACCACCGGTGCCCGCGCGCGCGCCGTCAGCGTCCCAGACGCCGTTGCCATTGATGTCGAGGAAACAATCCCCGGCATTATACTGCCCCAGCGGCGGCGTGTCGGTGGTGATCGGCTCGGGCTTGGCCACCTGCTGGAACTTGCCGTAGCTGGTGGGAACGACGACGACATCGGCGTCTCGCGAAATCGCCTTGACGCTGTCGGAGACCATCGCGGTCAACTGCGCGGACGTCGTGCTGGTCCCGATCGTAACCCGCCGGGCCGCACGGTCCAGCGCATCCTGCACCTGCGTGGCGACATATTGGCGGTAGCCCAGGTCGAACAGGCCACACATGATCACGATGGCGGGCAACGAGATCAGGGCGAACTCGACGACCGAGGCGCCCCGACGATCGCGGCCGATACGGCGTACCGCACCCCCACATCCCACCCTCATTGGGTCAGCCTCAATGCGCCGATATTCTTGCCGATTTCGACGAAACGCTCGATCAACGCCGCTTGGTTTGACGAGGTGGAGGCTTGGCTGGGCATGCTCGCACAGTTGGTCAGCGATGCGTCAAGCGACGTGGCGAAGCCGATCACCCAGATGGAATATCCCATGGACTTGGCCTGCGAGCACAGCAGGTTGAAGCGCTGCTTGTGGCGGGCAAGCTGATCGGCTTCGTCGGAATAGTCGCCACCGGGCGTGACCCGACCATCGAGCCGCTCCACGCCATAAGACGAATAGAGGCCCGTATAGCCGGTATCGAACAGTCCGTCCGTCATGAATATGATGTATTTCTTGACGGGCATCATATTGTACTTTTCCGGGTTATTGCTGCCGAAAATACCCCCTGACGAAGCCCAGCGCGCACCCCACATCATCCCGTTATCATGATAGGTGCCGCCGTCCGGGACGAGAGTATTGAGATAATTATTCAGATCATCCCGCGTCCACCCCTGCATAGATGCAGCTGGCGATGGGCAAGCAACTTGCGGTTTGAAGCGATTACTATTGTACCGCAGCATATAACTCGTATATTCCAATTCCGGCCAATAGGGTTTCCACTTCGTCGCATCGCTGTTCGGTATCAGATCGATATTCAGATCCGTGGCGCCCGACGGGATCGCCGCGGCGCTTGATCCCATACGCACCGTCTGACGTTCTTCGACGCATCCCGCCCAAGTGACGTTCTTGGGCGTAGTCTTGACCGGCGTATCGCCATTGTAATCGGCGGTGCCGATGAGCTGCGCTACATCGACACTTGCTCCCGACACGTATTGCGACGTGTCGAAAGTCCGGGGCAGATACCGGAAATAGGTGCAGACTCCGGACCATGAATTGTAGCTGCCGTAGTAATAATCGCAATCGCTGGAACTCATCCTCGCGG
>Ga0308159_1003445_pt1 | contig 15969 bp, 14 predicted proteins | sample PhyCR1_FD_201040 | JGI IMG/M metagenome (GOLD analysis project Ga0308159, IMG submission 201040) | Phyllosphere microbial communities from UC Gill Tract Community Farm, Albany, California, United States - DLSLC.R1 | ecosystem: Host-associated > Plants > Phyllosphere > Unclassified | place: USA... | reverse complement strand
AGGTCAAATAGCCTTGCTCCTTACCACGGGTGACAAGTAGCTTAAGCTGTGACTGCGGGTTTTGCTCCATAAGACGGTATCCACACTTCAGAGTATTGGGTTGGTGTCGGTCGGCGAAACCGCCAACAATAACATTTGGGGCGTATTTGATTTCGCCGCGGCCCACTATGGCGGCATTCGGCGGGGTAGCATCCCGCTATATATCGGCACTTAAGCCGTTGAGTTCTGTCAGGCAAAGTCTGTGTAGCCTGGCTGCGTTCAATCACGCCGGTGACTTGCCGAGGCAAGCTCCCGGAAACGTTCGCGCTTGTCGCCCTGCCGTAGCACCAATGACGTTGCGTTCCCCTTTGAATCAGGAGAATAGTCGTTAACCTTTTCTGCCACGCGCTTCGTTGATGGCTCGTACTTCTTCCCGTTCTTCGGCGGTCAGGCCTTCGGTGCGTGAACGGGCAAGCAGGGTGTCCAGTCGTTGCAACAATGCCGAGTCAAACAAATGGTCCAGCGCGTCCAGGAATGTTTTTTCTGCAATGTCCCTATCTGCTATATCGTCCCACATTGCCAGGATTTCAAGCTGTGGGCCGAATTTATTATCGCGATACATCTCCAGCAGCTGTCCGGTTTTCAGGCCAGGCTGCGCATTGCAGATATCGGCCAGCTCTTTAAGCAGATCCAGGCCCGGAATTTTTGATTGCTCTAAACCTTGCAACGAGGGTATAAGTGTAGCCAGTTGTGGATTTTGTACCAGCAACCCTATCAGTATACGCATGGTTGTGCGTTTTAGCTGGGGTGCCTGGTAGCTATTTGCACTTTCAGCCGGCTTCGGCATCAGTTTTTCCAACTGGCTATCATCCAGAATTCCGAGCTTGTTGCCCAACTGCTGACGCAGATAGAGCCGCAACGTCTCGCCCGGAACCTGACTTACCAACGGCAGCGCCAGCATACTCAGCTTGGTGCGACCCTCGGGACTGCTCAGATCAACCTGCGGCATCAAGGTATCGAACAGGAAGGTCGAGATCGAATGCGCCTCTTCCATACGCTGCTCAAAGGCCTCTTTGCCTTCTTTTCGTACCAGTGTGTCCGGGTCTTCACCGTCGGGTAAAAACATGAACCGCAACTGGCGGCCATCCTGCAGATACGGCAAGGCGGTTTCAAGCGCGCGCCAGGCTGCTTCCCGGCCTGCGCGGTCGCCGTCGTAACAGCAGATAACCGTATCGGTCGCGCGGAACAACAGCTGAATATGTTCAGCGGTGGTCGAGGTTCCGAGTGAGGCGACGGCATAATCGATGCCGAACTGCGCCAACGCAACGACGTCCATATAGCCTTCAACCACCAACAGGCGGGAAGGCGCAGGATGATTCTTCTGTGCTTCATAAAGGCCATACAGCTGGCGGCCTTTATGGAAAATCTCGGTTTCCGGGGAGTTGAGATATTTGGGTAAGGCGTCGCCCAGCACTCGTCCACCAAACGCAATCACCCTTCCGCGTTTATCACGGATAGGGAACATGACGCGTTCACGGAAACGGTCGTAAGTTCGCCCTTGTTCGTTGGTAATCAACATACCGGCGTCGGTCAGAGAGCTTCTGTCGTCTGCGGTCTTGCCAAAGCGCTTTAACGCGTTGTCCCAGCCTTGCGGGGCGAAACCAATGGCAAAATGGTTGATTACTTCATCGCTTAAACCGCGTTGAGCCAGATACTCGCGGGCAGGTGCGCCAGCAGGTTGTTTAAGTGACTGCCGATAAAACTCGCTGAGCGGTTCCATCAACTGATAAAGACTTTGACGCTGATGGCGTTCCATCGGGGTAGGGCCGGTGCCAACTTCATACGGCACTTCCAGACCTTGCATGGTTGCCAGTTCCTCGATGCATTCGACAAACTCGAGTCGGTCGTAATTCATCAGGAAGTCGACGGCGTTGCCGTGAGCGCCACAACCGAAACAGTGATAAAACTGCTTATCGCTGTTTACGGTAAATGAGGGTGTCTTCTCATGGTGAAATGGGCAGCACGCGTGGTAGTTCTTGCCTTGCTTCTTGAGCTTTACACGGGCATCGATTAAATCGACGATGTCGGTGCGAGCCAGCAAGTCATTGATGAATACGCGCGGAATTCTCCCAGCCATAAGCCCCTTACTCACTTACCCTGTATCTTTCGCAAAACCGCTTGAAAAAACAGGTTCACGAAATCTTTTGGGTGCAGCCTATAAACGAGAACAAGCCGCGCATTCCTTGCGGAAAGCACGGCCTTCGTATGCTACTACTCGGTCTGCGCGTGATAAAAAACTCTATTACGCGATTGGGGTTGCCCCCGAAAGATTAATACAGACGAGTGCGACGTGCGTTTTCGCGAGCCAGTTTCTTGGCGTGGCGTTTTACTGCAGATGCTTTAGCGCGTTTACGTTCGGTAGTCGGTTTTTCATAGAATTCGCGACGACGAACTTCGGCCAGAACACCCGCTTTTTCGCAGGAACGCTTGAAGCGACGCAGAGCTACGTCGAACGGCTCGTTTTCACGTACTTTAATTACAGGCATGTGCCTCTCACCTCGATAAAATCGGTTTGTTTGCTAGCGTTGTGCCAGCACATTTCAAAATGGTGCGGAATTTTACTCCAATTTGCCCAGCCTTGTAAAGCCCAATGGCAAATTGAAACGGGCGTAATACAATCCACGTGACGGGGGACTGTGCGCTCGCTTTTGCGTCGGCCGGCGATTATATACCAATCAACTCGAATTGCTCGCGATTAATCAATGTTTTGCACCAAGACGTGGTTTTCTGCGCGCAAATTGCGCGTTTCGGTCATGACGGGGCGATCTGCCCGACGGGTTGTGTGATAGACTACGCGCCGCGAGTTGGCGCGAAAACATGATGGAAAGAGTGATGCGAGTACTGGGTATTGAAACATCCTGTGATGAGACCGGGATAGCAATTTACGACACCGAAAACGGGTTATTGGCTAACCAACTGTATAGTCAGGTAAAAGTCCATGCCGACTACGGCGGTGTGGTGCCGGAACTGGCGTCACGCGACCACGTGCGCAAAACGTTGCCGCTGATAAAAGAAGCGTTGAAAGAAGCGAATCTGACCGCACAGGACATCGACGGCGTAGCGTATACCGCAGGTCCAGGGCTGGTCGGCGCGCTCCTGGTCGGCGCGACAATCGGCCGCTCGCTGGCGTTTGCCTGGAGCGTGCCTGCCATTCCTGTGCATCACATGGAAGGCCATCTTCTTGCGCCCATGCTGGAAGACAATCCGCCCGCATTTCCCTTCGTCGCGCTGCTGGTTTCCGGCGGCCATACCCAGCTGATTAGCGTGACGGCCATCGGTGAATACACGCTGCTTGGCGAGTCTATCGACGACGCCGCAGGCGAAGCCTTCGACAAAACGGCAAAACTGCTGGGGCTGGACTATCCCGGCGGCCCGTTGCTGTCGAAAATGGCGCAGCAAGGTGTGGCGGGGCGCTTTACCTTCCCGCGCCCGATGACCGATCGCCCCGGACTCGATTTCAGTTTTTCCGGCCTGAAAACCTTTGCTGCCAACACCATTCGCGGCAATGAAAGCGACGCGCAGACGCATGCCGACATCGCACGCGCCTTTGAAGACGCGGTGGTCGATACGCTGGCTATCAAGTGCAAGCGTGCGCTGGAACAGACCGGATTCAAACGCCTCGTCATGGCGGGCGGCGTCAGCGCCAACCGTACGCTGCGCAGCAAACTGGCCGAAGTGATGGAAAAACGTGGCGGAGAAGTGTTTTACGCCCGTCCTGAATTCTGTACCGACAACGGCGCAATGATTGCCTACGCGGGCATGGTGCGACTGAAAACCAGCGCCAACACGGATCTCGGGATCTCCGTTCGTCCTCGCTGGCCACTGGACGAACTTTCGCCTGTATAAACTGGAGTTTTGCCTTTGTGAGCCATGATTTACGCAGGCTTGATGCAGGAGTCAGGCAAACAGTAAAAACAAAAAACGACCCGATGAGGTCGTTTTTTTATGTCGGCTATTTGCCGTTTTGCGCGGCTTTTCGGGCGGCGCGTTTCTCTTTGAGACGGGTCCAGATTTTGGTTTCCTGTCCGCGCCACAGCCTCTGGATATTGTCGTGATGCCGCAACAGAATCAGGCACGAGAGCATGGCGACGGGGAAGGTAAATTGAGGTTTGAACCACCAGACGTAGAACGGGGCAATCAGCGCGCTGATAATGGCGCCGAGCGACGAGTAGCCGCTCAGGAGCACGGTCAGCAGCCAGGTGCCGGTCATGAGGCCGGTCAGATCCCAGCCGATGGGAGCGATGGCCCCCAGAGCGGTCGCCACGCCTTTGCCACCCTTGAAGCGGAAGAAGACGGGATAGATATGGCCGATGCAGGCTGCAATCGCCGTAAGCCCGAGATACATCGGTGTCACGTGCAGCTTGTAGGCCAGCCACACCGGCAGCATGCCTTTGAGGATATCGAACACCAGCACGCACGCCGCCGCGGCTTTTCCGCCGACTCTGAGGACGTTGGTTGCGCCCGGATTGCCGGAGCCTTGAGTTCGTGGGTCAGGTAATCTCGCCAGGCGGCAGACCAGAATAGCACTGGAAATCGAGCCGCAAAGGTAGGCGAAAATAATCATTCCAAGCGCGGTTGCACTCATAAAAGCAATTCCGTCTATTAGGGGTCGTGTAAAACACTACTTCTATGGATAATACGCACTTTCCGCTGGAAGTGGTATACCCATCCTCTTTCAAAGCGCAGATGCATTGGCTTCCGGCACGGCTTAAAACAGAGAGACGTATGATGGATATCGTATTTATTGAGCAACTAAATGTCATCACCACGATCGGCGCTTTCGAGTGGGAACAAACCATTCAGCAGAAACTGGTGTTTGATATCGAACTCGCCTGGGATAACCGAAAATCAGCCAAAAGTGATGACGTCAACGACTGTCTGAGCTACGCCGACGTCAGCGATGTGGTCATCGAACACGTTACGTCACAAAGTTTCGCACTGGTCGAACGCGTGGCCGAAGAGGTCGCCAGTCTGCTGATGACGCGCTTCAACACCCCCTGGGTTCGCATCAAACTGAGCAAGCCGGGCGCCATCGCACAGGCTGCCAACGTCGGCGTTATCATCGAGCGCGGCCAGCGTAATAAATAATTTTATTTTAAATGATGGCTTTCCATGCAAAACGTGAAAAACTGCTGTCACAATAATGCATTACTTTTCGATAGCTTGGAACGTCGATTTCTGGGATTGCACACAGGGCAGAAAAACGTGCCCTAAGTTGTTAGAGCATTACGCCGCTTTTAAGTGAACACTCTATTTAGGGCAGGGATACATATGGTAACTGAAGGCCATCAGCTTCTAATTGCGCTGATTATGGGGATTGTGGAAGGGTTGACCGAGTTTCTGCCTGTCTCGTCCACCGGACATTTAATTATTGCCGGTAACTTGATGGGCTTTAACGATGACAAATCGAAGGTTTTCGAAGTCATTATTCAATTAGGTTCCATTCTTGCTGTTGTCGTCATGTTCTGGCGCCGTCTATTTGGCCTTATCGGCATTCATTTCGGAAAGAAGGTTGAGCACGAAGGGATAGGCAAAGGGCATCTTACCCTGCTGCACATCCTGCTCGGCATGATCCCGGCTGTGGTCGTGGGTCTGCTTTTCAGCCATCAGATCAAGGGACTTTTCGAGCCTCGCTTTGTGATGTATGCGCTGATTGTCGGGGGTATCTATATCCTGATTGCCGAATGGGTCAAACCCAAGTTTCCAAAGGCCGTGGGTATCGATGACATTACCTATTTGCAGGCGTTTATGATTGGTTGTTTCCAGTGTCTGGCGCTGTGGCCCGGATTCTCCCGCTCGGGGGCGACTATCGGCGGCGGTTTGCTGATGGGCGTGAGTCGCTATGCGGCGTCCGAATACTCCTTCCTGCTTGCGGTACCGATGATGCTGGGGGCCAGTATTCTTGACCTCTACAAGAATCACTCGATCCTGAGCTGGGCCGATCTGCCCATGTTTGCCGTAGGATTTGTTACGGCGTTTATCGTCGCGTTAATCGCCATCAAAACCTTCCTGACCGTTATCAAACGTATCTCGTTTGTGCCTTTCGCGATTTATCGCTTTATCGTGGCAGGGCTGGTTTACTGGGTGTTTCTGACCTAGTCGATGACAAACGAAAAAACCCGCTGCGGCGGGTTTTTTTATGGAAGAACGAATGTCGAGGCTTAAGGCTGGCGGGCCAGAATATCCTGCGTTTCACGCCATGCCGCAATGGCGGCGATACGGCGTTTGCCAAGCTCTTCGCGAATGGCCATGCCTTTCAGACCGGAATCCACCACCTCTTTGATAGACACACTGTTGGCCGCTGCGAAAGCAGCACGCAGGTAATCGCCCTGCGGATAAGGATTGCGTTCGAAACCGGTCCTGCCGCGCGCATCGGCTTCGCTTGTCAGAATCATCTGCTCAAGTCGCTGCGGCTTGCGCCAGACATCGATAGTGTCGAACAGTTTCAGGAGCGTTTCGGGGCGTAAACGTTCAACGGTATGGATAAGGTCGTGGAACTCGGCGACCAGCACAGCCAGCTCACGAATGGCCGTCGGCACGCGAAGACGCTGGCACAACCCTTCAACCAGCTTCACCCCCGCAGGTCCGTGGCCGTGATGACTTGGCCAGAGCTCGGGCAGCGTCAGGCCTTTACCTAAATCGTGGCACAGCGCCGAGAAACGAATATCGACGTCGGGACTCAGTTCGGCCGCCATTTTCAGCGTCATCAAGGTATGAATACCGGTATCAATCTCGGGATGCCATTTCGCGGGCGCGGGCACGCCGAACAGCGCGTCCACTTCGGGGAACAGAACTTTCAGGGCATTGCAGTCACGCAACACCTGGAAATAAACCTGCGGATCCGAGGTTTGCAGGGCTTTCTCCGTCTCTTTCCACACTCTTTCGGGCGTGAGAGCCTCAAGTTCGCCGCTGGCGGCCATTTTGGTGATCAACTGCTGCGTTTCGGGCGCGATGGTGAATCCAAGGTGGGCGAAGCGCGCAGCAAAGCGGGCAAGTCGCAGAACACGCAGAGGATCTTCGCCGAAAGCCTCGGAAACATGGCGTAACGTGCGGGATTCAATATCGGCCTGACCCTGATAAGGGTCGACCAGTTCACCGTCGGCGCTGCGGGCAATGGCATTGATGGTCAGGTCGCGGCGCATGAGATCCTGCTCCAGCGTGACATCGGGTGAAGCATGGCAGGTAAAGCCGTTATACCCGGTGCCCGATTTGCGCTCGGTGCGCGCGAGGGCGTACTCATCGCGGCTCACAGGGTGCAGAAATACGGGAAAATCTTTGCCAACCTGTTGATAACCAAGATCGAGCATCGCTTCGGGCGTGGATCCGACCACGACCCAATCTTGCTCACTGACGGCAAGGTTTAACAGACTGTCACGGACGGCACCGCCGACCAAATAGATTTTCACGGGCTAACTCCTGAGAATAGAGAACCAAGACAAAAAAACTTTTACCCAGCTATTGTAGCAAATTTGTTAATGGAATTGTGGGTTAAACCGCGTTCAGGCCTGAATGACAGCAACGCGAAAAGGCACACGCGGTGCCTTTTGTTAAGCGGAATGTGCAAGGCGAGTCGGAGGAATCAGCTCATCCAGCGGTCTTTCTTCTTGCGGCGCGGTACCAGATGAGGCAACAGCAGACCCAGAATCAAGCCCACGCCCGCTACACCGCCGCCATACATAAACCATTGCAGAATAATGGTTCTCTGTTTATCGTCGAGTTGCACATTTACGGCGCTAACCTTTTTCTGTGCCACGATCAGCTGGTTTTTCAGGTCCTGATTTTCACTCTTCAGACCATTGATGATGCCATCGCTCGACGAGACTTTCTGCTGCATCTCGGCGGTGCGCTGATTCCAGCTGGAATCGATATTGGTCAGTTTGTCGGTGAGCGTTTTCACCTGCTGCTGAAGGTCGGGAACCTGGGTGCGCAAGCTTGGAGAATTGCTCAGCTGGTCAAGCGGGATCCAGGCGTCGCGGCCTTTGGCGTCGACGATTTGGCCGTAGTTGGTGCTGTTGTTGACGTTTTTCAGGGTCACTTCATCACCTGAATTCAACGTACCCACGATACGATACTGATTGCCCGGACCACTGTGGATGTAGGTAATCAAATCGTCGGAAATATAGCGCTTTTCATCTGCGTGAGCGCCCCAAGTGATGCCTAAAGCGATCAAAGCGAAGCCAAAAAGGCGGAATTTATGCATTATTTGTCATTCTTCGTAGTTGCGGGCCTGCGAATCAGTGCCCCGGCTGTCGATTACATTCGTGAGGAACGATAGTAAGGGCAACAGTGTGACGACGCAACGCAAAAACCGAAATGAGAACTATCTTACAATCCCACGGAATGCGGCTTGCGCGGGGTGTGTGTGTTAGAATTGAGAAAAATTTTCCTGTTAAGCCTAGAAGCGGTGTAAAGCGTTATGACCTTAGAAATAGAACTAAAATTTATTGCCAGCCCTGCGGCCATCGCCGAGCTTCCGGAGCAGCTGTCTGCGTTGACCTGCCAGCATTCTGCGCCACAAAAACTGACCAATATCTATTACGAAACCTCTGATAACCGTCTTCGCAAGCTGGACATGGGCCTGCGCATCCGCGGTTTTGACGACCGTTACGAGATGACCATCAAAACGGCCGGCAAAGTGGTGGCGGGTTTACACCAACGCCCTGAATATAATGTCGATATCGCCACGCCCGAACTGGATCTAAGCCTGTTCCCGGCAGACATCTGGCCGCAAGATGTTGACGTCGCCGCGCTGCAAGCGGAATTAAAGCCGCTGTTCCGTACTGATTTCGTGCGTGAAAAGTGGGTAATCACTTACCAGCAAAGCGAGATTGAACTTGGTCTGGATCAGGGCAGTGTCTCTGCAGGTGAACTGTCTGAACCATTATCTGAAATCGAACTCGAGATTAAGCAGGGCAACACGGCCGATCTGCTGGCGCTGGCGACCTTGCTGGGTCAAAAAGGCGGTTTGCGTCTGGGCGGCCTGAGCAAGGCGGCACGCGGTTATCATCTTGCACAGGGCAATGTGCTGCGCGAGTCTGCTCCGCTGCCGGTTTACCGCGCCGAGCCGAAAGCCTCCGTCGAGCAGGCGCTGAGCGGCATGCTTGAGCTGGGCCTGAGTCATTGGCAATATCAGGAAGAACTCTGGGTGCGTGGCGACAAAACGTCCCGTATTTCCGTGCTGCAAGCGGTAGAAGTGGTGCGTCAGGCGCTGGTTATCTACGGCGGGCTTATCCCGCGTAAGGCCTCGACCGATCTTCGTGCACGTCTGACTGAACTCGCCGAGAAGCTCGACAAGAAAGGGCTGGACGCAGAAGAAGTCTGCCTGAGTGCCGACTATCTGCAATGTAAGTTAGTGCTTACTTCATGGTTGGCCAATCAGCAGTGGAAACCGTTTGTCGATGACAAGTCGCAGAAGAAACTCGACGGTTCGTTCAAACGTTTTGCCGACATTATGCTGGGCCGCACCGCAGCCGATCTGAAAGAGGCTTTCTCGCAGCCGCTGACCGAGGAGGGTTATCGCGACCAGCTCGCCCGTCTGAAGCGCCAGATCTTGGCTTTCCACCTGTTGTCGGGTGCGTATCCGCTTGAAGAGGCAATGGTTTATATTACCGTGTGGACCGAACTTCAACAGGCTATCGTGCAGCAGCAGCACGCCTGGGAAGATTCGGCGCGTCAGCATGCCGTTATGCAGCCTGCATTCTGGTTAAACGGCCAACCCCGTTAATGAATAGCCCGGCCTGACGCCATGTCAGGCCGATTATCGAAGGAAAGAAAGAATGTTGCCTCTCACTCCGCTGCTCGAGGCTCAGGCCGACAAGCTGCACCTGCGTTTCAGACAAAGCGTTGAACAACAGCAGTTGAACGACGTGCCCGCGTTAACCGACGAGGCGCTGCGCATATTAGCCAGCAGCGACTTTATCAGTGAGAATTTCATCGTTCATCCGCAGTGGTGGCAGGCGATTTCTGCCCATCCGCCGCAGGTTGACGAGTGGCAGCATTATTCCTCCGACATCGCCAGCCGACTTGAACAGGTGCAGGACGAAGCCGGATTAATGAAGGCGTTGCGCCTGTTTCGCAAGGAAAAAATGCTGCGTATCAGCTGGTCGCAGGCGAGGCAAACCAGCAGCTGCGAGCAGACGCTGCAACAGCTGAGCGTACTGGCTGAAACGCTGATTGTCGCCGCGCGCGACTGGCTGTATGACGCCTGCTGCCGCGAGTGGGGCACGCCGACCAATGCCGCGGGTGAACCGCAAAAGCTGCTGATTCTTGGTATGGGTAAGCTTGGCGGCGGTGAACTGAATTTCTCCTCCGATATCGACCTGATTTTTTCCTATCCCGAAAACGGCCAGATACAGGGCGGACGTCGCCAGCTCGAGAACGCACAGTTCTTTATTCGTCTGGGGCAGAGGCTTATCAAGGCGCTGGATCAACCCACTATCGACGGCTTTGTCTATCGCGTCGACATGCGGTTACGTCCCTTCGGCGACAGCGGTCCGCTGGTGCTGAGCTTTGCGGCGCTGGAAGACTACTATCAGGAGCAGGGCCGCGACTGGGAGCGGTATGCGATGGTGAAAGCCAAGCTGATGGGCGAGTCCGACGACGCGAGCAGTCAGGAAATCCGCAAGATGCTCAAGCCGTTTGTCTTCCGTCGTTACATCGATTTCAGCGTGATCCAGTCTCTGCGCAACATGAAAGGCATGATTGCCCGCGAGGTGCGCCGCCGTGGGCTTAAAGACAACATCAAGCTGGGCGCGGGCGGTATCCGCGAGATTGAGTTTATCGTGCAGGTGTTCCAGCTTATTCGCGGCGGTCGTGAGCCGCTGCTGCAACAGCGCGCGCTGCTGCCAACCCTCGCCACACTCGAAACGCTGCATCTATTGCCTGAAAATCAGGTACGACAACTGACTGAAAGTTATCTGTTTTTACGTCGTCTCGAAAATCTTTTACAGGCCATTGCCGATGAGCAGACCCAAACGCTGCCGGGCGATGAGCTAAACCGCGCCCGACTGGCGTGGGGCATGGACTTCGCGTCGTACGCCGAATTAAATGCCCGGATTATTCACCACATGCAGGCGGTGCGCGCGGTGTTTGACGAACTCATCGGCGACGACACGCCCGATGCCGGCGACGACCCTCAGCAGGAGCAGTACAGCAGCCTTTGGAGCGATCAGCTCGACGACAGCGACCTTCTGCCGCTGGTGGGCGAGTTGTCCGAACAGGGGTGCGGCAATCTACAGCGCACGCTGGTGAGTTTTCGTCAGGATGTCGATAAACGGACCATCGGTCCACGCGGTCGCGACCAGTTAGACCAGCTAATGCCAAGACTTCTGGCGCAAGTGTGTACTTACCCTAATGCCGATATCGTCTTGCAGCGCCTCACTCTCCTACTGCTCAATATTGTAACCCGCACGACGTATATCGAGCTGCTGGTCGAATATCCCGGCGCGCTGAAACAGTTGATTCGCCTCTGCGCCGCCTCGCCGATGGTCGCCAATCAGCTGGCGCGTCACCCGATTCTGCTCGACGAACTGCTTGACCCGAATACGCTGTATCAGCCTATCGCGCCGGAATCCTATCCTGACGAACTGCGCCAGTATTTGCTGCGTGTCCCGCCCGACGACGAAGAGCAGCAGATTGAAGCGCTGCGCCAGTTCAAGCAGGCACAGCAACTGCGTATCGCGGCCGGAGATATAGCGGGCGTGTTGCCGGTGATGAAGGTGAGCGATCATCTGACTTCGCTGGCGGAGGCGATTCTGAATGCGGTGATCCAGCAGGCGTGGGATCACATGCTGGCGCGTTACGGCCAGCCTGCCCATCTTCAACAGCGCGAAGGGCGCGGGTTTGCGGTCATCGGTTATGGCAAACTCGGCGGATGGGAGTTGGGCTACAGTTCCGACCTGGATCTGGTGTTCCTGCACGACTGTCCGATGGATGTCGTCACCGATGGTCCGCGCAGCATCGATGGTCGTCAGTTCTATCTGCGACTGGCGCAGCGCATCATGCATTTGTTCAGTACCCGCACCGCGTCCGGCATTTTGTACGAGGTCGACGATCGCCTGCGACCTTCGGGCGCTTCCGGCATGCTGGTGAGCACGATTACGGCGTTCAGGGAGTACCAGCAGGAAAGCGCCTGGACGTGGGAACATCAGGCGCTGGTGCGCGCACGCGTGGTGTACGGCAGCCCGGAAATGACACGGCAGATTAACGCCATCCGCCGCGAAATTCTCTGTACCCCGCGCGACGGCGAGGCGCTGAAAAAAGACGTACGCGAGATGCGCGAAAAAATGGTTGCCCACCTCGCGACCAAAAAAGGCGAGGTCTTCGACCTTAAAACCGATCCGGGCGGCATTACCGATATCGAGTTTATCGCCCAGTATCTGGTGCTGCGTTATGCCAGCGAAGAACCGGAACTGACCCGCTGGTCCGATAATGTGCGCATTTTCGAGCTGATGGCGAAATACCGCCGAGTGCCGAAAGAGGAAGCCGAACAGCTGACCCATGCCTACGTGACGCTGCGAGACGAGATTCATCATCTGGCGTTGCAGGAACATAACGGCAAAGTTGCGGTCGATATGTTTGCCACCGAGCGCGAGCAGGTTCGCACCAGCTGGCAGCGCTGGCTCGGCTGAGTGGTTTTATCACCATCCTTTTTCGCTTGTGATATTATCGCGCGCATTGTTTTCGGGATGACCCTAATTTTGGCTACGATCTGTCTATCGAGCCTGTTTGCCAAGTTTTATACCCAAAGTCTTTGAGTTTTGGCTCTCGGGACGTCGGGTTTACCTGTTTTGGAGTGTGGGATGAAAGTAACCTTGCCTAAGTTTGACCGTGCCGGAGTGTTGGTCGTAGGTGACGTAATGCTAGACCGCTACTGGTATGGCCCAACCAGCCGTATTTCACCGGAAGCGCCGGTGCCGGTGGTGAAAGTCAATACCATTGAAGAGCGTCCGGGCGGTGCGGCAAACGTGGCGATGAACATTGCCTCTCTCGGCGCGCGTTCCTGCCTGATTGGCCTGACCGGTGCCGATGATGCCGCCCGTGCGTTGAACGAACGTCTGAGCGAAGTCAACGTCAGCTGTGATTTCCTCGCGGTGCCAACTCATCCAACCATTACCAAGCTGCGCATCCTGTCGCGCAACCAGCAGTTGATCCGCCTCGATTTCGAAGAAGGATTCGAAGGGATCGATCTCCAGCCGATGCTGGAAAAAATCAAAACCGCCTTGCCGCAGACGGGCGCGATGGTGTTGTCCGATTACGCCAAAGGCGCATTGAAAGACGTGCAGGCCATGATTCAACTGGCGAAAGCTGCGGGTGTGCCGGTGCTTATCGATCCGAAAGGCTCCGATTTCGAACCGTATCGTGGCGCCACGCTGCTGACGCCGAACCTGTCCGAATTCGAAGCCGTTGTCGGAGCCTGCAAGACCGAAGATCAGCTGGTGGAAAAAGGCATGGCGCTGATTGCCCGCTTCGAGCTGTCGGCGCTGCTGGTGACCCGCTCCGAGCAGGGCATGACCTTGCTGCAACCGGGCAAACCGCCGCTGCATCTGCCGACGCAGGCGCAGGAAGTCTACGATGTTACCGGTGCTGGCGATACGGTGATTGGCGTGCTGGCAACGGTGCTTGCCGCGGGCAACAGTCTTGAAGAGGCCTGTTTCCTTGCCAATGCTGCCGCCGGTGTAGTGGTCGCCAAACTCGGGACGTCAACCGTCTCTATCGTTGAACTGGAAAACGCCATACATGGCCGTTCCGAAACCGGTTTTGGCGTGATGAGCGAAGCCGAATTGCAGGCAGCCGTGGCGCAGGCGCGTCAGCGCGGCGAGAAAGTGGTCATGACCAACGGCATCTTCGACATTCTGCATGCCGGTCACGTGTCTTATCTGGCGAATGCCCGCAAGCTCGGCGATCGTCTGATTGTAGCCGTCAACAGCGATGCCTCGACCAAACGCCTGAAGGGGGAAACCCGCCCCGTGAATCCGTTGCCGCAGCGTATGGCGGTACTCGCCGCGCTGGGTGCGGTCGACTGGGTCGTGAGTTTCGAAGAAGATACACCCCGTCGGCTGATAGCCGGGATCCTGCCGGATCTGCTGGTGAAAGGCGGCGATTATCAGCCGCATGAAATTGCAGGCTGTGATGAAGTCTGGGCCAACGGCGGCGAAGTGAAAGTGCTGAACTTCGAAGACGGTCTTTCGACGACAAAAATCATTAATCAGATCAAGTCACAAGAGTAGTTTTCATCTCATTGATAACATAATTGCCGTCAAAAAAAGGCCCACAAATGTGGGCCTTTTCTATTGTTCGCCGTGCTGGCTTGACGAAAGCTGAAATGCTCCGTCAATCAGGCAATAGGCTTGTCGATTTTTGGCGCAGCGGCCGGAGAAGATGCCGTGTTCGGCGCGGTAGACGTTGGCGGAGCGAAAGTGTCGGCCTGCGGAGTATTCATGGTCGGTGCAATCGGCGCTGTGGGTGCGTTATTGGCGTTGGCCAGTTTACCTTCAAGCTCGGCCAGACGCTGTTCCAGCAGGGTCAGCTTTTCGCGGGTGCGCAGCAGAACCTGCGTCTGCACGTCAAACTCTTCGCGGTTGACCAAATCCATACGGCTGAACTGCGCCTGCAGGACCTGACGGACTTTCTTTTCGGTATCTTCACCAAACTCGCGGATCCCTTTTGGCATCGCTTCGTGGACCTGGCGAGCAATTTGTTCAATTTTTTTAGTGTCGATCATCGTCGTTACCCTGTTTCAGAGAAGTGGCTTTCTCTTAGTGTAATGCCTGAATGGCATTCTATAAACCTATCTGCATGCTTTTAATAGCACGACGGGTGCATTGCTCCGTCCATTCATTGGCGTTATAGTTGACCTGCTTATTCTCAGGGCGGGGTGCAAGTCCCCACCGGCGGTAAACCACAGAGTATGTGATGAAACCCTTTTCGTCATCGTGGAAGCCCGCGAGCGCTTGTGTCTTTTCATGTGATGAAAGGCAGAAGGTCAGCAGATCCGGTGTAATTCCGGGGCCGACGGTTATAGTCCGGATGGGAGAGAGTAACGACATGAAGGGCCTCGATGCCCGCTACGTTATTTATCGTTATGGTCTGCCATAGGCACGGCCATGCTATCTCCGCAAGACGCCCTGATTCTGGTAATCCATTTATTTTAAAGCATTAATGAGGTTATTTTACCATGAATCAGACTCTACTTTCCGAATTCGGTACACCTGCCGAGCGTGTTGAACGTGCTATTGCCGCCCTGCGCAACGGACAAGGTGTGATGGTGCTGGATGACGAAAATCGTGAAAACGAAGGCGATATGATTTTCGCCGCAGAAACCATGACCGTCGAGCAGATGGCGCTGACCATTCGCCACGGCAGCGGCATTGTCTGCCTGTGTCTGACTGACGAACGCCGTCAGCAACTCGAGTTGCCGATGATGGTCGAGCATAACTCCAGCCATTATCAGACCGGTTTTACGGTCACTATCGAAGCGGCTAAAGGCGTGACCACCGGCGTTTCTGCAGCCGATCGCCTGACTACCATTCGCGCGGCAATTGCCGACGACGCTACGCCTTCCGATCTCAATCGCCCCGGCCACGTATTCCCGCTGCGCGCGCGTGATGGCGGCGTATTAACGCGTCCGGGCCATACCGAAGCGACTATCGATCTGGTCAAGCTGGCCGGATTCCGCCCTTACGGCGTGCTTTGCGAACTGACCAACGATGACGGCACGATGGCGCACGCGCCCGAAGCCATTGTTTTTGCCAACCAGCACAACATGCCGGTCGTCACCATTGATGACCTGGTGGCCTATTTGCAGGGCTGAGTTTCGCGACACGCGTGACGGCTGTTATAACCCGTGACTTCATGATTCAGGCCGACCTTCTGCGTCGGCTTTTTTTCTGACATTACCCATCAAATTTTTTGAATATCTTCATCATGCTT
>Ga0308159_1003443_pt1 | contig 15976 bp, 13 predicted proteins | sample PhyCR1_FD_201040 | JGI IMG/M metagenome (GOLD analysis project Ga0308159, IMG submission 201040) | Phyllosphere microbial communities from UC Gill Tract Community Farm, Albany, California, United States - DLSLC.R1 | ecosystem: Host-associated > Plants > Phyllosphere > Unclassified | place: USA... | reverse complement strand
TTCAGCGGTGTGTCGAAGACCTCGCGTTTCGACCAGGGCGAAGTGTTCAGCGAAAGCTGGAACATGGAACGTGCCCAGGGCGACAACCAGCCTTGGCTGGTCGCCGGTATCCGCCAGAACGGCTGATCCTGCAGCGCCTTGAGCGCGCCGTAAACGACCCCGGCTGGGTATGACCTGTAAAGGAAATACCCAGCCGGGGTCTTTTTTTGCCCGCCCAAAACAGCTCGATAGTTTTTAGTAGATTAATGAGAACGGTTCTCACTATACTCGCAACCTCTCCCGGTTCTGCCCGAGCATAGGAACGTGCCGACGTGCTGGAAAAACTGTTCAACCAACATGCATCCGCGCTCCATCGCTACCTGTTGCGGAAAAAATGCTCCCCCAGCCTGGCGTCGGATCTGGTGCAGGACACGTTCCTGCGCATCGCCCAGTTGGAAAACCTTGAGCGCATTCTTTGCGCGCCGTCCTATCTGTTTCGGGTAGCGCACAACCTCATGATCGATCACCACCGGCGCTACGGCGAAAAGCGCTTCGACAATGACGCTGCCGCGTATTTTGCGACCCTGGTGGATGAGGCCAGCGGCCCCGAGGAATTGGCGTTCGACGCCCTGGCCATGGAGCAGTTGGAAAGCCTGCTGGAACGGATGCCGGAGCGCACCCGTGATATCTTCATGCTTTGCCGCGTCGAGGGCATGACGCACAAAGAGACCGCCCGCTATTTACGGATATCCACAAGCTCTGTACAAAAACACATGGCAATGGCACTGGCCAGGATCGGCAAGGCCCTCGATCCAGATCAAGAGGGTTAAGCCATGGATATTCCAGGACGCAAGAAGGTAACCAGTCAGAATCGTGAACGACTCCCCTCAGACCATCGACCCGGTAGAGCGCAGTGCTGCCGACTGGGTGATGCGTCACCGCCAAGGACAGCTCTCACCCCGTGAACTGGAGGCTTTCCAGCGCTGGCAGGCCGCCGATCCCAGGCATGCCGCCGCCGCCGGCAGGGCAGATCGTGCCTGGCAGGCAACCGCCATGCTCAAGCGGCGTTCCGGCTACGTAAAACCCCAACGCCCACCGCGCGCCAACTGGATACGCCGGCCGCTGCCCGCCAGTGGTGCCGTGGCGGCATTGGCAGTGGGTTGCTGGCTGTTGCTTGCCCCGCCCTTCTGGCTGGAAGCCTTGAACAGCGACTACCACACCGGTTTTGGCGAAACACGCCAGATCACCCTGGCAGATGGCAGCCGCGTGGAGTTAGGCAGCCACAGCCTGTTGAACATTGCCTACGACGACCAAACCCGGCTGGTCCGCCTGAACCAGGGCGAGGCCGTGTTTACGCCGGCGCCGGTCAACGAGCAGGAGCGGCGCCCATTTACCGTACGCGCCCCTGGCGCCGATATCACCGCGCGCGGCACAAGCTACCTGGTGGGTGTCGGCCAGGACCGCGAAGGCTGGGTTGGGGTTTTGCAGCACCAGGTCGAGGTCAATCTGACGCCCCAGCAACGCGACGACGCCGCCGGCTCGGCGCAGCTGGAGCAAGGCAACAGCCTGAGTTTCAGCCCCAAAGCCGGGCTGGTTTCGCTCAATACCCGCCCCGATGAGCTGGCCAGTTGGCAGCAGGGTCAATTGGTCTTCCAGCGCGAGCGCCTGGGTGACGCCGTGGCGCGCATCAACCGCTATCGCCCGGGCCTGGTGATGGTCAAAGGCGACGCGCTGCGCGACGTACGTATCAGCGCTGTCATGCGTTTGGACAATCTCAACGACGCCCTCAAGCGCATGGCCGCCCAAGCCCATGGGCGCGTGCTCGACCTGCCGGGCCTGACGCTGATCTATTGAAGATCGGCGGCACGCCGCGGCCACTCTACATATTCATATAAATCCTGATACATAGATCATAACGATCTATCGCGTTTTTGCTGCTGCTGCGTTTCTACTACATGTGAATAACTCTTATTTGCTTTTAGTGAGGCCAGCTTTGCACATGCAACAGAAGAACAAGAAGCGTAAGGCACTAAACCGCACCCGACTGAGCCTGGGGATTCAGTTGGCGGTTTTCGCACTGTGCGCCAATGCCGCAGACATCAGCCCGACGCGGGACACCAGCGCGCAAAGCGCGCCTCACGCCCAAACCCGCGGCGGCTATCACGACTTCGATGTACCGGCATTATCACTGGACGCGGGGCTGGTGCTGCTGGCGCGCCAGGCCGGGGTGGAACTCTACCTGGGCAGCAACGACCTAACCGGCCGCAGCAGCAACCCGGTCAAGGGCCGGCTCTCGCTGGACGCTGCGCTGCAGCAATTGCTGGCCAACCAAGCCGTCGCCTATAGCCTGGTCGGCGCGCCGGAGCACCCCGTCATCCAGGTGCGCCCCGTGCAAGGCACCAGCGGTATCCAGCAAGGCGACCTGGCGCCCATCTACGTGCATGGCATGGACGGCAAGGAGTCCCGCGACGAAAAGGGCTACAACGACATCTACGATCAGGACACCTCCTCGGTGTACTCCGGCAAGGAGCAGATCGAACGCTACAAAGGCGCCGCCCCCGCCGATATGTTCAAGGGCATGCTCAACGTCTACAGCGGCGACGGCCGCAACAGTGGCGCGCTGGACCCCAACGTGCGCGGCATCCAGGGCCCAGGCCGCGTACCGCTGACCATCGACGGCACCGAACAGGCGCTGACCGTGTATCGCGGCTACATGGGCGCGAACAACCGCAACTACATCGACCCCAACCTGATCGGCAGCATCAAGGTGCTCAAGGGCCCGAACCTGGAGCGCAACGTCTACAGCGGCGTTGGCGGCGCGGTGGTTGCCAATACCCTGAACGTGGATGACATCCTCAAGGACGGCCAGGAATTCGGTGGCGAGCTGAAAATGGAAGGCAGCAACAACTCGGTGTCACCCAAGCTGCCGACGCTGATGACCGGGCAAAGCCCGCCTGCCGACTATCAATACATCCCGATTTATTCCTATTACGACCCGTCGCTGTACAAGCACCCGCGCACCGGTCGCGACAACAACCTGATCTCCGGGGACGACTCGGCCTATCGCCTGGCCCTCGGCACCCGCCAGGAAAAATTCGAGCTGCTCGCCGCCTACGCCTACCGCGAAAAAGGCAACCACTACGCGGGCAAGAACAAAACCGGCTTCTATTCCACCGGCAAGCAGGTCAATGGCCAGTTCGACTACATCCCCAACCTGGCCAACATCTACAAACCGGGTGATGAGGTGCCCAACACCTCCAGCAAAATGGAGTCCTGGCTGGCCAAGGCCAAACTCAAGATCGATGAAGACCAATCCCTGGAGTTCGGCTACCGCGACACCGATTCGCTGTACGGCGAGATCATGCCGTCGCGCATCTCGTTCTTCCGCCCCGGCGACCAGTTCGACGCCGAAACCAGCGGCGTGCCGCAGTGGCCGCTGAGCCATGTGCAGAGCAAAGCCTACAACCTGGAATACAACCTCAAGCCCCAGGACAACCCGTGGGTGGATTTCTATTCCAACCTCTGGGCCACCAACACCCAAAGCGACACCTACACCAGCGGCGGCGTGCCCAACGCCACCAGCGCGGCCAACCCGGTGTTCCGGAACACCGCCGTGGCCAACGCCCAGCACGACCGGGCGGGGGTAACGCTCAGCAACAAATTCAAGATGCTCGACAGCCTGGACCTGACCCTGGGCGCCAGCTACCAGCACGAGAAATTAAGTTCCAAGGATGATTATTACGACGCCGCAATCTTCGACACCTTGCGCATGAACCCACGGGCGGGGCGTCGGGATGAGCGCGAATACAACTTCAACTTCGATTGGCGCCCGGTCACCTTCGCCAAATTCACGGCCGGCGCGCGGTATTCCTCGTATTGGGCGTTCGATGACTATCTGAAGGAAACCCAGGACAAAACCGGAGTGACCACGCAATTTGTGGAAAACGGCCGGACCGTCAGTTACACCACGCGCAAAACACTGAGCGCTGCCGAGTGGCAAGCCAATGTCGATCAAAGAGTAGCCGGCAACCAGTTCTTTTGGGACATGTTTGGCATTCCACAGGAACAGCGCCTGGCCGAAATAGAACAGATCAAAAAAGAAACCCCTCTTGTTGAGGACACTCAACATCAGGCGAATTGGGCAAGCGACGGCAAAGGCAAGTATTCGCGGGCTAACAACCCGTGCATCAATGGCTTGAACGCCGGTGAAGACATCATTGCGTGCAGTGCCTCAGGCAGCACCACGGGCACTCAAAAAGATGTGAGCGCCAAACATCAGAAAGACAGTGACTGGGCGCCCAACTTGTCAGCCACTTTTTACACTTCGGAGAATGGCCGGGTTTATTTCCGCTACAGCGAAGCCATCCGTTATCCCAGCATGTTTGAAAGTACACTGGGTTTCTCCTCGTCAGTCAACCCCTGGGGGCTGGAGCCCGAACATGCCTATAACTATGAAGCGGCGTATATCCACAACTTGGCCGGCTGGGGCGGCAGTGAGCGCGCCGATATAAAACTGACGTACTACCACAACACCATCAAAAACGTGATTGAACGCAGCCCGGAGTTGCGCTTCAGCAACCTGGAGAAACAGACGACCTCCGGCGTGGAGTTCCAGGGGCGTTACGACAACGGGCGGGTGTTTACTGACCTGAGCATCGCCCATGTGCTGAAAAACAAAGTCTGTGATGAAGACTCGGCGGTGGCGATCAGCACCAATGGCAGCACCCCCAATTGTGTGGAGGACGGCTTCGTGGGCGGTTACCTGGTGAGCATGGCCCAGCCTGAATGGTCAGCCAACCTGGGCGGCGGTGCGCGCTTCTTCAATCGCAAACTGGAAGTCGGCGGACGCGCGATTTACTACCGCCAGCACCAGAGCAAGTTCTACAGCAACTACCCCGACAGCGCGATGGTGAGTTATTACATCAACACGCCCATGTCGTGGGACAAGATTATTACTTATGACGCTTACATCAACTACAAGCTCACTGACGACGCGTCTATCGAATTGACCGGCACCAACTTGAGCAACCTCTATTACATCGACCCGCTGACACGCTCGGCCATGCCCGCGCCAGGTCGAACCTTGAAAATCGGTTTTACCACTACGTTCTAACTTGTGAGGTGCACCATGGGAGGCTAAGAGAACTTGGCAGATGCTTGACGTGTTGACTTACTTAAATTTACTCAATGGATGAAGAAATGAAAACTTTCAACTACACAGTATTGGCAGTGGCTCTTCTTGGTTTGGCTGGCGTTGCTCAAGCAGATGTTTCTTCGGGGCAAAGTTACACCGGCACTATCGTCGTTGAAGGCACTGGCGGTACGGGCACTGTGAACCACCCTGGCACTCCAGGCCAGCCGGCCGTTGGCGTTCTGGCATTTTACGGCGGTGCAAAAGTTGGTTTCGCCGGCCTCAAAGGCATGGTCGCCACCGACGCCAATGGCGTCACCACCATTACCCCGGCCATGATGCCCGCCTCCCACGCCGCGCTGGGCAACTTCGACTTCAAACAAGTCGCCAGCCAACAGGTGTACTACGGCGAGTGGTCCCAGAACGGCACCAACAACGACCCGACCCGCGTGGTGTACTACTCGGGTGACACCACCGGCCGCGTGCTGCCGACTGCCAGCGTGACTTACGCGGTACAGGGCATCAACAACTACTCCGGCGCCAACGTGCTGTCCGGCGACCTTACCGCTTCCTTCGGCACCGCCTCGCCGACCCTGACCGGTTCGATCGCCAACGCCAACCTGCGCGTTGCGGTGAACGCCAACATCAACACCACCACCGCCGGCTTCAGTGGCACTGCAGCCGCCCTGAACCCGACCACCAACGGCTTGCTGTCCACCGGTACCACCCAGGGCAGCTTCTTCGGCGCAGGTTCGACCGCGTCGCTGGCCGGTATCGCCAAGTTCGCCAACCGCGACTACGACACCGCTTTCGGTGGCGTAGCCAAGTAACCGCGGCTTGAACTGATGTAGCACCAGCAAGCAAGTGCCTGACGGTCGGGCACTTGCTTTTGGCGTTTTAAAGCGATCCCGAGAGCCCGGTAATGCCCCAGCCCTACTGCAAGTGGTCCCTTACGCTGCATGTTTTGCCCTTCTCTTTGCTGCTGTTCATGGCCCCGACGGCGTTTGCCGCCGACCAGGACACCACCCTGCGTCTGAACCAGACCATCGAGTACCGCGCCAACCAGCAAGAGCGCGAGCTGCTCAAGGATGAACTGCCCAGCGACGGCGCCCCGCCGCTGTTGAATATCGACGGCCAGAACTACACCGTCGGCAACAACCTGGACGAGCTGGGCCGCGCGGTGTACCTGAGTGTCCAGCGCCAGGAATGGCCGCAAGCCCGCGACTACCTCAAGCGCTACACCGCCCTGCCCGGCCACGATCCGATGCTCACCGCCTATGCCAAGGGTGGCCTGGCCCGCGCCGATGGTGACCTGGATCAGGCAGAAATCGACTACCGCGAATTGCTGGCCATCCAACCTGATTTCCTGCCCGGCCGCCTCGAACTGGCGCGGGTGCAATTCGAAAACCGCAAGGATCGCGACTCTAAAGAGGCGTTCCAGCAGATCACCAGCAGCCTCAGCCCCTCGGACGCCAAGGCCATGGGCCTGGGCAAGACCGTCGACAGCTTTATCCAGGCCCTCGACCACCGCGAAGACTGGCAAGGCTCCTTCGCCATCGGCCCGACATGGAGCGACAACCTCAACCAGTCCTCCGAAAGCACCGTGACTTACCGCTTTGTTACCGACCAGGAAACCATCCTGGTCAAACGCTCCTTGCCCAAGGCCGTGTCGGCCCATGGCCAGGACTACGAGGCCACGCTCAATAAACGCATGGCGATCAGCGGCCACCACGGGCTGTTCGTGCGCTCGTTGCTGTACGGCCAGGCCTACGAAAAAGAGAGCAAGTACAACGAAAGCACGGTGATCAACAACGCCGGCTACAGCTACCACGATGCGCGCAACCAGTACGCATTCGGGCCCTCTTACGAGTTCAACACCATTGGCGACAACGCCATGTACAGCGCCTGGGGCTTGCATGGCGAGTGGATTCACAACCTGTCCGCCACGCGCATGTTTAAGCTCGAAGGCGACTACAAAGACATGGTCTACAAGCACGACATCAACAGTAACCTCGACGGCGCGACCAACTCCGTGTCGGCCACCCTGTTCCAGGTGCTGCCACGCCAATGGACGCTATTCGGCGGCGTCGATATCGTCGACCGCAACGCCCGCGACCGCACCGCCGCCTACCTGCAAAAAGGCGTGCGCCTGGGGGTCGCCAAGGACTTTGATATTGGCGTCAGCGCCGTGCTGTTCGCCTCATACCGCCAGCGTCAGTACGATGCCTACAGCGCCATTCTCGATGACCGACGCTATGACGAAGAACAAGGCTACACCTTCATCCTGCGCGCGCCGCGCCTGGCGGTGTACGACATCGTTCCCAGCCTCACGGTCAAATACAACAAGGTGGAAAGCAACGTCGACTGGCTTTATTCCTACGATAAAAACAGCATCAGCCTAAAACTGGAGAAACAGTTCTAGTCCGCGCGTTGTCACAGGCAATGTGCTGACGCCGGGATTTCATTTCACGGTTGCACTTATAGCGAGCTACTGTATAAAACGCCCCTATAAACCGCGCCATCTAGCAAGAGGATCCCGGCCGTGGAAGAAATCATCGAACAATTGCGTGAAGCCAACGAACCGGTCCCGGTTCCTCTGGAGCTGCCTGACGAAGATTTGCTGGTGGAGATCGAGGAACAACTGTTCATCGACATCCCGTTTGTCTTCCGTGAATTCCTGCTGACCGTCAGCGACGTGGTGTACGGCAGCCTGGAGCCGGTGACCGTCACCGATCCGCAGTCCCACACCTACCTGCCGGACGTTGCAGCCAACGCCTGGGACGCCGGTGTTGATCGCAGCCTGATCCCGATCTGCCAGGACGGCGACGACTACTACTGCGTCGAAGAAGACGGCACCGTGGTGCTGTGGTCCGGCGAAGAAGAAATCGTCACCGAAGAAACCTGGGAATCGGTGTGGCACTGGGCGCGGGATGTCTGGCTGGAAAGCTGATAGCACTGCGGTCCTGTAGGCGCCGGCTTGGCGAATCTTCGCGCTGCGGCGATGGCATCGTCGCAGTGCATCAGATGCACCGCTTCGCCTGAATCGCCGGCAAGCCAGCGCCTATAAGGAAATCAGTGCTCCTGCGTATCCTTGTGGTTATCCAGCGTTTCCAGCAAGGCGACCTGCATCCGTGTATGCACACGGATGAACCACCGCCACAATACGGCCGCTACCGCCGCCGTCACCACGGCGATCAGCACCAGCAACTTGTTGGTCGGCAGGATACTGGCCGACAAGGCTGCCAATAGCAGAAAGATCATCAGCAGCGAGAGGATCGGGATCAGTTCCGCGATCACCCGCCGCACACGCTGGGTATGCCGCCCGGCCATTTCCGGCTTCACGCTCATCTCCGCCAGCAGCATCGACAGCGCCTTGAGCTTGCGGTACGCCGCAATCAGGAATGGCAGCGACAACAGCAACGCCCCGCCCCAGATCAACGCCTTCTGCCAGCTTGGATCGCTGATCCAGCCTTCCAGGTACCCACCAATACGCGCCGCGAAAAAGCTGCCGGCAAAGAAGATCGCGATCACCAGCGCCAGGTTGACGCCTACCTGCAGAATGATCTTGCGGATCATCGACGCCAGCATCGCACCCTCGCCCTGTGGCTGAATGCTGCGCAGCCATTCGCCGTACATCCCGAACACTCGGCTCATGCGCTTGGGCATGACCGCCGCGATCTTCAATGACAACGGATCGGCGCCACGGATCAGGTACGGCGTGAGCAATGTGGTAATCGCCGACACCGCCACGGCTACGGGATAGAGAAAATCGCTGGTCACCTGCAACGTCATCCCCAACGCCGCGATGATGAAGGAAAACTCACCAATTTGTGACAGCCCCATGCCCACACGCAGCGAGGTGCGGCCATCATTGCCGGCGATAAACGCGCCCAGGCCGCAGGACAACATCTTGCCCAGTACCACTGCGACGGTGATCACTGCAATCGGCCAGGCATATTGCAGCAGGATCTGCGGGTCGATCATCAAGCCGATCGCCACAAAGAAGATGGCGCTGAACATGTCGCGAACCGGCTCGATCAGGCGCTCGATCTTAATCAACTGACGGGACTCGGCCATGATCGCGCCGATCAGGAAGGCACCGAGTACCATGCTGTATTCCAGCTTGACCACCAGCAGGCAGAAACCGAAACACAGGCCCAGTACGGTGATCAGGAGCATTTCATTGCTTTCGAACTTGGCCACATAGGCCAGCAGTCGCGGCACCAGCAAGATACCGATGACCAGCGCAACGATCATGAACAGCGAGAGCTTGCCGACCGTGGAAAACACCTCGCCGGAGCTGACCGTGCCGCTCACGGCGATGCTCGACAGCAAGGCGATGATGCCGATGCCGAGGATGTCCTCGACGATCAGCACACCGAAAATCAATTGGGCGAAGCGCTGGTTCTTCATCTTCAGGTCGTTGAGCGCCTTGACGATGATGGTGGTGGAGGAGATCGCCAGGATCGCGCCGAGGAACAGCGAATCCATGGTATTCCAGTCGAACCAGCGGCCGATCTCGTAGCCGATCCAGATCATCAGGATAATTTCCAGGAAGGCCGCGATAAACGCCGTGGCGCCGACCTTGAACAGTTTGCGCAGGCTGAACTCCAGGCCCAGGCAGAACATCAGGAAGATCACCCCCAGCTCGGCGAGGGTCTTGATGGTGTCTTCGTCGTGGATCAGGCCGAACGGTGGGGTGTGGGGGCCGATGATGAACCCCGCGACGATGTAGCCCAGCACCACCGGCTGCTTGAGGCGGTGAAACAGGATGGTGACAACCCCTGCCACCAACATGATCACGGCCAGGTCCTGGATAAAGCTGATGGCGTGCATGGCGAGGGGCTCCTTGAAAGTACTGGCACTTCTCCCACTTCCACCCGCGACTTTGAACCGTTGCAAAGTGCGGAAGGAAAAGTCTGCCTTGATCGTAAGAAATGCCCTGACACGGGCTTTTGAAGGTTAACACCGCGACTTCCAGCAGAAAGCCGGTGCAATATATGGAAACAGATCGGTGCACGCGTGACGGCAAGCCGCCCACTGGCGTCCCGTTATGGATGGCGCTGCAAAGATTCCAGCACCCGTAGAGGTGCCCCCCAACCAATGCCTACAACCCGTGAGTGTGCTATGGAACCCGGAAACGCCCAGCTGTCGATGACGGTATTGATGACCCCTGATATGGCCAACTTCTCAGGCAATGTCCACGGCGGCACCCTGCTCAAGTACCTCGACGAAGTGGCCTACGCCTGCGCAAGCCGTTATGCCGGCCGCTACGTCGTGACGTTGTCGGTAGACCAGGTGATTTTTCGCGAGCCGATCCATGTTGGCGAGCTGGTGACGTTCCTCGCATCGGTCAACTACACCGGCAACACCTCGATGGAGGTGGGCATCAAGGTGGTGACCGAGAACATCCGCGAGCGCTCGGTGCGCCACACCAACAGCTGCTTCTTCACCATGGTCGCCGTGGACGATCAGCGCAAGCCGGCCGCCGTGCCACCGCTGCAGCCGCACAACAGCGAAGACAAGCGCCGGTTCGTGCAGGCCCAGCAGCGCCGGCAGATCCGCCAGGAGCTGGAAAAGCGCTATCAGGAAATCAAGGCAGACGCGCCGTAAGCCATGCCCCCCGTGTAGGCGCGAGCAAGCCCGCGCCTACAACCTCCAGCACCCATCGTAGTGGGCACACACATCAAAGCGCTGATCCAACTGGCTCATGCGCTCCAGGTGATGGTTCACGATGTCCACCATCACGGCTTTGCTGGTGTTCTTGTAGTACTGCGCCATCAACTTGTCGTTGGCCTTGACGCGCTCGACGACAACGGCATCCGTCGGGTTCTGCCATTGCTCCAGAATCGCATCTTCGGTGCCGCTCAGGCGCATGCGGTAGACCCGCTCATAAAGCGCCAGCGTACGCGCCTTGCGGCCGGCCATTTCCTCGTTCACCCGTGCATAGTTCTGACGGAACTCAACCCAGTAGGCCTCAGGTGGAGTGAAGGTGCCAAGTTTCGCCTTGCGCTCGGCAATCGCCTCTTCGGTGGCTTGCGGGCGTTGCGCCGTGTCGGGCTCCATCAACGTGATGAGCTGCATATGGGTTTCAACGATCGCGTTGATCAATGCGGTACGGTGAGGTGTAGCCGGGATCACCTTGCCGAATATCGGGCTCTTGCCCGCGCAAGACGGCATGCCGTTCTCGAATATCGGCTGGGGAATGCGCACATCCTTGCCCTGCGCACGCGTCAGACGCTGAAGCGAGGTCGTGCACATGCCCCGTTCCATATCGAAGGTCACTTCATACTCTTCCCCGGCCTTTGGCGTGATGCTCATGGATTTGCCGCAGACATAGCTTCCGCCATTGGTGTTGATCATCAGCATGGTTTCTTTGCCGGGTGCCAGCTTGAACTCCAGCAGGCCCCTCGCCTTGGCCGGCGGGGGCACGGACATGCCGACACGTCGGCGGGTATCGACCAGGAAAATATTGTTGAGCATGCCAGTGGTCTGGCCCATGCAGTGCTCAGCGTCGTAGACGTCGATGGTGGTATTGGAGGTATTAGAGATGAAGCGCAGTTTGGCGGCATCAGCCTCGGTGGCGTCAGGGTAAGTACCGTTCACACTGCAACCGGCCAGCAACGATGTCAGCACCAGGGCGGTTAGCGCCCTTGGCGAGGGGAATACGGGGGACATGGATCTTCCTTGAAAAGCACAGGGGACTAAGAAGCGCCCGATAGTAACGGACGCCCTTTGCCTGGCTCAATCAAGAATATTCCTACAGCTCGATCGGTGTGGCTTCAAAACGCACGCGAGGATGGGCAATGCGATCCTGGGCGCGCACCAGCTCCAGCTCGTAACTGGCACAGGCTTGGGTTTCCAGCAGCACTTCATGGACCGCGGCGGCAGTGAACTCAAAGGCCGCCAGCAGGCTGTCGCCCAGCAACACCCGCGCCAGGAACAGGCCCGAGGTCAAATCGCCAACGCCCACGGGCTGGCGCGGAAACGCAAGCAGTGGACGACGCAAATGCCAGCTGCCTTCGGCGGTCACCAACAGCATCTCGAAACCGTCCGGCAGCTTGCCCGGATAATCCAAGTGCTTGACCAACACCGCCTTCGGCCCGCGCGCCAGCAATGCCTTGGCCATGGCCAGGCAATCGAACAGCGACTGCGGTTTGCGCCCGGCAAAGCTGTCCAGTTCCAGCTGGTTGGGGCACAGGAAGTCAGCCATGGCCGCGGCTTCGTCCAGCAGGAAATCGCTGACCTCCTGAGGCACGATGCAGCCCTTTTCCGGGTGGCCCATCACCGGGTCGCACAAATACAGGGCCTTGGGGTTGATGGCCTTGATCCGCGCAACCCCCGTCAGGATCGCCCGGCCCTGATCCGCACTGCCCAGGTAGCCGGACAGAATCGCATCGCAGTTGCCCAACTCGCCGATGGCGGCAATACCTTCCACCAGCGCCGGAATCTGCTGCGGCGCCAACACTTCGCCCGCCCACTGGCCATACTGGGTGTGGTTGGAGAATTGCACCGTGTTCAGCGGCCAGACGTTCACCCCGACCCGCTGCATGGGGAACACGGCGGCGCTGTTTCCGGCGTGGCCAAAGACCACATGAGACTGGATCGCAAGCAAATGAGGTGTGCGTTTCATGCAGAGGATTTCCGTAGAGCCGTTGAAATTCTGGCCGCGCAGTATGCGACTAAACACAGCCTGTACGACAGGCCGGCGACGCAGTTAAGCTGCTCTCACTTTGTTGGAGTTCATCGCATGCTCACCCTGGGAAACATCTTCGTGTTGATGCTGCTGGCCACCGGCGCCGCCTGGGTGTGGCACAACCACGGCCTGCGCGAACGCGCGCTGGAGCGGGTCAAGCAGCATTGCGCCAAGCTCGACATCGAACTCCTTGACGGCGCGGTCGCGCTCAAGCGCATCGGTTTTGTGAAGGATGCCAACGGTCGGCGACGCCTGGCACGTATCTACAACTTTGAATTCACCGTGACCGGCGAAACCCGCCATCCGGGGACCATCACCCAATTCGGTGCCCACAGTGCGCAGATCGAACTGGCGCCCTACCCGTTCGAGATCAAGACGCCACTGCCCAGCGCCGAAGTGATCGAGCTGAGCCAGTGGCGTCAGGACCACGGCACCAAGAACCGTCAGTGACGGCAGGCGGCCAGGGCGGCCTGCAACGCGGTCACATCCTGTGGTTCGCTGAAAATCAATTCGATACGTGAGTCACGCCGCCACTCGCTGGGCTGCCAGGCGAGCGCACTGTTGTCCACCGCGTTGGCCGAAACCCAGCCTTCGGCACTGTGGATAACCAGCTTGGCGCGGCGCCACCCAAGGCTTGTCAGCCAACGCTGCAGGCGTTGCGCATCGAATTGCAGGCTTGGGTGCCAGCGCCAGCCGATGCTCCAGCTGCCCTCTTGGGCCTGGCTCAGGCAGATCGGTTGCGCCGGATCGCTCCAGATCGCTGGCATCTGCGCCAAACCCCTGGGCACATCGACGTTATCCACAGCCGCTGCCGCCTGCGCATTCAGGCCTGGCAACTGCTCCAGAGGCACTTGAGCCTGGCGCGTCCAGTACAGCGGGCAGTCGGGTAACTGCTGTTCAATCGCTCGGCGCTGTGCAGCGTCCAGCGCTTCCTCCTTGTTCAATACCAGCAGCCCGGCGCTCGTTAGGGCTTCTTGCTGCGCTGCTGGCAACGGTTTGCCCGCCGCCAGCGCCTGGGCATCCAGCACCAGCACACAGGGCTGCACCGCCAGCACGTTCTGCCACGGCGCCTCGCGCAGTTGCTTGAGCAATTGCGCCGGATGACCCAGGCCCGACGGTTCGATAAACAGCCGGTCGGGCTTGGCCTTACGCAACAGACGACCCAGTCCTACCTGAAACGGCGCGCCATTCACGCAGCACAGACAGCCTCCAGCGACTTCGCCCAGGGCGATGCCGTCGTCATCCTGTGTGAGCAAGGCAGCGTCCAGGCCGATCTGCCCGAACTCGTTGATCAGTACGGCCCAGCGCTCGTTGGCCGGGCGCTGGGCGAGCAGGTGCTTGATGAGGCTGGTCTTGCCGGCCCCCAAGGGGCCGGCAATCACGTGAGTGGGAATGTTCTGCAGCATGAGGGGCATCGTTCGGACCATGTAGAGCGTTTGATCCTACGCGGTTATGCGAGCCAATCCAGCGTCAGGATCAAGCGACGCTCGTCGGCCTTGAGTGCCGGCGAACGGTGAACCAGGCCGTGGCCTTCATTGCCTTGCCACTGGGTGCCCTTGAGCAGGGCGACTTCGCCGCAGTGAAGCTGTTCGATACGGTCGGTGGGTTCGGCATCCGGCTGGCCCAGCTGGCGACGGTCCATCACACCTTCACGCAACCACTGGCTGCCGATACCGGCATAGGTGGTGATCAGCCGCACCGGCACATGGTCGACGTGAAACCGTGGGCACATGGCTTTATCCAACAAGCGCAAGCGCACCCCGATGCGCTTGGCACCCAGCAAACAGGCGAATGCGCTGACCAGCCAGGACACATCGGCGATAAAGCCTTCGTAACCTTCAAGGTCACGGCAGCTGGACGCCAACCCGTGCAAATCGGGAACGGCGTCTTCGTTGCTCAGCTCGATCACCCTGGCATCGGCCAGCGGCTCGTCAAGCGCCACCAGCAAGGCGCCGAACTCGGCGATGTGCAGGGGCAACTGGCGCTGCCACACTGCCAGGTTGACGCCGTCTTCGAGGATCTCGGAGAGCGCCAGTGGGGTTTCACCGCGGGTCTGGCGAATCACGGGGCGCAGGGGAATAACCGGGGCCAGCATCAGGCGGCTGCCTCCTCATACCAGGGGCCAAAAGGATCGGCCAGCAGGCGCCAACCGTCGACGCCCAGAGCCATTTCTTCATCATTGAGCAAGCAGGCGTCCAATTCGACGCGCAGTTGGGTGAAGTCGATGTTCTGCCCGATGAACACCAGTTCCTGGCGACAATCACCGGTGCTCAATTGCCAGTTGCCCATGATCGCCGCGACGTTTTCTTCGTCCTGGGGCCACTGGCTCTTGGGCACGAAACGCCACCAGCGACCGGCGAACCCATGGCGCATCAAGCCGCCGGCCTGGGACCAACTGCCCGCATCCTGGGGCTTGCTGGCCAGCCAGAAAAAACCCTTGGAGCGCAGCAGTTTGCCGTTGACCCACGGGCGGTCGATAAAGTCGAAGAAGCGCTGCGGATGAAAGGGACGGCGCGCACGGTAAGCACTGGAGGCGATGCCGTACTCGTCGGTTTCCGGCACATGTTCACCGCGTAATTCCTGTAACCAGCCCGGGGCTTGCGCGGCGCGTTCAAAGTCGAAACGGTTGGTGTTGAGGATCTTGTCCAGTGGCACTTCGCCCATGACCATCGGGATGATTTCTGCCTGGGCATTCAGGCGCTCGAGGATCGCTATCAGTTCTTCGCGTTCACGGCTGCTGATCAGGTCGATCTTGCTGATCAGGATCACGTCAGCGAACTCGACCTGCTCGATCAACAGATCGGTGATGGAGCGCTCATCTTCTTCACCGAGGGTTTCACCGCGCGAGGCCAGGCTTTCGGCGGCCTGGTAGTCGAGCAGGAAGTTCATGCCATCGACCACCGTGACCATGGTGTCCAGGCGCGCGATGTCGGCCAGGCTTTGCTCGTCTTCGTCACGAAAGGTGAAGGTTTCGGCGACCGGCAAGGGTTCGGAAATGCCGGTGGACTCGATCAACAGGTAATCGAACCGCCCTTCCTTGGCGAGCTTTGCGACTTCCTCCAGCAAGTCTTCACGCAAGGTGCAGCAGATGCAGCCGTTGCTCATCTCCACCAGCTTTTCTTCGGCGCGGTTGAGGGTGACGTCACGCTGGACTTCGCTGCCGTCGATGT
>Ga0308159_1003438_pt1 | contig 15992 bp, 19 predicted proteins | sample PhyCR1_FD_201040 | JGI IMG/M metagenome (GOLD analysis project Ga0308159, IMG submission 201040) | Phyllosphere microbial communities from UC Gill Tract Community Farm, Albany, California, United States - DLSLC.R1 | ecosystem: Host-associated > Plants > Phyllosphere > Unclassified | place: USA... | reverse complement strand
GCCATGCACCTGGTCGTCGCGCTGCCGATGAACCGCTTTCTGGTCGCGAAGGCGCTGCCGCCCGAGCCGATGGCTGCCTCCGGCGAAGCGGCGCCTGAAGGCGTGCCGTGGACCATGATCATCCTGGCCGCCGTCTTTGCTGCCACGGCTGTCGTTTCCACGGCCATGGCAGCCCACTTGCCGCGCATTATCGAGGCGCTGGGCGCGGCGCCGACTGCCGCCATCTTCGCGGCTTCTCTGGTCGGCCCGGCGCAGGTCGCCGCCCGCGTGGCGGAGTTCGCCCTCCTCCGGAAAGCGTCACCCCTCATCACGGCCCAGCTCGCCGCGGGCCTGCACCCGATAGGGGCAGGGTTACTGGTCTTTCTGGGACCGGTGGTGGCCATCCCCTTTGTGCTGCTGCACGGCGCCGGGAACGGGCTGCTAACCATCGCGCGGGGTACCCTACCGCTGCAGCTATTTGGCCCGGCTGGCTACGGTTTGCGGTCCGGACTGCTGGCCGCTCCGGCGCGCCTGCTTCAGGCCGGAGCGCCGCTCCTCTTTGCACTGGTGCTGGACATGCTTGGCCCACAAGCCGCGCTCCTGTTGTCCGGTTCCCTGACAGGGTTGTCCCTGGTCGCACTGTTCTTACTAACAACACGGAAGTCTGCTTAGGTTCGTCTACGGCGGCCGGTCGCCCGAGGCCATAAATTCGCTTTTGCGGGACCAAGCTCCAAAATCTGCCAGTCCGCTGTTGGCCAAGTCCGGGCAGTTGAAGCTCTGTCAGGAAATGCTGGTTTAGATCGTGAACCACCATCCTCGCTCCGAATTCGTTCCGGCGTGGGCCTGGCATCAAATTACTTTGTAATTCCAGCGCCGTGTGCAAGTTTGCCGTTGCGCCGCAGGGGGCTCCGGCGCGGGGGTTCCTATGGCGGCCACGGCCGTGACGAGCATTTTGACTAGTGGGACGGCTGAGGCCACACCTGCATCGCGCAACACCCTCACCCTACCGGGCAAGACCGCGCCGCCTTCCGCACCTGCCGCGGCCGAAGTGGTGGTGTTTGACGAGGCGCGGGCGGATCGGCCGAAGCCTTATGTGACCAGCGAAGCGGATGCCGCGGAAGCGCGGGACATTGCCCTGCGCCGCCGTGAGTGGGAATCGCGCGAGCGTGCGCGCATCATCCTGCGGCAATGGCGGTCGGGCGATCCCGGCGCAGATGGCAATGCCATGCTGGCCCGGCCGCACAAGGATGTGCCGATTGCCTTCCTGTCGGCCGACACGCTGGAAGCCGCTCTGACGCGCCAGTTCGCCGACAGCCACCTGATCGACCGCATGTGGGATGCTGGCCAGCTGAACGACTGGCAGTACGCCACGGCCAATCGGCTGCTCCAGATCTGCGATGATACCGGCATGCTGGCCTCCAAAGTCGCACTGATCGGACGCACAGGCGGTGGGCATGCCGAAATGAGTGACGGGATGGCGGCTGCCTGGAAGGAATGGGGCCGCTGCATGGACCTGGTCGGCCACCCGGCGAGCGAGATCCTGAGTGAAATGTGCCAGGGCAACCAGACGATCCGGGGTCAATCCGCCCGATCCGATGCCTTGGAGAACGGCCTACGTAGACTTGCGCGGCGCTGGGGCATCGATATGACTTGACGCCTCGGCGTCGAAAAGGTACTGCATTCGCACCGCCACAGTTGCGCCCGGAGCCCCCACGGTTCCGGGCGTTTCGCGTTTCAGGCCCCTGGAATGCCGACGGTCCACCTGGAAAGCCTGAAATGCCCCCTTCCACGAACGCGCCCGAGGGCGCGTCCCGGGGCGCGCGACCCTTTACTTCCGCTGAGGCGGCGTGGTTCTGGACCATGGCGGCCCTGGTGGCCCGCCGTGACGGAGCGAGCCATGCCTGGACCCCGGAAAAGGGCGCGCGCCCCTGCGAACCGGATGACGTGGTGAAATGCCTCGACCGGCTGTACCGCCAACGGCGCCTCGATCTCACGCATGCGCGGATCCTGCGCCGCTGGGGCGAGCGCCAAGTGGCGCCCGACCGAGTGAAAGACCGCGGCGATTACCGGATCTGGTGCGAGGCTATCGAGCGGCTGAGCTGGCCGCTTCGCGTGCGCGGCATCGTCGCGACGCCGACGCCGGAGCTACAGGTGCAGGCCACCCCTGGCGCCCCGCATTACTCACCGCCTTGCCTCTTCTCGGCCAGCTCCTGATCCAGAAAAGCCTGCATGGCCCGGAAGGCGCGGTCCTCTTCGAGGCACAAAATTCTCCACTCCAGCGGGTCTGACCTGAGCCAGAGCGTCGCGGCATAAGCCTCGACATTCCTTCGTGCTGATTGCCAGGCACCGAAGAGGCTTTTCCAGTGCTGCCTCAAGCTATGGTGCAGCTTCACTTCGGGCGACAGAATGAGGGTCAGAGCCGTGCTGACGGCGCTTGCGATAGCCACAGTGTCGTTGTCCCAACGAACAGGGACACGCCATTCTTGCTGCTTGTGCCTCGGATCAGGAAGCTGAAGAGCCTCGGAGGTGCCGCTGACGGTTCCTGGCCCCAGGATCGGATGCTTGACCCGATCTCCTTCCTGGAATGGGAAATTATTATTCGCCGCCTCGTCCATGCACCCCCCTTCAGTAAATTCTAGGTCCATCACTTACAGCCAGGAATGCGCTGTGAGGTTCCTCCCAAGGCTGAACATTTCGTCAAACGGTCGTTTGGAAGTGTTCAGCCCCCATAACCCATAATCGGGATCCAGAATGGCCCGCAAAACCCCGCTGAAGCGGCTGGGTGGCGTGGGCGGCGTTCCGGGCTTCGTGGCGTACTACCGCGTCTCGACCGACAAGCAGGGCGCCAGTGGCCTTGGCCTGGAAGCCCAGCAACAAGCGGTTCAGCGTCATGTCACCGCTGCCGGCGGTCGCATCCTGGACGTGTTCCAGGAGATTGAGAGCGGCAAGCGCAATGACCGGCCGGAGATCGCAGCGGCCATCGCCGCCTGCCGCGCCCGACGTGCCACCCTCATCATCGCCAAGCTCGACCGCCTGGCCCGTAACGTCGCCTTCGTCTCCAACCTGATGGAAGCGGGCATCGAGTTCGTCGCCTGCGACAACCCGCATGCCACCCCCCTGCTCATCCACATCCTGGCGGCCGTCGCCCAGAACGAGCGCGAGCAGATCTCCGCTCGTACCCGGGCCGCGCTGCAGGCGGCCAAGGCGCGCGGCGTGAAGCTGGGCAACCCCCGGCTTCGCTCGGGTGATGGCGCTGCCGCCCGCCAGGCCACCGAGATCCGCACCGCCCGCGCCGAGCGCCATGCCCGCGACGTGCTGCCCGCCATCCAGGCGGCGCAGCGCGCGGGCTGCGCCAGCCCGGGCCAGATCGCCGAGGCGCTGACCGCGCGCGGCATCCGCACGCCTGCCGGCGGCGACGTCTGGCACCCCGTGCAAGTCACCCGCATCCTGAAGAGGACATCTGCCTGATGGCCACCAAGCCCACCACGAAGACCCGTGCCGCCAAGGCCGCCGCTGAGCCGGCCGCGCCGCCCGCTGGCACCAACCACCCCGTCATCACTGACCCAGCGCTGATCAAGATGGCCGCCGAGTACGCCAAGGGCGCGCCGGAGAAGAACCGGCTGGAGAAGCGGCTGAAGGAGCTGAAGCCGGTGCTGCTGCAGGCGATGGGTGATGCACCCATGGCCTACGCCGGCAAGCATGTGCTGACCCGCGCCGAGGTGGTCGGCAGCCCCGACACGGTGGGCGAGAAGATCACCCGCTCGATGGTCGGGCAGCATATGCCGGGCAAGAAGGGTCGGCCGGGCTACACCACGCTGGAGGTGCGCTGAGCCAGCATGCGCCCCGACTTTCGGGCCGACTTCAGGCCGATGACACGGGCGCTGGATGACTTGGCCAAGAAGCAGATCCCGTTCGCCGCCGCCGGCGCCCTTAACGATACGGCGCAGGCGGCGCAGATCCGCATGAAGCGCGAGCTGCCGAGCATCTTCGACCGGCCGACACCCTTCACCATGAATGCCATCGGCATCGAGCGCGCCAGCAAGGGCAAGCTCGAAGCCCGGGTGTTCGTGAAGGACCGGCAGGCGGAATACCTGGAAGTGCAGGAGACCGGCGGCACCAAGACGCCGAAGAAGCGGGCCTTCCTGCTGCCGCGCGGCATCCGGCGGAACCAGTACGGCAACATGCCGAAGGGTGCCGTCGCCGCGGCGCGGGCGAAGCCCAGCACCTTCAGCGGCAAGATCGACGGTGTGCCGGGCCTGTACCAGCGCATGAAGCGCGGCGCCGCGAAGCTGCTGGCCTTCTACGCGGACAAGGCGACGTACAAGCCGCGCTTCGGCTTCAAGCAGCGGACCCTGAAGACGGCGAAGGCCGTCTGGCCTTCTGCCTTCCGCCAGAGGCTGGCGAAGGCGCTCTCCACAGCCAGGAAGTGACCATGGAAATCGACAAGTCGGTGCGGGCGGCCTTCACGCCGGCCGAGGTGGTGGAGGCGCTGCGGGCGCACTACGCCTCGGCGCTCCGCACCATGCCCGAGCCCGGGAAGGTGGGGCTGCTGGGCGGCTCCTACGGCGTGACCCTGACGTGGGACCTGCCGCGCGAGAAGGCCGCCCCAGCGCCCGCCTACCGGGGCCCTGAGCCCGCTCCCGCGCCCGGGCCCTAGGTCGGAAGGGGGGGAGGGTACCCCCCCACCCCCCTTCTTGGGTCCTTCCCAGGGGGGGGTAGGGGCACGGGACAATTCGCCCCACGGGTCAGCCCCAGCTAAGGGATATGAAATCGTGTCCGCAGTGTCCGCAGTGTCCGCACCCGCTGCGGACGGGATCTCGATCCGCGAGTTCGCGCGGCGCGAAGGGGTCAGCGACAAGATCATCCGCCGCGCCATAAGCGCCGGATATCTCACACCTTTGCCCGATGGGAAGCTGTCGCCGGCCTGGGTCGGCAGCGGCTGGCGCAAGGCCAACCGGCATGCGGATACGGGTGCGGACACCCCTGCGGACAGTGCGGACATGTCCGCACCTGCTGTCCGCAGTGTCCGCAGCGCGGCGCCGGTGTCCGCACCCGCCGCGGCGGTCGCCGAGAACCTGGAGCCGCAGCCGCGGGGCGGCGCCCTGAAGCGCCGGCGGGCCGCCGCCAGCGACGAGGGCGAGGACGGCGAGAGCATCGACTTCGACGAGTTCGCCCGCCGCGTGCTGGGCGGCGACTTCCCGGCGCTCGCCACCTCCGAGCGCGTGAAGGCGGCCGCCCTGGCGCTGAAGCAGGCGCTCGATGCGCAGAAGCGCGCCGGCGCCCTGATCGAGCTGGCCCTGGCGGAAGGCGTGCTGTTCGAGGTGGCGCGCCAGGCGCGCGACGCCTGGATCAACTGGCCGGCGAAGATCGGCCCGCTCTTGGCGGCCGACCTGGGCCTGGAGGCGGCCACAGTCGTCGAGGCCCTGACACCGCATGTCCAGCAGCAGCTCGAAGATCTCGGAGAGCCCCAACCCGGCGCTTTCGAGGAAGATAAACCGGCTCAGGACGTCAGCGCGTAAAGGCTGGACGCCGCCGCCGCGCATCAGCGTCCCACAATGGGCCGACGACAACCGATACCTGGCCAAGGAAGCCGGCAGCACCTCCGGCAAGTGGCGCACCGGCACCGTCGAGGTCGCGCGCGGGCCGATGATGGCCGTGACCGAACCCGGCGTGCACATCATCACCGCGATGGTCTCCACGCAGCTGCTGAAGACGGCGCTGCTGGAAAACGTGTTCGGCTACTTCGCCCATCTCGATCCCTGCCCGATGCTGCTGTTGCAGCCGAAGGAGGCGGCGGCCGAGCAGTTCTCGAAAGAGCGCATCACGCCGATGGTGCGGGCCACGCCCGCGCTGAAGGGTCTGATCGGCACGGCGAAGACCCGTAAGGCCGACGAGACGCTGCTGTTCAAGAGCTTCCCGGGCGGCTTCCTGGCACTGGCCGGTGCCGGCAGCCCGGACAACCTGGCGCGCCGGCCGATCCGGGTGCTGCTCTGCGACGAGGTCGACAAGTACCCGGTCACCCGCGAGGGCGACCCGATCTCGCTGGCCGAGGAACGCACGGCGACCTTCGGCGTCAACTGGCTGTCGCTGCGGGTATGCTCGCCGACCGTCGAGGATGAGAGCCGCATCGCGGCCAGCTACGCCGACAGCGACCAGCGGCGCGCCTCGGTGGAATGCCCGCACTGCCAGCACCGGCAGTTCCTGGATTTCTTCAAGCACGTCGAGTGGGACAAGGCGGACGGCGTCCATAAGCCGGAGACGGCGAAAATCTACTGCGAGGCCTGCGGCTGCGGCTGGTCGGAGGGCGAGCGCCTGCGGGCACTGGCCACCACCCGGCACCACCAGACGCGGCCGTTCAAATGCTGCGGCGAGTTGCAGTTCCCGCTGGAAGCCTATGATCGCGCCTGGCGCGCGGCAAAAGATGGCAGCCCGGTTCTCGACCCGACGCTGCAGGGCTGGGACTGGTGGTTTGGTCCGCGCTGGGCGGTCTACCGCGCCAAATGCCAGCACTGCGGCAGCTGGGCGGTGTCGAACAAGCATGCCGGCTTCCAGGCCGGCAAGCTGTTCTCGCCCTGGCAGAAGGACAAGCCCGCCGACATCGCGGCCAAGTGGCTGGCGGCGCAGGGCAACGAAGATCTGCTCATGTCCTGGTGGAATACCCAGGCGGGCCTGCCGTACCGCGCCAATGGCGGCAAGGCGCTGGTGCTGGAGAGGCTGGCGGAGCGCGGCGAGATCTGGGCCGGGCAGGTTCCGCACGGCGTCGCCATCATCACGGTGGGCATCGACGTGCAGCCTGATCGCGTCGAGCTGGAGGCGGTCGGCTGGGGTCGCAACGAGGAAAGCTGGTCGATCGACTACGAGGTGATCGAGGGCGACGCCAACACCGACGCGGTGTGGGACAAGGTCGACGCCTATCTGAAGCGGACCTTCTACCGCGACGATGGCCGGCCTTTCGTCATTTCGGCCACCTGCATCGATACCGGTGGCCAGAATACGCAGAAGGTCTACGAGTTCTGCAAGGCGCGGCTGTCGCGCAAGATCTGGGGCATCAAGGGCGAGAGCGCGCAGAACGGCGTGCGCAACCCGGTGTGGCCGACCAAGCGGCCGATGTCGCGCACCAAGGCCAGCTACCGGCCGGTGGTGATCGGCGTGAATGCGGCGAAGGACGTGGTGCGGGCGCGGCTGGCGATCGAGGGCCACGGCGCCGGCTACATGCATGTGCCGCATGATCGCGACATCAACTGGTACGCGCAGCTGCTGGCGGAGCGCCTCGACGTGCGCGAGGCCAGCGGCCGCAAGTACCGGGTCTGGGTGCAGCTGCCGGGCCGGCGCAACGAGGCGCTCGACTGCCGGGTCTACGCCTATGCCGCGCTGTGCGGCCTGCTGCATTTCGGCCTCGGCCTGAACCGCAAGGCCGAGGACGCGGCGCAACCCTATCAGGCGGCGCCGGATGCGCGCCGCCTCCCTGAAGACAGGGCCGCCGAGGGCGCGCCGCCGCCGCCGGCGGCAGCGCCTCCGCCGGCCGCTCGCCCGCCGCGCACGTCGCGCTGGGCCTCATGAGGATGCCATGTCGGGAACCATACAGAGCGGCACCTTCGCCGGCATGTCGCGCGACCAGCTGACGGCCTGGCGCGGCCGTCTGCAGGAAGCGCTGCTGGGGCTGGCGGCCGGCGAGAAGGTGGTGAATGTGGCCTATGCCCAGGGCACCGGCTCGCGGTCGGTCACCTACACGCCGGCGGATGAGAACCGCCTGCGCGGCCTGATCCGCCAGCTGAACAACCTGCTCGGCCAGCGCCAGACCGCCATCGGCGTCTCCTTTCGGTGAGCAAGAAGGAGCGCCGCGCGGAGCGGAAGGCCGCGGCCGGTGCCAGTGCGGCGCCGGCAGGCGGCAAGGCGATGATTCCAGCGACCAGGGGCGGGCCCGGCGGCATGGCCGGCGCCTTTGCCTACGACGCCGCCAATATGTTCGGGTCGGAGATGGGGGAGTGGAACCCCTGGCTCCGCTCTGCCGATGGCGAGATCAACAACGACCGCGACCGCATGGTCGCGCGCTCGCGCGATGTGGTGCGCAACGATGGCTGGGCCGCCGGCGGCATCACCCGCATCGTCGACAGCGCGGTTGGCAGCCAGTTCCGGCTGGTAGCCAAGCCCGACTACCGGGCCCTGGCCCTGGCCAGCGGCGGCGGCTTCGACAGCAGCTGGGCCGACGAGTTCGGCCGGGCCGCCGAGGCCGAGTGGCGCATGTGGGCGAATGACGCCGGCAAGCACTGCGACGCCGCGCGGCAGCTGAACATGACGCAGATGTTCTGGCTGGCGCTGCGCCACAAGGTGGTGGACGGCGACGCACTGGCGCCGCTGCTGTGGCTGCCGGAGCGGATCGGCGAGGGCAGCGCCCGCTACGCCACCACGGTGCAGCTGATCGACCCCGACCGGCTGTCGAACCCGTATCAGCAGCAGGACACCGCGCTGCTGCGCGGCGGCTGCCAGCTGGACAGTCTCGGCGTCACGGTGGGCTACCACATCCGCGAGGCGCACCAGGGCGATCTCTATCTCGCCCAGGAAAGCATGCGCTGGGACTATTTCGAGCGGGAGACCCCCTGGGGCCGCCCGGTGGTGGTGCATGACTACGAGCCGGAGCGGCGCGGCCAGCATCGCGGCACCAGCGTGGTGACGCCGGTGCTGGGCGCGATGCGCATGCTCTCCCGCTACGACCAGGCGGAGTTGCAGCAAGCGCTGCTGCAGACGATCTTTGCGACCTTCATCCAGTCGCCCTTCGACCCGGCGGATGTGCAGAGCGCGCTGAACGATGACGGCGCGCTCAGCGAGTTCCAAAAGCTGCGCAGCGAGTTCCACGAAGGCAATCCGCTGAGCCTGAACGGGGCGCGGATTCCCGCGCTGGCGCCGGGCGAAGAGATCAAGTCGGTGACGGCCACCCGGCCGAACAGCGGCTTTGAGGCCTTCCAGGGCGCGGTGCTGCGGCGCTTTGCCGCGGCGACCGGCCAGTCGGCCGAGCAGCTCTCCTGGGACTACAGCAAGACCAACTACAGCAGCGCCCGCGCGGCGATGCTGGAGGCCTGGAAGACGCTGAAGCGCCGGCGCGACAACTTCGCGGTGGGCTTCGCCAACCCGATCTACGGTGCTTGGCTGGAAGAGGCGATCGCGCTGAAGCGCGTGCCGCTGCCCCGCAAGGCGCCCCCGTTCGCATCGATGCGAACGGCCTACATGACCTGCCGGTGGATCGGGCCCGCGCGCGGCTGGGTCGACCCGGTGGCCGAGCGGCAGGGTGCGGTGCTGGGCATGGAGGCTGGCTTTGGCACGCTGGAAGACGAGTGCGCCGAGCAGGGCCGCGACTACGAGGAGGTCCTCGACCAGCGTCAGCTTGAAGTGCGGATGATGAAGGAGCGTGGCCTGGCCCTGCCGACCTGGGCCATGGGGTCCCCACTCCATCAAAATCGGACTTCTGCAGAAGCAGAAATGGACTGAACCTTAGAGCAGGGCTTGAACCGCAAGGTTAGCAGGACGCAATGCCCGCACTATAGAGTTGATACATAGGAAAATGGAGGCAGCTGCAAAGAGCAAAGGAAGTGCAACAAACACGACCCACTGTTGGCGCTGATGATGCCTAAGCTGAATGACCGGTTTGGAAACCTGCTCAGAGAGCTTTTCAATCGAAGCACTAAACAATTCAACTTCTTTTTGGTGCTCGCGTAACTCTGGCACAGGGTCAGGCGGCAAATCCCGATTGTCATAGTAACCTTCATCTTCAAGTTGCCTTTGCAAATCTAGGTTTGTACGAACCGCCGAGAGGTGATCGTTGTAGATGTCAAACCGCTCGCTATAGGTATTTCGCAGCTTCATCATCAAACTCAGCATTTCGGAATTCTTCAGATAAAAGGTCGCATTCCAGCGGCGCATATCTGCCCGGGCGAGCAGGATTAGACCAAGCGAGTAGAAGGCAATCGAAAAGAGAATTGCACTAGGCACCACCCAGCCTGCTTCGATCTCAAGCTTAAATGGTCCAAATGATGTGCTGGTATCTAGCTTTCCAAGCGTGCTGATTAGGACACCAATGGACGAGACTAAAAGGCACTTGTCCAAGTAGGCACGCGTTGATGTGCTCAGAAAATCTATTGAGGATGTCGCGACAAGCTCTTGAAGGCGGCTTTCGGAGCCTTCGACTTCGCGCCTCATTCGTTCAAGCCCGTCTTCCGACATGACCACCCTTTCATACAAAAGCTAAACAACTATCGAAACGATAATGGAATGAGATTGTCATTAATCTTACTCACGAATCGGTGAAAAGATATGATTCTGAAATAAATGCGGACCTCGTTCCAGAACATCTCCACGTTGTCCTGAAGGGACTTTCACGGTGTCCTTCCCACACCTGGCGCAGCGGCTGTTCAACACGCCGATCGCCATCCATCCGCAGAAGGCCGAGGTGGTGATGGCCGCCCTGGCCGACCGCCTCGGCATCACCCACCTGTTCCGGGGCGGCGATCTGCTCGCCCTGGCGCCGATGGCGATGGAAGACGACGAGCTGGGGCTGCCCTTCCGGCGGCGCGGCCAGACCGTCGAGGATTCCGGCTACGACCTGGTCGAGGGCGTGGCGCTGATCCGGGTCAGCGGTACGCTGGTGCAGAAGCTGGGCACGCTGCGCCCGTATAGCGGCATGACCGGCTATGACGGTATCCGCTTGGCGCTGCTGGCGGCGCTGGATGATCCGGCGGTGAAGGCCATCGGGCTGCTGATCGACAGCCCGGGCGGCGAGGTCGCCGGCTGCTTCGATCTGGCCGACATGGTCTACGGCGTGCGCGGCGTGAAGCCGCTGCACGCCATCCTGGACGAAAGCGCCTATTCGGCCGCCTACGCCCTGGCCAGCGCCTGCGACCGCATCACCGTGCCGCGCACCGGCGGAACGGGCAGCATCGGTGTCATCGGCATGCATGTCGATATGTCGGCAGCCCTCGGCAAAGCCGGGGTCACGGTGACGATGATCCGCTACGGCGAGTTGAAGGCCGAGGGTAACGAATACGAGAAGCTGACCAAAGGCGCCCTCGGCCGCATGCAGGCGGATATCGACGCGATGGGCGAGTTGTTCATCGAGACGGTGGCCCGCAACCGGGGGCTGAAGGCTGCCGCCGTGCGCGGCATGCAGGCGGGCACCTTCCTCGGCGGCGCCGGCGTGACGGCCGGCCTGGCCGATGCGGTGCGCGCCCCGAACGCCGCCATGGCGGATCTGCTCCGCTCCCTCTGAACGCGCCCTCGGGCGCCACACCTGATCCATGAGGTTTCCATGCCCCGACCTTCCAAGAAGGCCGCTGCCCTCGCCTATGCCCATCTGGCCGGCCCTGCCGCCGCCGAGGAGCAGGACGAGGACAGGAACAAGGCGCGCGGCCGTCGCGCCGAGAACGACGACGATGACGACACGGAGCCCAAGGGCAGCCGTGCCGAGGATGACGATGACCAGGGTGACGATGCGGAGCCCAAGAGTCGCAAGGCCAAGGGTGGCCAGGCGGAGGAAGGCGACGAGGAGGAGGGCGACGACGCCGATCCGAAGGGCCGCCGGACCGCCGCCGCCGAGGACGATGATGACGATGAGGAGGAGCGGGAGGCCGAGGAGGACGATCGCGATCCCAAGGCCCGCGCCGCCCGCAAGCGCGAGCGCGCCCGCTGCGCCGCCATCTTCGGCTCCAAGCACGCCGCTGGCCGGGTCGCCGCAGCGGCCAACCTCGCCTTCACCACGAAGCTGACCGCCTCGCAGGCGATCAGCGTGCTGAAGACCCTGCCGGGCGGTGAGAGCGCCGAGGGCGGGGATCTGGGCACCCGGATGCAGGGCTATGGCGGGCACCGCCCCGCCGCCTCCGCCCCGCCGCAGCCGAGTGGCCGCCAGGCGGTCACCACTTCCTGGGATGCGGCCGCCACGCGCGCCGGCATCCGCAAGCGCTAAAGGACCGCCCAGATGGCCACTCCCGTTCTTAACGAACGCTTCTACAACGGCGCCTTCCTGGTCTCCGAGGCCAACGGCACTCGCTCCCGCGACACCGTGGTGATGAAGAACGCCGGCGGCACCGACCTGGTGCTGGACGGCGGCCTGGTGCTCGCCACGCTGACCGCTGACGGCAGCGCGGTGCCCTACGACAACGTGGGCACCGATGGCAGCGAGGTCGCCTCCTGCATCCTCTACGGGCAGGTGATCGTGCCGGCCGGCGGGCAGAAGCGCGTCACCATCGTCAGCCGCGACGCCGAGGTGAATGCCTCCGAGCTGCTCTGGGCTGCCGGGGTCGACGCAGCCGGCAAGGCCGCCGGCCTGGCCGACCTGCTGACCAAGGGCATCGTCGCCCGCTGATCCCGCGCCCGCCAGCGCGGGCGCCCCCCTTCCCACCCGCCTGTGTCCGCGCCAGCTGGCGCCCGACCGGTCGATGGAGATCCGCCTCCTTGTCCATCATGAACATCTTCCGTCAGGACGCCTTCTCGGCGATCGAGCTGACGTCCTTCGTGGAACGCACGCCCTTCCTACCGACTGGCCTGGGTGAGCTGAACATCTTCAACCCCAAGCCGATCCGCACCACGGCCCTGGCCGTCGAGGAGCGGGCCGGCAAGCTGGTCATCATCCCGACCAGTGATCGCGGCGCGCCGCTGAAGCAGCGCACCACCGAGAAGCGCACGATGCGCTACTTCGAGGTGCCGCGCCTGGCGCATGAGGACACCATCATGGCGTCCGAGCTGCAGGGCGTGCGCGAGTTCGGTCAGGAGACCGTGCTGATGCAGCTGCAGACCGAGGTGGCCCGGCGCTTGGCCGGCCCCACGGGGCTGATGAGCAACCTCGAATACACGCTGGAGCTGCACCGGCTCGGCGCCGTGCAGGGCGTCCTGCTCGATGCCGATGGCTCGGTGCTCTACAACTGGTTCGATGCCTTTGGTATCGCCCAGCCGACCGAGATCGCCTTCAACCTGAACGCGGTCTCGCCGAAGGATGGCGACCTGCGCAAGAAGTGCATGGAGGTCGTGCGCAAGATGAAGCGCGCCGCCCAGGGCGCCTGGACCCCGAACACTCGCATCCAGGCGATCTGCGGCGACGAGTTCTGGGATGCGCTGATCAGCCACCCGGACGTGCTGAAGACCTACTTCAACTGGGAGGCAGCGAAGGAGCTGCGCCAGGATGGCGCGTTCTCCTCGATGACCTTCGGCGGCATCGACTGGTCCAACTACCAGGGCAGCAACGACAACACCGAGATCGCGGTGCCGACCTCGAAGGTGAAGTTCTTCCCGGTGGGCGCGCCGGGCGTGTTCGAGCGGGCGCAGGCGCCGGGCGAGTCCTTCGAGTGGGTGAACACCCCGGGCAAGGACGCCTATGTGGTGCCGATCATCGATCGCGACCGCAATGCCTTCTGGAAGCAGGAGCTGTACTCCTACCCGCTGCATATCTGCACGCGGCCGGAGATGCTCCAGAGCGGCCGCGCCGGTAGCTGAGCCGACGAGCATGGCCGTCGATTTCGACGCGATGACGAGCGCCGCCGTTCTGGCGGCGTTCGCCGTTCCAGGCCGGGTGCGGTTCAAGCGCGCCGGCGAGCCGATCGCCGAGATCGACGGCGTGTTCGACCGCTTCCAGATCGAGGCGATGGGAGAGGACGGGGCGCCGTTCTCAATCAAGCGAACGGTGCTCGGCGTGCGGGAGGCCGACCTGCCGCCGGGCTTCTTCCTGGTGCCGGGTGACCGGGTGCAGATCCTCAACAAGACCTTCGACATCACCGATGTGCAGCCGGACGGGCTGGGCTGGGTGTCGCTGCCGCTGGGCCTGGTGGGGAGCGCTGGACCATGACCGATTTCCGCCTTGGCGTGCGTGACATCGTCGCCCGCGTGCTGGAGCAGCGCCTACCGGAATTGCAAGGTCGGGTCTACCGGGCGCGCGAATGGCCGCTGCAGGAGCAGCAGGTGCCGGCGCTGCTGGTCTACGGCTACCAGGAGACCAAGACCGGCCCCGAGGTACATGGCGGCGACGTGGTCTACGCCGTCTCATGCATCATGTCCGTGCAGGCCATGACGCAGGCGGCCTCGCGCCATACCGAGATCATCGAGCGCGAGCTGGAGCTGCTGTGCCAGGCCATCTGTCTGGCCATCATCACCGCGCCCGAGCTGCTCGGCGCGGCTGGCGCCATCGAGCGCATCGACAGCGTGAAGACCACGCTGAACATCGATGCCAAGACTGGCGAGAAGGCCTTGGGTCAGGCGTTGGTGGCCTTCGATCTGTGCTGGTCCGAGACCTACCAGCTGCCGACCGAGATCCCCTGCGCCGAAACGACCTTCCATTTCCGGGTCATCCCGCCGGCCTGAAGGCCCGGGCCCCCGAGGGTGAAAACTCAATCAGAAGGACGGCGTCCGGTCCAGAATCGCCTCCGCGCTTAAGATAGGGAAGGCTATCGCGTATCTCCTCGCGCAGCATCGGAATCGCTTTGCATGGCGGCTCGCCAAACCACCCATAGCCAAAGCGGAAAGAGCAACATGCTTCCCAGCCATATCGAGTGAAACGAGAAGACGAGAAGGCCAGGCCAGACAAAGGCGAGTAAAATACCTAAAGCGGCTAACAGCGAAAACGGAGCACGACTTGCAAAAAGCCATCCGAGTGCCGGAAGGCTCAGGAGAAGTGGGAGACCCCAACAAACAGCACCGTAAATAACGGGATCAGCGATTCTGGGCGCGGCGTAAAAATTAATCCAGATGGCGGGTCCAATTCCAGGGTGCAACAAAATTCCAAGCACCATCGGCCACAGCAATTGTCTGCGGATTCGAGCCCTCGCAGTGGCCAACCTTCCGCCATTTCCAAAGCTTGTTGCCATGAGAATCAATTGTACCTCGTTCACCCGAGGTGGGCAAAAGCCAATCAGGAAGGGCGGCTGTCGACCCTAAGAAGCGACGTAATATGACGCTCTTCCCAGCCTGCCTGACAATCAGTCCGGCGCTGGGCGCGAAGCCGCACTGTCCGGCAGGCTGACCTAAGTCCGCCCACCATGATTATTGGCCCTTCTTGATTGGGTTTTCACCCCAGGAGCCCCCACACATGATGTCCGTAAAGCCCGCGCCGGGCCTGTCCGTGCGCGACCCGGTGCTGCGCGACCTGCTGCCGGCCGAGGGCCGGCCGGTCGAGCGCTCCGCCTACTGGCTCCGCCGCCTCGCCGATGGCGACGTGGTCGAGCCCACCGCCACGCCGGCCGCCGCGCCGCAGCCGGAGGCTGAATCCTGATGGTCGATTTCGCCCAGATCCCCCAGAACCTGCGCCTGCCGCTGTTCTACGCCGAGCTGGACAACAGCCGCGCCAATAGCGGCCAGCAGAACCAGCGCACGCTGATCATCGGCCAGCAGGCCGCCAGCGGTGCGCTGGTGGCCGGCAAGGCCGTGCTCCTGCAGGGCATCGCCTGGGTGCAGACCCAGGCCGGCCTCGGCTCGCAGCTGGCGCTGATGGCGGAATGGTACCGCAAGCGCGATTCCTTCGGCGAGGTGTACCTGCTGCCGCTGGCCGATGCCGGCGCGGCCGTCGCCGCCACGGCCACCATCGCCGTCACCACGGCCGCCACGGCGCCCGGCACGCTGAACCTCTATATCGGCGGGCAGCGGGTGCAGGTCCTGGTCTCCGCCGCGCAGACCACGGCGCAGACGGCGACGGCGATCGCCGGGGCGATCAATGCCATGGCCAGCCTGCCGGTGACAGCTGCCGTCACCACCAGCACGGTCACCCTGACCGCCCGGAACAAGGGCGCCTGCGGCAACGATATCGACCTGCAGCTGAATTTCCTGGGCGCCGCTGGCGGCGAGGCGACCCCTTCCGGGCTGGCGCTGACGATCTCGGCGATGACCGGTGGCACGACGAACCCCACGCTCGACACCGCCCTGGCGGCGCTGGGCGACAAGGAGTTCGACTTCATCGTGCTGCCCTACACCGACACGGCCAGCCTGGACGCGATGAAGGCGTTCCTGGCCGCGCGCTGGAGCTGGGAGCGCATGCTGTATGGCGGCGC
>Ga0308159_1003437_pt1 | contig 15996 bp, 14 predicted proteins | sample PhyCR1_FD_201040 | JGI IMG/M metagenome (GOLD analysis project Ga0308159, IMG submission 201040) | Phyllosphere microbial communities from UC Gill Tract Community Farm, Albany, California, United States - DLSLC.R1 | ecosystem: Host-associated > Plants > Phyllosphere > Unclassified | place: USA... | reverse complement strand
GGGGTTTCCCCATGTGAGAGTAGGTCATCGTCAAGATTAAATTCCGAAACCCCAATTGCGAAAGCAGTTGGGGTTTTGTTTTAAGTAGAAGTTCCTGTTTTTGCTGGCTTGTTACCGTGTTGACGGGCCAGATAAAGAATTTCTTGACGACCATAGAACATTGGAACCACCTGATCCCATCCCGAACTCAGAAGTGAAACGATGTATCGCCGATGGTAGTGTGGGGTTTCCCCATGTGAGAGTAGGTCATCGTCAAGATTCAATTCCGAAACCCCAATTGCGAAAGCAATTGGGGTTTTGTCTTTTCCGGACCCCGTAAACTCAATGATCAAGCGGGTCTGCGTGCCTTGCTGATGCGTCGAGCCTGCCATTTGCGCCACCAGATGTAGATGCCAGTTCCCGACAGACCGGCAATCACGACCCCCAGCACTGCGATGATGACCTGTCCGGTAACTCCCAAGATCCGTCCTCCATGTATCGGTAACTGCAAGCGGTAGAACCGCTCGCCTAACGTTCCCTGTCCCGCTATCTCCTGCCCTAATAATCGACCGTCCGTACCATGAAAGAACAGCCAGGATTTGCCATGCGCTTCGGTGTCATGCTGCCCGAACCCGGCGCCGTAAAAGTTGTATTCAAAGCTGTAATACAACTCCCCGATCGGGACTGTCAGCCCTAGCCTTTTTCCTTCCTGCAACGCCCTTTCGTATGCCTGTTGATAACTCAACTGGGTCGCGCCCAGCTCATCTGCAGGTATTCGTCCTCGCGCCTCGTAGACGCTCGGTTCGATTGACGAAAACAACGACACTGCGGGCTTGAACACCTGACTCGGCAAGTTCATGGCCACGCTGCTGACAGCGATCGGCAGCAGCAACAACCACAGCCACAATCCCCCGGCGCGGTGCAGATCGAAGTTGAGCCGATAAGCGTGTCCGCCCTTTACTTTCCAGGCAGTCGACCACTTCTTCCAGAATGGCTTTCCACGCGGCAAAGTCAGCCACAGCGCAACGAAACAATCGATCACCCAGGCAACCGCCACCAGACCCATCAGCCACAATCCCCAATTGCCCGGCAACGTCAGGTTGTAGTGAAACTCGAGAATGAACGGGATGAGATTCTCCCTTTGAAAACAGCATTCGCCCCAATAGCGCTGACCCTTCTGCACGGCATTCACCGGATCCAGATAGAACACTTGATTGCGCTCATCGTATGGCTTGCCCGTGGCCGGGTTATTTCGCGCAACCGCGGCCAGCAATGCGGTGTGCCCTACCTCGGCTGGATACTCCATGTACCAGACTTGCAGCGTCGGATGTGCCTTCTGCACAGCATCAACCAAATCACCGGGAGGCAATCGCTTGCCCACCGCAGACGCTGCATAAAATTGCGGATTCAACCACTCGTCCAGCTCATGATTGAACGCCAGAATGCTGCCCGTCAGTCCGGCCAGCAACAGAAAGACGGCGGTCGCCAAACCGATATAGCGGTGCAACAACACGAGATAAGCACGCATGAGAAATTCCCCTACAAAAACGACGAAGCCAGCGCCTGATAGCTCAGGCGCTGGCTTTTTCATGCACGAAACAAATGGTTAGAACTGGTAGCTGACCGTCGCCGAGACATTGCGCTCTTCGCCCATGTAGCAGAAGTTCAGGCTGGCACAGGAAGCCACATAGGATTCGTTGGTCAGGTTGTTTGCATTCAGGCGCACATCGACACCCTTCAAACCGACCTTGCCCAAGTCATAACCGATCGAGGCATCGAACAACGTATAGGAAGGTACCTTCAGGGTGTTTTCCGCATCGGCCCAGCTGTAGCCGACATAACGAACGCCACCACCCAAACGCAGGCCATCGAGTGCGGCACTGTCGAACTTATAGTCAGCCCACAACGAGGCCATGTGCCGCGGTGCCTGCGTCGGTGAGTTGCCTTTGTTTTCGATGACGTTAGTTGGCGTGCTCAAAGTGCTGACCATCGACTTCGAGTACTCGATGTCGGTAAAGGTGTAACTGCCGAGGAGTTTGAGGTTATCGGTCAGTTGCGTATGCGCTTCCAGCTCCAGACCTTGGGAGCGGACGGCACCTACGGCGCGATAGAAGTTTTCCTGCGGCAGCTTGGTCGCCAGGTTTTCCTGATCGATGCGGAACAGCGATGCTGTGAACAAGTTGTCAGTGCCCGGCGGCTGATATTTCAAGCCGACCTCCCATTGCGTGCCGTCGGTCGGTGCCAGCGGGTTGCCGGCGCTGTCAGCGTAGGAGTTCGGATTAAACGATTCCGAGTAGCTGATATACGGCGCCAGGCCGTTTTCGAACAGATACAGCGCACCGGCGCGACCGGTCAGTTTGGTGCGTCGATCGTTGATCTCGGTGCCGGCAGGGCGTCCCGCTTCGGCGATGCGGTTTTCGTCGGATGTCTCGACCCAGTCCTGACGCAGGCCCAGTGAGAAACGCCACTGGTCCATCTCGATCAGGTCTTGCAGGTAAACCCCGGTTTGCTCCAGGCGCCGCAGATAACTGGTCTCACCATACATATCGATGGCCGAGTTGCCGTATACCGGGTTGAAAGCGTTGATCGGAGCAAGACCGCCGCTGGTCCAGTCGACCACGGTTTTGCGTCGCTGATAGTCAGCGCCCAGCAGCACGGTATGCTTTGTCGCACCGGTAAAAAACTCCGCCTGGAGCATGTTATCGACGATAAACGCATGCAGGCGTTCATCACCGCCAGTGTAGTAGCGGTTCAGCTCGTTACTGGTCGGCGAGGTCCAGCCATAGGCGTAGACCTGATCCATGTTTACTTTGGAGTCGAGGTAGCGGAAGTTCTGCCGCGCGGTGAAGACGTCGTTGAAGCGATGCTCGAATTGATAACCGAAAGATTGCTGGTCACGCGAATAACCATCGATACCTGGCTCACCTTCAAAGAAATCGGTCGAGATACGCTGGCCGTTGCGCTGATGAATCGTGCCATCGGCCGGCACGCCACCGTGGTAGCCGCCATCCGGGTCGTGTTGCAGATAAGCCTGCAATGTCAGCGAGGTGTCTTCGCTGAAGTCGATGCTCAGCGTCGGCGCCAGGGCGTAGCGCTTTTCCTTGTTGTGGTCGAATTGCGTGTCGGAGCGATCCGTTAAACCGGTCAGACGATAGGCAATGCGCTTGTCCTCATCGACCGGGCCGCTGAGGTCAAAACCGAACCCGCGCTGACCCTGATTGCCCACCGTCGCCTGAACTTGATGGTAGGCCTCGTACAACGGTTTTTTGCTGGTCAGCGCCACCAGCCCACCGGGTGAACTGCGGCCATACAGCACTGAAGACGGGCCCTTGAGAATGTCCACTCGCTCAAGGAAATACGGATCGACTTGCAGGGTGCTGTAAGTACCGCTATCACCCATCGACTTGAGGCCGTCGAGATAAATGTTGTCCACCGAGCCGTCGTTGAAACCGCGCATCGCCACATAGTCGTAACGGTGGGTTGCGCCATACGGATTCGTCAGCACGCCCGGAGCGTAGCGCATAGCCTGAGAGACGGTCTGCGAGCCTTGGTCATCCATTTGTTCGCGCGTGACCACGGACACGCTTTGTGAAGTCTCGAGCAATGCGGTACTGGTTTTGGTGGCGATCTGGCTATGAGTGGCGTTGTAGCCCGCCATGTTGCCCAATGCGTTGCCGAGGGCGAAGCCTTTGATGTCGGTGGTCGGCAGGGCCAGCGCTTCGCTCTCGGCGAGCGGGCGCAGAATGTAGCGGCTACCATCCTGGCTGACCGCTTCCAGACCCGAGCCGCCGAGCAAATGGCTCAGCGCCTGATCGGTGGAATATTCGCCCCGAACCCCCGGCGATTGACGACCCTGAGTCTGCTGTGGAGTCATCGACAGGGTGATGCCCGCCTGACGGGCAAACTGATTCAGCGCCTCGTCCAGCGGCCCCGCAGCAATGTCATAGCGTGGGCTGACCGCGCCGGCAGTGACGTCGGCGGCGAGGCTCAGGCCGGGCAATACACCGACACTCAGCGCAGTAGAAAACAGCGCGGCGCGAACGGCGTGCCGCAGCAAACTCGATTCAACGGTGAAATTCAGAGAGTTCTTACAGTGGGCGCGGACAGTCATTGTAGGTTTCCATAGGAAGTCGCAAACGCTTGGATTGAAGTGCTTACTGACTAAGCCGAAGCCCTCGCGAAAACCCGCCAAAAAATTTCAAACCGCACGTTCCACGCTGACCCACCAGCGTGTCCGGTAACGCAACTGCACCGGCAGGGTCTGCGGCAGCAGCGCCAACAGCTTGTCCGTGTCTTCCAACCGGAACACCCCGGACAGGCGCAGGTCGGCAACCTCCGCTGCGCAATTGAGCGCGCCATGACGGTAGCGCCCGAGCTCCCTGAGAAAATCGCCGAGGCGCATATTGCGCGTGACGATCAAACCATCGACCCACGCGCCGGCGTCCATATCCGGTGTCGGCACCGGACGGATCTGCAGGTGGTCGATGCGGTAGCTCTGTCCGGCGACGGCTTCAAGCGAATGGCCACCGGAAACAATGGCAACGCGGCCGCTGGTGACAGTGAGCCGGCTGCAGTCGTCGTCCTGACGCAGAATGAAGCGGGCGCCGATGGGCGCGTACATACCGTGACGACTTTGCACGCGCAGCGGGCGATCGAACGGCGCGCCTTCGTCGGAGCCGCCACAGCTGACGATGATCTCGCCGCGAGTGAGTTTGATCAGACGCTGCTGCGCCGTGTAATGAAGATCCACCGCGCTGGCCGTGTTGAGCTCGATGCGCGTGCCATCGGGTAATTGAAAACCGCGCTGCTCACCCGTTGCGGTGGCGTAATCGGCGCTCCACTGTTGCCAGGCGCCGCTGTCCTTGGCCAGCCACGCGGCGGAACCCATCAGCAATGCGCCTGAGAGCAACTTCAAGGCCTGCCGCCGGCTGAGACCCTGCGCACTGTTTTCCAGCGTGTTGAACGCCACCTGCGCGCCGGGCACCGCACGCAGGTTGCTGCTCAGTTCGGCTTGCAGCGACTGCACACGCTGCCAGGCCAGTTCGTGTTGATGATGTTCGGCCCGCCATTGTTCGCACTGGCGGTTCAGCCGTGGATTGCCGTGGTTGTTGCGCAGGCGCAGCAGCCAGTGAATGGCTTGTTTGACCACGTGCGGTGGCGGCTCGGCGCGGCGGCCCATTGCAACGTTGTCCAGCAGCATCAGTGCGCGTACCGCAGCACGTAACAGTGATACAGCGCCTCGGCGACGTAGCGTTCCACCGAGCGCAACGACAGCCCCATTTGCCCGGCGATCTGCTTGTGGGTCAGACCTTCGCACTGCGCCAGCAGAAAGGCCTGACGCACCTTCGGTTTCAGTCCTTCAAGCATGCGCGCGATGCTTTCGAGCAGTTCGATGATCAGCGCGCGGGCTTCGCTGCCTGGCGTTTCGGCTTCGGGCAAGTGAGCGATGGTTTCCAAGTAGGCGCGCTCGATTTCTTCGCGTCGCCAATGATCGATCACCAAGCCGCGGGCGATGGTGCGCAGGAATGCACGAGGGGCCTTGAGTTCGAGGCGTTCGCTGCGTTGCAGCAGACGAACGAACGTGTCCTGTGCCAGATCCGCCGCATCCGCTGCGTTGCCCAGCCGCGCGCGCAACCAGGTATTGAGCCAGCCGTGATGACAACGATAAAGCGTCTGTACCGCAAACTCGGGGGAGGACATGAACGCGACAGCCCGGACGTCACAAATGATAATTAGTCGCATTGTCTTCAAGGGTCGCAGAATTTGCAACCGCTGCTCACGCAACGCGCGGAAAAATCTTCCGTCAGCCGCTCTGGCCCGCCGTTCGGCGGGAATCCGACAGAAACGCCATCCATTTCCAACGCAACCCTAAGATTTCTCCCACGCGTGCCGACAGACTGGTGAGACATGCGTGCACCAAAGTAGAGCGGCCGGAAGAACGCTGCCTGCGCTGTACATGGAATGTTGGATGCGGAACGCATCCCCACTTTTGGCATAAGAAGTCCCATGAAATGAATCTAAAGTTCAGCCACAAAATTCTGCTGGCCGCCTCGGGCGTCGTGGTCCTGGCGTTCGCGCTGTTCACGCTCTACAACGACTATCTGCAGCGAAGCACCATTCGCCAGAACCTTCAGTCCTCTGTTCAGCAGGCCGGTGATCTGACCGCCAGCAGCGTGCAGAACTGGATGAGCGGGCGGATTCTGGTGCTGGAAAACCTCGCGCAGAACGTCGCTCATCAGGGCAAGGACGCCGATCTGCCGGGGCTGGTCGATCAACCGGCGTTCACCTCGAATTTTCAGTTCACCTATGTTGGCCAGGCCAGCGGTGTGTTCACCCAACGCCCGGACGCGAAGATGCCGGACGGCTACGATCCGCGTCAGCGTCCCTGGTACAAGCAAGCGGTGGCCGCAGACAAGACCATGCTGACCCCGCCGTACATGGCTGCGGTCGGCGGGCTGGTAGTGACCATTGCCATGCCTGTGAAGAAGAATGGTGAATTGCTCGGCGTGGTCGGTGGCGACCTGAGCCTGGAAACCCTGGTGAAGATCATCAACTCGGTGGACTTCGGTGGCCTTGGCCATGCGTTCCTGGTCAGCGCTGACGGTCAGGTGATCGTCAGCCCGGACAAGGATCAGGTGATGAAAAACCTGAAAGATATTTACCCGAACACCAGCGTGCGCATCGAGAAGGGCAACCAGAACGTCGTGCTCAACGGCGAGGAGCGGATTCTGTCGTTCACCCCGGTCAACGACCTGCCGAATGCGCAGTGGTACATCGGTCTGTCGATTGATCACGACAAAGCCTACGCGGCGCTCAGCCAATTCCGCACCTCGGCGCTGATCGCGATGTTCGTCGCCGTGGCCGCCATTGCGTTGCTGTTGAGCCTGTTGATCAACGTGTTGATGCGTCCGCTGACCACCATGGGCCGTGCGATGCAGGACATCGCTCAGGGCGAAGGCGATCTGACTCGCCGCCTCTCGGTGGAAAGCAAAGACGAATTCGGCGAACTGGGCAGTGCCTTCAACCAGTTCGTTGAACGGATTCACGCGTCGATATCCGAAGTGTCCTCGGCCACCCGCCATGTGCATGACTTGTCGCAACGGGTCATGGCGTCGTCGAACGCCTCGATCGTCGGCTCTGACGAGCAAAGTGCGCGCACCAACAGCGTCGCGGCGGCGATCAATCAACTGGGTGCCGCCACCCAGGAAATCGCCCGCAACGCTGCCGATGCTTCGCAACACGCCAGTGGCGCCAGCGAGCAGGCTGACGACGGGCGTCAGGTAGTCGAGCAGACGATTCAGGCAATGACCGAGCTGTCGCAGAAGATCAGCCTGTCGTGCACGCAGATCGAAACCCTCAATGCGAGCACCGACAACATCGGCCACATTCTCGATGTGATCAAAGGCATCTCGCAGCAGACCAACCTGCTGGCGCTCAACGCCGCGATCGAAGCGGCGCGGGCCGGTGAGGCCGGGCGTGGTTTTGCGGTGGTAGCGGACGAAGTGCGTAACCTCGCTCACCGCACTCAGGAATCGGCAGAAGAGATCCACAAGATGATCACCTCGCTGCAGGTCGGCTCGCGTGAAGCGGTGACCACGATGAACGCCAGTCAGGCGTCCAGCGAGCAGAGCGTGGAGGTGGCCAATCAGGCCGGTCTGCGCCTGGTCAGTGTGACCCAGCGCATCGGCGAAATCGACGGCATGAACCAGTCGGTGGCCGCGGCCACGGAGGAGCAGACCGCCGTAGTGGAAACTCTCAACGTCGACGTCAACCAGATCAACCTGCTGAACCAGCAGAGCGTGGCCAACCTCAACGAGACGTTGAAGGACTGTGATGCGTTGTCGCAGCAGGCCAACCGGTTGAAGCAACTGGTCGACAGCTTCAAGATCTGATAGCGGTTCGTCAGACCGCGTTATCGTTCAATCGCGGGCAAGCCCGCTCCCACAGGATTTTTGGCGAACACTTTATTTGTGACCGACTCGAATCCTGTGGGAGCTGGCTTGCCAGCGATAGCGGTGATCCATTCACCGCGAACCAAAGCCTTAAACAAACAGCTTCAAGACATTCCCCATCGCATCATCGGCAAACCCCTGCACAAAATCCCTGAACCCCGGCAGTGCCTCTGCACCGCCCGTGGCCGGTTCGGCAATGATCGTCCAGGTTGCCCGCGATTGCCCTTCGCCCAGCGCCTCGACATTCATCGCCGCCCACAGGTTGGCCACGCCCAAGGTGTTGTAAATCGTCGTCCAGGTCATGCTCCGCGCCTGCTCATCGCGGGAGTTGAGTTGTTCGACCACCACATTGCCGTCCTTGAAGATTTTCTTGCGCAGCGAGGACACGCCCTCGCCGGTCATTTCGATGTGCGACAGCGCCGGAATGAATCGCTCGAAAGCGCCAAAGTTGCCGACCACTGCCCAGACTTGCGCCGCGTCCGCCGGCACGTGTACCGAAGACACGACGTGGCAGCCGTGCGGGTTTTTGATCAGGGTGTCCGGTTGCAGATTGCTCATGGTGTTGCTCCTTTTTTGTGGCGTCAGATGAAGTTGATCTGTTTCAGGTAATCGCAGCCGCGACGCAGCAGCGCCGGGGATTTTTGCGGGTAATGCGCGCCCATCTGCTGCACGCCGGCTTCAGCGTTGGCGTGACCGATCAGGGAGATATCGCCGATGTCTTCTTCGAAACCGTTGAGGTAGAAACCCAGCACGCCGAACAGCGCGTTGTCGGCGTCGACCCGGCTCAACTGCTGTTGCCAGTCGGCGACGCTGACCAGCGAAAACTCGCTGCCGGTTTCGCGGAATGAAGCGACGTAGGCGTCCCAGCTCAGCGGCTCGGGGTTGTGCAGGTTGAACACCGCACGGTCGGGCGAATAACGGCTGGCATGGAAGGCGATGAAGCGGGCAAGGAAGTCCACCGGCATCAGATCGAAATTCAGCGCGAAGGCCGGCACCTGGCCGAGCTGGATCGAGCCTTTGAGCATCAGCATCAAACGGTTCTTGTGCGGCTGGCAGACGCCGCTCAGGCTGTTGAAACTGATGTTGCCGGGGCGATACACATTGACCCGCACGCCACGCTCGCGAGCCCGTTCGAGAATGCGTTCGCCAACCCACTTCGACAGGTTGTAGCCGTTGCGGATGTAGATCGGTGGCGTGGTCGCGGCCGGCAGTTCCAGCACTCGGCCTGCGTCGTCAACGGAACTGGAGGCCGACAATGTCGAGACGAAGTTGAAGACCTTTTTGCTCTGCCCTTCGCACAGGCGCAGCAGGGCGAAAACCGGCTCGGCGTTGTCTGCGGCCAGCGACTCGTAATCGAGCACGTGGTTGACGTTGGCGGCGTTGTGCACCAGCGCGCCGAACTCGCGATCGAGGCGCTGATAATCTTCGTCGCTCAGGCCCAATTGCGGCCGGGTGATGTCCGCCGCATAGACCCGCACGCGACTCAGATCCAGATGCTCCAGACGGTTTTCCCGCAGTGACTCGGCAAAGCGCTGCGCCGCCGTTTGCCCACCACCATCGCGCACCAGACAGGCGACCTCGCTGGCGCCCCAACCGAGCAGCGCCTCGACAATATGCACGCCGACAAAGCTGTTGGCGCCGGTGACGATGACCTTGTGCACATCGCCCATGCGGCTGATCGGCAACGCTTGGATATCCAGCGCGCGTTCCGCGTCAGACATGGCCTGAGCGCTGAGCACGGCGCTGTCATCGGTGCCGCGCACCAGGGTTGCGAGCTTGGCGATGGTCGGCTGTTCGATGAAGCGATTGATCGAAATGCTGCGGCCGAATTCTTCCCGCAAGCGCAGCAACATTCGCGACAACAGGATCGAATGGCCGCCCAGGTTGAAGAAGCTTTCGTCGGTGGAAATATCGCTGTCCGGCAGCTCTAGCAACTCGGCCCAGATCTGCAGCAACAACGCTTCGTCAGCATTGCACGGCAGGCACTTCGGCCCGCGGTCCTGCACGCTCACGGGCAGCTCCAGCAGCGCTTTGCGGTCGACCTTGCCATTGCTGGCGAACGGCATGCCGGGGAGTTCAGTCCACGCCGCCGGTTGCATGTAGTCCGGTAGAAACTGCCGGGCCTGAGCCTTCAGTTCGTCGCGGGCAGTCGCTGATTGCGGCTGAGCGAGAAATGCCAGAATCCTGCGTTGACCGTCGATCACTACCGCGACCTGGCGGTACAACTGGCACTCGCGCAGGCAGCGTTCGATCTCCTCTGGCTCGACGCGGAAACCGCGGATCTTCACCTGATTGTCGCGCCGTCCGCACAGCTCGATGCCCTGCTCGCCCCAACGCGCCATGTCGCCAGTGCGGTAGGCGCGCAGCGTCTGGCCGTCCGGCAGATTCAGGGTCAGATAACGTTCAGCGGTCTGCTGCGGATTATTCAGATAACCCAGGCAGACCCCGGGGCCGACGATGAACAATTCGCCGACGACGTTTTCCACCACCGGTTGCAGATCGTCATCAAGAATCAGCACCTGACTATTGGCGATCGGCGCGCCGAGGCTGCGGTTGCTGTCGCCCGGTTGCAGTTGCCGCGCGGTGATCAGCACCGTGGCTTCGGTCGGGCCATAGAGGTTGTGCAAAGTGCCCTGACGGGTCAGTTGCTCGATCACGAACGGCTCGCAGACATCGCCGCCGGTCATCACCTGCACGCCTTCGAGCTGCTCCAGCGGCAGGATGCTCAACAGCGCTGGCGGCAGGAAGGCGTGGGTCAGTTGCCGGCGCCGGATCAGCGCCACCAGTTGCAGTGGATCGCGCCGTTGCGTGTCGTCGGGCACGACCAGTTCGGCGCCGCTGAGCAGGGTGGCAAAGATATCGATCAGTGATGAATCGAAGCTCAGCGAAGAGAACTGCAGCACTCGGCTCTCGGCCTGCAATTGCGCGTAATCGGCGTACCACGCCGTGAAATGCGCGAGGTTGGCCTGGCTGAGCAGCACACCTTTCGGATGCCCGGTGGTGCCTGAGGTGTAGAGCGCCATGCACGGCGCGTCGAGCTCGGGGCGCTGGCGCATCAACGGCAGGGCTGGATTCGCTGCGGCGCTGTCGATGAGGCTGACGTCCAGCCCCTGCATGGTGGCGCCGAGCGGTTGCTCGCCGTCATGCAGCAACAGCAGCGCGCTGGCGTTTTGCGCAATGTACTGCTGGCGCGGCAACGGATGGCTCGGCTCCAACGGCAAATGCACGGCGCCGCTGCCGAGGATCGCCAGGATCGATGCGAACAGCTCGGGGCTTTTCGGCAGGCAGACCGCGACGATCCACGGCTGCGGATGCGGCTCCAGTAACGCTTGCAGGCGCTGCTGAATCGCTCGGCTGTGGGCGTGCAATTGGCGATAGCTGATGCAACGTTCGCCGAGGTGCAGCGCCGGCCGTTCAGCATGCTGAATCAAGCTCTGTTGCAGGCGCTCGATGACGCTCACTTGTGCCTGTTCCAGCAGTGCTGCATTTGCCGTGTCGTTGCGCCGATGGACGTAAGCCAGGCTGTCGAGAAAGCGCAGATTTTCCAGGCGTTCGAAATCCGGCGCGCTCAGCGGGGCGAGTTGTTGCAGGTACTCGCTGTCGCGGGACAGGCGACTGATCAGCAGCGCCACTTCATCGACCACATGCGCCAGGACTCGCTGGCGCAGCGCCTGACCGTTACCTGACGGCTCATCGCCGATCGGCACGCGGCTGATCAGTGACGAGCCGCGAAAGCACAGCAGGTCGAGGACCGGCAAACCGGCGCGACTCGCACCGACGCCCAGACGCAAATGCAGGTGCGGGATGGCGCAGCGATCGCCAGCGCCAATGAAGGTGTCGTCGATGATCAGATCCACCGGCGCTTGCGCAACGGCGCTGCGCTGCACCGCGTGACCGTGTTGTTCAAGTTCCAGCGCCAGATCGGTCATGGCCTGGCTGGCGCCGATCAGCAAAATGTCGAGACGTTTCATGAAGACCTCCTTGTCACACCAGATAGTCACGCAGGGCGTGCTGCACGCAGGGCGCGTCGAGCAGCGAGCTGTTGTGGAAGAACCTGACGATATTGCTCACCAGCGGGTGATGGCGATTGATCGGGAAGGCCAGGCCGGCCATTTCCTCGCGGAGCGAACAGCGCGTGGCTTCGCTGACCGGAAGCGCGTCGATCAGGCGCAGGTCGAAAGATTTCTGAATGTCGTTGGTCAGGTAGTGGCCGATGAACACCGGCAGAATCTGCGCGATGGTTTCGCGGTCGGTATCGCTCGCGGTGTGCCAGTAGATGCGCACCATGCGCGCCCAGAAACTTGAATGGCGACCCTCGTCGAGCAGGTGATCAGCCATCAGCCCCTTGATCGACGGTTTGACCGAGTCGTCACGGGCGAACGCGGCGACATCGCCGGTCACGGTGTTTTCCGCGATGGCGACGCAAATCAGTTCTACGGCGCTGCGCAAATGCTCCGGCGCCAGCGCCACGGCGGCGGGAATTGCCCGGCTCAACTCGATCTGATCGGGTAGCTGAATCGGTTCGATACCGGTCATGGCCACCGTCTGCTGCATGAAATCCATCGCCACCAGCGCGTGATAATCTTCATCGACCACCACGGTCATCGCGTCGTAACGACAGGCAAAGGGGAATGCCACGGCGAAGCGATTCTTGGCGATGCTGCGCGCAGTCTTGTCGACGATCTCCGTCTCGAAAATCACTACGTCGTTGATGAACTTGTACAGCGTCTGCACGAGGGCGAAATCCCGTTGCTCCGGGCATTCACGAAGGAAGGTTTCGCTGAGCACCAAGGGTTGGCGGCTCAGCGGATAGATAAGCCGCTCGTCGTCTTCCAGTACCCGGCGCGGGCGGGTGCGAATGGTTGCGCGCTGTTCCCAGACGTCGGCGAAGGATTGATAATCGGTGGCGTTCATTGGGCCACCTCCGCCAATGGTTCACGCATGCTCAGGCGCAGGCCGTCCCACAACGCAATACGGCTTTCCACGGCGGCGACGGCGCTGGCGTAGACCTCGGCCTCGCGTTGCGGGTCGCCGTCGACCAGGCGCTGAAGCAGGTGCTCGGCCGCGGGGCCGTGATCTTCGGAGTCGACCTCGATATGCCGTTGCAGGTAATAGCGCAAGGTCGGCGCCTGCTCGATGCCGATTCCCCAGTCATCGAGAATGCGCTGGAACATGCTCGGGATCACGCTCTCGCGGCCGTGCAGAAACGCCGCCGCGACGCTGTGCCCCGGCGCATGCAGCGCGGTATGCAAAGTGTCGCGGACGAACTGCGCGGCGGCTGGATCAACCTCGACGCTTTGCAGCGCGACGTCGTAGCTCACACCTTCCTGTTGCAGCGCGACAAAACGTTCGACCGCTGTGGTGCTGGCGCCGATTTCGCGCATGGCGTCCAGGTACAGCTCGAAATGGCTGTAGTGCCCGTCGGCCAGACGATCGTCCGACTCTTCACCGAGCACGATTTCATTGATCAGTCGGGCGGCCTGCGGATCGCGCGGTGGTAACCAGGGCAATCGGGTGCAGGTCAGTTCCTGTTGCAGACGCTTGGTCAGCGACATGAAATCCCATACGGCGAATACATGGGTTTCCATGAAACGACGCAATATTGATAACGAAGTGATCTCGGCAAAGATTGGATGATTGCTGAGTTCGACTTTCTTCAAGGCGAGTTGGTGCTTGGAAGGCATGATGACGTCCTTAATCATTGGGGTGAAATGGAACTGCTTGTGCAATGGCGCAATTAATACTGCACCGGGTTAGTTGTGTGTCTGTATCGTGTGAAGTTGGATGCCGGCAAACAAGCTGCCCGGCGTATGTCTACGCAAAGTCCTGCTGTGCAAGCGTGAAGCCTATGCGGTGCGCTACGTCAGGGCGCCGCGTGCCGAAGTGAACGCCAGCTTTAACTTCGGCGAGGAAAAAACTAATACAGATGGCAAACATTTAACAAGTGCAATTTTAATTATTTCAAGTTTGCTGTTTTTTAAAGGCGCAAAATTCCAATAAGACTTTCCAGAAAAGTTTTATTTGGGCGTAGTTGCTCCTTTCAGCCAATAACGGCCAAAATTGAATGACAAGAGTGAATGCCTCACTCGAAGCAACTTTCTACTGAACGGCTGGATTGATTTAGAGGGGATGAAAGTTGGCCGGGACCGGCGCCAGAACTTCCTTTTTCCCGTGACAAGGCTCCTTCCGTAGGTTCCTGTTGCGGGGACTGTGCCGTCAGGCGGCGCGTCCCCGTTCTGTATGGGGTGGCCGTTCAAGAGTGCGGGTAATTTGTTGTCACGGCTATGCCCTGTTCATCATGAGCAATCGGCAACGCGGGGCGCGAATGGCGCGGGAGGGATTAAAACCGGGATGCGAATCCGCCCACCGCAGGGTGGGCGAATTGCAGGGGGATTTGTAAGCGCTTGATTCCTGAAGTGAACGCGAAGTCAGCGGGCGACGTTGCGGCTTTGCGCCGCAGGGGTGGCGAGGTAGCGGGTAATGACATCGACACCACGGTTGAGGTGCTGCTCCAGCAACTCGATCGACTGCGGGATATCCCGATCGCGAACGGCTTGCAGCATTGCCCGGTGATCGTCCTGAGACAGTTTGCCCAGGCCCATCGACTCAAGGTTGAAACGCAGGAAGCGCTCTTCTTCGTTAAGCCCGTCCTCGACCAGACGCAGCAGGCGTTTGTTCGGCGCCTTGCTGTACAGGGCCATGTGGAACAAACGGTTGAGCCGGCCGATTTCGGTGTAGTCGTGCTGCGCTTCGAGCTCTTCGATGTAGGCGGCCGCCTCGGCGAGATCAGCGTCGGTCAGCAGCGGGATCGACTGACGCATGGCTTCGGATTCGAGCAGGATGCGCAACTCGTAGGTTTCGGTGGCATCGCCCTGAATCAACGGCGCCACCACTGCGCCTTTATGCGTAGTCACACTCAGCAGATCCTGGGCCTCGAGCTGGCGCAAGGCTTCGCGCACCGGCATGCGGCTGACACCGAACAGATCCGCCAAATCCTGCTGGCGTAGCGCCGTACCGCAGGGCAGCCGACCATCGAGAATTGCCGAACGCAAGGTTTCTTCGATGACCGAGCGGGCCAGATGCGCAGGAATCGGTCCATCGACTTTAATGCTGTGCAGCGGTTTGGGCTTCTGTGTCACGACTACGCACCCTGTAGGTCAGTGATTTGGATCCAAATGACACTAGTGATTGCTCTACAGCTTGTCAAACCGTGTAGAGGAACGAGGCAACTTATACAGTTTAGCGTGCAGCGATGATCTCATGGTGCCATTGTTTTTTGCCGGACTAAGCTGCAACATCGAACGCCTTCCTTCCTGTTCTCTGGAAATCTGCTGTGGCGGTACGTTTCGCGATCTCCCGGACGTTGCGCTGGTCAGGCTGCGCACTGCTGCTGGCCGGCGTCATGCTGGGCGGTCTGCATGCCGACTGGGATTTTTCCGCGATCAGCCGCAAGGCCACGGCGCTTTACGGACCCCTGGGCGCCGGGCAGCAACGCATCGATGCCTGGCAGAATCTGCTGGCGACGCAGCAGCAGGCCAACGAAATGGACAAGCTGAAAGTGGTGAATCTGTTTTTCAACAAGCAGGTGCGCTATGTCGAAGACATCGACCTGTGGCGTCAGGTCGACTATTGGGAAACCCCCATCGAAGCCTTGTGGAAGGGCGCTGGCGACTGCGAAGACTATGCGATCGCCAAGTATTTCAGTCTTCGCCATCTCGGCGTGTCCAGTGACAAGCTGCGCATCACCTACGTCAAGGCACTGCGTCAGAACCGTGCGCACATGGTCCTGACTTACTATGCGACCCCCGATGCCATGCCGCTGGTGCTCGACAGCCTGATCGATCCGATCCAGCCGGCGTCGCAGCGAACCGATTTGCTGCCGGTCTACTCTTTCAATGCCGAAGGTCTGTACTTGCCGGGGGCCAAGGGCAATAAAAAGGTCGGCGACACCAAACGCCTGTCGCGCTGGCAGGATGTCTTGAAGAAAATGCAGGCCGAAGGTTTCCCGGTCGAGACGACTAACTAGGAGCACGCGCTCAGATGTCTTTGTTCAAACAGCTGTTGA
>Ga0308159_1003436_pt1 | contig 15999 bp, 17 predicted proteins | sample PhyCR1_FD_201040 | JGI IMG/M metagenome (GOLD analysis project Ga0308159, IMG submission 201040) | Phyllosphere microbial communities from UC Gill Tract Community Farm, Albany, California, United States - DLSLC.R1 | ecosystem: Host-associated > Plants > Phyllosphere > Unclassified | place: USA... | reverse complement strand
CTGTTAGGTCATAAGAAACTGGAAAGCACAGTGCGATATCTGGGCATTGAAGTCGATGATGCGTTAGAGATCTCTGAGTCGATTGAAGTCTAAGGTTGTCAGGGCTGCAACAGCAGCCCTGTGCCAGGCGCGGACATTTCACGATTCTGCTTATGTGGCCAAAATCGGTATTCCACTACACTTTATAGAATTTATATCAATAGGTAAGATAAAATGAAGGTTAATTGGAGTTTCATTCGGTTACACAGACTCACCGTTCAGTTCATGATGTACTCAGAAATTATCACTGTCAGAGTTCATGAAAAAAATACAGGTAAGGGATTATCAGATGCCGTCTCTATACACACTCAATGACCTACTCGGGTTGCTTGTTTTTTCCCGGAAATATCACTTTCTCCACAATGATCTGGACCGCCTGTTCATTGCATGGGCTGAAGACCAAATCACCGAAGGAAATGATTCAGAGACTCTTTTAATTCTCGCTTCACTGGGGCTTGATAACCAACCTGAGCGGACCGAGGTTGAATTATTTATCTCACGGTACATGGCAGAGCAGCGGATAGATCTGCCACCGCTAAAAACAGCAGCATTGGTCTGGATTAAGCTGTTTGTGCGTCAACTTTCCCAGTTTGCGTCCATCCATGATGCAGAACAGAAAATGTATTTTCTGGTGTGTCATTGGCTTGAACCTGACGTAAAGATTTTCGCTGCGGTCGTCGATACCCTGAAATCGCTATACTGGCATCTCTTTGATGAATGGGGGGGACCAGGCACAAGCGAAGCAGCAAGGATGGATGAGTCAGAATTCTTTGAGCTGATTAATCGTGCGATACTGCCCTATTCCCGTAAAATTGAGGACCCAGATTGGCTGGATCTGCTTGTTCGGTAATTTTTCCCAGCATCCTGAAAGATGCATTTTCTGTGTGCATAATTCCATCAGATTTGACTTCCCTTTCGCATTTTACTTGAGTATATCCAGCAAGAATATCATCGTTCACCCGAGGAACCTTGGCATAAGATCGAACGTGATTTAACAGCCGCTCTGTGCCATTAGCGGAAGTTGCTATGAGCAGTCGGTGTACATTAACAGCGAAAAAGTCACGAGTAGCAATAACCATATAGGTTTACCGACGGTACCAGCGTACCCTTTTCTGCCTGCTTCGGTGCAAAGACAACGTGCTCTTCGGTAAATCGTGTTTTTTTTCATCGGCACCACCGCAGTTCAGAGGGCGTATGGATCATGTCGCAATTCTGTTTCTAAATGGGACAAAATTTAGGGGCAGGGTCCAAAAATGAGTCCCGGTGGCTTACCCCGGGACGTTTTAAGCTGGGATATTGCTGGCTATCAATCAGTTAGCTCTTTTACCTCGTAGTCCGGCAGAGAATATTGACGAATAAATTCATTAAGCGTTTGGCTATTGGGGAGCGCGGTCAGGGCACCTTTCTGGGTGGTCGCCAGTGCACCACAGGCACTGGCCTGAGTCATGGCCTCTTTGATTTGGTCAAGGTTCTTCGGCATGCCAACTCTTGCGATGTATGCAAGCAAGCCACTCAGGAACGCATCCCCTGCTCCCGTGGTATCGATATTATCGACGATGTAGCCATTAAAATGAATGACCATGTCATCATGGAGAATCATGGCACCTTGCGCACCATAGGTCACAACTTTTAGATATGCTGGCAGCGTCTTAAGAAAATTCAGTGCCAGGCTAAAATCATGCGTATCTGCCAACCAGTACCACTCTTCTTCAGAGAATTTCAGGATGTCAGCCTGTCGCGCGAAATGGTGTACAGCGTCGCGCATATACTGCTTATCACTCCACATTTGCTCACGTAAATTCACATCGAAACTCAGCAAACCGCCACTCTGCTTTATTTTCTTAATCGCCGTAACTAGCGTACTCCGACAGGCTTCAGCGACCAGCGCCAGCGAACAGAAATGCAATATTCCTTCGCTTAGATCTGGAAGATCATCTGGTGTTAAAAACTGATCTGCAGACGGATTCGTCAGAAAGGTAAACCCGCGCTCTCCGCTATTATTTAGAGAAACCAACACCGTACTTGTTCTGTGATGAGGATCCATCTGCAGACTCTGAACGGAAACTCCCGCTGCGGACAACGTGCGCTTTAAAAAATGGCCGAAGTCGTCATCACCTACGCGCCCGATAAACCCACTCTGACAGTCCAGACGTGCCGTTCCCACAGCTACATTGAAGGGTGCACCTCCTGCGCAGGCCTGATATTGCATATCTGAAAGCGGTAAGAGATCGACTACCGCATCGCCAAGAGTCCAAATGTTCATGACATTTCCTCAAAAGTAATTAGTTATACTTACCCTGGAATAACCAGCGATCGGGGACTCGGTTATCCCGGCAAAGTAATAGCCGCGTCTCTTGTTCCGCTGGTCATCAAAAAGATGGTTTTAAAAATTGTAATCTAGCATGAGTTTATAATCGGTGGTGATAGCATCACCGTTAGTTACCCAACTCCCGCCTTGATTAATTAATGAACCTGTTATTTCTCCGGAAACCGTGAAACGGGAAGTCAGAGGGTAATTTGCCGACACTTTAAGGAAGCGATTTCTGGTATTTTGGAAAACTTCGCCATCTTCACGTTGGGCATTGTTTTTCTTAAAATGCCCATACCCACCGCTAACTGTCGTTGATAATTGTCCCCAGTTGTGCCAGATCCCCATTGACGTTGTCCAACTTTTATCATCAATATCACCCCATTGCGCTCTGTCTAATACTGCAGAGGCGAATTGCTGGCGAAACCAGATACCAGTTGTGTTATTTAGAATATATTGAACACCCGGCTCGATTTTAAATGAGCGCACATCACGGTCATTTTGTGAGCCTCCGCTGCGGCGATGATCAACCTGCTGATAGAGGTAATTAAAGAACGAAAAACGGTCTGTTACACGCAGATCGGTAAAGAATTTGACGCGCGCCTGCCAGCGATCCTCAACTGACGCACTTCCTCCCATAACGTCCCATCCATAGCGCAGCCGTTTATAGAAATATTCATGACCGACAATAAGTTGTGTCCACTGATTCTGGTTGAGATAAGTCTGGTTCTCCCATGTACCATTATAATTGGTGGTTCTTCCTTCAGAAAATGCTAAATACCAACCGGGTAAAGCCTCATTGCGCATAACTCCTTGTACAAACGTCAGCGAATCATTGCCATTGTGAAAATGGCTGTTTCGCCAGTTATTATCCTCAATCGCATATTTAATTTTTAGCTGACCATGAATGCGGCCACCTGCAGGATTAGAGGATCGTGTTGAGGTCCACATGACATCTTCATCCAGATATGACCACGGATCAACGGCAATGACCGTTCCCGATAAATCCTTCATGATGCTCATGCTTGCATTGGCCAGCATCGGGAGCATAAGCGCGAAAATAGCAGTCAGGGCATGATGGTTTTTCATAAAAATATCCCTTATATCATTTTTTTAAATTTTAATATTGGATGGAAACTATCGTGCTGAGGCAAACTAATACTCCAGGATTTTCCCTGCATGGAATACATGCGAGTGCTAAATGCCGCTTTGCCATTAATATAAAAAACGGCTATAGAATTCTGAATAAGAACGCGTAAATCAATTTTATCACCGAGCGAAATATCGACCCAGGATTCAGCATTATTCTGATTAATCGATGCTAACGGAGAGTTAAAGAAATAGACTTTCCCCTTACTCCTGTTGAAAACCACGTTGAGCATTGCGTCACTTACATTGTCATCTGTCAGCCCAAAGCTCATGACCATTCCTGAAGAGGGAATATCCACCGTTGCGGACAACTCTCCACGCTTGGGTAATGGCGGATAAACAGATGACTGTAAGGGGCCAAACTGCGTTGATGTTTTGAGAGTTTTATCAGGTTTTATGGTCTGAATCGGGCCATTGTTATCTTTTATCGCTTGCTGAAGTTCCTGCGGAATGATGCTGTTGAGCTGACCTTTTGCATCTGCGGTCAGTTCATGTACGACGAGGTTTCCTGCCCAGTCAATATTGCCCGTGTCATTGTTTCCTGCTTTCGTTGGGATCCAGCCGAAAACAAATAAACGGCCATCCTTGATAGTCAGTTTACCAGCATAAAAACCTGAACCATCCACAACGTAATTATCCAGCTTATGCCACGGTCCTTCCGGATTGTCTGCAACCCGGTACTGCGTCAGACGCAGTGGCCATTGATCGCTGAAGCTCAGATACCAGCGCCCGTTAAAGAAGACAAGACTAGGGCACTCAAGGTTTGAATTACTGCTAATGGTGTCGTTGTCAAAAAATACACCACGATCTTTCCAGTTCTTTAAATCCGTTGAGCTGTAGCGCGCGATAATGCCTCGACCGTTGCTGCGGGTCGTGATCAGCATCCAGTACTCTTTCTTTTCTTCAACCCAAACAACGTGAGGATCGCGGAAGTCATTGCCGCGATAGTTATCGCCTGGCAGGATAGTGTCCTGCGGATGTTTCACCCAGTGAAGACGATCTTTACTGGTGGCATGCATAACGGACTCGACCGGAAATACGTTTTCATTATGTGCGGTGTACCAGGCGTGCCAGATATCCCCCACTTTGATAATTGAGCCGGTTCCCAAGAGCAGCTCAGGATCATCGACGTTATTAACGTAAGGAATGACCTCAGAATGGTTCTGATAACTATATAAGTTGGTGCTGGAGAGCAGGTGAATCGCATGTACACCTAAATCGCTGCCACCGCGTACGTCATTCAGATAGAAAATATTAAATACACCTTCGTTATACACAGGCATTGGATCGCCAATAAATGTTCCCTCGATACGAGGGAAAAAGTCATTAACCTGGGTGATAATTTTGTTCTGTAATGTTTCTTTAGACATCTGTGAATATGCGGGTGTATTTCCACCAGAAAGCACCAGCAGAGCGACAAGAGTCGCTGAAGTTAATTTTTTCAATCTTATACCCCGATTGTCAGAAGTTATAAGTAACACCAACTACGGTGAACGGATTCCAGGAATGACCTGCGGACGTCCAGAGCCCTGTTTCTTTGGTAAATGATGCTTTGAATTCGCCATAAAGGCGAACTTCACCAAAGACGGGATAGCTAATAGTGCCGCCAATAAATTTGTAGCGGCCGTCGTAAAAGAGTTCGTTTGCGTTACTGGCGTTCTCAATTTTGTCCTGTCCGAAGCCGATATACATTGATGTTAACAATGGATACCAGTTTCGCCATAATCCGGCTGTCACTTTCCATTCCTGCTCAACAATATCGCCCCAGCTTTCACGCACCTGGCGGTTATAGTAATAGTAAGGACGTAAATACAAACCGAGATCTGGATTCACGCGGTATTGGATTGCAGGTTCAGTTTCAAAAATATACTGCTCAAGGTCGCCATTACCCGGTTGGTTACCCTGAGGTTGATATTCACCATACGCATATCCTGCAATGCTCCATTTATTGGACAACCGTAAGTCCTGCCAGATTTTAAAACGATTTTTCCAGCGCTTGGTTGCTGTTTCGGAACCGACCATGACTTCTGTACCAATATTTCCTCGCCAAGTTTCAAAAATATGCCCTACAAAGAGCTCATTAATGGTATTGGTGCTGCTATAATCCTGATTACTGAACTGTCCTTTATAATCATCTTCCCTAGCATTCCAAAAACCGAAATACCAGTTTGGCAATTCTTCATGCCTTAAAAAGGCCTGAATGGTTGCAAGTTTGAATTTCCCGCTATTTTTCTTTGAATTATTCCTGCGGACATCATCAATTTCAATCTGGCTACCGACGTTTCCGTGCAGACCACCAGCCTCCATATTCCGCCCAATACTGTTCCAATGAACGGGGGGGGCTTCCTGCCTTAATCGTAATAGGCTTACATCCTCAGAATCATCCAGCGCATTATTCTGGTTTGGCTCGGATGCCTTGTTTTTGCTCTTTGAAGAAAGCGCCATAGTGGCGGAGAGAGCACTCTGTACGGTTGCTGCGTCTCCAACTACAGGAGGGGAAGGCTCGCGCACCGTTACATCGTTAATACCGCTTTTAGCTGCGGAATTACTATGTTGTTGGTTTTCAGCCTCATCGTGAAAATAGCTTTGATAGTTTCCCGTATAATTATCTGGTATTCCAACACTTTTTTCGGCGATGGCAGGAAAAATGGAAAAAGATAAAATGAGTACCAGTGTTGTTTCTCTTGAAGATAATATTGCCCTGCTTTTGATTATATCTTGAGGTTGTTCTATTCTTTCATCCATTTTTCTATCTCATTAATTCAGACAATATAATACCAGCCAGAGACTGGCAGAAATAAAGACGGACAATATAAAAAGCAAGATAATATCTGGCGGAATTATTTATCCAGAGACCAGTATCCGGCTTCTTTTAACGCAGCGGCTCCACTATTTGCAAACAGCATTATGTCACGTTGTCCTGGTTGCGGATAAATTCGGCTGCTCAAACACGCTTCGCCTTCATTGACAAATACTTCCACGGATGAGCGGTCAATGAAAATTCGCAATGAAAGAATACAGTCCTCTGGCAGGGGAATGCTGCGCGTTCCCACAAGTGAGAAGTCAGGGTAGTTACGCTCTAATACTAAGCGCTGAGCCTGATTATCAACGTAAATACGCAGTCCATCTCCTAGCACCATGCCATATTGTTCCGCCAAAGACGAACAGCGCTCCCATTCCAGTAATAACTCAACAGCTTCGGCATCTGCAGCGACAAATAACTGCTGATTGTTCAGGCCGTGGGCTGGAATAGGAAAATAGTTGCCTCGCAGGGCGGTCACTTCGGCGATGGGTTTCATCATCACCCGATTATTATCACCTAAGCTCAATTCGCGCGGCAGGGAGAGCATACCAGCCCAACCATCCTGTTGCTCCGGCATGGGTGATTCCCACATATCCAGCCATCCAATAATGATTCTGCGTCCATCCGGACTCAGGAAACTTTGCGGTGCGTAAAAATCGTGACCGCTGTCTATCTCGATGAATTGCCCGTCATGGCTAAACGGTTGGCCTGGTTGCCATTCCCCGAGTAAATATCCGCTCTGGAATAGGTTACGGTTTTTATAACCTTCTGCCACCAGTCCTTGTGGAGAGAACATCAGCACACGTTTACCGTTCAGGAGAAAGAAATCAGGGCATTCCCACATATATCCCATACCTTCTTCAGCCTCGGCAAGAATACCTTCGTCATGCCATTTATGAAGGTCGGTGGAACGGTAAAGGCGTACCTGGCCGGTTTCTCCCACGCGTGAACCGACAACCATGTACCAGAATTCATCCTCGCGCCATACTTTTGGATCGCGGAAATGATGCAGCCCTTGAGGGGTATCAATCACCATTCCATGACGCTCGAAATGGATGCCGTCAAGACTGGTTGCCAGACATTGCACCTGATAGAGATTGTCATCAGTGTCAGACGAACCGTGGAATTTATGTCCGGTATAAATCAGTGCCAGTGTATCGCCGTCCGCCACTGCAGAACCGGAAAAACAACCGTCTTTATCTGCCGGACCTTCCGGTGCGAGTGCCACAGGCAGATGCTCCCAGTGAACCAAATCTTTACTGCGGGCATGTCCCCAGTGCATCGGTCCCCATTTCATTGAATAGGGATGATGTTGATAAAATGCATGATACCAACCGTCAAACCAGACCAGTCCGTTAGGGTCATTCATCCAGCCGGCTCGTGCGGCAAGGTGATAGCGTGGATACCAGCGGGGGTTAATCCCGACATGTGATTTTTCAAGCGTCTCTTCAGCCTGTTTTAATAAGGATTTCATTGTGTTTTCTCCCGATAAATTACACAGCACCTTGCTGTAAAAAGGGTTGTTCAGTTGAGGGCTTATTTGGGCGCAAAAGGAAGATGGAAATAAACGTGGTGCAGAACACCATAATGCCCATGATCAGATAGGAGTGGGCAAAGCCAAATTTTTCGTAGCTGAAACCCGCCAGCGGCGATAACACGGTGCCAATAACTGAACTTGTACAGGCAAATCCCACCAGATAAATCGTGGAAGACAAACGCTTGTCAAAATTCAGGCTGTTGTATTTAAAGATGGCAACCAACAATACCGGCAACTCTAGGGCATGCAGCAGTTTTGTAATCGAAATGAGCAGAGGTCCTTCAACCAGGCCTGAGGCGATCATACGCAGCGCCATTACCATCCCAGCGAAAATGAGGCCATTCTTGGCACCCATCTGGTTAACCAGCCACGGTGCACAGAACATCCCTGCCGCTTCTAGAAAAACCTGAAAGGAATTTAAATAACCAAACATGGCATTTCCTTCCCGTAAGGTAGGAAACTGCGAGGAAAAATAGACCGGAAATTGCTGATCGTAAACGCCGTAAATGCAGGTTCCGACCACGAAGAAAATAAGAGCCCAGAAACGCGGTAACATGAGCAGACGCAAGGCATCTTCAAGTGAGACCTTTTTAACCCCAATCTCAAGTTTCTCCATGCTCGCCGGTGCCGCGACTTTTAATCGAGCCAGCAGGCAGAAGAAGACCAAGCCAGAGCATGACGCCACTATAAAGTTAAGGTCAGGATTGATATTAAACAGCAGCCCGGCGAAAAACGTGGCGACGGCCCATCCCAGAGAGCCCCACATGCGAGCTCGTCCAAATTCAAAATTACTCTGACGTGCAACGCGCTCGGTATATGACTCCAGCACGCCGATACCGCCGTTAAACGTCATACCAATAAACAGACCACCAAAAATGCTACCCAGCAAGATATTGATCCTGAGTAAATAGCTAAAACAGAGATAGGCAGGGGCGGAGAGGATCAGCAGTGCCGTAATAAACCACAGGAGGTTTTTGCGTAAACCAAGACGATCCTGGATAAAGCCGTAGAAGACCTGTGCGAAAAGGGCCGATACCGATAAAACGGAAAAGATAATGCCTGTTTCCGATGCCTTTAATCCCACTTCCTGATGGAGCCAGATAGAAAGAAGTGAGCTGGACGAAGACCAGGTAACAAAGAAAAAGAACAGCAGAGCACTGAGCAGCAAATAGCTGCGGGAAGGCCTTTTTTTCATCTGAGCAATCTCATATCGGATCATATGCAGTAATGGTAACGTTAACGTATGTTGCTCACATTGAGTTTTGAAACGATATAAGATGTTAATCACAAAAGTTAACGTTAACATTTATCGTTTGAGATCTGTGTCATGTTTCTGTTCCAAATTCCCAAAATAACGGACTTAATGCTTAGAATAATGGGTTCATTTTTATGGATAATCTTTATTGTAAGTGTTCGCTTACGCAACGAGGATTAGCCGTGTATTTGCAAAATGGAAGATTATGGCGTCTTTAAAAGATGTAGCCAAAATGGCCAATGTATCGTTAATGACAGTTTCGCGGGCACTGAATAACCCTGAACTCCTGAAGCCTGAGACGCTTACACGGGTGCAGGAGGCGATTCTGCATCTGAACTACGTACCTGATTTGTCTGCAAAACAGATCCGCAGTGTCGGTACTAAAAATAAAACGATTGGCGTACTGGCACTGGATACGGTAACCACACCTTTTTCGGTCGAAATCACGCTGTCAATTGAGGAGACTGCCCGCGCACACGGCTGGAATAGCTTCGTGGTTAATATGTTCTCTAATGATAACCCTGACGATATTGTCGATCTGCTTCTCGCTCACCGGCCCGGGGGCATTATTTTCACCACTATGGGATTGCGCGAAGTACACGTTCCGCTCAAGTTGCTGACGCATCCCTGTGTTCTGGCAAATTGTGAAAACAAAGGGGAGCCGGTTGCCTGTTACATCCCTGACGATGAACATGGGCAGTACAGTGCAGTTCAGGCATTGCTGGCAGCAGGATATCGTCGGCCCATCTGTCTTCATTTACCGGTCAACCACCTGGCGACATCCCGTCGCCGAAAGGGGCTCGAGCGCGCCTGTCATGAGGCCAGCATCGATCCTGACAAGCTGGATCATTGCTATATGCAATTTGGCGACGAGCACTACCGTGATATTCCCGACATCCTGTTGGCCCATATTCATCAGGGGATACCGCAGTTTGATTCGGTGATTTGTGGGAATGACCGCATTGCATTCATGGTGTATCAAACCCTTTTGGCTAAAGGAATACGTGTCCCTCTGGATATCGGTGTCATTGGGTACGATAACCTTGTGGGAATCGGCAATCTGTTTTTACCCCCTTTATCGACGGTACAATTACCGCATTACGAAATTGGTCGGCTGAGTACGTTGCATATTATTAACGGTGATAGCAGCAAGGGGAGGGTACTGGTAGATAGCCCCTGGCTGTCTCGTGAGTCATTTTGAAAGCGAATTGACCGTTTGTTCAGTTCCTGATGAAGTGTGTGAGGTAAATGGTGCCAGTAAGATTACGGATTATAAGTGAAACTGAGAAAACACCGCTGGGACTTCCTTTCTGATTTATCCTGGCACCAATATTGGGAAGGGATCACGTTAGGATTTGTTGGCGAGGTCCCAGAAACATTTCCGAGCTCTATTGTACCGACGGCTAGTAATCTATCTCAATTGCTCAACAGGGCAGTAAATTCGGAGGCTAAATTTTTGGGCAATATCGCCGCGAATTTCCCGTTTTCCAAGCGGACCCCTTATTGACCCTCAAACTTAACTTTTTTCCTAAGCCAGAGACGGATTATCTCAATATGCTCCATTTTACGCTCCAGAGGTAACCAGTGCCCGGCCGGTAAGTTTACAACTGTCAGGTCACTGCATGCGGACCGCATCGGCTCACCCTGCTGGTTTCCTCTGATCCCAATCGCCGTTGATAAACAGCACAGGCTGAGACAGATGTCCTCCTCCGGGTGCTCTGCGAGCGTACGTTATGTTTGCGCTATCATTGAGATACCATGAACAGGCTGGTCGGAAACCCGTCATCCGGAATGAATTAACCAGTGTGTCAAAATCGGCCTGTGGCCACAGCGCAGGATCTGGTTTTACAGGCGGTGCACAATGTGCGGGACCAAAAGCGGCCGCCATTACGCGTGACGAGTGCATTCGGCGAAACCCTGTTGACTGAGTCAGGGCTTCCGGAACGATATATTGATGCCAGCGAAGCTTCTTTATGGGCATCCAGGTCGGCAACCGCTTGGTCGAAGTGCGTGGTATAGTAGCGGAAGTAGTCCCACTGTCCATCCGGATACTCATTGGCCGGATAAATATGTCTGTCAACCAGCGGTACGAGCGTGGGAAGGGCGTTCGCATCGGGAAAATAAGCCAGTGAGGTCAGTACAATACCCCGTACCCGCCAGGATTCATGCGCCGCCAGTTGACCGGCCACCACGCTGCCCCAATCATGGCCCACCCACACGGCGGGCTGACCACCGAGGTGGTCATGCAGTGCTGTCATATCTGAAACGATTTGTTCAATTGCGTAGGCCTCGCGGGTTTCAGGCGTAGCTGACCTGCCGTACCCGCGCAGGTCGGGTGCAATACAGTGCCAGCCGTCCTCCGAAAACGCTTGCATCTGCGCACGCCACATCAGGCTCAGCCCTGGCCAGCCGTGCAGGAATATCATAAGTGGCCCGGCATGCGGACCGCATTCAAGGTAGTGCGTGATGCTGAAAAAGCGCGATTCCAGCGAGTGCTGATGAGTGTCGGTCATGGTGATGTACGCCTTCTATACTCAGTGTGTAGTACGGTTGGGCCGGGGTATACGCCAGATGAAAAGATGTATCTCCGTTAAGTAATTCTGCTCAGCAGGGCGCAACCAGAGCACTGTTGAGCTTTTTTATCCCTCAGATTTTCTTTCTGCCAGTGCTGACAATAAGTATTACCCCGCACAACGATATGCCGGCAGCCGTCATTTTCAGGCCGGTCAGGGGTTCACCAAAGACAGCGGTGGCGGCAACCATTGCCACGACGGGTGCAACATAGAAAAAGCTGTTTGATATCGCCGGGGAGGTACGGCGACTGAGCCAGATAAACACGCCGTAGCCGCAGACGCTGCTAATCAGAACCAGATAGCACAGCGACCACCATGCAGCGGTACTGACATCTGATAACGAAAAGCTCTTCAGCTCTCCGGATAATACTACCGCTGCCCACAGCACCAGGCTGGCTGAAAAGAACTGAATAAACAGCGCAGTTATCCCCGTGGCGCCCCTGGCGTTACGGGTAAGAACAACCGCCCCGAACGCCCAGGATGCGGTTGAAATCAGTATGGCAAAGATACCCGCTGCACTGTTTTGGCCTCCCTGGTGACTGCTGAACACCAGCAGCGCTATCCCGGCAAAGCCCACGACCACGCCTGTCAATTGGCGTAAAGGGGGGAGAGTTTTATCCCTTCCCCATGAGATAAGTCGGGCAGAACTCAGTCAGCGCTGAGCATACAGATTATCCGGCTTGAACAGCAGCTTGACGTACGCCTGCTTCACCGGACTGGCCGCGGCGTCAGGCCGACGCCCGAAGGTGAGCTTCTGCTGTCCTATGCCCACCGTCTCCTCACGCTTGCAGAAGAAGCGGTGAATCAGTTACAGGGCTGGTCAGAAACCATGACTTTCAGCTTGGGTATTGCTGAAAATTATGCCATGACGGTTTTCCCTGCCATCCTTCGTCGCATACGCCAGCAGTTATCCGGCATGCATGCTCGCGTGGTTGTGGATTACGATGAAAGGGTGGCAAAGGGCTGGCAGAGCGGTCATTTGGACATCGCCATCGGTGCAACCCGGTTTTTCAGTGCACCGCCAGAAAAAAGCTGGCTGTCACAGCTTCACTGGGTATGTGCACCCGACTGTATGCCCGATCCGCATCAGCCTCTCGCGCTCATTGTTTACGGTGAAACCTGTTTTATGCGGGAAATGATACGGCAGGCAGTTACCGCTGCGGGTTTTGAATACAAAATTGTCGTTACTAGCTCAAATATGGGTGTCATTACAGCAGCCATCGAAAGCGGGATGGGGATCGCGCTCATCGGACCAGATATATTCCGGCAGAGCACAATGAAGAAAGTGGGCCTGCCTTTACCCGATCTGACGCTTAGCTATGGCATGTATGTCGCACCGCACCGTAACAAAGCTCTCGGAAGAGTTCTGGAAATTTTAGATAGTTTTTTTTATTAAGGTACCCAGTCCTAAACTGAAGGAAACCCTTGGCCTTGAAGTAAAGCAGGGCTGGTTGCATGGAACTTCTGCAGCACCTCTGCACCTACTGGGCCGAATCATTAGACTGGCGCAGCGTTGAAGCCCGTCTGAATGAACTTCCTCAGTCGTCATGGCTAAGATAGGACTCACCAAGTCCGTTGTCGATAAGGCCCAATCCCAGACGCAGGCTGTCGAACTCGGGCATGAGCGAGTGAAAAAGCGTGCGCCTTATGCAATTGTCTGAACGACACCGGCGTCAACACGCAAGGAAGTGCCCGTTGTCGCCGAAGCCTGCTCCGAGCACACATAGATGACCAGGTTTGCGACTTCTTCGGTTGTCGCGAAGCGCTTGATGAGCGTTGTCGGACGCGTCGTGTTGAGGAACTGCTGCTCGGCTTCCTCTTGCGTGATACCCTGCGCCTCCGCAGCCGCTTTCATCCAACCACCCATGATCTCCGAATTGGTCGGACCGGGGAGGACGGAATTGACTGTGACGCCCGTTCCGCCGACCACCTCGGCCAGGCCCCTCGAAATGGCGAGCTGAGCGGTTTTGGTCATCGCGTAGTCGATCAAGTCCACGGGGATAGCGAGTGCGGACTCGCTATTGATGAAAACGACACGACCCCAGCCGCGCTTCATCATGTTCGGCACATGGTGGCGGGAGGCGCGAATACCACTCATGACGTTCAACTCGAAGAGATCGGTCCACTCGCTGTCGCCGATTTCGAAGAAGGGCTTCATGCGTCCCGTGCCGACATTGTTGACGAGAATGTCAGCATCCGGCACCCGCGCAAACTTTTATCAAGATGAAGTCGATATCGACATGAACCCCAAAATCGGTGCGGAATGGATGCATCAAGGGCAACAGAAACATATCGCCACACCGGGTCAGAACCAAAAGCATTATCGGGCTGGAGCACTACATTCTGGCACCGGAAAAATCCACTACGTCAGCGGCAGCAGTAAAAATTCTGATGTGTTTATCAGACTGTTAGTGGTATGACGGTGTACATACCGGGGAGCGAAAACCATTACGCTGGTTCTTGATAACTACGTCATTCATAAAAGCCGCAAAGTAGAGCGCTGGCTGGAAAAGAACACGAAGCTCCGGTTGTTATTCCTGCCGACATATTCACCGTGGCTGAACCCAATAGAACTGCTGTGGTTATCACTACACGAAACCATAATGCGAAACCATCAGTGCCGTTATATGTGACATTTACTGAAACAGGTCAATCAGTTTATGAGGGCTGCTTAACCGTTCCCAGGCAATCAACACGGACTTGCTAAAGTGGAGCGTTAATATGCGAAGTTATTTAGGTTCGATCAGAACGGCAGCTGTGTGCCAGGAGCGGAACTTGCTTACATCATGCTGTGTTAGTTTGCTGGGAGCAGGTCAGAGTGCCCCCGAGCCCGTAGACAAATCTGGCCTATATTTTGAGCATAGGAGGAGTCTATGGGCACACAACGATTTACCCCTGAATTTAAGGAAGAAGCTGTCCGCCAGATCACTGAGCGGGGCTATTCCGTTGCCGACGTTTCAGAACGACTTGGTGTTTCAGCACACAGTCTTTATAAATGGCTGCGTTCAGTAAAACCTGATAACAGCGGGCATCAGGCTCAGGATTTACTGGATGCCAGGACGGAGATCCTCAGGTTGAAAGCGCAGCTTAAACGTACTGAGGAAGAACGGGATATCCTGAAAAAGGCAGCGCGGTACTTTGCAAGAGAGCCCGACTAAAGTACCGCTTCATCAACGATCACCGTGATATCTGGTCGATCGCAGCCATGTGTCGGGTCTTGAAAGTTGCCCGTGCCGGATTTTACGTCTGGCTTCATTGTCCTGTCTCTGCAGGAGAAAAGGATAACCAGCGATTATTGGAATTAATCCGCGACTCTTATGCACTGAGCGGTGGTGTTTACGGCTATCGCAGGGTTCACTGCGACCTCCGTGAAGTCGGTGAAGCATGCAGCAGAAACCGGGTAGCCAAGATCATGAAACAAAACAGGATACGCGCCGTACATGGTTACAAGATACCCCGTGGAACCAGAGGACGTCCGTCACTGATAGCACCTAACCGCCTGCAGCGGGAGTTCACGGTGGTGAAACCCAATCAGGTCTGGGTAACGGATATTACCTATATACGTACCTGGCAAGGCTGGCTCTATCTGGCCGTGGTCATCGATCTGTTTGCCCGTAATGTGGTGGGCTGGTCAATGAAATCGACGCTGTCGCGTGAACTTGCACTAGATGCATTGCTGATGGCCGTCTGGCGGCGTAAACCTGCCGAAAGCGTGATGGTGCACAGCGATCAGGGCAGCCAGTACGGCAGTGATGACTGGCAACGGTTCTGCCGGGCCAATAACCTGACCCCGAGTATGAGTCGCCGTGGCAACTGCTGGGATAATGCTGTGGCAGAATCGTTCTTCAGTTCGCTAAAAAAAGAACGTGTCAGAAAGCGAATATATAAAACCCGGGACATGGCCCGGGCGGATATCTTCGATTACATTGAAGTGTTCTACAACCGTACCCGGCGCCACAGCCATCTCGGTGGCGTAAGTCCTGAGGCCTTCGAAAAGGCCTCGCCGTGAGGACAGAAAATGTCTACCGGAACGGGGGCACTCCACATCGGACAAAAAAGACCGCTTCAGATATCTCATATCTGGGGGATTCGAATTAGACTTGAACTGGAAGGTAAAACGCGCGATTTAGCCCTGTTCAACATGGCCTTAGACAGTAAACTCAGGGGCTGTGATCTGGTAAAACTCAAAGTATCAGATGTTGCATATAGCAGTTCTGTTTCGAGCAGAGCAACGGTGTTACAACAGAAAACCGGTAGCCCCGTCCAATTTGAGATAACCAAAGGGACAAGAGAAGCAGTTGCAGCGCTAATAAAGCTGGGTAATCTGCACAGTAA